>Ga0315309_1000335_pt1 | contig 28381 bp, 32 predicted proteins | sample TDP4_MG_FD_203080 | JGI IMG/M metagenome (GOLD analysis project Ga0315309, IMG submission 203080) | Freshwater sediment microbial communities from Lake Towuti, South Sulawesi, Indonesia - TDP4 | ecosystem: Environmental > Aquatic > Freshwater > Lake > Sediment | place: Indonesia: South Sulawesi...
AAGTGAAATTTCCCTTAAGGTCGATACTGAACACCGTGTCCATCATATTGTCAACTAGAAGACGATACTTCTCCTCGCTCTCTCGCAGTCTTCTTGTGCGCTCATTGACCAAACTCTCCAATGTGTCGACCTGTTTCAGACGTTCAAGAGCAGAGGCGACGTGCATCGCCAGCGTCTCAAGAAGATATTGGTCCTCGTTTGTGAAGGCGTCAGGCTGACTACTCTCCACGTTTAGGACGGCGACAGTCTCTCCGTGTACAAGGACGGGCACGGCCAGTTCAGACAACATGGGCTGACGTTCTCCACGAACAGTAAAGACCACGTTGTCTACATACGCTGGCTCTTTCCTAGCATCTTTGACTACAACTGTTTTCTTCATGTTTGCTGCCTTGACTGTCATGCCTGGTCCCTCCAAAGGTAATTCCAGAATTTGGAGTTCTCCTCCTCTCCATCCTTTGACGATGAGGGCCCCTTTCTCTACCGCAAGAATCCCCGCAAGATCGAATCCCAATGTGAACTCCATCGCGTCAAGGGTATGATTCACGACTTCCTCAAGCTTGTTTGCGGAGGCGAGTGCGTTTGCATGTCTGTGAAGCGCCTTCAGCTTCTGCTCCGCCCGCCTTCGTTCAGTGATGTTTCTTGCGATGTGAAAGGCTCCGACGACGCGACCGTTCTCACGTAGGACGCGTCCGCGGATCTCAAGCAGTATACGGCGGCCATCTTTTGAGAGAATTTCCGCTTCGAGCCTCTCGACTTCTTCCCCACGCAAGATCTTGCCCATGGCCGTTTCGGCTACAGCTTGGCTTTCTGGAGCAGCGAACTCCAGCGGGCTTCTACCTAACAGTTCTTGAGCAGTATACCCGGTCGTTTCGCGGACCGCCCGGTTCACAGATGTTATCTTGCCTGACGCATCAAGAGTGAAGATGAGATCACTGGCCTGTTCGATGTATGTTCGATGCCGCTCTTCACTCTCCTTAAGGGTATCTTCCATCTGCTTGCGGTCAGTGATGTCACGGCTCACTCCTACTAGACCGGCGTAATCACCCTGTTCATTGTAAATGGGAGCTTTGATGGTCTCGAAGGTTACCGTTTCGTCGCCGTGAGTGGTTTGCTCTTCGACGCGAATAGTTTTTCTGCCTCTAATCGCCTCTTCATCACTCTTCCGGAAGTTTTCAGCCAAGTCTGGGGGAAGCAGTTGCTCATCTGTCTTCCCCATGATCTCTGATTGACTCAAGCCTACGAGTCTCTCAAACGCTTTGTTGACCACGATGTTACGGCCCTGAGCATCTTTGAAGTACACTACGTCAGGAATAGCATTGACCAACGTTTGAAGTTTAGCGCTCGTTTCCCGCAGTTGTTCCTCCGCCTTCCTACTCTCAGTAATGTCTCTGAATACGACAAGGTTTGCTAGCTTTCCCTTGTATTCGATCCTTGTAGCGTTCAATTCAGCTGATCTTTTCTCTCCGTATTTTGTGAGCATTTCAACTTCATATGGTGCTATCTGCGCCCCCGTCATTCGTTTAGCCAAATTCTCCACTGTGATAGCTTTGCTTTCCGGTGTGAAAACGTTTGTACTCAAGAAATTCTTTCCGACAAGCTCTTTCCTTTTGAAACCGCCTACTTTCTCCGCGGCGTCGTTGACCGCTAGAATCTTGCCCCTTCCATCAACTATGGCAACGAGATCAGGCATTAGGTTAAACAAAGCGCGGAATTCCTTTCCAGAATCCTTCAATTCCTTGCCGGTCTTTTTCCGCTTAGAAGTGCCTTCAGAGTGAGTCAAGGTCCTTCTCCTCCTCATTTTCTCAGTGACCTCCCTTCGCCTTCGCTGCATGATTGACATAGTCGACTAGCGTCCAGTTTTCGTGTTCTTCAAAATGCAGGCCGAGCCTGCCAGAGAGGTTCTTTACAATTAACCTTTCAACAACTGTTGCTCCCTCGCTTAGCAAACGCTCCAAGGCTTCATGGAACGCTTCAAGCCTATCAGGGATCTCCTCACGCTTGATCCCAAAGCTTCTCTCAATATGATAGAGCAGCGCATCTCTAGCGCTCTCACCAATAACTAGTGAACCTTCGTCAACAGCCCTGAGCAGAGCCTTACTGAATTCCTCAATTCCCAGAGGCTTGTGTTCACCCGCCAACTCGGACCGCCTTTTCGACAGACCTTAACCTATTCTTTTTTTTTTTTGGCGCGGGCCTCTTCTTCCTGCGTTCCTCCATACGCTCATAGAAGACCATCGTGAGGAAGCCGCTGAAGCTCCGCACTCCCTTCCTCCGCAAGTGGCTACGACGCTTCTCCCACTCCTCCTTGAGAGAATCCACTAAGTCTCGGGGAAGCGTTATCGTCTTGAATCCGCGAGGAGGCACATCCATCCCAGCCCTACGCCCAGATCCCGCCGAAGATTACGGTAGTTTCTCCGTAGTTATTCAGTAGTTGCGCGTCAGTAAGGAGCAAACAACTACCGCAGAAAGGTTGAGAGAACTGGCACTAGAGAGACGGTCGGCTAGAATCTACTTAGCTTCAAACCGCTGGAAGCACAGAAGCACACATATGATGCGCACTCGTATTCTCAGCAGCAAACACTCAACCATACGATAAGCCTTCAAGAGAAAAAATGATAACTCTTGCAATACGCACCATATGTTTGGAGACATGGTAGGGAATCATCTTGCCTCTAAGCGTGAACAAGAATGCGTTAAGGCTCATAGACTGGGCGATAAGAAAGAGAGATGAGCTTAGCATCGAGGTAGTGACAGGGCCGCTTGGATGCACTATTGTTGATGCGGGAGTCAAAGCAGCAGGAGGCTATGTCGCTGGTAGATGGGTCACAGAAGTATGCCTTGGCGGCTGTGGATCTGTCTCGTCAACTTTGATGCAGTATGGGGACTTGGTTCTGCCAAGCATTTTTGTTGAGACAGATTTTCCGGCAATTGCAACTCTTGGATCACAGCTCGCTGGATGGAACATAAGAGCAAAGGACTATTTCGCCATGGGATCTGGCCCTGCAAGGGCGTTGTCCAAGAAACCTAGAAAGATCTATGAGCTAATACAGTACGAGGATTGTTGCGATTCTGCTGTCATCGTGCTGGAAGCTGACTCGTTTCCCACAGAGGAAGCTGTGAGAACGATAGGATATGACTGTGAGATTTCACTCAAGAACCTCTATGTCATAGTGGCACCTACGTCCTCCGTTGTGGGCTCGATCCAAGTGAGCGCAAGGACGGTCGAGACTGGGATTCACAAACTCCTCATACTAGGTCTGGATCCAAAACTCGTCAGCTACGGGTGTGGATATGCGCCCATTCCTCCAGTACATCCAGACAATGCAAGAGCCATCGGAAGAACAAACGATGCATTGATCTACGGTGGAGTCGCATCTTACTATGCCTGGGTCAATAGCGATCGTCAGCTGGGAGAAATCGTATCAAGGAGCCCCTCTTCCAGCGCCTCCATATATGGCAGACCGTTCTACGAGATCTTCAAGGAGGCCGAATTCGACTTCTACAGGATAGATCCTCACCTTTTTGCGCCTGCCGTGGTTTCAGTAAGTAACACCAAGACTGGCGCGACTTTCAAAGCCGGAAAGATAAACGTAGAACTCTTGAAGATAGCCATGGGCATCGTTAACACATAGATCATTGAGTATAGTCTTAATGGGGTTTTTCTACTGGATTTGTCGCAGAACAGGCGGACCTCAGCTATCCTGAGGATCTCTTCAACTTAGGCCGGCTGATAGATCTCAAAGAATGCCTAACTCAAGAGCAAGGGAGGTAGCTAGATCGAGGAGATCCTCTTATTGGACTTCCTTGTGGTGGCCACCAAATGTGAAGAATTTGAAAGATGCGACGAGACTTCGGAGGACACTTATGGAAAGTTAAGCCTAAGGTGAGAAGAAGACCCCCGAGTTTTGGAGTAAGTTTGAGGACCCAAGATCGTAGAGAGAGCGAGGCCACAATGCTCAAATCCTCGGCCATATCCATGAACAGGGGTCCTGGTGAGATAGCTCGATGAAACGTTTGCGAATTGCAGTCGTATTCTTTCTCATATTAGTGGTATGTGCGCCTCTACGTTACACGACTAGTGATACCGTGACATCAACAACCTATGTTACGATATACACGTATACCACGAGTGTGTCATATACGACGACGACCACAACCTACACGCTATCTTTGGCCACTGTGGAGACTACGTCAACGACCACCTCAGTGACTGCTACGCGTGTTTCGACCTCATTGGAAAGCATCACGTTGCTCACTACTGCGACAGTCCAATCGACATTATGGTTTACTGAAACATGGTCCACAATTGTGACACTCACAGAAACATCGACCACTTTCTCACCAACTGTGACTGTTCCTACTACTGGGGTGACTACTGCGAGCACGACAATCTACTCTCCAACGGTAACCATAACCTCAACCGTATCTACAAGAACCACAACTACTACTGCGTCGACTTTCATGACTACAATCACAACCTACTCGCCGACTGTAACTCTGACATCAACAACAAGGATCGTGACAACGATTATGCCTCTACGCAGGTTTTATCCGTTCATGACAGCCTCCGCCTCAAGTAAGTCAGGATCTGGATATCGACAAGTTCGGTCTACATTCACTGGCGCAGAATTAGTCAGCAGCGCTCTGTTTGGAATCACATACGTTACCCCAGTGGCTTTGGGAATTCAGTACTTGTTCAGGAAGAAGCGCAACCTCAAGAGGCCCACTGAAATCTCTTCGACTGGACCGAACAAGGACAAGCGCAATCGACAGCCCGCAAGTGTGTCACAATGAAGAAGTCACTAATTGCCATAGCGTTAGTCGGAACCTTCATCTCACTTGTAGTTGACAATCCTTTCTATGCCGAAACTAATCCTGTCAACGAGCGCACCTTTGCGGGAGTAGATGTGATCAGTCATGGCAATGCTCTCACCACAGTGATAACCGAAACACAAACGTTCACCAGCATTTACAGTTACACCATCACTTCGACATTAACAACCGATACCACGACGACAACAATTACGACAGCAACAAAAACGATAGTAACAGTTTCTACACTTACGACAAGCACGACGACCACTGCGACCTCGTCGTTTTGGCTCACTCAAACTAGTACTTCCACAGTTTCAAGAACAAGCACCAGTTTGGCCTTTCTGACATCTTCGACAGCTGTCACGCTTACCAATACCTTGACCTCACTCTATCCTACTGTTATCGTCACGTCAATGAGTGCGGCTTACAGGAACACCACAATCTTCTCACCTACTGTAACGGTAACCTCCACCGAAACATCAGTCATTCCAAGAACCTCAACGGTGACAAGGGCACAAGTCACTACTACGACCACAACAACTACCGTGGCCATCACTCGACCCTGCGCCATCGCGTCTGCCGCATATGGTTCTGACCTAGCTCCTCAGGTCCAGATCCTCCGAGAATTCAGGGACCGCACAGTCATGTCCACGTTCGCTGGCGCTCAGTTCATGCGTATCTTCAACAACTTCTACTATTCATTCAGCCCTGCTGTAGCCGAGGCAGCGCTGGCAAATCCAATGAGAGGATTTCTAGTTCGAGCATTGATCTCTCCTTTGATCGCAACGCTTCGCGTTTCATCATGTGTGCCCTCCCTGTTACCTATGAACTCCGAACTAGCAACCCTATTAGGTGGTGTCCTCTCAAGCTTTTTGATCGGACTCATCTATGTGACACCATTTGCCTTTCTCAGGATCACAAGAAAGAAGACAAGAACCATATGAGATCGATGAAATGGCTATGCCTGTGGAGAACAATGGTTAGGAGCGAGCATCGGAGCAAGAATCAAATAAGGCCAATCCTGAACAACATGAGGGAATGAAGACGCCAGTCCCAGATTGACCTTCGCCAAAAGGTATGATAGCCTCTGCGACGGTCTGACCCTTAGGGGTCTGAGAAGACCCATCGATGCTGATTTTCCGCAAGGAAAAGGTTTTAGAGCTGGGTTACCTCACATGAAGCCGCCTTTACGTTGAGGTATGTGATCAGAACTTGTCGATGTTTGCTGTTCCGGGCGCATATGACCGTGCTATCACAGTCTTTTCACCTGACGGGCGTCTGTTCCAAGTTGAATACGCTGCGGAAACTGTCAAGAAAGGTGCAACAGTGCTGGGGATGACATCTCCAGAGGGCGTCGTCATTGCCGCAGAGGAAAGAGCGATGTCGAAACTCCAGGACCTATCATTCATGCTCAAGATATTCCAAATAGACGACCATGTGGGCGTAGCGGTTTCTGGCCTGAGCTGTGACGCGCATATCCTAGTCGACCAAGCAAGGATCTACGCTCAAAGCAATCGGCTCATGTACGATGAGCCGGTAGACATTGAGATTCTCACACGGAAGATAGGAGAGATTAAGCAGATGTACACTCAGCATGCTGGCGTTCGTCCTTTTGGAATCTCCGAGCTTTTCGCTGGAGTAGACAAGAAGGGATGTAGGCTATTCTGGACCGACCCGAGCGGTACCTTCTGGGCTTTCAAGGCATGGGCAATAGGTGCCGGAGAGGAATCCGCAAGGAAGATTCTTGAAGTGGATTATCGCGAAAATCTCTCACTAGAGGAGGCAATCCTTCTCGCCTTGAAATGTATGGCGGAGATATCTGAGGAGAAAGTTGATGCGCAGAAGATAAGAATGGCAATCATACCGGCCGCCACCCGGAAGTTCCAAAGGCTCACAACCGAGGAAATAGACAAGTATCTGAAGAAGGTCAACTCAGGTAAGAAGTCCAGCGCAAAGTAGATCTACCTATTCAGAGCATTGATCACTGGCTAGTCCACACGTTTTTGAGCCTCTGATCGAATCGGGCCGAAAAGAGTTAAGCTTTCCCAGTTCGTACTCGGAAGGAGGTAAGAGAAGGGATTCTGGGTGGGCGAGAAGTACACAACGGCAAGGCTGTCGGTCGGCGGGGACAAGTTCGAGATCCTGGTCAAGCCGGAGGAGGCTCTCGACTTCAAGATGGGAAAACAGGTGACCGTGTCCCAGCTTGTTGCGATAGAGGAAATATACTCGGATGCGAGCAAGGGAACCCGGGCATCTGTAGAAAAGCTTCACAAGGCCTTCGGGACTACTGACACTTTGAAGATTGCCGAAGAGATAATGAGGAAAGGAGAGCTTCAACTCACAACAGATCAGAGAAGAGAGTTGGTTGAGAATAAAAGAAAGCAGATCGTTGCGTTCTTGGCAAGACATTGCATTGACCCTAGAACAGGAACGCCTCACCCTCCGTTAAGAATAGAGCAGGCTCTCTCGCAGATTCGGATCTCAGTCGACCCTTTCAAGAGTGCAGAGGAACAGGCGAAGGTGGTGATTGAGGAGCTGAGGCCTATCATACCTTTGAAGATCGAGCAGATGCGAGTCGCTGTCAAAATATTCGCTGAGCACGCAGCCAAGGCATACGGGGCTGTGAAGAATTTTGGAACGATAACGAAAGAGGAGTGGCAACGTGACGGGTCATGGATAGGTGTGGTTGAGATGCCGGCCGGTCTGTACGGCCAGTTCATTGACAGACTGGGGAAGCTCACACAGGGTACAGTTCAAACCAAGGTTCTGAGGTGAAAAGAAGCTTCTAGGTGCGAGTTCTAGGTTTGAGTTCCTCTAGATATGTTTCATGGCAGAAGATCAAATCTTGGATATGTCTTTGAAGACGAGATGATTGAAGTCATTTGATGGCCCGCTGGCCTCGATGGCACACTGAAGGCATAAGGATTTGGTAGACCTAGCTTGCTAGAGAACAGACATCTTGGATCGGGCGGTAGGCTCATGAAGGAAAACGATCAAGAGAACTGCCTTGGGGAGGCATAGGTTGGGCAACAAGAGTGAAGAAAACAAGATACACCTCTTAGATGTGACGGCTCTTGACACTTATGCGCTGCTGAGACTCTTCGTCAGCATCCTAAGCGCACAGGCTTGGCAGCAAATGGGCCTCAGAGTGAAGATCGGAACGGACAAGATTGAGAAAGACTTCGAGCGCGCGAGGGTCGCAATCGATTGCATCGCATTTCTAGTTGACAAGTTGGAGCCTCGTGTAGCTGATCAAGAAAAGAAAGAGATGAGAAGGTTGCTCACAGACCTTCAGATAAACTTCGCGAGGCTCACTACAGAGAAGTGACAATGAACTCCTTTGCGCCTATTCATACTTGGATGCATATCACGCTTCTGTCTTATGGTCCGAGTTCCGCTAGGATAGAGTCGAGATCTCGGGGCTATCGGTAAAGTTCAGTATGCCTCTCCCTTCGGACTAGCCCGACCTTCTCAGCTGCCTTCTTCCACTCCTCTCTTGCTTTCCTGCTCAGGCTACATCCACTGTAGGCCTGGGCACATAGTTCCAAATACTCTTTCTCATTCTTCTCAGCCAAGGCTTTCGCAGCCTTCGTACAAGCTCTTGCTGGGTTTGCACAATCTTGGCTGTTCTCGCACAAGGTACCGACGTATTGGCATGAGATAGAGACGAAATCCATGCCTAGCGCCGCCCTATGCCTTACCATGTAAGTGCAGATGGTTCTTGCTAGCTCGCAGCGAAGCTGCTTCTCGAATTCTTTTCTGCTTAGCTCCATCACGTATGGCTCTCCGAAACTCTTATGCTTGACCAATATATCTGCCAATCGATATAAGCGGCAAGTGCGCAGTTGTGTGAGACGCCCATGAGTGTTGCACCGTATGTGTCTTCCCCTGAAGAGGTCGTTCGAAAGATGCTGGACTTGGCTCGGCTTAGAGAAGGTGAGATCCTGTATGACCTTGGATGCGGGGACGGAAGAATAGTGATGATTGCGGCGAAGGACTACATGGCCAAAGCATTCGGCGTAGAGATCAGAGAGGATCTAGCGGTGACAGCATGTGAGCAGCTTAGGAAACTTGACCTCGAGGGAAAAGCACAGATCATTCGAGGAAATCTCTTTGACATAGATTTGTCGAAAGCAGATGTTGTTACCCTGTACTTGACATCAAGCGCAAATGAGAAACTCAAACCTAAGCTCGGAAGAGAGCTCAGACCGAGCTCAAGAGTGGTTTCGCACGACTTCTCAATCGCTGGCTGGAAGCCTTCCGAAGTCTGCGAAGAACCACATGGACATACAATCTATCTCTACAGAATTGGCTCATGTTAGTTCAACCGCATAAGAGAGAGGTGCATTCTGGATTCCAGGCCTACGCGACACAGTCATCAAACCGTAATCTTAAAGTAGAGAGCAGCTTGTTCGTTCTTCATTTCAGTGAGAATCGGTGAATTCAAAGCTTGACCTTGTATGTCGAGAAGAAGCAGTTGGTTGCCCCAGGCGAGATTCTGGCTGAGGGAAAGTATCTATCCGGAGAGAATACTCATCGAGAGGGTGAAAGGATATACTCTTCGAGAGTTGGGGTGGTCGATTTAGTCGGCGATAGGCTTGGCGTGATTCCCCTCAAAGGACGCTATATCCCCCATGTAGGAGATGTCGTGGTCGGACGAATTGTTGATATCGCCATGTCCGGATGGATCGTCGACATTGAGGCGCCTTACCCAGCCCTTCTGCCTGCGTCGGAAACGTTTGGGCACCGAGGCCCCCGAGGTAGAATGGATCTGAGCAGAATGTTCGATGTTGGCGACCTTGTTGTATCGGAGGTCTTAGCGTTTGATAGAACCCGTGACCCTCTAATCACTGCTAAAGGCCCAGGCTTGGGAAAGATCACAGGTGGGAGGATAATTGAGCTGTCTCCCACAAAGGTGCCAAGGCTCATAGGAAGAAAGGGTTCCATGATAAGCCTCATCAAGAAGGGAACAGGGGCAAACATAGTCGTCGGTCAAAACGGAATCATCCTGGTATCGGGACGGTCTCGAGATTCAGAGAATGCAGCTATCCACGCAATAAGAATGATTGAACGCGAGGCCCATACTCGTGGACTGACAGATCGCATACAGGTCATGCTTCGAACCAAGATGAGAGGTGAATAGATTGAATCGACAAGAAGAACCTGTCGAACTGATAAATGTGAATGGTCTCAGAATTGATGGAAGAAGACTAGATGAATTTCGGCCGATCAATATGAAGGTTGGAGTTCTTGACAAGGCTGATGGCTCAGCCTACATTGAGCAAGGCAAGAACAGGATTCTAGTAGCTGTCTACGGCCCGAGAGAAGCACATCCTAAGCACATTGCGTTGCCACATCGGGCCGTCTTGAGATGTCGATACCACATGGCACCATTCTCCACTCCTGAGCGAAAGTCACCTGCACCATCACGTCGAGAGCAAGAACTCTCAAAGGTCATAAGGGAAGCCCTTGAGCCTGCGGTTCTCTCGGAGTATTATCCTCGCACAACAATTGACCTATTCATCGAAGTCCTGCAGTCTGATGGGGGAACTAGGTGCGCCGGCATAACGGGCGCCTCCTTAGCGCTCGCCGATGCTGGCATTCCGATGCGAGGACTCGTCGCGGCCACAGCCGTGGGAAAGATCGCGGGCAAGATCGCTCTGGACCTTTCTGACACTGAGGACAAGCAAGGCGAGGCGGATATGCCCGTGGCAATCATGCCCAAATCCAATGTTGTTACTCTGATACAGATGGACGGAACGCTAACCCACGAGGAATTCGAAGAAGGCTTTGACATCGCTGTAAAGACGTGCCACACGATTCATGAACAGCAGAAGGCTGTATTGAAAGAGAGATACCTCGCCATAAAGGAAGAGGTAGAAGAGAAGAGTGAAACGGCAAAGGGAGAGGAGGAGGAGTAGTTAGTGTCGTCGACACCGCAGTTGCCGCCCGTTGCCACTGTAGCGCAGAAAACTGTTGTGGATATGCTTGCTCTTGGAAAAAGGATAGATGATCGAGGGGTTCACGACTTCAGAGAGATGAAACTTGAGATCGGCCTAATCGAGAGAGCATGCGGGTCAGCGCTGATCAACTTGGGCAAGACGAAGGTCATGGTGGGCGTAAAGGTGGAGGAGGGAGAGCCCTTCCCGGACACCCCTAATGAGGGAGTGCTTACCGTCAACGCGGAACTCGTTCCTCTCGCGTCACCGTCCTTCGAGCCTGGACCGCCCAATGAGAACGCTATTGAGCTGGCGAGGGTTGTGGACAGGGGCATTAGAGAATCAAAGGCTATCGATCTGAAGGAACTGTGCATTCAACCTAGAAAGAAGGTGTTTGTGGTGTTCATTGATGTATATGTACTCGATCACGACGGAAATCTGATAGATGCCTCCTCGATCGCCTCACTCGCTGCTCTACTCAGCGCAAAGATGAACGAATATGACATAAAGAACGGAGAAGTCGTCTATAAGCCAGGGCTAAAGAAGCTTACCATTCAGAACCACCCGGTTGCAGTCACCTTGGCGAAGATCGGTAAGTCTCTCGTTGTCGATCCGTCACTTGATGAGGAGCAGGTGATGAGTGCGAGGCTTACTGTCATCTCTGACAAGGACGGCCGAATATGCGCCATGCAGAAAGGAGGAGCCGAGGCACTTTCAATCGAAGACGTCAAGCAGGGCGTCGCGATTACACTCTCTAGGGCATCGGAGATTCGTTCTAGGATAATGGAGGCTGTCAGGACCTGACTAGGACAAGAAAGGTCGGACAGGCAGGCAGTTTCGGGCCGAGATATGGAACAGTTGCGAGGAAAAGATACGCTGAGATTATCAGCGGGTTGAGAAGACAGAGTGAATGCCCTCAATGTCATGTCATGGCAGTTAGAAGAGAAGCCGTCGGAATATGGTACTGCAGGAAATGCGGATATAGATTTGCTGGGGGGGCCTACACGGCACAGACAAAGTTGGGGGAAGTTGCGAGACGAGCAACGAAGGGCGCGGCGCCAGGTGCGGTCGCGATGGAGCTAGGTCTAGTTGAAGCGCCAAGAGCTGTTGAAGCGGTCGCGGAGCCTCAGAAAAGGAGAGTCAGAAGGAAACGGAGGGCTATAGAGGCTCCCAAGGAAGAATCGAAGTGATCGTCATAGGCACTTGCAGGAGGCCGACGCCGCGAATAAACAGCTTCGTGAAGGACCTTTCTCATTCTCTTAGGAATTGTGTCGTTCTCCCGAGAGGCAAGATGAGCCTGCAAGAAGTTGTAGACTCAGCTGTCGAGGGGAAGGCTGACCGGCTCCTTCTGGTCAACAGGTGGAAGGGAGAACCGGGTGAGATCAGGCTTCAACATCTCAAGGACGGAAAGTCACATCTAGTATATCCCGTCATTTTCCTGAGAAGTGTCAAACTCCGGCGAGAATATGACGTCAGAGAAAGATTCGTTGCTGAAGCGATCACATCTGGGAAAAGAAAGATTGATATTGATTTCGCTAGGCCTCTGGCAAACTTCTTTGAACTCCCTCTACTATCAGACAGGGACGCTTTCTGCTCATTTCATGTAGCAGAGAACCATTCGAAAAAGCTGGCAGTAAATCTTACGTCACCGGCCGCGACTCGGGAAGTAGGCCCCGGTTTCGTTGTGCGACATCTGGCGTGGCATGAACGTAGGCCTGAGCGATATGAAAGCCACGAAAGCTGAAATCGCGATAGTGTTGAATTCAACAAGACATGCGGAGGCGATCTACAAAGCCCTGAAGCCCGAGACGAAGCATTCAATCGGGCCAAGATCGAAGGTTGCTATCCTTCTGAGAGGAAAGACCTTGGAAATGGTCGTTTTTGCTAAGGATATTTCCGCGTTGCGCGCCGCAGTCAATTCATACCTGCGGTGGGTGTCTAGCTCTGCTGACCTCATTCGAATCGTTGATCACGTCAAATGAGAGAACGTCCCGAAGGGTTCTTCGCCAGCTGGGAAAGGGGACTTAGGGACAATGCCCGAACTAAAGGCGATCCATTCCTATCGTCACACCCCTTACAAGATGTGTGAGAAGATAGCAGTGTTTGGCATCTCGGGCAGTGACCTGATAGCCTTCATTGGCCTCGTCCTTATTGGGATCATCGTGTCGATGCTTATCTAGAGCTATTATTCACTTTCATACCTCTGGCTCGTGCCATTGTGGTTTGGCTCTACACAGGAAGCTGTAGCAAAGGGCCTGAAACTGTCTTCAAGCGATAAGAAATGATCGGAGGAATAGTTTCGCTATATTCTTATCCAAGGTGGTCTACAAGCGTAGTCAACTCTAATCTTTGAGAGTGAGACAATGACTGAAGAAGCACAGTTGCCTCCTCAAGTACAGGAGGACCTTGTTAGACTCCAGCAGCTACAGCAGACATTACAGGTTGTGGTAACACAGAAGCAGCAACTGGAAATAGAGCTGAGCGAAGCGGAAAAGGCTCTCGCTGAACTGGAGAAGATCACTGACGATATCCCTGTTTACAAGAGCGTTGGGAGCATTCTGCTGAAAGCAGAAAGACAAGGGTTGATGGGTGAACTGAAGGAGAGAAAGGAGCTACTCAACGCTCGTGTGACAGTGCTAGGTAAGCAAGAGGAAAGGACGAGGGAGAGAATGAAAGAGTTGCAGGACAGGCTTCAACAACGATTGAGAGCGCCAAGTGCCACACCGACCTAACGTGGACGATGTGAGCTTCGAAGTGGGAATTGTACTGAGACGAAGGCCGTCGGCTAGCGAAATTGAGGAACTCTGCTCCACTGCCGAAGAGGCTGTGGAACATGTCCTTGAAAAGCAAATCGGGCTAAAGCGCATAGATGATCTACAAGTCACCATGCGGGCCGAAGGAACAAAGCCTCTGAGGCTATCCATTGACATCTATTTGGCGCCGAGTCGTCCATTGGCGCAGTTGGACTCTGTGCTTAGTGAGGCAACGGATGCGGCGTTCTCGGCAGCGGAAAGGAAGGCAATTGATCTGAAGCTTTGCAAAAATGGGCGATCGTCTTGACCGAATCTTCCTGTCTGCACAGTTCGAAATCGGGAGAATGGCCACAAATAGTGGGGACCCCCCTCCCCCTCTCACCAAAGAGCTGGAGAGAGGGAAAGGACACCTCGCTGCAACACAGCTGAGAGAAAGCTGTTGTTCCAGATTTGCGGACCTTCCGACGAATCCTACCATTGGTGAAAGCATCCAGAAGAGTGGCCATACTCTCGCATCAAAACGCTGACCCTGATGCACTATGTTCAGCATACGCACTTTCTTTCCTTTTTAAGAAACTTAACAGAAGGATCAGAGTTCATCTAGTTGCACCTGAAGGAGTGAGCAGAGTAACAAGGCAAATCCTTAGCCAAGTCAGAATGAGGCTTCAGGAACCCAAGGATCTCAAGAGCTATGATGCCATATTCACCGTTGACATAAACACCCTTTCTCAACTCGGAAAATATGAATCACTGTTGGAGAAGTTTGAGGGGCCAATAGTTGTCATAGATCATCACAACCCAGATCCAAGAACTCTAAAGGCTTCAAGCTACATCATCTCCAACGAGCGGGCCTCTTCGACAGCTGAGATCGTTTACAGGTTCTACAGAGAGTTGGGATTGCGTCTGAGGAGAGTGGTGGCACTTGCCCTTTTTCTTGGCATAGCCTATGATTCCAGGCATTTCGCCCTTGCGACGTCAGAGGTTTTCAAGCTTACGAGTGAACTCGTTTCCAAAGGGTTGGATGCAGGCAAAGCAATGAGACTCTTGCAGGTTCCGATGACCGAGTCGGAGAAGATTGCAAGGCTGAAGGGGTCGCAGCGGCTTTTCCTCAAACGGGTGAAGGGGTGGGTTCTGGTAACATCACATGTGGGCTCTCATCAGGCATCTGTCGCCAGAGGACTCATCATGCTTGGGGCAGATGTGGCAATAGTCGCAGGAGAGAAGAAGGACAGAGTGCGGATAAGCCTACGATCTACTCAGGATTTCTTCGACAGGACTGGAATTCATCTAGGCAGAGATGTGGCTAGGCCTGTGGGAGATCTGATCAAAGGAGCAGGGGGAGGGCATGCCCTCTCCTCAGGCGTGTATGGCTACAGTAAGGCGATAGCAGCCCTTGAAAAATGCCTCAACGCGATCACAGAAAGACTTGGAGGAAAGAACGAGACAGCCAATCTGACCCATTCTATCAGTCCAAGGTAGATCGATGACGCCACTACAAAAATATCGATAAATACCACCATTCGTCATATTCGGCGAAAGCAAGAATGAGTAGCTATTCAAGAATGGGAATGTCAGGCCCATCCATCTCGTGAGGCTTCAAGCGATTGGCAATCATCGACATCAGGAATCTTTCTTTCTCCTACGCAGGGGCGACTGGACCGTCTCTCAGTAACATCAATCTTGAGGTGGAAAAAGGAGAGTTTGTTGTAGTCACCGGACCAAGTGGCTGTGGGAAGACTACGCTCTGCAGATGCCTCAACGGACTTGTTCCCAACTTCTACACTGGAGAGCTGACAGGGGAAATCTCTGTTTGTGGACTCGACATCCGACGACAGCCAACTAGTGTGTTGTCTCGACACGTTGGACTTGTATTTCAAAATCCTGAAAACCAACTATTCTCGTTAACAGTCGAGAGAGACATCGCTTTCGGCCCCGAGAACCTGGGTCTTACGCGAGAAGAAACCAAGGAGAGAGTAGAATGGGCTCTGAAGGCCACTGGAATAGAAGACTTGAAGGACAGAGCCCCATACGAACTGTCAGGTGGGCAACAGCAAAGGGCCGCCTTGGCATCCGTCCTCGCCATGAAGCCCGAGGTCATGGTGCTAGATGAGCCTACATCCTTTCTAGATCCAAGGTCTTCGTTGGAGATTCTCGGTGTAGTAGCGAAGCTGAACAAGGAGCTAGGAATGACGGTAGTCCTCGTAGAGCACAGACTCGATCTCGCTACAAGACACTCCGACAGAATAGTTGTCTTAGACAAGGGTGTCGTGGCGCTTGATGGTCCTCCTCGAAATGTCTACGGCAAACAGGCTCATCTGATCGGCATAGGCGTGCCGAAGGTGACCTTGCTGTTTCATCTGTTGAAACAGGATGGGGTCAAAATTGGCAAGATTCCTGTCACTGTCGAAGAAGCGGAAGAGGAGTTGAGGAGGATTCTGGCAGATTGATCACTGTCGAGAACGTTCGCTACGTTTACCCGAATGGGAACGAGGTGCTTCATGGCGTTAATCTCCACCTAGATGATGGCGACTTCGTTGCCATAATGGGAGAGAACGGTGCTGGGAAGACGACGTTGGTCAAGACCTTCAACGGCCTGCTCAAGCCCACCGATGGCAGGGTACTTATTGACGACGTTGAGACAAGAAGGAGTAGTGTCGCAGCTCTCGCCCGATCAGTGGGGCTGGTCTTTCAGAACCCTGACCACCAATTATTCTGCGAAACTGTAGGGGACGAGGTGGCTTACTCCCTTAGAAACTTCGGCTATCCACTAGACGTGATAGAGAGGAGAGTCAGGGGAATCCTAGAGACACTGGATCTGATGCCGTACATAGACTCGTCGCCATTCATGTTAAGCGGAGGCGAAAGAAAGAGAGTCGCTTTGGCATCTGTCTTGGTTTGGAATCCCAAACACATAGTCTTGGATGAGCCTACAATCGGCCAGGACTATCAGCAGAAAGATCGATTGAGGAACTTCATAGTTCAACTGAATACCCAGCGGAAAACGGTCGTTGTTGTGACTCACGATGTCGAGTTCGTCGCCGAATGCAGGCCGCGGGTCGTCTTGCTCTCCCGAGGGAAGATCATAGCCGATGGGAAGGCGGAAGAGATACTGAGTGACAGTACTCTCACCGAAAGGGCATCGCTTCTTCGCCCTCAGATCTCTCTCCTCTTCTCGTCAGTTACAGGTTTGCCACATGATGTTATCGATGTCTTCTCTGCGAAGGCCGTCATCAACAATGCCATCGGAGGGCGAAAGTAGTGTCGATGCGGGTCTTTGAAGGCTTCAAGTTCTCCAAGCTTCAGACTCCGATCCATACGATGGATCCAAGAGCGAAGTTCGCAATGATCATGGTAGTTTTCGTGATTTCACTTCTCTTCACAAATGTTCTGATTCTCATAATCATATTGCTGGCTCAAATCCCGCTGATCTGGTTGGGAAGGTCGATCAGGCGTTGGGGAGGGTCGATGAAAGGAGGACTCTTCTTGGCTGGCCTGATCTTCTTCATGAACCTATTAACGGGGTCAACTTTCACCTATTCGCTTGCGATGACGATTAGGTTTCTTGCTTTGCTCTCATCATTCTCAATCTTCTTCATGACGACATCACCGGATGACCTAGGACTGGCTCTGGAACAGGCACATGTTCCATATTCACTCTGCTTCACATTTACGACCGCAGTGAGACTCGTCCCGACTATGGCTGTTGATGCCCAAACAGTAATTGACGCTCAGAGATCTAGAGGCCTTGAACTGGATAGGGGCAACCTGCTCAAGAGGATCAGGAATTACATACCCATACTCATTCCGCTGATCGTCTCGGCGATTCGCAGAAGCATAGAACTCGCTGAAGCGCTTGAATCCAGAGCCTTCGGATTGACATCCAAGAGGCAACCTCTGATCGTACTGAGAATGAGAAAGTCCGACTATTTTGTGACTCTTGTCTCTGTTCTGTTGCTTTGTTTGGCAGTATGGGCCAGCCTCTATGCTCAACTTCCTTCAATCGAAATTCCTTTCGAACTCCCTCGACTTTGGTAGGTCTTGAGCCTCCCATATTCTGGAGAAACTTGATAAACGCGCGTTCGGGTGTTAGCTTCTAGACAATGGTGCCGATGGTGTATCGGAGGTTTCTTGTTCCGGTTGACGGTTCAGCTCTATCTGCCTTAGCTGCAAAGAAGGCTGTTGAACTTGCCAAGCTCCTCGGCTCTGAGATTCGCTTTCTTCATGTGATCGACAGCCGCACCGTTCAGGCCTTGGAGCTTACGGGAGTAGATATGATTACGGTTGATGAAAGGGTGACAAACATAGCGAACGCGTACCTCAACGAGGTGGTCAGACATGCTGAGGATTCAAAGATCAAAGCTCACCGTGAGATAAGGCAGGGACTACCAGCTGAAGAGATCCTCGAGAGCATAAGGGAGCACGGCGCAGACCTCGTTGTTATGGGTTCAAGGGGCCTGACTGGAGCCAGACGGGCAATGATGGGAAGCACGACGGAGGAGGTGCTCCGTCTTTCGCCCGTTCCGGTGCTGGTTGTCAAATAATCTTCAAGGAAAGATGCCCCTTTTCATCCCGTTCAAACAGAATCCTTGGCCGCGTTGAGCCCCAACTCGAAAGCTTTCAGATTCTTCTCGACCGTGCCAACAGGCACAGTGATCTTGATCGCGTCTCTCGCGGCTTCATGGCTCACTATACCCGTCAGCTGGACCAGGGCTCCAAACATGACCATGTTTGCATAGTTTCTTGAAGCTAAACTCTGCTCTGAAAGCCTGGTGGCAGGGATTCTTCGAACCTTCGTAAGCTTTGACGGCACATCCGTGACCAAGTCTGAGTCCACAGTCACTGTCGCTTCCTTGCTTAGCGTCTTGACATGACGGTTTAATGCCGCTTGGGTCATGGCAACTAGAATATCAGCTCGCCTGACCTCAGGATAGCCTATACTCCTAGATGAAATGATGACTTGGCTCATGGCTGGGCTTCCACGAGTCTCAGTCCCGTAGCTAGGGGCTTGAGTAGCATGTTTTCCCTCATATACTACCGCGGCGGTTCCCAAGATGGTTCCTAACAGTACGACCCCTTGCCCCCCTATGCCTTCGACAAGTACCTCGACGCGATTATGCATGCTCAGCTCTTGTCACCTTTCTCTTCAGCTCATCTAGGTTCCGTAGGAGGCCCGGTTTCTCAATGTTCACGAACTCGCCAACAACAATCTTTCCCGTCAACGATGTGCCCTCCATATCCTCCGCCTTTGAGATAGGGATTGAGTTCTCCCGAAACCAGTGGAGCATCCTTCTGCCATCCTCCATTCCAAGCCTTCGTCCAAATATGGCGGGACACTGGGTTACGACCTCAATGAAAGAGAAGCCTCCCTTAGCAAGGCCTTCTTTTACCGCTTCCTTGACCTGAATTGCGTGGAAAGTTGTCCATCTGGCCACGTACGAGGCACCAGAAGCCACCATGAGCCTTGACGCGTCTAGGGGATATTCGAATGATCCGAAAGGAGTTGTGCTCGTCTTCACGTTAAGCGGAGTAGTCGGAGCGACTTGGCCACCAGTCATACCGTAGATCATGTTGTTCACCATGATCACCATCACGTCAAGGTTCCGCCTTGCAGCCTGAATGAGATGATTCAATCCAATCCCTGCGAGATCCCCGTCTCCTCCAAAGACCACCACTTTGAGTTCAGGCCTAGCCAGCTTTACCCCAAGTGCGACGGGGATACTTCTTCCATGAGTTACATGAATTGTATCTGCCCTAAAGTGAGGCGAAGGAATCCAAGCTGAACAGCCTATTCCACTGCAGAAGACAAAACGCTTCAAATCTTTGTAGCCCGTCTCTTCAATGGCCTTCAGGAAACAGTTTGCCAATGTTCCACAGCCACACCCGGAACAGAAAGGAGAAGGTAGGACTTCTTCACGAAGATAGGTTCGGGCGAAGTGAAGATCGTGGCTCAAATGCATCACCTTGCCACGTTTCGAAGTATAGCGGACGATATTTCATCAGGAGTAAACATGAGCCCTCCTCCGACCTTGTTGAGCGGAACAATCTTTGCGCTTTCAGGGGCCACTCTCTCAACTTCCAAGAAGAGCTGACCGAGGTTCATTTCAGGCACCAGAACAACGTCTGCGACCTTTGTTAGTTCTCGGATCTTCTCTTCAGGAAAGGGCCATATCGTTCTAAGCCGTAGGTGACCTACCTTTATCCCGCGCTCGGCTACGATCTCGATAGCGTCATAAACAGCTCGCGATGTACATCCGAATGATATGACGCCGATATCACACTCCTCGATTCCGGTCGCCTCGAAGTCGGTAAGACTATCTCTGCCTCGACTGATCTTGGACGCTAGACCTTCCACCAGTTTCCTGTGAATATCTTGGTCTGAAGTCGCCCTAATGCCCAAGGAGTCATGAGAAGAGCCAGTTACGCTGACAGCCAGTCCCCTCCCCAATGGAGGCATACCTTTTGGAAACTTGTTTCCAGAAGTAAAGAATGGCGGCTGTAGAAGCTCTCTTCTATCGACTACCTCTATGTGCTCAGGGAGATCGATCCGCTCTCTGAGATGTGAAATTATCTCATCTGAAAGAAGGATAACTGGTGTCCTGTATTGTTCGGATAGGTTGAAGGCTTTGACAGTCAGGGTGAACATTTCTTGCACTGAGTCTGGTGCCAGAGCTATGATCTCATGGTCGCCATGCGTGCCCCATCTGGCTTGCATGATGTCGCCTTGAGCACACTTCGTTGCCTGTCCGGTGCTAGGCCCTACTCTCTGAACATCCACTACGACACAAGGTGTCTCGGTCATGATAGCCAGTCCGATATTCTCCTGCATAAGGCTGAACCCTGGCCCCGAGGTCGCGGTCATCGACTTCACTCCTCCCCAACTGGCGCCTATGACAGCGCCCATCGAGGCTATCTCATCCTCGAGCTGAACGCAGACGCCTCCAAGAGAAGGCATCCTACGCGACAGCCACTCCGATATCTCGTTGGCGGGTGTAATCGGATATCCTGCAAAGAACCGGCATCCCGCGGCGAGAGCGCCCTCGGCACACGCAACGTTGCCTTGCCAAAAATGGCTTCCTGGCCTCACGGTAGTCAGCTTTGTCAAGATTCCTCTTCTGATAGTCGGTTCTGCCTCTGGAAATAAGCCTTTGCGGATGATATTTGATCAAATAGTTCGTATGCGGAAATGCAGGTTCGATGGATGAGGTATGTGGGGGGATGGTGTGGTTGTGAGGGGGCCGGGTGGTCGTGATCCTTTGTTGTTTTGGTTGGGTCGGGTTGGGGTGAATAGTCGGAAGTCGTATGGTTATGCCTTGAATCGTTTTCTGCGGTGGCTGCGATGGTCGCAGTCGCAGTAGATGAAGGCCGTCATCGGAGCAAGCTGCTACTGCCTGAGAGTTCATATTCAAGTTTGCATACTGACAATATGTCATGTACCTTTTCAAAGATCTAAGTGGCTCTAACAAGAACTTGGCCTTAACCCACAAGAGAATGGCGGAGGCCTACACCAAACAAGTTCTTTGTGGAAACAAAGAGGTCCTAGGTGCGGTTCTTCTGGGCGGTGCCGCGAGAGGCTACGCTGACGAACTCTCAGAAATCGACTTGGCAATATTCCTCACCAAAGGAGGACTGAAGAAACTACCAAAGGGTGAACACCGATGGAGAGGACATCTCTTCGACAACGACTTGTACCTCTACAGGCACGAAGTAAGAGCATCTTGGAGTCAAGAAAGAAAGCAAGCCTTCTCGGAAGGAAAGATTCTACTCGATAGGCGCGGACTGATTCGCAGACTCCTTCGCCAAAAACTGCGATTTACAAGCGCCGAAAGACGGAACATAGTCCTCGAGAACCTGCTATTCTTTGAAGATCGCATTTACGATTCTGAGACTCTGTGGCCGAAGCGAGGTCATCTTCCGAGCGCTTACTACGCGGTCAACATGGCGATTGAACATTTGTTGAAGAGTCTATTCGCTTACAACAGCTGGTTCTTGCCAGGGGACAAATGGAGGCTCTACTATTCCCACCATCTGCCTTGGCTACCAAAGAACTATCACAGACACATGATCCGGATCATGACAGCCAAGAGTATTGCGAGCGACGATCTGAAGCGTAGAGTCACAGTCCTCAAGCAACTCGACATCTTGCTGCGGAAAAGGCTGCAGGAAGAGAACATGCTTCCGAAGGATCTCTATAGATACTGCGTAGAAAAGATCTGGACAACGTAGGACAAAGTAGTCCTATGAGCATAGGTTCAAGAACATGTATCTGCTTAGCACGACGACCCTTAGGGTAGCTTCGGAAAAGCTAGAAGAAAAAGATACGCAAACGCTTGGACCCGCAACCTCTCCCACGCAGGAGCCTCGTCAGAAGAATCCGGAAACGCAGAGAATGATGAGCACTTTCACCCAACCCGTTTCAGAAGCAAAAACTATGCATGTAAGCCTTTTGAAATCCGTTCAGGAGCTTCGCCTTCGCCTCAGCCAATCTTTTTGAGAGAAAGCCAGCATACAAATGATCAGGTTCGAGATGTTTGTTGTCTCCCAGAATAGTTGTAGATGATAGAGAGAAAGCCTCGGGTGTCCCGGACAACTTGAGGCGTCTTGGGGCGAGAGTTGAGTTCCGCCTTCTAGATGTTGCGGACTATGTCATAGGGGATAGAGCGGTTGAACGAAAGACAACGAGTGACTTTGTTTCTTCCCTCTTCTCTGGAAGGCTGTTCGAACAGGCAAGAAGGCTTTCTGAGTCCTATGTGATGCCACTAATCGTTGTTGAAGGAGATCTTCAAGCATCTTTGCATAAGATTTCCAGGCCAAAGACTTTCTGGGGATCGATTCTGTCCTTGGTTCTGCAGTATGATATTCGCCCGTTCTTTACAATGGACGCGCTGCAAACTGCGGAACTCATTTTCACTTTTGCGCGCCACCTTTCGTACACGAAGCGAAGAACTCCTCCGGTTATCGTCAAGAAGCCGAGAATCTCAACTGATACTCAATTTCAGTTGCTGGTTGTAGGGAGTCTGCCGACTATAGGGCCTAAACTTGCTGAGAGGCTTCTTGGGCGATTCGGAACGATCCGGAGGATATTCGAAGCGTCGCCCAGTGAGTTGGCCTTCCGAGGAGGACTGGGGAGATCGAGGGCTCAGAAGGTATCTTCGATTCTTGACCTGCCGTATAGATCTGAGTACGCTATGGGGCGTCAGTCGACGCTCAGACCGGAAGAATAAAAAGCTGTTCCGCCTGCCTACGGATAGACCGGGTCTCGCGATATGCGGCTGTTGGCTTTTAAAGAAACCGCGGATGAGATACTCAAGGATGCGGGCGAATCTGTCCACAGCATACCTGTGTCTCAGATCGAGAAACTGGTCACCCTCCTGATAAGGGGAAGGAAGAAGAGGGTTCTGATAATTGGCACTGGCAGAAGCGGTCTAGTCGGGCGTTCTTTCGCCATGAGACTAATGCATCTCGGGTTCGATGTTCACGTTCTGGGAGAAACCATTACACCTGCGATCGGAAAGGGAGACATAGTCGTCGCCATATCTGGATCAGGCGCGACAGCGCTTCCGGTTACCTCGGCGAGTATTGCAAAAAAGGTAGGAGCGTTCATAGTGGCAGTTACGACAAGACCGAGCTCACCTTTGGGAAAGATCGCGAATCAACTTGTGCACATCAAGGCGAAGTCCAAAGCTGCCAGAGAGAAGGACTTCTTTCTCAGGCAGATTGTTGGGGAGCATGAGCCGCTTGCTCCGCTCGGAACCTTGTTCGAGATATCAGCTGGAATCTTCTTCGACAGTTTGATTGTTGAATTGATGACACAATTAGGAAAGACTGAGGAGGAGTTGAGGCTTCGGCACGCAACGCTGGAGGGCCTGTGAGGAGTCTCATTTCTAGCGCTTAAGCGCTTGGGACTGACTAATACTTATCTACGAAGATCTGCTTCTCATTTTAAGAGGATTTCAGATGTCCATTGTTATCAAGAATTGTGACTGGGTTATCACTCAGAATTCGTCCAGAGAGGTCCTCAGGGATTTTTCGGTTCGAATAGAAGACAAGAAAATTGTTGAGATCGGACGCTTCCAAGGCGGTGCCGAATATGTCATCGACGGATCAGGAAAGGCCTTGTTGCCAGGTCTGATCAATACTCACACCCATCTCTCTATGACTCTTATGCGAGGATTCGCAGATGACATGCGCCTCCAAGAATGGCTGGAAACCAAGATATGGCCTTTGGAGCAGAGGTTGACAGGTGACATATGTTACCGCGGAGCTCTGCTGGGCTGCCTGGAGATGATTAGGACGGGCACGACATGCTTCATGGACATGTATTTCTTCCTCAAAGATGTCTCAAGAGCTATAGGTGAGTCTGGCCTTAGAGCCATCCTTTCTCATGCCATGATCGACCTGTTCGATTCAGGACGAGCTGAAAACCAGAAGCGAACGACGCAAGAATCGCTAGAATACATTAAGGGTCTCCGGAACTCACGGATTGGATTTGCCATGGGACCTCATGCTCCCTACACATGTTCAGAGGAGATGCTTCTCTGGTCAAAAGATGTGGCGGAGAAGGAGCATGTGCCTGTACATACTCACGTCGCAGAGACTAGACATGAACAGGCTGACTTCGAGAAGAATAAGGGAATGAGCGAAGTGGAATATCTGGAGAAGATTGGTTTCCTTTTTTCGGGATTGGTGGCAGTTCATAGTGTCTGGCTTACTCGGAGAGAGGTTGAGGGATTTGCCAAACATAAGGTCAAGGTTTCGCACTGCCCCGTTTCAAACATGAAGCTTGCAGTGGGCGGAGTTTCTCCGCTTCCTGAGATGTTCGCTCAAGGAGTCATAGTATCTTTGGGAACAGATGGCGCCGCAAGTAACAACTGCCTAGACATGTTCGATACGATGAAGGTCTGCGCTTTGATGCATAAGGCGTATTCTTGGGATCCTACAGTTTTGCCAGCACAGAAGGTTCTTGACCTTGCCACGATCGATGGGGCAAAGGCACTTGGCCTCGAGGACAAGGTAGGGAGCATTGAGCTTGGAAAGGAGGCAGATCTGGTATTGTTGGATTTGAGATCTCCAAATCTAACGCCAATCCATGGACGTAATACAGTACTTTCGAACTTGGTGTATTCGGCCAACGGAACGAACGTTGACTCTACGATAGTGCAGGGAAAACCTCTCATGGTCAATAGAAGGCTCCTTGCACTGGACCAAGAGAAGATCATGAGAGACGCAGCTGAAGCAGCCCTAAGCCTTACTGGTTAGCTCGGCTTCATGTATGATTAGAAAGCCTGAAGACCCTTCCCAGTGTTTAGAAATCTTCTTCAGCTTGATGCTTGCCCGAAAGAATCCTGCATCTGTGACAAAGGTTTCGTATTCTCCTCCTTCGCCACTGAGGTGAATCCCATATTTCTTGCTCAGTTTCTTGAGTTCCGAGAGGCTATCTTTATTGAGGGTTTTGCCCAGCCAACCCTCGTCGAGTCCGAGCGCGGATACTCCTACGAAATATGTCTCAAACCCAAGATCTATCGTATCATCTAAGAGGAGTTCAGGATCCTTGTGCCATAGAGGTGCAAGGCTGGCGAGTCCGATCTCTTCACACATTGAGTCGATCCTCTTCTTTTGGTAGTCGCTAGCGACTGCACCTGAAACTACTCCGTGGAGGCGATGTCTGCTCTTTAGCTCTGCCAAGGATCGCTTCAGAGTGTCTAGCTCCATCCCCTTCTCAGAAGAGGACGGAACTATGATCGATGGAATTCCAATGGCCTCGCCTTGAAGACGAGCCCATCGAACCGCTGGGAAGTGGAACATCCATGAGTCGGGGCTGCGAGGTTGTATCACAAGTAGGCTTGTGACGTTCCATCCTTGGTGAAGGGCATACCATGTTGCTAGGCAACTGTCCTTTCCTCCACTGAACAGGACTGTGACGTTCAAGGCTCCCTGCCCTGGCATCTCTGTATTCGATATCTTCTTATCTATACGCACGACTTTGCAGATGGCATTTGACGACGCTAACCTAGTCTTCCTTTGTGTTCGAACTGCTTCTCGAAGAGTATTCTCATCCTCTTTATTGTGTCGGCTTCTTCTGGTCGCTTATCCTCTCTGATCCTAACTATTCTCGCAAACCTCAAAGCGAGCCCCGACTCATAATGAGGGCTTTTCTGAATTTCGTTGTAGGCAACTTCGACAACAAGTTCAGGCTTTACGAAGACGGTGTACTCTCCCTCTGAGATCTTTAGTTCTTGAAGCCTTCTTGTCATCCAGTCGAACTCCTTGTCGGTCAAGCCCTTGAAGGTCTTTCCTACCTCCAGAAACTCTCCACTGGCTTCGTCTCGGGCTGCAAGATGATAGTTGCTCAGCCACTCTGATCTTCTTCCGTACCCCCAGTCGGCAGCTACGATTACTAGGTCAAGCCTGTCGGCGGGTTTGATCTTGAACCATTTTCTTCCTCTAACTCCAAGCAAGTACGGGCTATCCAATGCCTTTGCCATCAGGCCTTCATGTCCGGCGTTCATGGCCTTGCGCATGAAATCTTGGATTTGACGTGGGGCGTTTGTGATTATCCTTTCAGCCAAGATCTCGGGAGGGCAAATCTGTGAGAGGAGCCTCCATCTCTCTTCGTATTTCAGGTCTATGAGCTGTCGTCCATTGAGATACAGAACGTCGAACAGATATAGTTTCAAGGGAATCTCTTGTGCAACACGACCTATCTCATGCGCCCTTCTGAAGCGTCTCATCAACTCCTGAAAAGGCAACGGTTTCATGTCAGATCCGACCGCCACAACTTCACCTTCGACGAGAGCCTCCTCTGCCCGTACATCTCTCTGAATGATTTCGACCATGTCTGGCAGACTTTGAGTCACGTCAGTCAAACGTCTGCTGAAGATTCTGACTTCTCCGTTTTTCTTGTGAACCTGTATTCTTGCTCCGTCGAACTTGAATTCGAATGCGGTACCGGACTTGTGTTCACTGATGATTTCCGAGATATCGTAGGACATTTCTGCCATCATGAGCCTTACAGGTCTGAATAGGTTTATTCTGACTTCTTCGAGGGCCGTCTTTCCGCCCGTAAGGGCTAGTCGGGCTACCTCCCCTATGTCACCCACCATCATCAAAGATCTTCTGATCTGGTCACCGCTTGACCCGCTGGCTTTGGCTATTGCGTCAAGCATCACACCCTCAACAACACCTATCCTCATCTCATGGTTGAGCATGCGGACAAGGTATTCTGCTTCCACTTGATCGGCCTCGCCTAGAAGGCTTTCAACGATGCTCTCCTTCCGAGTTCTCGATCTTCTTCCTGAGGCGGCTGCTATCTCACTGAAGTTCTTGTATACTCCCAAGACTGTCAGGGGACTTCGAAGAAGGGCGACTTGCCTCTGCCGTTGCTTCTGCAGGATCTTCCACAGAGTTCGGCCGCTAACCTCGAGCACTCTCTCGTCTGAGTCTGGAAAGATCTTTCCTACTATCATGCGAACGGCCGCTGAGATCTCGTTTTGCTCCAGTCTTCTCAAGAAGTCGCTTATCTTCGCTACCTTCTCGTTTCTTTTCGGAGTCTGCTCTAGCTCTTTACAGAGCGTCGCCAAATCCTGAAAGGGAGTTTCCCGCAAGGTCAAGGACTTTCAACCCATCGGAAAAGGTTTGATTGGACTTCGAGCTTCTTCATCCTTCCAATAACTCTGTCAACTCGGTCTCTTGAGAAAACTCTCTGGCGGCACAGGAAGTCGTAGAGTTCCCTCTCTCTTATCGGATGAAGGGTAGTTGAAAAACTTGTTGTGACTGGCGGATTCAGGAAGATTCTTCTAATTTCCTCGTAGTTCGTGGATACCTTGCTCTTGATGATCTCCGGAAGGTTCTCGATGGATCCGTACTCTCGAACAAGCTTCAGTGAGGTCTTCGGCCCTATGCCTCTTACTCCTTCGTTGAAGTCTGTACCTACTAGAATTGCGACATCTATCAGCTGTTCTCGCGAGATGCCTCGATTCGCGAGGAGGTCTTCGGTTTCGATAAGTTCAGGCTCCACGCGACGCGCTACCCCTTTGCTGGGCAGGTACTCTCTTCCCTGAATCGTCACATATCTGACCAACCTAGGCGTTCCGAAGAGCAGTGAATCATAATCTTGGCTGTTGGTCGCCCAAACATGCCCTTGTGCAGCCAGATAGGCCGCTTGGGCCTCTGCCTCGCCGGGTGCCTGGACGTACGGTATTCCTAATAGGTGCAGCAGCTGCTTTGCGTCGTTGATCATTTCTTTCGTCAAGCGTCCAGTCATGACGGCCTTGGAGAAAGCGGTTCGCAGATCTTGCCTCCTGAGAGCCTCAGCGAGCTCCTTTTCAGCTTTGTTTCTGATTGCCCGTCGTCTTTCTATTTCTCGTAGCTTCAATGCAGGAGGTTCTCCGTCAAAGACGAAGATCAACCTCATAGCGTATTCAGACATCAGCCGGCTGGAGCGAAACATGAGGCCGATTAGATGGGATGTTATGTTTCCATGTATGTCTGTAAATGGCGAGCCGTCCGCCTTCCGAGTGATGGAGAGAAACTGGTGAAGCGCGTTGTTTCCATCAACTGCGAGGCTCTTGCCTGTCAGATCCTTGAGAGACAATGCGTGACGACTAATGATCGGGGTAAGATTGACGCCCATGTCTTTACGCCTTAGATTGCTGATCGTTAGGGCGTAGCGTCACGCCCCCTACCTTGCCATGTCCTGTTACTGTGATGATCGTTATCCAACACTTGAAGATCACTTTGCTGGTCTCCTTGGATACCATAATGCATAAAAGAGATGCAACATTGTAGCACTTAGCCTTTGAAAATTTGGTCGGAGGAAGAAAATTGCCACGATTCAAGACGACGGGTGAAATCATCAAGATAATTGCCAACAAGGAA
>Ga0315309_1000336_pt1 | contig 28355 bp, 21 predicted proteins | sample TDP4_MG_FD_203080 | JGI IMG/M metagenome (GOLD analysis project Ga0315309, IMG submission 203080) | Freshwater sediment microbial communities from Lake Towuti, South Sulawesi, Indonesia - TDP4 | ecosystem: Environmental > Aquatic > Freshwater > Lake > Sediment | place: Indonesia: South Sulawesi...
TACTATAAACCCTCCACGGCAGTGGACTATCTGGCGAGTCTTGATAATCTCAAGGGCTTAATCGTAGGAGTATCTAATGAGCGGCAGGCAAGTGAGACGTTCAAGCTTTTCAGGGAGTCCCTTTAGCGCGCGTTCTGATCTATTGGGTTAAATTGCTCGAGATGAGTTTTATGGAAAACAAATGTGTAGTTGGTTTAGGTAGCGCGCTATTAAAAGCAACTAAGGACGCGCGCGTAGACAGTAGATGAGAATCTCTGAAAAAACCAGCCTCAATGTGTAATGCAAGATTCAGGTCTTTCTGCATCAGATATCTTTCAACAGAGCGCACGCCAAGATAATTCTCAAGATTAAGTGGCTAAGTGAGATGGATTGAATGGAATTGGATGATACTACAATCATTGAAAGAGTATCAAGTCAGGTAATGTACGCGCGTGCAGATGAGATTTATGCAGTTAAAGAATTAGACCGCAGATTATCACGGCCGTTTATTAGACCGTTCTTTGCAACCTGCGATGTAGGAGGAGGTAACGGAACTGACGCTATACCTTTCGCACATTTAAGTGATTCCTCTTTCCTCCTTGAAACTAATAAAGAAGCACTTGAAATTGCAAGAGACACTTCAGCAAAGCTAGGCTTGAAATCGAAAATGGTCTTTGTAAGGTGCTCCGCGCTGAACTTGCCCTTCAAAAATGAAGTTTTCAACTTAGTTTCATCGTTCTCAGTCCTAGACCATGTTCCCGGTAAAAAATCGCATCAATTAGCAATAGAGGAAATGGCAAGGGTAACTTGCAACCTTGGATACGTTGTGGTGACTGTGCCCAATAAGTTGTTTATCGTAGGAGATATTACAAGAAGAATAATCCAGTTCATGGGAAACCCCCATATGGAGAGACATTTCGCCCCAAAAGAAATAGAAAGAACCATGCTTTCGGTGGGACTCAAACCATTGTTTTTTGATGCTAAATATCCGACAAAGATCGATAACTATATCGTAAGTTTCCATTTACCTAAATTTATGATGGCAATACCGGCCATTATTCTCCAACCGTTCATACGGATATGCGAAAGAATTTTTTCTGAACTGGAAAAGGGTCCTTTCAGGATGTGTGGGGCAAGAATGGGTTATACAAGCCAGAAAAGAACCAATTAGGCAAAAGAGCAAAAGCGAAAAATGTATCAGCTTCAATGTGACTTGACGTACGTGGTCTATTCCATTATTAGCGCGCACACACGCAGAGGGGAGGGGCCCTGCGCGCGCGTATCAAATAACCTCTAGCGCATGGACTAGCATGATAAGTGGGGCGTGCGCGCTATAGAAAAGAAAGGTGTTTCAAATGTCTGAGAAATCGGTTTCAATAAGCCCGGATGGAGAGGAATTTCCAATTCCCACAACACAGGATCATATTAATGAGTTTGATCGTATTGAGAAGCTCGTGAGATTTCAGCGGGAACAGGGGAAGGAGATTGTCGTTGTAAACGGCGTCGGATTCGTCGGTCTCGCGATGGCCGCCGTGGTGGCCGATTCTGTTGATGAAAAAGGCAACGCAAATAAGTTTGTTATCGGGATGCAGAGGCCTTCGACCCGAAGCTACTGGAAGATACCAATCATCAATAGAGGTCTCTCCCCCGTGAGATCGGAAGATCCTGAGGTGGATGTCCTATTGAAGAGATGTGTTCTTGAGAGAAAGAACATGATTGCTACCTACGCATACGATGTATTGAAGCTAGCCGATGTGGTGGTCGTTGATGTCCAGTGCGATTATCTGAAGGACAAGCTTGGGAATGTAGAGAATGGGCATGCGGATATGAAGGCCCTTGAGGAATCGATAGACATTATTGCAGATCGTATCGTTCCGAACTGTCTGGTACTAATCGAGACCACTGTGGCGCCTGGAACTACTGAGCAGGTCGCATATCCAATAATGAAGAAAAGGTTCGAGAAAAGAGGGATTGATTCCGAACCGCTGATTGCTCATAGCTATGAGAGGGTCATGCCCGGAAAGGAATATGTGCGATCAATTCGTGACTTTTGGAGGGTCTGTTCAGGGGTCAATGAAGAATCGAAGAGAAGGGTGGAGAAATTTCTTAGCGAGGTTATCCACACTAAAGAATTTCCCCTGACCGTTCTGGATAAGCCTATCGAATCAGAGACTGCTAAAATCATAGAGAACTCGTACAGGGCGACTATACTTGCATTCATGGACGAGTGGTCCATTTTCGCGGAACGAAATGGTGTAGATTTGAAGAAAGTAATTGATGCCATCAAAGTGAGGCCGACGCATTCAAACATAATGTTTCCGGGTCCAGGGATTGGAGGTTATTGCCTACCGAAGGATGGTGGACTTGGTATGTGGTCATACAGGCACATTTTCGGATGGGAGGATGAAATTTTCAAAATCACACCGATGGCCATAGATATTAACGACTCCCGCGCCTTGCATGTAGCGCAGTTGGTCAGAGATGCTCTAAGGAATATGGGAAGGCCCATAGCTGCTGCCGACATCCTTCTATTGGGAGCTTCGTATAGGGAGGACGTGGGTGATACTAGATACAGCGGATCGGAATTGATTGTAAGAAAGCTCACAGAGATGGGTGCAAACGTAAAGATCCACGATCCTTATGTAGACCACTGGTGGGAGCTGGAGAAGCAGGATGAGTACCCCCATGGAGGGGATTATTCATGGAAGCGGTTCTTCGACAGACAGGACAAGCTCTCGGAATTGAGGATAGAGAAGGATATGTGGGCGTCGATGAACAACGTAGATGCGATTATCCTCGCGGTAAAGCATAAGCCATATTTGAATCTCGATCCCGAAGAGGTCGTCAAGTCTGTGGGAAAACCATGTGCAATAATAGATTGTTTCGCCATCCTTAACGACGATCAGATAATGAAATACTTCGAATTGGGCTGCGAAGTGAAGGGGCTGGGAAGAGGCCATATCCAGAGGATAAAGAAAAGGGTCATGAAGAAAAATATGAGCGCGCGCGCTACGATATATTCGGCAATGGAAGAGGAGATATTTTAAAAACGATTGTCGAGCCAATGAAGAGAATAAGAAAGGTATGTGATAGGTACAAGACCAAGGTGAACATCTTCTTTGAAGTTGCTAAGTAGCGCGCGCATTTATTTCGCTCGACATCTTGAATCTTGGAGCTTTCCATTGATTGTGTTGTAATGAATGCATGCATATTCTAGCTTTAGGTGAGTTGAAAATGTTTCTCATTTTGTTCTCTATCGCCGCAGTCTGTTTTTCATTATTCATTGGCATATACGGACTGTACTTTTTGCTTGTGTTCAGAAACCCAAAGCAAAGAGATTATCTGGCGGCAGTTGAGACTGCTTTCATGACAGAGCTACCTGTTGAACGGCTTCCAAATGTGTCCATACTGGTGCCTGCACATAACGAAGAAGAAGCCGTTTCCAGGAAACTGCAAAATATTGCAGCTATGAATTATCCAAGCGAGAAAATGGAAGTAATATTAATAGATGATTGCTCTGATGACAAAACAGCTGAAGTTGCTAGCCAGGTTCTTAATGAGCTTTCTTTGAATGGAAAAATTATTATGAATAGCGAACGGTTGGGAGTAAACGCCTCCTATAACAGGGGCGTTGCGGAGTCAAAAAGCGATCTGATTCTGACTACAGATGCAGATGTGACATTTGATAAAGACGCGCTAATCAAGGCAGTAAAAGCCCTCCATAGCTTTAGAGACGCCGGCGGGATCACAGGAAAAATGATTCCTGTGTCAAACGATTTGACATCCGCAGTTCTGGTGGAGAAATCGTATCGTGGCCTTTATGATTCTACGTCAACAATTGAGAGTGCAATTCATTCAACATTTCCTGGGTACACAGGCTTCTTACTAATGAAGAAGTCCGCATTTTCTCCGTTGCCTGCAAACTATGGATCTGGTGATGGTAATATTTCGTTATCCATAATAAAAAAGGGTCTAAGGTTTCTGTCTATTCCAGGTATCTCTTTCTACGAACCTATTTCGCTTAGGATTACTGAACAAAGAAGGCAGAAAGTTCGGAGAGCCGCTAGGTTGATACAATCCATTTTCGCGAACAAGGACATGTTGTTCAAGAACGAGTACAAATCCTTTAGCAGCACAATCTTTCCTCTGCGCTTCGCTATGATGATATTGGCTCCTCTATTTTTTTTCATAGGAATCACGGCAACTGCTTGCGCAGTTCTGTGGTTGTCGACGCCACTCTGTTTATCATTAACCTTTGTGTTCCTGCTTTGCGTTTATTCTGGAGCTAAGATGAGGTTGCATAAGCTGAATATTTTCAGCAGTTTCGTTGTACATCATTTTTATCTCCTTATGGGGTTGTTCTTTTCGCAGAAAGAGGTGACAGTCTGGAGACCGCGCGCGCAATAGTTTCCAGTATCATGAGCGTTTTGTTAGTCTGAGGTTCAATATGACGCGCGCGCCAAGCAGGTGTGAAAAGCATTGAACCAGTTGCCCTGTTTTGCATGTGCTAGAAGAAGTTGGTGAAAAAATGGAGAAAATCAAAGTTGGTGTAATAGGCTGCGGTCATATTGCTCAACGAGCGCATCTTCCTAATTATTTCGAGAATGCTAAATGCGAACTTGTGGCGATATGCGAAGCCGACGAGGAAGTTCTGTCTGGGACCTCAAAAAAATATGCGGTGAAGCATGCTTTTGAAGACTATCAAGAACTGCTGAGAAGTGGACTCGTACAAGCAGTGAGTGTCTGCGTTCCAACGAGGCTACATTCCCAGGTCGTAATTGAGGCAGCAGAAAATGGCGTTCACGTACTGTGCGAAAAACCGCTAGCATCAGATTTAAGTGAGGCAGACAAAATGCTGGAAGCTGTATCCAACAATGGGATTAAATTCAGTGTCGGCTACAACTTAAGGTACCTGCCAAACCACGTGAAAGTGAAAGAGTACATTCAAGATGAAAGAATTGGCAAGCCAATTTTCGCTAAGGCACAGCTGATTGCGACTGGTCCTTATGGAACGCCTAAGAGTTCAATCGGTGATGAAGCAGAAAAGAGGATTGGCTGTCTTTTCGACTTGGGTGCCCACTTGGCAGATTTGATGTTATGGATGTTTGGAAAACCATCATGTGTGTCAGCCTATTTTTCAACACACTTGCCCGGAGTGAAGGTGGATGATTCAGCTTTGGTTTCAATGAGCTTCGACTCTGGTATGATGGGAGAGATCTCGGTTGCGTGGGCTCCGATATTTAATTTTGGCGCAATAGAGGGAAGCCGACAGATACAGGTTACTGGAACGACGGGGATTCTCGAATCGGACATTTTTGGTCCTTCGTTTCAATTCTACAGCGCTAATTCCTTGTCCTGCAAGGTTAAAGGGAAGATTAGACTGACTCCCGTTAGATTTGATCCAAAAATCCCGTTTGAAGCATTAAACTGGTCATACAAGAGAGAGATCGATGACTTCTTGGAGTCAATTGCTCGGAACAAAGCCCCCCCAATAACCGGGAAAGAAGCGCGGGAATCGCTCAGGCTGATACTAGCTGCTCACGAATCGTACCGAACTAATTCGAGGATTTCCTTGAGTTGAGGAAGGACTATGCGATCTATAGTTTCGATTGTCAAAGCTGAGCCGGAGACAGCTAAGAGTGCAACGGAGGAATCGATTGAATTAATCGATGGACTCCACGATCTCGTAGGGAAGAGAAATGTCACCATCAAACCGAACCTTTGCAGGCCGCGTTCCCCCCAAGCAGGATACACGACCGACCCAGCAATAGTTGAAGGCGTTATTGAGAAAATAAACGAGAGTTCGCAATGCAACATTCAAGTTGTCGAGACAAACAACGCTGAAGCAAGTGCAGATGAGACTTTTCGAAAGTTAGGCTACCTAGATCTAGAAGATAAGTATCCAAACGTCAAATGCACTAACCTGTCAAAAGACGAAGGAAAGCTAAGGATGAGCCTACGTGGCAAAATCTTCCAAACCCTACAGGTCCCTGAGAGTATGCTCTTTTCTGATTACATAGTGAGTGTAGCTAAACTAAAGACCCATGCCGATTACTACTACACTGGAGTGCTGAAAAATGCTTATGGTTTTCTGCTTTCTCGGCAGCGAAGACTGCAATATCATGGGTTTATGCATGAGGTGCTCACAGATCTGAACACGGTTTACAAACCTGATCTTGCTATCATTGATGGCATGGTTGGGATGGAAGGATTCGGCCCCGTTGAGGGCGAACCACGACATGCAGGTGTAATAATTGCTAGCAAGGATCCTGTTGCAGCCGACGCCGTTGCTGCAGAAATCGCAGGAATTAGACCATCCAAGATCAAATACTTAAAATACGCTGAGAAAAACGGGTTAGGAGAGATCGAAGATGTTGAAGTGGTTGGCTGCAATATTGAAGAGGTGAAAACATGTTTCGATTTCATTCCTCTCAAGTGGTACCTTCTCGGGAAAATATCTTTGAGTCTTCAGAGGGCTTCAAGACGGTTATCTGGTCTGGGAAGGATGCTCAGTCTGTCAAGGAGCGCAATGTCAACTATAGGGTATTCAGAATTGCGAAACAGGTTGTCAATATCTGATATTGTAAGGCTCGCGAGAGATGCAACATTCAAGATCGAGGACTAGAATCGCCAACATATGCTCGCAGATTATTTGGCTTTTTGGGAAACGTTGCCATTTTAATACTTTTTTGTCTGTGGATTCCGCGCCTATGTGTGCTCATTTTAGCTTCGGTGCGCTTGAGCAAAAAGTAATTGGGCTTTTTACCACCGCGCATGTTGTTCCAGAAAGGGATTGTTTTGAAGCTTATTTATGCGCATGATGGACTTGACTTCTACGATTCATTGTTCGTGGAGTCACTGAAACAAGAGTATGAAACTTGTGTCGTCACCTTTAATCAAAACCCAAACCAAATCCCTGAAGGAATACCAATAACAAAAATGCCTGACTTGGTTCCATCAATAGGTTTGCCCCCATTTGATACACTCCAAAAGCACATCTTGACACTGGCAAGAGCTGCAGCATTCAAGAAATGCATATCAAAGTTGAATCCTGATGTGATCGTTGGATGCTGGGCAACCACATACGGGGTCTATGCGGCTTTCTCAAATCATCATCCCTTTGTCCTTTTCGTATGGGGTTCAGACGTGCTAAGGTTTCCCAGGTTTGGGTTTTTCCGGGTCTTGGCGAAATACGCCCTCGAAAAGGCAGACGTCGTTGTTGTTGATTGTGATTTCCAAAGGGAGGCTGTCAAGAGGCTCGGCTGCCAAAGTAGCAAGATATTGGTTTTTCCTTGGTACGATCCGAGCGGTTTCGGGACTGAAGTTAAGCAGAAATCTGAGGTTAGGGCGGAACTCGGGTTTTCTGAAGATGATCTGGTCATAATAAGTACTAGGAGACATAACCCCATTTATGGAATTAGTTACCTTATTGAAGCAATTCCTTTGATTCTAAGGAGAGAGCCGAGAGCCAAGTTTTTGATTCTGGGAGAGGGTCGACTCACTTCTCAGTTTCGAGAAAGGACAAAGAAACAAATCGATGAGGGCAGCGTGAAGTTCCTTGGAAACGTTCCGCATCAAGATGTAGCTAAATACCTTAATGCTTCGGACATTTACATTTCAACGTCGCTTTCTGATGGAACTTCTGCCAGCTTGTTGGAGGCAATGACGTGCTCGCTGCCTCCGGTGGTTACCGACATTCCTGCGAATAAGGAATGGATTATGGATGGATGGAATGGTTGTTTGATACCAACAAGAAACGTGTCTCACCTGGTCCAGAAAGTAGTTTGGATGGCCGAGAAAGACGAAACTAGACTGGAAATCAGTAAAAATGCCTTGGAAACCATAAGAACAAAAGTTGATTGGCAAAGAAGCATGAAAACCTTGAACGACGCAATAATGCGCTGCTATAATAAAGCGCCACCCCTTGGGCACTAGCGCGCGCCACTCGAATGAAAAGTGAGATGAAATGCGAGAAAAAATGCGCTTATTTATTGCTGAATTAATGCGTTTCTTTGGCATGCATGCACCATCACAAGCTGTGCGTATCGCAATGTATCGCAAGGCTGGGATTCGCATTGGCAATAATTTGATTGAATTCGGCGGGGACAATTGGTTAAGCATAAATTTCCGTGACTTAATAGAAATCGAGGATGAAGTCGCTTTAGCGGGGCACATTCATGTGATTTCACATACGTACATATTTAAACGAATTAGAAAAGAACCGCGCGCACGCTCGGATTATGGCTCGGAAAATGATGGTTTTTTTCCAGTAAAAATCAAAAAACGTGCAAGAATAGGGATGTGTGTTACTATTCTCCCAGGAGTAACAATAGGTGAAAACAGCGTTATTGGTGCGGGTGCCGTCGTAGCTGATGATATCCCTCCAAACTGTGTTGCCGTCGGAGTACCAGCAAAACCTGTTAGCTTCTTCGGGTCCACAAATCTAATGCCAGAGGATTCTATTGCAAAAAGTGCGCGAAAGCTTCCGCGTCATCCGATGCTTTATGTAAAGTGCAAGACATGTGGCGTTGAGTTTGATTCATCGATAAGGTGTGACAAACAGATTTTCAAAAGCTTAGAGCTTCGAAGCAATCGTCATCATTGCCCAAGTGGGCATACGAATCGTTATAATAAGAAAGATTACTATTATCGAGATTGACTGTAGCGCGCGCTACGTCTATGATGCGACCTGCATGCAGATTTTGTAACCTGCTGGGGACCTGTCATTTCATGAATAAGAAGAGTTACTCTACTAGAAGATTCGTAGCATCAGACGTAAATGGTATACTTGGGCTTTTTGCATGTGTTTACAAGCGTCAGTTTTCACACGAATGGTGGAATTGGAAGTATAGATTGAATCCTGCTGGTTTCTTGGGTGAAAAAGGAGATATCTGGATTGCTGAAAACGCTCGTGGAGAGATAATTGGACATTGGGCTGTGTTGCCGCAGAAGGTCAAGCTAGGTCCCACAACAATAAGAGCTGCGTTGGCAGTAGACGCTGCAACTCATCCAGATACAGAAGACTTGGAATAAACACAACATTGGTGAAAGGAGTCCTCTCAGACATCCAAGATAGATACGCGTTTGTCTTCAGCTTTCCGAGAGAGGTTTTGTATCAAGCTCGCCTCATACAAGGTTGGAAGCAATTCCCGGTTACTCAATATGGGCTGTTACTTAACTCTGATATTGCTTTCAGAATCTTGCCAAAACATGATCTTTTGATGAAAACGCGCGCGCTACGATGGTTTGCTAGGGCAGTTTTCAAAGCTGAACGAGTCGGAAGAAATCTCCCCAGAGATTCATTTCCCGACAAGCCCATAGGAGATTCCGCTAAGATTAAGAAGGTAAGCCAGTTTCCCCCTGAAATAGAAGATTTTTGGAAGCAAGCAAGATTAGGGTATGAACTGTGTCTTGAACGAACAGCAGCTTTCTTGAACTGGAGATTTTCAGAGTACTTCGGAAACTATCTGGTTTTACTTGCGCGACATAATCAAAACGAGGATATAGCAGGATATACAGTGCTAAGAAAAACAAGTATCTTTGGTTCTCAGAATGTGCTGGACGTTTTGGATCTGCAGATTCTCCCAAGCGACGATAAAACAGCGTCAGATTTGGTTGATATGGTCCTACGGTTTGCTGAGAATGAAGAACTTGATTTGATTCGTTGCTGGGTCCCACCATGGCATAGGTATGCTGCAATTCTGTTAAGAAAAGGATTTGTTTACTTGACTCTGGCATCTAAATTGCAAAGAAGATCCCAACCACATGTATTTTTCCGCAGACTCCGAAACGAAGGAGCCGCTTCAAGAATCCAACAATGGTTCTATACGTTGGCTGATACAGATTACGCGTGATTAGAAGATACAGTACGCACAGCTTGACATGAAGCTGTTACGCAATATGCTAGTGTCGTTGGCTTGATTCGTCGGACTGACGAGGTGAAACATCATTCAATCCATGAACTACTTGCATCGATTTTGTCAGGAGATGCGGCTTTAGCGTTTATTGTGGAGTTTTCCTACAGAGCGCGTGTTTTGAAACGATGTCTTAGGAGGCTTTAGAAACCTCGGTGTGTGCATATGAAAGTCAACGCTAAGAAGAACGCGGGGATTCCGACTCTAAGAAAAACAAGAATCTTCTGGTTGAGCGCTCTAGTTTTCGGTCGCGACACGGTAACGTCTCCGACAGAAATGACGCGTGCGCTTTCCCAACTTAATGCAGAAGTTTACCTTTTCGGTATCTCTCCACGAAGAAATCGCCCAGAAGAATCGGATAAGTGCGCGCGCGCGCATTTTGTCCTTTTCCCAATGAAATTTGTCCCAACGGTTACCGAGATATTGTACTTTTTAGCGCTGTTTCTTTCAGTGCCTTTCTATACAATTATAAAGAATCCGGACTACGTCATCACCGGTCCAGATACTTCAACAATAATCGGTTTTGCCCTAAAATTGCTTTTTCCAAAAGCTAGATTCAAAGTAGTGCTAGATATCAGAAGCACACCCTTGAAAGGCTCCGTTTTGCTATCAGACCCAGAAAGAGGCACAGCAGCACAAGAGCGCCTGAGGCTCCTGTTCTCGTTTTCGCTAAGTCTAGCCAAGAAAAAGTTTGATGGATTAACGATAGTAACAGAACTCATGAAGAAAGAAGTCTGTGACAGATTTAACGTGAATCCTGACTTTGTTGGAGTTTGGACAGGTGCCGTGTCCCTTAGCATCTTCAATCCAAGAAATTTCGATGGAAAAGAAATCAAAAGGAGTCTTGGATTAGGCGACAAATTCGTGATTTTCCATCATGGAAGAGTACGCTCGCAAGGGCTTCTTGAGACTTTTAAAGCTCTGGGATTGTTGAAGACGAAACACCAGGATCTAGTTCTATATTTGCTTGGTGAACCTGACTCTCTTATGCTTTGGAAAGACCTAGCCCGAGAAGTGAATATCCACAACAGTGTGATATTCCATGGAAACGTGCGATATGAAGATGTCCCAAGGTATATTGCCATGTCAGATCTCACCATAGTCCCATTGCCTGATCACCCTAACTGGAGACATCAATGCCCCCTGAAGCTTCTTGAGTATCTTGCCATGCAAAAGCCAGTCATTTTGACAGACATTCCAGCCAATAGAGAAATAGTAGGGAAATGTAAATGTGGGATTTACATTTCGTCGGTTGATCCAGAAGAAATCGCACACGCGATCACCTACGCATATAGTAATCGAGAAAGCTTAGGCAAATGGGGGAACGCTGGCAGAGCAATAATTGAAGACAAGTACACATGGGAAAAGGTTGCAGAAGAATTGCACGACTATCTGTTACACCTCCAGCCTACATGAATGCAATGCTCTTATTGCCCTGAGGAAGCGCGCGCTAATGAAAACTTTACCGGGACTAGTCACGCGCGCATCCGGAAAATATTCCAGAATCAAAAATGCTCCTGCCATCTATCAATGCTGGATTACGCATTAGTCTATTGAAGTGCTTCGGTGTAAGCTTCTTGAATTCGGGCTTAGCTTCGTCCGAGTACTGGCTGCAACATGCGGAATATATTAAGACTAAACATATGCGAATTTGAGACAAATGTCGGAAGCGACAATTTTCTACGGCCGCATAAGTGACATGTTGGTAGATCGCCTCTTTTAATCTTGTGCCTCAAAGTATCCCTCGTTCGCGACATCCAAATTTTTTCAACATTATCATCTCTGCAATTTCCGTATTTGTAGTCATAGAGATGCTCGCAAGGAAAAACGTAGCCCCATGGGTCGATTATGATATGAAAGGCTGTTCGGTGGCAGTCCACCCAGATGGGCAACTTCCTTATTCTGGAAAACAATGCCGCCAGATATTGCTCTCGTACAGATTGTAACTTCGAAAACGAGTTTTCAAAGTCACGCATCTCCCGAAGACTCAAAACTGAAGCTTGGTTTGCAGCCCCAGGAAAACCAGGGTCTTTTAACCTTGGGGATTTTTCAGAGATTGTGCCTTGCAGATAATGAAAGTTGAAATCCACTCCAAGTCGCTTTGAAAGATATAACAGCTTATCCATTTCTCCAAGATTCAGTTTTGAAACGAAAGGACGAATCTCTATCCTTGGAAGAACAGCAGAGTGCATTTTCTTCTCTTGAAGGAGCGCTTGCAGCCCTTCCATGGTTTTGACAAAAGATCCTTTTCCTCGATAAAAATCATCAGTCTCCTGAAATCCATCGACAGATATTCTGATGTAATCCACACGCTCAGAAACGAGAAAATGAGCTATTTCCCTATCTATCAATGTTCCATTTGAAATTATAGCTGATGAACAACCTCTTGCTTTTATGTAATGAATTATCCCTTCAAGATACGGGTACATGAAGGGCTCTCCTCCAACCAGCTCAAAAGTCCTAACTGAAAAGGCGTTTATCAGTCTATCCACTACGTTCTTCCATTCTCCCAAACTCAGTTCGTCCTCGTTTCTCGCAATCCTCCATGCATTGCACATTTTACACCTAAGATTGCATCTATATGTAACATCAAAAGAAGCCTTAAGAGGAACGCCCATATCCTTGAACAAAAGGATTCCTCAAACATATTGAATGTTTCCTCGTATAAAAGCGCGCGCGAACAACATCGTTCTCATCTCTTATCGGCACTAGCGCGCGCAGAGTTTCTCAACTATCTTTTACGCCTGCAACCTGTATGGATACAGTGCCCTTGTTACCGTGAAGGAGCGCGTGCTCTACCTTCTGCGCCTATTATGGTATTCCATCCCAGACTTCTAAGTCATCAGCCCATATGTAATGGTAATTGACGCCATCTCCGTCAAGGTAAGTTTTTGCGAAGTCGCTTGCCCAAATCGAGCCAAGACCTCCAGGTGGGTTGTTGTTTACATTTTTGTTCTCGGTGTAGAAATGGTAGCTTCGACTGCCAGGGTCAGGAGAACCCCCGACTTGAGATGAGCCGTTTGCATCAGTGCAATATCCAATCATTTGACCATTCAACCAAAACATAACGTATGCTTGAGTGTAGTCGGTGGAACGGTGAATGAAATACGCCCACCGTGTCCATTTTCCAAGCACAGTTGAAATGTCCCATGGATCAAAAAGTGTCCAATGTATTTTGTTTACACCATTACCCTGCTCATATTGGAATTCCAAGAAATAGTTTCCGTTTGCTTGTCTATGAATATGTATATCGGTTTTTGGGTTATTGGCATCCGTGTCTGATAGTACAAGTGGATTCATCAACTCATACCAATTTGGGCTATAATGTTCAACTGGGTCTACTGTTGGAATGCTCCAATCCGCTGGGAAATAAAGCCAAACTGAAAGATAAAAATCTCCTGTGATGTTTAAGCCGTCCCAACTGTTCGGATAACCTGCGGATCCATCAAGATGCGTCAACATCCAGTCACAACGGTCACCATACGCGAGAGCTTTATCAGAACGCAACCCAACAGATTTTGTCCCGGTATGTGCCGTGCGCAAGGTTCCATTTTCTATCCATATCACACTTCCCGAACCAGTGAGGGTTACATAATTTGAAACGCCCTTGCCGTTCACATCGTACATGGTTATTGCGGGTTCAGTGCTGGTCCCTATCACGCTGGCAGTTTCGAAACTTGATTGTAGAAGCAATTTAGCCGCATGCGAAGAGTAACTAATATACCCAGATGAAGGCAAGCTCGTGCTGCTGCTAATTGAATGTGCCTCTTGGCCCATGCTTATTATCAGAGAGACCAAACACAGCGAAAGGGTAAGTTCTTGCAGCATCTTTCGAGACTTCAACGTCCGCACGCTCAGTCTAACGGGTCTTAGACCCTGCACTATATTGTGTCTTTGGATTTAATAAGCTTTATTGCATTGGTGTTGAACGGAAATACACAAGCAGAAAAAAGAACGACATTTCGATTCAAGTGCATAAGAAAGAACGCGTTAGAAGCATAGGAATTCAGAGATAGCATCAAATTGGTAATTCTCCAGTTTTTGATTACTCGAAAAATGGAAAAAATCGTGCACGTTAACCTCTGAAACGATGTCTTGGGCAGCTAAAAACTGAGGCGTGCTCCCGTGAAAGTCAACACTAAGAAGACCTTAGAGAGTTCGAGCCTAAGAAAGATGAAAATAGTCTGGTTGAGTTCATTAGTTTTCGGTCGTGACACAGTAACATCTAGGACAGAAATGGTGAGACACCTTTCTCAGCTTAATGCAGAAGTTCACCTTTTCGCAATCTCCTCACGAAGAGGCGATCGAGAAGAAAGAGACAAGCATTTTGTCCTTTGCCCGATGAAATTTGTGCCAATGGTTACCCAAGGATTGTACCTTTTGGCTCTGTTTTTTTCGATGCCCTTTTACGTAATTATGAAAGATCTGGACTATGTCATCACTGACCAAAACACTGCAATAATCGGTTTTGCCTTAAAGTTGTTTTTTCCACAAGCGAAATTCAAGGTAGTGTTAGATATCAGAAGCACACCCCTGAAAGTCATCCTTTTGCCAACAGACGCAAAAAAAGGCGCATTAATATACGAGCGCCAGATGCTCTTATTCTCGCTTTCGCTTATTCTAGCCAAAAGAAAGTTTGATGGAATAACTATAGTAACAGAACTCATGAAGAAAGAGGTCTGTGACCGGTTTAACGTGAATCCTGAATTTGTTGGAGTTTGGACAGGTGCCGTATCCGCGAGCATCTTCAATCCAAGAAATTTCGATGAAAAAGAGATCAAAAGTAGTCTCGGATTAGGCGACAAATTCGTGATTTTCCATCATGGATCGGTGCGCGCGCAAGGACTTGTTGAAACTTTTAAAGCTCTGAGATTGTTGAAGACGAAGCACCCGGAACTAGTTCTATTTCTCCTCGGTAAGCCTGAATTCCCTATGTTCTGGAGCGACCTAACCAAAGAACTGAATATTCAGAACAATGTAATATTCCATGGAAAAGTGCCATATGCAGATGTCCCAAGGTTTATTGCGATGTCAGATCTGCCCATAGTCCCGTTGCCTGATTCACCTAACTGGAATCATCAATGCCCTCTGAAGCTTCTTGAGTATCTTGCCATGGAAAAGGCAGTCATTTTGACAGACATTCCAGCCAATAGAGAAATAGTAGGGAAATGTACATGCGGAATTTACATTTCATCGGTCGAACCAGAAGAAATTGCACAAGCAATCACTTACGCATACAGTAATCGAAAAAGCTTAGGCAAATGGGGGAGTGTTGGAAGGGCAATAATTGAAGACAAGTATACATGGGAAAAGGTTGCGAGAGAGTTTCGCGACTACCTTTTACACCTCCAACCTGTTTGAATGCATCGTCCTTTGTTGCCTGAAAGAGAGTACCTGTAGAGTGATGCAATCCTTGGACGGGATACGCTACGCACGCGCGCGACGTAGAAATATGGAAAGGATGTCAATTCCATCTCAATTTCTACATCTCGCCGATTTTGCTGTTAGACACTCGACCATGCAGTTCGAAAAAGGTGCCCTAATCACGTCCATAGATGTTGATGTCGGCAGCAGCTATATTGGAGACATAAACAAAGGCAAGAACGACATCAACGTTCATGAGTATTTAACAGAGAATAGAATAGGTGAGATTGAGGAGAAAACGATTCCTTCTTTGATTGAGTTTTTTAACTGCTTCGAAATACCTGTGACCTTTGCTGTCAGAGGGCAATTGACCGAAATGAAGGGCTCAATCTTAGAACTCCTTCTAGAATCAACTGTTAAGCACGATGTTGGAGCGCATGGATACTATCATAAGACTTTTCCAAGCCTTTCCCCACTTGAAGCAAAACATGAGCTGGAACTCATTTCTTTTGGCATGAAAAAGTTCAACATTTACCCGAAAAGCTTCGTATTCCCCAAGAATAAAGTCGCTCATTTGTCTCTGCTGGAAAAATTTGGATATGAATGTTACCGAGGCAAAGGAGGTCTAGGAAGGGACGGAATGTCTATAAAAAAGCAAGGTCGACTATATGACATACGCCCAAGCTTCTATCTGGGTTTCACTTATAACCCACTTTTCCTAAACAAAATGGTTGATATTTCAACAAAGAATAGAGTGCCCTTTCATCTATGGTTCCATCCCAGTGACTTCTACGAAACAAGAGAAAGATCGGCACGAGGAAAAATCGATCGCGTCTTGCTTCCCATCTACAAGTACGCAAAAAACAAAGAAAAAGCGGGCGAATTGAGTTTTGAGACAATGTACTCAATCATAGGAAAAATTAGCCCGACTTACTCACGAGGAAGGGCGTAATGAAAACTTGACCGGGAGTAGAGGGGTCACGCGCGCACCCGAATCTATTTATGTGTTAGGACCTCTCACAGAAAGAATGCAATTGTGCACAGCAGACGTAGAAGAAGGGATGTAACATTAATAGCTTAACGGTATCCGAAAAAACCGCCCCCAAGTTTATCGCGTTGGCAAAGAATGTAATCTGTCTGGTATTGTATTTCTTATCCAGACTTTTCAGGCGACAGAAAAGAATCTCGATTTTGCTGTATCATTCGATTGATCTAAACAATGCACACTACAACGTGAACCCTGATCAATTCGAGATACAAATGGAATACTTGAGAAAAAACTATGATGTGGTTTCTCTAGACACGATATTGAACTTCATCAAGGAAGGAAAAGACTTACCGAAAAAATCAGTCGCCATAACGTTTGATGACGGGTATTACAGCGTCTATCAGAATGCATATCCCGTTCTAAAGAAGTACAGATTCCCTGCGGCTGTCTTCATAACAACAGGATATGTTCAGAAACAAATGCCTTTGAACCGAATTCAACTTAGAATGCTAGGCTGGAACGAGATAAAAGAAATGAGCAATAATGACGTAACTATTGGAGCCCATACAATCACTCATCCAAATCTAGGGCAAGTTGATCTGGAAACGGCGAAAAAGGAAATTTCAGGGTCAAAAGAGGAAATTGAAGAAAATATTGGAAAGAACGTAAGGTATTTTGCAAGTCCCTACGGAAAAGAAAATGAAGAAATCGTCAAATTGGTCAGATCGATGGGTTTTGACTACGCGTTTGGCCGGCTATCTTCTACGGAATTCATTCGGAAAGGAGCTAACCATTTGATCCTAAATAGAACTGAAATCGATAGCTCAGTTGCTTTTTGGATGTTCAAAGTGAAACTAACAAAGGCAGTTGACTGGTACCAGAAGTTTGAACAAAACTCAAGCAAGATCGTCAATAGATTTCCATTTCTATCCAAAGTTGATCAGATATACAACATGCTCTCAGCAAGCAAAGACCGTTCATTCTAGAGTTAATCTTCAAGAAGACTGAAAATCTGATGTGCAAGATTCGTCGCCAAATGCTATAAGAGAAGATGACTGCTACGAAGATCACTGTCGGAGTCTGTGTTAAGAACAATGAAAGAACTGTTAAGGGCTCCATTGACGGTATTCTCAACCAGAAATATCCCAGAGAACTCATGCAGATCATTATTGTAGATGGGTGCAGTACAGACAGAACGCTGCCCATTATAAGAAGAATGACTTCAGAGATGGACTTGTCAGTAGAAATACTCTCTGATAAAGGTAAAGGGTTGGGAGCTGCGAGACAGATGGTGGTCGACAATGCCCAGGGAGACTACATAATCTTTGTCGATGGTGATGTTGAACTTCAAGAAGATTTCATTCAAAAGCAAGTTGACTTCATGGAAAAAAACCCAAATGTCGCAACAGCTATTGGAGGGTATATGTTCAAGGAAGGAAACCTGATTTCAACTGTCTGGTGCTTGGCTAATCACGTATCAGGGTTTGGTTTGGGAAATGACGCGACTATATACCGCTCTGAAGTCCTAAGACAAGTCGGTGGTTTTGATAAAAAAATGAGAGGGACTGAAGACAAGGATGTTATTCTCAGGATTCGTAAGAAAGGCTGGGCATTTTTAGCAAACGAAACAGCAGGGTTTTATCATAATTGTAGAGAAAGTTTCAAAGAATTCTGGAAAGAGCAAGCTTGGTTCGGTTCCGGCAATCATTATCTTAATCACAAACATGGATGTTTAAGACCCCTGTGGCGTAGCCTTCCCGCAGGATCTTTCAGATACGGACTAGAATTGTCTATAAAAAGCTATAGATTGACAAATCGAAAGATATCTTTTCTCATACCTCCACTCATGGTGCTTGGAAACATAGCTTGGTGGTTTGGCTTCATTAAGGCTCACATGAATGGGTATGGGCATGGAATAAGTTAACCGAAGAAGCAGCCTTCAACAACATTGAGCATAATGGTGCAGGCAATATTGAAATCCTAGGCTGTTACTCTCTGCGTAGATATCAAAATGCCCGCTGTTGCGATTTGCGAAAGAAGTGCGCGCAACCAAAAAAGTTGGTATCTGATGAGAAAATTATTTCCTCATATACAAGCCATATTACTTGTGTATATTGTCACAATTGTTTCAATGGCATTGAATATTCCGATTGTTCGACAGGTCTCTGTTTTCGTTTATCTCATATTTATACCAGGTTTTGCGATTCTGAAGATTCTGAAGTTGGGAGAAAGAGATGTTACATTCACCGTTCTTTTCTCAGCAGGCTTGAGTATAGTTTTCTTGATGTTTGTGGGATTGGTGATTAACGAGCTCTATCCATTGTTAGGGGTCTCAAAACCCCTTTCAGTTGTTCCTTTGACCATGACTTTGATGGGCCTTACAGTCATCCTTCTGCTCGTGGGGTATAAATCAAATTCGGCAAGAGCAGTTAATATTGATTTTTTGGTTCATATTACCAGGAAAACTCTTTTCAAAGCACTTGTCTTCGTTTTCCCCCCTGTTCTTGGCATAATAGGAGCACTATATGATTACACGCCCGCCTTGATCATTATGATAGTGGTAGTGGCAACGCTAGTGTTGGCAGGTTTCTCACGAAGATTCTTGCCACAGGAATTATATCCATTGGCCATATTTGCCATCGGATTAGGTCTTCTTCTTCACATAACATTGATATCCAGATACAACTTCGGATATGACATCAACACAGAATATTATGTTTTTAAGCTGACTCAAATTCAAGCTCACTGGGACAAACCGGGCACAGTTTTGTCTGCATCACAAGTCGCCAATTTTCAATCTGACCTAGGTGTAACTATACTGCCAACAATCTACGCAGTTCTAATCAATATCAGTGGTGAGCTGACTTTCAAGCTTGTGTTTGGATTCATCTTCTCTCTGGTACCACTTGTGCTGTATCGAATATTCGAAGTGCAAACAGGAAAAACGTTTGCTTTCTTATCGGCTTTTGTGTTCATGTTGACGCCTTTCGGCTTCTATGGATCAGAACCCTTAGGTCTCAATCGTCAAATGCTGGCGGAACTTTTCTTCGTCTTGTCAGTATTTCTTCTTGTAGATAAGAGCATTGGCCTTCGGAAGAGAACGGTATTGTTCTTGATTTTCAGCTTTGGTGTTGTTGTCTCTCACTACAGTACCTCGTACATTTATCTCCTCTTTGTTGCTTTCACTTTCATTCTCTCCTACACACGCGCGCGAAATGGAGGAGTTCTAACTAAAGAAGTAGTCTTATTTGTATTCGCTATGACTTTTTCATGGTACATATACATTTCAAATTCAGCTTTCTTGGGTCTAACAGACGCTATTAGAAACATGATCACGTCATTCAGCAGTGACTTATTCAGTACTTCAGCCAGATCGACCTATGCTTATACTATGCTCAACCCTTCCACTTCATCAAGTATTGTTGGATTGATCCACAGACTGCTCGTCTATTGCCAGAATGGTCTGATCTTGATTGGAGTGTCTATGCTATTCATAAGAAAGAAGGAAACACCGTTTTCCAGAGAATACAGATTTATTTCTTTCATAAGCATGTTTCTTCTGGTAATGGGCCTCGCTGTCCCTAATTTCGCTCCTACTCTTAATTTTCAAAGATTCTATCAGTACACGCTCTTGTTCCTGGCACCATTCTTCGTTTTCGGCGGTCTAGCCATCATCGAATTTATCGAGAATCTGAGTTCACACCTTTCGAGCTTTAGAATGCCAATCTTGGAAAAATTACGACCAGCAATCCCTAGAAATCTGAGCTTACAATTACTTACTCTCTTATTGATCACCTCATTCCTCTTTCAAGTGGGTCTTGTCAGCCACGTTACACGAAGCGCTCCTATATCCACTTCGTTGGACCTTGATAGGAAAAAAACATCCAACGATCTAGCGGTCTTAGAGTCCTTATATGAGCTTTACATTCCAGAACAGGACGTTTTCAGTGCGGAGTGGTATCTACGAAACATAGGTCAAGAACCAGAAGTTTATGCTGATGTTCAATCTAAAGACAATGTTCTCCCTGCATATGCACTAGAAAACAAAAACAAAATACGTTACATATCCAACACTACTGTTCTGCAGCGAAGTGCTTATGTATATTTGAGATATTTCAACATTCGGCACAATACAATAGTTTCATATCAAGGAAGATTCAATACCTCCAACGTCGATGTCCTTAACCAAACCGACACTATCTATTCGAATGGCGCAAGCGAAATTCGTTGGACGCCCTGACTCGTCATTCTGCGTCTAGTTGAACTGAAAGGAATAAGAATCTATACGTGGCGCATACAATAGATTTCCTGTTAAAGATCTTAGGATGCCAGGTAGTCGATTTCGCGCGCACTTGCGAGGTGGCGAATTCTGTGTCTATGTCCACCGAGAAGAAGACGAGATCTACAGGCATAGTGATAATTGTAGTTAATTCTGAGAACGAATGGATGTGAACAAGACGTCAGGAATTGATTGTAGAAAACCGAAAAAGGAAATATCTCTAATTGCCGTGGGGGATGTATGTCTGGCAGGAAGAATCAATGAAAAACTGGGAATGACAGATCCATTTGAACTTGTTAAGGATGAAATAAGAAACTGCACTATTTCAGTAGGGAATCTGGAGTGCGTAGTCGCTGACAAAGGGAAGCCTATCAAAACCTCCGAGCCTATTCTAAGGGCTAGCTCTTCTGCCATTGACTACCTAAAAATCTTCACTATTCTAAGTTTTGCCAATAATCACACGCTCGATTGTGGAATTGAGGGAATGCGAGACACTTCTGATGCACTAACGAGACACGGGGTACTTACTCTCGGGTCTGGAGAAAACTATCAACAAGCAATTCGACCACTAATTGTCGAAAGGAATTCACTGAGGATAGCCTTCATTAGCTTTGTTTATTCGTTCTTGCAGGATGGCATCCCTCTTTTTTCAACGTTGCAAAGAATGCGTCTGTACAACAGACCTGGCCCAGCGAGGTACTTTTTGGGGAACATACTCCGTTGGATACGAAAACTGAAAGAGAAAACCGACTGTATAATTGCATCGATTCATTGGGATAAGGCGGATATTGATTATCCAGCCCCTCCGCAACGATTCTAAGCCGAGAAACTGATTGATTGTGGAGTGGATGTCATCCTTGGTCATCATTCACATTATATTCAAGGCATTCAAAAATACCGCAACGGACTTATATTTTACTCATTAGGCAATTTTGTCTTCGACCCTTTCTTATCTTCGGCGAAGTATGGTCTCATGGTTAAGCTGAATCTGTCTGCCAAAGGCATATTTGGACTTACTAATCCCAATCAACATAAACGAAAATTGTCAACCCATGGAATTGACTGAAGCAACTTCATTTCAGAAGTGGATACATAACATTTCCACACCTTTGGCCTACTCTCACTCAGAGTACCACAAATTTTGGTCCGAGTATATTTCCGAATCCTATCTAAAAAAGTCTTGTGCTGCTGTACGGGCATATTTAAACCCCCTTTTTCACGGACGAGTGCGGTCTTACTCAGAAAAACTCTGCACTAACTTCATTCGAAGTCTAATCAGATTGAAATATTCAGGGCGCGCGCCTCTGTGACTGTTCCTCATGAAACCCAACATCTGCATTCAGAGAGACGATCCATATGAGACTCTTGAGTGCTCGATCAACCTAAATGAACTAAAGATCGGTTGATGGAAACCGTGGAAAAGGCTCTTGAAATGGGCCGAGTGTCCGCAACGGGAGGCCTCCAGCTTTTCGCTGGAACGGTCCTGTCCAACATAACATTGGCGATAGGCACCATAGTCTTGTTGAGACTGATCTCACCTGAAGAATACGGATTGTACGCAATAGCGTTGATCCCGTCCTCGACCATGATTCTCTTCCGTGATTTGGGAGTAAACACCGCCATGACAAAGTACATTGCTCAATCAAGAGCACAAAACAAAGAAGAAGACATAAAAGACATAATCAAAGCTGGGCTAGCACTTGAGATTCTAGTCGGATTAGCCATATCCCTCATATCCTTACTCATGGCAAGCACTCTTGCCACCACAGTCTTCAACAGACAAGAACTATCTCCTTTGATCGGATTGACCTCAATTGCAATCTTTTCAGGCGCAGTTCTCGCGGCTGCTCAATCTAGCTTCGTCGGTTTTGAGAGAATGGGACTTAATGGCATCACAACAATCTGCCAGTCTCTGGTGAAGGGCATTGCACAACCACTACTGGTTCTGTTCATTTACGGAGCGCTAGGCGCAACTTTGGGTCACGTTCTCTCTTTCTTGGCAGCGGGAATGATAGGATTAGTCATACTGTATCTCACTCTTTTCAAAAATCTAAAAAGAACAACGCTGAGAAAATCAGAAAAATCGAAGATTCTGAAAATGATGTTAAAATACGGATTTCCATTGTCCATTTCAACCACACTGACTGGAGTCCTTGTTCAGTTTTACGGATTCATGATGGCTATCTACTGCAGCGACATCGCAATTGGCAACTATCGAGCCGCCGTGAATTTTTTTGCGCTCCTAGCTTTCTTCACGTTCCCAATATCAACTGTGTTATTTCCAGTCTTTGCAAAAATAGATCCGCAAAGAGAACGCGAACTTATGAAAAATGTCTTTGCGTCGTCTGTAAAATATACAGCCCTGCTTCTAGTGCCAGCTACCATGGCAATCATGGTCTTGTCTAAACCCATGATAAGCACCCTTTTCGGAGACCAATGGGTTTATGCTCCCGTCTATTTGGCCTTTTATGTTACAAGCAATCTACTCGTGATTTTCGGAAGTTTAAGCGTAACCAGCTTTCTCACCGGACTTGGAGAAACCACGATGCTCATGAAGCTAAGCGGCATTTCGCTGTTACTCGGCATTCCTTTAGCCTTACTGCTCATTCCCGTTTATGGCATAGTTGGTGCGATACTGGGAAACATACTCGCAGGATTGCCAAGCGTTTTTTGGGGGCTTCAATGGGTATGTAAACGCTATGAAGCTAAACCAGATTTTCACTCTTCATTCAGAATATTCGCAGCTTCATCCATCGCAGCGGCATTAACCTACTTACCTGTCAGTCTACTGTATGCAGCTGAATGGATAAGACTTGGATTAGGTGGGATAATCTTCATATTAGTCTACATTACAGCGGCCCCATCCATTGGTGCACTCACTCAAACGGACATCAACAATCTTAGAAACATGATACCGAACCTGGGTTTCTTATCCAAGTTGCTGGATTTTCCTCTGACCTTTGCAGAAAAAGTTCTGATGATTACTTCTATGATAAGAAAGTAAAAGTCTTTAGGGCGAGCATTGTGCACGTTGAGCAAGCATTAGCTAATAATCTCTCTTGGTTTGATAAGAATAATCTTTCTGGTAGATATTGTGGATATTCTCATCATCCCATTTGGGGTGTTGCTAATCATAGTAAATTAGAGCATTCTTTTACATATTATGGGGTTATTCTTTCTAATTTGATTCTCTATAAAAAATATCTCTCTAAATCGTTTTTAGATCGTGCTGTTGAAGCTGGAAATTATTTATGTAGGAGCCAGTATTCTTCTGGAAGATTTAAATATACTATTTTTGAGTATGATGATTTGCTAGACATAGACATCACCGTAATTCATAATGCTTTGCCTGCAATTGCTTTGTTGCATTTGTATCAAGAGACTAAGAATGAAAAATATCTGAAATCTGCAGAAAAAAACATCACTTGGTTATTTTCTCGATTGTGGAATGGAAAAAATCTTGGCGGTTGTATTAATCAAGATTTGTCTGCAGCTGAGGCTTTAGCTTTGTTGGGAGTGATTGTAAACAAAGAAGTTTATTTGAAAAGAGCAAAAATCTTGAGTGAGTGGGCCTTAAAGTATTACATACCATCTGGAAAACTAAAGGGTGCTTTTATTCGAGGTAAAGGTGATGAGAATTTAATTATTCCTTGGTATGATGCTAAGACTGCTTTATCATATTATAACCTTTCTGAGTATTTAGGCTTGAAAAAGTATGAACTTGTTGCCAGAGAATGCGCTAATTATCTTAAAACGCAAATTGTTGATGGAAAAATGAATTTGCGTTATATCTTAAAGGACAATAAATGGGAACTTGACTCTGATATTAAATTAATAAGTCCTATTGGATTAGCTTATTATTTGTTTGAATTATTAGAAATGGAATTTGATTATGCAAAAACTTTAGATTATATTTATGATGATGGATCTTTTCCATCTGCTTCAGGATATAATAATGAAATAGATTCTGAGCCTATTCAAGGCTGGAATCAATATATGCTATTATTTTTATCAAAAAAAGCAACACTTCCTTTGCCTGGACCTATAACTAATTCAAGAAAGGAAGTTTCTTCTAAGAAATTTTTTAAAGATAAAATTTCTGGGAAAATTGTTGGATCTGATGTTAGTGGCTATGTTCAATTGTTATATTTCGAGCGGGCAATAGCTTTTTCTCGAGTATTAGGAAATGAGTTTGAAATCCCTTATTCTGGATCGTATGACGCTTTAAGATTAGTTTTAGATAGAAGATTAAAAAAATATATCCCTTTAGTTAAGAGCTGCAATGTATTAAGTGCCCCACCTATGAAAAAAAGGAGTTTGGGTATGAAAATAGATGATTGTTTGACTCATTTTATGAGTTTGATTTTTGATTATTCTTTGTTTGATTATTTAGCAAAAGCTAAGTTCTACCTTCGATCAATTTACATTGCGCGCGCGGATCACTGACAGAAGCCCGCGCTGTATCAATCTTTTATAGAAAAGACATTCATATTAGTTTAAATACTCAATTTGGTTTTTGTGCATAATATTCATGTTCACAATAGTGAATGTGATTAGCGTACGCTACAAATATGAAAGAGGTTAATGGTTGAGGGAGGACAATGGAAATCGAAACCAAAGTGATGATTCGGTTGAGTAAGAGATTCTTGATTGTCGCAGCGCTCCTTGTTCTTGTCGCAGGTTCATCAGCTGCGGTGTTTCCCGTACTCGCTCCAAATAATCCTAAGATAGTATATGTTGCTATTTGTGTTGATAGTGAGAATTTGAATGGGATCAGTCCCTATCTTGGAAGTGCTGACCCTCATCCGATACTGAATGTAAGCGAGTATTCTCGAACAGTCCCTATGACCGTCGCTGCTGTTTTCAGCAGTGGTTTTCGTAATTCTAATCGAGACAGTTTTGGTAACATCTTTAAGCTGTCGTGGTTTGCTGAGATGGATTACTTCGTAGCGCAAAGCAACTTTGTTTGGGCAGATGGTTCTCCTGCTGGTGTCTCAAGCTATACAGCAATTCGTGATCTCCTAGTGAACAATTGGGGAACAGAAATCCAGACATACAGTGACTCCATCGAATACCACCACCACTTCATGATTTACGATGGGACGTGGAAAAAATATGATAACGGTCCTGATACTGGGTATCCAAGGTACCATATGTATGCACTTGACCACATGATCATTGACCGGAACTTCTACCCATCAACTTGGCGAAGCGGCATGTGGATAATGCCACCAGTTTTATCCAGTTGGCTTGAGCAATGGATGCCATTTGACTACACCCCGACCTCGGGAATATATTACCCGGTTCACCCAAGCGGCATGGATCGATGGCAAACCAAATGTCCCTACGCGCCTAACGTTCCTAAAGAAGTGAACTCGGCCTTCGCTTACGCGAGAGATCATGGAAGTGCCGTATTTTCGATCTGCACCCACGATAAAGAAAACCTGAAATCTCAAGTAAGTTGGCTTCAAAATTGCCTCAACACCGCCGATGCTAATGAGGCAACTTATCCCAACGTCTCATTCAAGTATGTCACAGCAAGGGAAGCAATGCAACGAGCCCTAGGGTTCACCGACTTCACTCCGCCAACCTTCACGATAACATCAAGTGACAACACATACACAATAGTATCAAACGAACAACTCTGGAAAAACCATCCGTACATAGCCCTAAAATATACCGATGGAACATACGGTCACATGAGTGCAACACCAACCGGAACCAACACGTGGACAGTAACGCCTCCAACTAGCGCGAGCGCTATAGGCGTTGCCGGCTCAGACCTCTATGGAAACCCCGGAGCTGCCACCTTCACTCAGGGTCAGTATACGTTGACGATCGGCACAATGGGTTCTGGTTCTGTGACAAAGACTCCCGACCAAGCAACTTACAGTTACGGCAGCAATGTCATATTAGCAGCGACAGCTGATCCAGGCTGGGCCTTCGCTGGCTGGAGTGGTGACCTCTCTGGCAACACCAACCCAACCACAATCACAATGAACGGCAACAAAGATATCACTGCCACCTTCACTGAAGCGGTTTCCTACACGCTAACCGTTACCACTGATGGCCAGGGTTCAGTGGACTTGAATCCCCCTGGTGGAGTTTACGCTTCTAGTACTATCGTCACTTTAAATGCCACTGGTGATCCTGGCTGGGCTTTCTCCTCTTGGAGCGGCGACTTGAACGGTAACACAAATCCGACGACGATCACTATGGACGGTGACAAATCTGTTACCGCCACATTCACTGAGGTTCCAGTCCAGTATACGTTGACTGTGAACATTGTTGGTTCTGGGACTGTTGATTTGGTTCCGTCGGGCGGACTCTACGATCCCGGTACTCAGGTTGAGCTAACTGCTAATTCTTCTGCTGGCTGGTCTTTCGCCGGCTGGAGCGGTGACCTTGGTGGCAATCAAAGCCCTATTGACGTCGTTATAGATGGTAACAAGATTGTTACTGCCACATTCACTCAGAACGAGTATTCTTTAATGGTTACGGTTACGCCTGCAGGCAGTGGCTCTGTTAACCTGAACAACACTGGTCCCTACCATTACAATGATGTCGTCAAGTTAACTGCTATACCCGCTTTGGGTTGGAGTTTCAGCAATTGGAGTGGTGACCTTTCAAGTTCTGCTAATCCGACCACCATGGTGATCAACGGCAATAAGGCGGTTACTGCCACTTTCACTCAGAACGTGTACCTTTTCAGTGATGGTTTTGAAAGTGAGGATTTCAGCGCATGGACAAGCACATTAGGCAATTACGCCGTTGTGGAGACTCCTTTTCACCATGGAGATGATGCTGCAAAATTCGGAAAGTGGCAAGCATACGCAACGAAAACTTTGGGTTCATCCTATACAACGCTTTACGCAAGAATATACTTTCAACTGCATGTTCTTCCATCAACAGGCGGTAGCGTTGAAGTTCTAAGGATGTTGGGTGGCAGCACTACTGCAATGTATATCCGAATAGTCTACGTCACAGATCATCTTGTTTTGAGAATGACCAGTACAACGCCAACTTATACAAATGTAGATTACACTTATGCTTTTCTAATTGACACTTGGTATTGCCTTGAAATTAAATGTGTAAAGGCAAGCGGAACTTCAGGAGAGTATAGAACATATCTAAATGGAATCGACGTGTGCGACAGAACTGGAGTTAACACAAGTGGTCTTCCTAATCTTGACACTATTGAAGTTGGCGTGATTAGCTATGCCACATGGAACGACTATGTTTATATTGATTGCTGCGTGATGGGCTCATCCTATATTGGACCTGAAAGCTCATCCCAAAACTATATGGCAAACTTAACCGAATCGACATCAACTTCATGGGCTATTGCAGTAACAACCCTTCGAACCGTTTTATCCAAAGACATCTCCTCTTTGTGGTAGTCGCATCACATTGGACTTTACACCTATCTTGTTGTCCAATATGATCCAGTTGCCCATGACACACAGGATTTTGGAGTTTCAGCTGTTAGAGTGGGGACCCTTGAGCACGCGCGATGCTGGAATAACTGAAGTAACCTCTGTTGTAATCAAGGCTGGCGCGAGCACAAAGTTCAAGATTAACAAATAACTTTCGATAACAGGTTCAGCAATGCGAAAGAAGTTGATTACGTGAAGATCGCCTTTGTGGATCCGGATTTGTCCCAAAGAACTGGGTCCAGACGATTCCTGATCGAGGTAGCTTCTCATCTGCAGAATCTTGGACACGAAGTCAAAATCTTCACCACCAAACTTGACAAACAAACCTGTTTCGAAGAGTATCTCTCTTTACCAGTAGAAGTCGTGGGTGCTCGGTCCAGTAGAACTCTAAAGCA
>Ga0315309_1000339_pt1 | contig 28239 bp, 22 predicted proteins | sample TDP4_MG_FD_203080 | JGI IMG/M metagenome (GOLD analysis project Ga0315309, IMG submission 203080) | Freshwater sediment microbial communities from Lake Towuti, South Sulawesi, Indonesia - TDP4 | ecosystem: Environmental > Aquatic > Freshwater > Lake > Sediment | place: Indonesia: South Sulawesi...
CGATGAGATCAGCCTCGGCAATATGCAGACCAGTTTTCAGCATGAAATTACGGGTTGTCAGACGTTCCACTTTTTCGTTCCGGACACGATGACACCCACCATTACCTTGGGCAATTTCGATATGGACGTGCCGGGATATTGCGCCTCCCCACCTTGTACCGTGATCTACACCACTCCCGGCGGCACGGTCATAGATGGTACTGAATCAGGGGGTACTGAGTGGAGCGGTGGCGGCACTGCTTATCCGCCGATTAGTGACACGATCCCAAGCGAGCCCGGCTGGTGGCAGGCGGAATTATGCCTGACCCCAGGGAATCAGTACATTTTCGACCCAAGCGGGCTACCTTATTTCTACGACAAACCGCTTACGCCGGACATGAGCGTCAGCAAGGACGATGAGACTGCAACCTTTACCCCTGATGGAGTGCTGACCTATACCATCACTTACGCCAATGCTGGTCCAGGCGCCGCCCTCGACGCGGTACTGACCGATTGGCTGCCTGACTATACCACCTTCATCACGTGCAGTGGTGGGCTGAGTTGCGGATATGTCCCACCGCCGCCGGGGTCGGGCATCGTCACTTTCAGTTTGGGAACTATTGTTGCCGGGGCGTCGGGCTCTGTGACGGTGAGTGTGCATGTTGATCCCGGTGCGCCAACCGGTACCATAACTAACATTGTCGAGTTGGACTACGCCGATATCCTCTTCAACGACTACCCGCCCGAAAGGGACACAGATGTGGATCAGTACGAGGCGACACCGACTCCAACTGAGACGGCAACGCCGACACCGACCCCAACCCCAACCGAGACGGCAACGCCGACACCGACACCGAAGAAGCCGGAACCATCTGAGCCAGGGCCTACGCCCACCTTCACTCCTACCCCTACCTTCATTCCCGTCTCGCCTACTCCGGTTACACCTACGCCAACCGTCGAGGTCCTGCCTGTAGAGATGCTGCCGGAGACGGGCGGTTTTCCAGGCTGGTTCGCAGTTGTCCTTGGAGTTCCTCTCCTCATCGGCGCTGCCGGCCTATTGAGTCTGGCTTTGCTGGAGATGAGAGGTTGGCGTGGCAATGGAAAAGGGGACTGACCGCCTAGGCATCCTATAATGAGTGGAGGGGCTATTGAGGGAAAAGGTGGGTGGGCCAGACAGACCAGGCTGGTGGGCTGCAGCCTCGTTGATCGTCCAACTGATACTGACGGGCGGCGTGAGCGTAGTCCTGGTGGCCTGTGTCCTGCTGGGGGCCCTCTGGCACCGAGAGGGTTCTCCCAATCCGCTCACTTACCTTTTGAAGGCTAACCAGAAGCCGAAAGCTCTGCTTTCGGCTTCTGAACACCGTGGCGAAGGGTTAATGCCAACCCCGCTTTCAGCGGCCCCATCCCCATTGGAGGTTGAAAACCCTTTACCTCCCCCTTCCGAAACACAACCCCCTGACGCGGGGATGGCCATCTCCACACCGGAAGCGGCTGCCAGCGATCAAGGTTTTCCCTCCCTTCGACAAGCTCAGGACACCGCCTCGCCGGGGGGACCAGCCGTGAGTCAAGCGCCCACGGGCCTGGTTGCCTCTCTGCCCGACCGGCCGGCTACGCGCATCGTCATCCCAGCCATTGACGTTGACGCGCCAGTGGTGGTAATCCCCATTCGCAACGGCACCTGGGATGTGAAGCAAATAACCCACGAAGTGGGCCACTTACAGGGGACGGCCAGCCCAGGTGACAGCAGTAACGTGGTCATGGCTGGTCATATCACTCTGACCGCTGGGGGTTATGGTCCCTTCAGAGGACTGGCCCAACTGCAGCCGGGTGATGAGATACGGGTCTACGTCGGTGAGCAGGAAGTCTATGTTTATGTGGTGGATGCAGTCAAAACAGTGGGGTCCACCGACGTTGAGGTGGCTTATCCCACGACGGAGCCCATTCTGACTCTTATTACTTGCGTCAATTGGGATCCTGTGCGAGGCCGTTACAACGACCGCCTGGTAGTCGTCGCCCACCTTGGCGGCTGAAGGGACCCTCTTTAAACAGGCGGTAACTCGCCGACAGGAAATGCACTAATCAAAGAGCCCCGGTCAAAGCCGGGGCTCTTGGGCGTTCATTCAGGGTAATTGTAGGCCCCCTGCTGCGCCTGCCTTCAAGTTGACACAAGTTCCACGATTTGGGGCAGTACAACTGCCACATCTTCATGGATGACTACATCAGCGGAGGGATCTAAATAAGTGGGCTGATAGTTGACAATGATGATTCTGGCCCCCCTGCGTTTGGCGAGGAGGGGTATGCCCGAAGCCGGCGCTACCTCCAAGTAGGAACCAGCCACAAGCATCAGGTCACACGCCTCCGCTTCCCGTTGAGCGGCCATCAGGACATCCATCGGCAGTTGCTCGCCGAAGAGAACGACGTTGGGTTTCATCACTCCGCCGCATTCGCACAGGGGCACCTGAGCGTCGGCAATAAACTTTTCGATCAATGGTCTGGCGGGCACGATTCTGTGGCAGCGGATGCAGGTGGCTTCACGCAGATGGCCGTGCAGTTCATAAACCGTGGTGGAGCCAGCCTTCTGGTGCAAGTTGTCAACGTTCTGAGTGATGACAGCTTTGAGCAAGCCCATGTTTTCCAGATTGGCAATAGCGCGATGAGCGGGGTTGGGTTGGGCATTGAGCATCAACTCAGCCAGAGGGTGCAACCAGTTGTAGAAGGCTTGTGGCTGCAGACGAAAAGCAACGATAGAAGCCACAACCATAGGGTTAAACTTCTCCCACAAGCCAGAGCCAGGACTGCGGAAATCAGGGATACCTGAGGGTGTGCTGATGCCAGCGCCGGTCAGAGCCACGGCATATCTGGCTCCGGCGACAAGGTCTGCGACTTTCTCTATCTTTTGCATCAAGGTCATGGTCGCCTCCTTCCAGGAAAATACTGCCATAGTTTAGTGCATTGAATTTCTAGCCGAGCAATTTGCCAAACCTGCGGTAGTGTGGTAAAATGAAAACAGGAATTTGGAAACATTACTTTGAACCTCGGGGCGTAGCGCAGCCAGGTAGCGCACTTGAATGGGGTTCAAGTGGTCCGCGGTTCAAATCCGCGCGCCCCGACTATTGTCGTAAAATTCACCGCATGACGTTCCCCAGACGGAACAAGGCCAGGTATGACCTGGCCTTGGCCTTTAAGTCCTCTGATTCACCACCTTTGAGCTTGCTCCCACTGGTCGGGGTGAGAGGATTTGAACCTCCGACCTCAGCGTCCCAAACGCTGCGCGCTAGCCTACTGCGCTACACCCCGCTTGTAGATAGTATAAACTATTTGGGCGCAAACGTCAAGCTCTCGACTTGCAGCAATTCGCTGGCCGAGCGCCCCCACAGATTAGGCTCGTACACAGGGTAGACCAAGGCGGGCATGGACTGGAAGCGACCGGGGACAGTGGCCCGCACCAAGTAGCGGTAGATGTGCTTGCCAGCCTCTAACCGCTGGATGAAGAGAGCCACCTTCTTTTCCCTCCTCTCAAAGTGGATGGGGTTCCCCTCGACTTCCCCTTCGACTTCGCTCAGGGCAGGGCTCAGCACAGGCTCTGGACCAGACTCTGCCTCCAAGCTCCCCTCGACGGCTTCCACTCCCGCTGGCAAGGAATCCTCCACTGTAACGTAACACATCTCCTCTGGGATCTCCACTGTCAACCGGACACCAATGAGATCACCAACGCGGTATTCCGTCTTGGGTTCGCCAGTCACAGGATCAAAGTACCCACGGTAGAGAGAGGGACCACCCAAAGCCCTGGCAGGCTCCAAGTTCTCTCGCGACCAATAGTGGCGGAGAGTCAGAGCGTAGTGGAGCCGTTCTTTCCCTTCTTTGATCAGCCTGACCTCGTTGTCGCCCTCCACCAGTTCGGTAACCACAAACTTGACGGGGACGGCCATGTTCTCTCCGGTGGAGACGCCGCTGCCTACTACCTGGCCGTTAATCAGGACTTGATAGCGATGATCTGGCATCCTTTCACCTTTTACAACCAGGTACTCGGTCAAAGCCACGACCACCGCTGCCGTCTCCTGAGGGGTGCGCCAGTGACCGTCTTGTTGCATGCGGATCAGCCAGTCGAGGGCTTTGGGGATGAGAGGGCTGTCAGGCTCTATTTGCAACAAGGCTTGCAGGGCCAGAGCTGTGGTGCTTATCTCGCTGGCCATGGCCTCGTCAGCAAGTTTCCTCTCCTGCCAGTGAGCTGTGCCCACGGTCACCATCGCTTCGCGGGCCAAGGCGGCCACCAGGCCCGAGGCTTCATCAGCCCTCCCCAAAGCGTGCATCGTCATGGCCAAACGGGCCCGAGCCCAGGGAGCCAACTCTCCTTGACGATCCAACAGAGAATCGGCCAGGGCCGGGATGCCCTCCCCTGTCTCTGTCAGAACATGAAGGAGATAGGCCCCAAGGTTGGGGTCCTCAGCGACCTTCGGATCATCTTGCAAGGCCTTTACACCCCGGTCCAGAACCACCTTCTCCACCGGAAAGCCAGCCTTCTGGGCCTGGATGAGGCTGTGAACCACCTGAGCCGTGAGGTAAGGCGAAGGCCCGCTGTCCTCCCACCAGCCCCAGCCACCATCGTCACCTTGCAATCGGTAGAGCCGCCACAGGGCCGTCTGGCTTGGCTGAGTCAACTCCTGGGACAAGGCCTCATCTTCCCTATCAAGTTCCCTCAGGGTTTGCCTGACCGAGGCAACGGCCAACAGCCAACTGGCGGTTTGTTCCATGTTATCGTAAGGATAACCATGGAGGTAGTCAAGACTATCCATGGTGAGGGCTAGCAAGGAGGGGAAACCCTTGATGGTCAAAGCGGCTGTGATGGCGTTCTTCGGCACGCTGACCGTCAAAGCGATCTCGTCTTCCACCCCGCCAGCGTCGGTCAGCCCCCCTTCATCGCCGAAGGGCAAGATGGGCACGGCCAGCTCTGCCTCGTCAGCGATTGCCTTGGCCGTGGCTGAAAGAGCCATAGTCGCCGTAGATTCCTGGGACACGGTAGCGGGCCAGTCCACCCACACCGTGCAGCCCGCGCTGATGGCCACCGTGCGGCTCAACGGGTCCTGCAGCTCCAGCCCTGTGGCCGTCAGGGTCACCGCTGTTTCCAGCGGCTTATCCGTGTGATTGTGCAGCAACCCCCCCACGACGAGCTGGTCTCCCATCCTCAAGAAGGGTGGCGAAGCCAGCCTCACGGTCAGGTCCTGGCTGACTACGAGATCAGCGGCGGCGGTGCCCACTCTGGTGTCAATGGTCACCCCTTGAGCCAGGACCCGCCACGTGGTCAGCCCTTCGAAAAGTGCAGCCTGAGGACAGTCAAAGGGCTCAGGACACTGCCTATCAGGGAGGCGAAAGGATACCCTGGCTTTGCCGTTTTTGTCGGTGACAACGGCCGGATTCCAATAAGCCACCTCGGGGGCATCCAGAGGAGACACCATAGGCCGCCTTGGGGAGGACCATGGATTGGAAATCCCTGGCTGAAGTTGAGAAGTGCCCTCAGGCACTGAATTTTTGGGGGAGCTAAAAGCCTCGCCAGTCACTGGATTTTCGGCATCCCTCGCCAGTCCCTCCCGACCCAGGTGCACCGCCAGTGACTCTGCCGTGCGCACAGCCAGCCCACGCCGCCCGTAAAAGGCCTCGATGATACCCGGCGTCTCGCTGGAAGCGGCATCAACTACGGCCAGCGAGACCTCGGCACTGACAGGCTGACCCTCGCCATCGGCTGTGCGCACATTGTAGACGACTCTTTCGCCCGGCTGGTAGCGCTCCTTTTCCGGGCTGAGGGAGATCATCAGCTCTTTCTCTGCCGATTCGACGGTCAGCTCAGCATAGCCTATCTTGACACCTGGCGGCTCGCCGTCAAGGGGATGACCGGGTATCAGGACGATGGAGACGAAAGCATTGGGAAAGTACTCCGGCTCTACCGGCACACTGATGGTATCGCTGTAGCCCTCCAATTCCGCTGCGCAGGCGGCCATAACGCGGCCGCGCTCAACGGTGAGCAGGGCTGTAGCTCGCCGATAAGGTGAGAGCACCATGACCTCCGCCACCTCACCAACCCGGTAGCGCACCTGGTCAGTTATCAGCTCCAACTGGTCGCCCTCTGGCCAGCGCCAGCCCACTTCACGCCCGACCTCGCTGACCCAGAGCTGGGTGCTGTTGGCGATACGATTGCCCCGCCTATCCTCGCCTTCAATTCGCAGACGATACGTACCGCCTACGGTAGGCTTGAAGGCAATTCGTGCCTGTCCTTGCCCATCGGTGCGAAGGCTCCCCCTGGTGACTTCTGTGCTTTTCTCTTCCCAGCCTCCCCTATCCCTTTCACGGTGCCACTCGACGAGGTCGAGGGCATATCTGAGCTTGGCCCGTCCCCAGGGTTGCTCTTCAGCATCCATTGTCTGCACATTGAAAACCACCTCTTGGCCCGCCCGGACCACGCGCCGCTCTGGCCACAAACCGATGTAGAAACTGCTCTGATGGACGGGGAAAGAGGTGAAGGCGCTCACCGGTTGCTGGCTGGGGGCGGTCACCGTCGCTTCCAAGGTGCAGAACTGGCTGCCGGTCAACCTTTCCCTTCGACTATCCCTTCGACCTTGCTCAGGGCAAGGCTCAGGACAGGCGACAAGATCAGGACACCGCGACTCTATGTCGGTCGGCAAGGCGACGGTGAAACGACCTGCATCGTCGGTCACTCCCCGGCCACTAACGACGGTTCGCTTATCGCCATCGGGACCTTCCTGGCTCGCATCTCCGAAATCGTCGTCGGGCAGGGGGAGAAGGTAGCTAGCAGCATAAAGGGTGTAACTCACCTCTGCCCCGGCCACCGGCACCTCGAAATCGTAGCTGGCACTGATGGTGGCGGTAATGACATCGCCCCTCACGTAGCTAGGCTGATCGGTGGTCACGCTGACGGCGTAGCCCAGTCGGCGCAGCCTTTCCACCTGAAGGTGGACCTCATGCTCCTCGCCCCCGACGCTGACCACCAGGCGATACCGACCGGCAGTGGCTTCTTCGGAGAGAGGGAAAGAGCCGCTAATGGACCCGAAAGGGGTAAGCCGGAGAGTTTCCTGATATACAGTGTACCCTGCTTCGTCGGTGACGACGACGGGCACCATCGTATGGGTCGGCGGCAGGGAGTAGCGCCCATCGTCATCTTGGCGCACGATGGCTTTGAAATGCACCACCTGGCCCGGGCGGTAGATGGGGCGGTCGGTATAGGCGTAGACTCTGTTGCTAGACAGCCCTTCGACAAGCCGTCGTGGTGAGCTTGTCGAACCATCGGGACGCCGCATCGTGTCCGCTGGCCTGGAGATGCCTTCCACAGTCTCAAATTTGGTGGCGGCTGACCACTCTTCGGCACAGACAGCCACGTCGTCCTCTCGCTGCACGATGGCCAGCAGATGGCCCGTCTCCCGGGGGAGGGAACTCTTGAAAACGCCTTCCCTATTCGTTCGGCCGGTGGCCAGAACCTGACCGTCTTTTTCGTAAATCGTTACCTCGGAATCGGCGGCCAGCCTCCCGTCGGCTAGCTCCACAACCCAGACCAGGACCTGCTCCGGGGCGCGCTTGAGAACCACAGCCGAACGACTGACTGACAGCAACTGACTGGTCCGTGCCCCTTCGGGACTGCCCACCGCCAGGCAGTAGAGGCCCGGCAAGAGAGGGTCCATTTCCACTTTCTGTGATATTTCCCGGTCAGCCTTAGCTTTGGAAGAGGCAGACCACTCCCGGATGGGTTTCCCCTCTGGGTGATACTGCTCCCAATCCTCAGCCGATAGACTCTGCAAAGCGACGAAGGTTGGCCCGTTGAGGGCATAGAGAGCCAGGTCAATGCGGCTCAGGTTGAGGATCGTGAAAGACAACTGGAACGGTGCCTTAGCCTCCACCATCCCTACGCGGCCAGGCCCGGCCACAGCCAGATCGGGCTGGCGTTCCACAACCGTGAAGGCCCAGGCGAAATCCTCAGCCATAGGCAGACCGTAGGCTGCATCCTGGGCTCCTTTGGTGATAGTCACCTGGTAAGTGGTCCCCGGCCGGAAATCTCCACTAAGAGCCAGGGTCTCCTCTGCCCAGGCGAGTTCCAGGTCGCGGATTTGCGGCTCGATGCTCAGGTGGCTCTCCACCGAAGCCTCATCCATGAGATGGCTGAAGGTGATGGTCACTTGGTCCAAGTCGTGAGCGAACTGCACCTGTTGGGAGGGCTCTGTGTCCACCACCATGGGTGAGGCGAGGATGGTGAAATAAAGGGTGAAGGGCTCTTCCATACGCCGCAGCAGCCAACTGCGTGCCCTCTGGCTGACCTCCACCGTTATCTTGGTGCCAACGGGCCAGGGTTGAGCAGGGGTGAAAACCAGAGTCCTCTCATCCGGCCAAGAGAATTGGCCGGACACCTGAGGCTCAAAGGATATATTCCGCTCGACGGTAGAGGGGTTCATGGGAGTCAAGAAGGTAAGGGTGATGGGGCTGCGGGGCAGCACATCGCTCTGGCCCTGATCTGGGGAGGAACTGATGACCAGGGGGGCGCGCCAGGGGCGCAGGCGCTCCTTTAGCTGGGGCGGAGCAACCCCCAAGACGGTGTGATGTAGAAAGGAATCAATCTCCGTTAGATTAGTAAAAACAGCGAGGAGGCCGGTAAAACAGCCCAGAACAACGGCCAGAACCACCACGCGCTTTTTCATGCCAGACCCCTCATAAAAAGCAAAGCTGGCCCATGCTGAACCAGCCTTGGCAATTCAGATTTACTTTCACTAGCTTGTTGCGCAACTCAGCTTGCTGATTTGAAAGCACCTTTCTCCAACTTTAATTCTTTGTAGAACGCACCGAAATCAAACCGCTCGTCGAGCATTCTCTCGAAGCGCCGGATCTTTTTCTCCTGATGGAAGCGGGTTTTGCCGAAGAACTGTTCGATAATCTCGACAGTCGTCAGGGTGTCCTGCTTGACCAGGATCATGGGGACCCCCACCTCCTCGGCCCGGCCCAGGATAATGGGGCTGGGATGTAGGTTGCCCGTCAGGATCAGGCACTTGGTGGAGGTCTCCAGGGCTGCCAACTGAATGTCAGGACGGTCGCCGCCAGTGATCACTGCTTTGTTGGGCTTACGGCGGAAGTAGGTCAAGGCCGAATCAACGCTCATGGCACCCACCATCAGATGCTCCACCAACTCGCCGACGTGTTCATGCCCGCACAGAATCTCACCGTTAAGGCACTCGGCCAACTCTGTCACGCTGATGGAGAGGAGAAGCCTCTCCTGGGGCAGGATGGCAAGGACCGTTATCCCTCGCTTCTGGAGGGCGAGCTTGATCACATTCTCCACAAAGGGCATCCTCTGGCGGGGCACAGCGTTGAGGACAACGCCGATCATGGAATCTCCGAGCCTGGCACGGGCTGTTAACACATCGTCCACCATCTGGAGGTCGTTGGCATACTTTACCACTACCAACTCCCGAGCCTTCAGGAGTTCGGCCACGTAGGGTGTAGGCAGGTCAACGATATACCCTTCTCTTAAGCTAGCCCCGCCTTCCAGGAGAATCACATCACGCCCTTTGGTGACCTCAGTGAAGGCTTTTTGCAACTCGGCCGCGAAATCGGTCTTTTCTTCGCCCTTCAGCACGGCTTCCACTATCTGAGGCGTCAGCATCACCGGCGCGATAGTTTCCATAGGCTCAGGCAGATTTAAGGTTTGCTTAATGAACTCTGCGTCCTCATCAATGACCCGCCCCTCCACTTTTCTGGCAACGGTGCTCATCGGCTTCATGTAGCCAACAGTGAAGCCATCGCGCAGGAGCCGTTTCCCCAGGCCGACACAAAGGGCGCTCTTGCCCGAGAAGGTCTCGGTCGAAGTAACGTATACAGTTGCCATGATTCCATTTCCTCCTTGACTATTAACTGAGAACCAGCCGCATGTCTACACCCACACTCCCCTGACCCTTCTCACGAACGATGAGGGGATTGATGTCCATTTCAACGATCTCCGGGAATTCGGTCACTAACTGTGAAACTCTGAGTAGGGCATCAACAATAGCCGCTGTATCCGCTGGCGGTTCACCCCGCACCCCCCGCAAAAGGCTATAAGCCCGGATCTCAGTGATCATTTCCTCCGCTTCTCGTCGTGAGAAGGGGGCGATACGAAAGGTCACGTCCCTGAGAGCCTCCACATAGATCCCTCCCAGACCAAACATCACCAGCGGACCAAATTGAGGATCGCAATTCATGCCGATGATAACCTCGTGCTGACCTTTCACCATCTGCTGTATCTGGCAGCCCCAAATCTGAGCGTCGGGCATGTAACGGGTGGCCCGGTAGACCAGCAAATCGAAGGTATCCCTGACCGCAGTGGCATCCCCGATGTTCAGCTTGACGCCTCCGATGTCGGATTTGTGCAGGATGTCAGGCGAGGCAATCTTCATGACCACCGGATAACCCATCTCCTCGGCGTAGGCTACGGCTTCGTCGGGAGAGCTGGCCACTATGGAGGCCGGCACAGGGATGCCACAAGCCTTTATCACCTCACGGGCCTCGGCGTCGCCGATGGTCAGGCGCCCATCGGCCCGCACCTGATCGAAAACCCTCCGTATCGTCCCTCCATCGAAGCCGAACTCCTCAATTTCGAGGGGGGGCACCTCCAGCCACTGGCTATAGCGCATCATAGCGGCCATGGCCGCCACGGCCCGCTCCGGTATCGGGTAGTTGGGCACCCGATATTCGTTCAGGACCTCGACGCCAGGCTCTACAGTGGGCTCGCCCATGAAACAACCCAGGATGGGTTTGTCGTACTGGGTAGATAGCTCACCTATGACCCTGGCTATCTCCACAGCATTGGTCATGACCTGGGGAGCGGTGATGGCGATGACCCCACCCACGTTTGCGTCCCGGAGAACCGCTTCCAAAGCCAGGCCATAACGGTCGGGCAAGGCATCTCCCAGGACATCAACGGGGTTCAGGGCGCTGGCCTCGGGTGGTAGGACCTGCCCTAGAGCGTCCAGGGTTTCTCGCTCCAGCGAGGCCAGTTGCAAGCCAACTCGCTCGCAGGCGTCGGTGGCCATGATGCCGGGGCCGCCAGCGTTGGTGACGATGGCGATACGGTTACTGGTAAGCGGTGGCTGGCGAGCGAAGGCGATGGAGTAGTCAAAGAGATCTTGCACAGAATTGGCGCGGATGATGCCCGTCTGGTTGAAAGCTGCCTCGTAGGCCCGTTCGGAACCGGCCAGGGTGCCGGTGTGAGAAGAGACAGCCCGTGAGCCAGCGCTGGTGGTGCCCGACTTGATAGCGATGATGGGCTTTTGTTTGGTGACCTCCCTGGCCACGCGCATGAAACGAGCCCCATCGGTGATACCTTCTAGATAGGCCATGATCACTCTGGAATGAGGGTCGTCTCTCCAGGTTTCAATGAAATCAATCTCGTTGAGATCGGCTTTGTTGCCCAGACTGATGAAGCGGGAGAAACCTACCCCCTCGCCTATGGACATATCGAGGACAGCGGTACAGAGGGCTCCCGACTGGGACATAAAGGCAATGCTGCCTGGGTGGGGCATGCCAGCGGCAAAAGAAGCATTGAGTTTGGCCACGGTATCAATGATGCCCAGACAATTGGGGCCGACCAAACGCATCCCATACTGCTGGGCGATGGCGATAAGCTCCCGCTCCATCTTCATGCCCTCGCTGCCCACCTCACGGAAGCCAGCCGTGATGATGATCACCCCTTTGACTCCCTTCTGACCACATTCTTCCAGGCTGGAGGCCACGTACTTGCAGGGGATCACAATCACCGCCAGGTCAATGGGGTCGGGCACGTCTAGGACGCTGGGGTAGCACTTCAGGCCCAAGATCTCGTCGGCATTGGGATTAATGGGATAGACTCGGCCCTGGTAGCCATATTTGATGATGTTGGAAAGGACGCCATAGCCCAGCTTCCGCTCATCGCGGGAAGCGCCGATCACAGCCACCGCCTGAGGATCGGAAAGCATCTCCAGCATTTTATTTATCCCCTGTCTCCTGGCGAGTCCTCATTGAAGAGGGATGACATTGTTGCTCAAAAGGTGTGTGCTTGTCCTGGTCTTCCCTTCCCTGTGCTCTTTATCATACACCAAAATCAGTCTTAAGGCAAACCCATTACTCTCAGACGTGCTAATCCTACTCCCGCACCCGCCGTATCTCAAAGACCACCGGGTTGTAGGCATCGGGGCAGGCGTGGGTGGTCACGTCCTTGTCATCAAGCCAGGGGAAGTTGGCCCCGTAGCGCATGGCAAAGACCTTGGGCAGGAAACTGTAGAGGGCACTGAGGCAAACCCTGCCCTCCACGGTCTCTCCATCAAAGACCACGGTGTCGCCCACCTGGTGGCCAAACCCGCAAGTCCCTTTCTGGCTGATCACCTTGGCCACGACCTGGTATCCGGTGTTTTCAAATCCCTCGCTGCGTTTCTTTTCCATGATGTCTCCTTCCTTCAGACTTCCGAAGTCTCTGAGACTTCGGAAGTCTTGAGCGCTAACCGGGTAAAGTGTTCGTGGTAACCGCTTCAGCGGTTCAGAAAGCCGCTAAAGCGGCCACTACGAGCCTACCGCTGCCGGTGACAACTCTGCTTTCGGCTCCAGGTGGGAGTAGAGATATTTCAGGCTGTTGAGGACATCCCATGGATCGAACTTTTTTTCGGTAGCATAGGCAAGGTTGATGATGCCCCCCTGGACATCCAGGCGCGCCGGAGGCAAGCTTGTCTGAATCTCCTCCTGGGAGAAAGCGCGGATGCGGTAGAGGTCCTGGTTGACCACCAACCTGGCTTTCAATCGCTGCTCGCGAGCGGCGACATATCCCTTCTTCACTTTGAGTTGCTCCATCAAGGTCAAGCGCAGCAGGTTGCCGTCCACCAGCTTGGTCTTGGTCTGCAACCAGGGGTCCCGATAGTAGATCTTGGATTTGCCGGAACTGGTGCGCCCGGTCCGGAATATTTTGGATTTCTGCTGGGGCCCGGTCAAGTCCAGCCAGCCGGTGAGGCGGCCTTTCTTTCCTACGTCATCCTTGAGGGTCTCGATGATGGTGCGGGCAGCGGAGTATTGATCCGATTCCACTTTGGCCCGCCCGGTGATCAGCAGGCGCAGCCCCACGATAAAAGCCGCCACACACAGGATGCCACCGACCAGGGAAAAGGTCAGGCAATTGTATCCCATGACCATATCGAGGAAGAAGAAGGGCAGGCCCACGACCAGCAAGCCGAGGGCCACCAGGCAACCCCTGTTCCAACTGCCCCTGGCTCCTTTGGTTTGCTGTTCCACATTGCCCATGACATCCAGAATAACTTGTGGACTCTGGTTCAGGGTGAAGTACAGTTTGCTCATCGTTTCCTCCGTTTCTTGCGGTTTTTTCTGCTACGGCTTCTGGGTCGCGGGGACGATTCAGGACCCAGGTCTTGCCTTACATCATCGAGGGTTATAATGCTATCATCCAGCTTGTTGGCATCGTAGGCCCGGCGAATGGCCGGCCAGGCCTGGCGGGCTTTCAGCAGGCTGGCCAAGGCGTGCACCACATAGCCATTGGCTTCTTCGTCGCCAGGCGGAGATTCTTCCAGCAATTTAATGAACCGGTCAATCACTTCGCGGCGGTAAGATTTATGTTTTTGCCCCATGCGACTCAGGCCAATAATGACGTTGCCGCGCCATTGGGGCGGGGCAGCGCGCTGCTCCAGATAGTTCCACAGGGGTGGGGCCGCCTTTGGCCCCATGGCCGTCCAGACTACGGGCAGCAAATCCGACAGCCAGTCGTTTTCGTCTTCCATCAGCGATAGCAGCGGTTCAGCGGTTTGATAGGCGCACAGTTCGCCCAGCAGTCGCAGGGCGTGAAGAGGGGCCCAGGTGGGAGCGTCGGCCGGCCAGCCGCCGCGTAACCCCTCGTCCAAAACCATGCGCAACAGGTCGGAGGCGTGGCTGGCCTGGAGGGAAGCACGCCTGGCAAAGGCGGAGGCCGTCTGTTCGTCGGCTTGCCAGCCCAGGTTCAGCAACCCGTCGAGGGGCGGCGAATACTGACCAGCAGGCGGCCAGACAAAGTTGGGAGGGCGCGGCGGCGGGTTCTCTGGAGTGATGTCCTCCCATATTTCAACACCCACCAGCAACAGGTCTTCAAGTTCTCGTTGGCGGCGGGAGGGTCTCCTGACAATCCTCGGCTTGAGGAGATTCTTGGCCATCATTTTAGTAGCTTCAAAGATCAGTTCTTCAAACTCTTGTTTTCCCAGCAAGCGGCGCGTTCCGCCAAAGCGGGCAAAAGCAAGCCGATACCTTCGATAATGACCAGGCTCTTCACCCACCAGTGCAGATTGGCTGGCTCGTTCGGAGATGGTTCTCAGGATAAGGTCAACGTCGTCCGCACCATAGACCTGGGCTAATTTGGCGATTTCCCGGTCGGCTTGGGGATCCGACCTGACCAGGACGCCAATGATTTTTTCTCTCAACTCCTCTCGCCGTTCGATGATGCGCTGACGCTCTTTGGAGGTGGGGTAAGAAGTCGACTGGGCGCGGCTTTTCATAACTCCATCGGGCTCGGGAGTTGGCCCGAAACCAAGTGCCGGGTAGCGCAGGTAGATGTCTATCTCACCATCGGCCACGGCCACGCTGAGGGTGGCCTCGGCCGGGCGTGGGAGGCCACGGTCGGCTTGCATTTCGTCGCGCACAAAGGACGGGATGGCCAGCATGGCCGCTTCGAACCAGAGCAGTTCTGACTTGCTGGGGATAGTGTAGTCGCCTGTCTGGGTCACCTTGATCGGGATGGGGTAGGCCGACTCGCTCACTACAGGCCAGCCGTACTTGGCGATGTCATCCAGGTCGTCGAAGGAGGTGGCCAACGCTTCCTCGAAGACAAGACTCGTCCAGCCAATCCGGCCGATGGTCTTCTCCGGGGCGATGCCGGAGTAAAGCAAACGGAGGTCATCGGTCGAGTTGTAGGCAGCGAGGCCGAAAGTCTCGCCAGCTTGCCCCATCACCACGGCGTAGCGCGGTTTGCCAGTGGGGGGATAACGTACTTCGATAGGGAAAGCGTCGCTGATCCAGCGCCAGGGCGCCTGACGGTAGTAGAAAGCGGCTGCCTTGTACAGCCCGCCAACCAAGTGGGGCGTGACGCCGGGAATCTTGAGCAGGCCCGGGATGGGCTCACGCTTGTTCATGTAGGCTTCCATTTCAAGCAGGGCGTTGTTCATCAGCGGCAGGGTGTGGCGGTATTCGCAGCGAATCTCCAGCTCGGTGAGACGGGGTGCCAGCGCTTCTACCAGTTCGGCGTCGTCCAACAGCAGGCGCGCGGGTCGGCGGGGCCGGCCAGCACCCAACGTGGGGCGAGTCATAGCTTTGATCAAATCATCGAAGACACGCTCTGGCGTCGGCTGGGTCTCAACCATTTGTGTCCTGATGACACGGTCTTGATCTTGCTCGATGAACGCGATCATGTAGGGACGGTAGGAAGCCTGGTTGCGGGGCGTGATCCAGACCCGTGCCAGGCGCGCCGTGCCCTGCCAGGTCTCCTCGGTCTTGCGCAAGCTGCGCACCTTTTTTAGTGGGTCTTTGGCCATAGTTTATCCAATCCCTTTCTTGATGAGCCAATCCCGAATCGTCTCCGCTGTCTGGCGGTAACTGCGTTCCATCATCAGGTTGTGCCCGGCACCGTCCACAACCACGTATTCAGCGCCATAATAGGCTGCCGAGCGGCGCTCTTCGGGCTCGGTAAGGAGCACGTCGCTGCCCCCAGCCAGCCATAACATGGGCGTGTGGGTGCGTTTGGCAGGCGACCAGAGCAGCGGGTTGTATTGCAGCAGCACCCACAACGATTCGGGGCCCAATCGGGCGTGCAATTCTTCGGGGGTGATGATCGCGCCCTCGGTGATAACATTTTGGCAGCTCGTTGCGGGGTGTGCACGTTTGGGGTAGTGGTCAGGGTCAGAATGCACAAGAGGAACCCAATGGGATCTAACCTCGAGAATCGAAATACCGGCCCAAGCATGTTATGCGAAGTCCACGGAGCCACCAGAACGGCAGCGGGTAAGTCTCCGACGTACTTGAGAACCCACTGCGTCAGTGCGCCGCCCATGCTGTGCCCCATCAGAATGGGACGTTGGAGCGTTCGCTGTTGCAGCTGCTCGATTTCGGCGGCTAGAAATTTCAGGTAATAGCCCAGGGTGCACCAGCGAATCGGGCGCTGGACCGGGGATTGGCCATGTCCCGGCAGGCTGATAGCGATGCTCTCCCAGCTCCACTCGGCGAACAATTCTTGCCAGGACTGCCAGCACCAGGCCCCGTGCCACATGCCGTGCTGCATCAAAATGGGCGTCTTGAAGCGCTTGACTTCCGGCATGTAGACGATGCGTTCAATGCCATCTTTAACGGTGTGTGTGATGGTGTAGGTCGTTTTATGCAACTCTCCTTCTGCTGCAAGTTCAGGACGTTTTGCCATTGGAGGTCCCTTTCAATTGCCTCGTTCGCACCAAGTGACGAGCCCGCAAGGATTCCACCATTGCTGAGGTGATAGGTTGGTTTCCTATGCGCTCTAACCCCCTAAACCCATGTTCATCTGAACCGCCGCTAATCAACAAGTTGAACTGCTTCGCCAAGGCCGAGAAATGAGCTCGAGCTTTTTCGTCTAGTCGAGGGTGGTAAATTTCCAGGCCATCTAGCCCCATTTCAGCCAATAGTGCAAGCTGGTCTGCCTGGAGCCAGTTGTCGCCACATTTGACTGCCGTCGGATGGGCCAAAATGGCCACTCCGCCAGCAAGATGAATTTGTTCAATGACTTGTTGAATAGTGAAACGGCTCAAGCGAACTTGTCTCCAGTGCTCGACGACCAGGCGAAAGGCTGTTTCCCAACTATCCGCATACCCTTTGCTTTGCATGGCGAAAATAAGTTGTACCCCTCCGGCGTAGTGCGGATTTTCAGCAAACACGTCATCGAGGGATATTGGGTAGCCAGCGGCAGTCAGGCGAGCACAACAATCAGCAATCCGGGTATGAGTATCATTGAGCGCGGCTCGCTCAAAGGCTTGAAATTCTGGGTTGCTCAAGGCGATGAAATAACCCAGTACGTCAATTTCCCCAGTGCCAGGGGGCGGGTCACATTGGTTCCAGTGGCAAGCAAATTCAATGGCGGGAACGAGTTCAATGCCCAATTCCTGCGCTAATGGCAAGGCCTCACGTACTCCATTCGCGTTGTCGTGGTCGGTGATGGCCATGGTTTCCAGACCAATGCTGGCAGCGTGATGGAGCAACTCTGCTGGAGAGTATTTGCCATCAGAGTAATAGGTATGCATGTGCAAATCAATGGTTGAAATTGGCGTCACTGACTTTAATGTGAGTATACTGCTGATGGTTCAAACTCCTCATCGTAATCGTAACGGATTTCCACCGCAAAAGGTGTCATGCCCAGGATTCGGTCCTCGAACGGGGCGACTTCTGGAGCCAGCGGTTTGACTAACTCAAGCAGTTCGCCCAAGTCATGTCGCCAGGGGTAGTCAACGTCCCGAAGGGCCAGGACGGCCTTCAGGCTTTTCTCAACGGCTTGTTGGGCGTGGAAGCAGACAGTATCGAGGGCCTTGCCTGTGGCTACAGTTGCTCTAGCAGCTACCAAATCGTTTGCCGCCTTTTTCAGCAGCGCCAGGGCATGGTCACGCGGGCTTTTCATAGAGCACCTTTCCTTCCCGCAAGGCTGTATTGATGAAATGCGATCTGATGCCCTGCCATTCTGCGATCTCTTCCGGCGTCCACTACACGATGTCTTTTGAGACGCCCAGGCCAGCCAGCAGGCGATAGACTGGCACGGTGCGGCGCCAGCGCGGCTCGTCCGACGGGGCTACGATCAGCAGATCGAAATCGCTGCCGCTCCGGGCGTCGCCACGAGCGTGCGAGCCAAATAAGATGATTTTCTGCGGATGGAAACGCTCCACAATCTGGTCTACCATTCTGTCTACCGTTTCCATTGCTGTCATGTCATGTTCACCTCCGATCAAGGGATCTCCTTACAGTCCAATGCCTACACCAGCGTATCAATCACCGATCCGTGACCTCGAGTTCGACAAGCTCACGCCAGGTCTGCCGCTGGTAGAGGTAAGCCGCCCGGTTCGCCCCTACTTATCGGCGGGGATTGCGAAGCACGAAAGCCACGAAAGGGCGCGAAAGCCGCGAACCTCCCCTTTCGTGTCCTTTGCCCCCCTTCGCGTCATTCGTGATTCAAACGACCTCCATCACCCCACTCTTCCTCCGCCACCTCATACAACTCATCCACCAGCGCCTCAATCTGCCGGTCCGTGGCCTATTCCGACAACATCCACGACGCCATGTTCTGCACCAGTTGCGTGGCGTAGCCGTCCGGCAGCCAGTTGAGGGGCATACCCACCACCAACACGCGAACCGGCACGGGGTCCGGTTTCCCGGTTCCAGTGAACGCAACCATCAAGGGTGCATCGGCGTCGGCACTGTTGGGACCGCGGCGCAGGGCAACATTCAGTGCTACATCGGGCCCATAGTCGTCCGCTTCGATTTCTATGGGGACCACCGGTGGCAAGTCTGCCGGCAGGTCAATCGGCTCATCCGGGAACCCCACCACCAGTTCAGGGACCCGGTCTGTCTTCACCACATCAGCGATGACCGATGCGTCTTTGGGGCTTTTGCCAACGAGGGGGTGATGGCGACCACTGACTGTCAGTCTGCCGCCGCTGCCGATAAAGTCCCACAAAACGTCCTGTTCATCGCTTTCTGGACCACTTGCCCCATACAACCCACCGCTCCAGATCACCCAGTTGTAGCCGGTCAGATTGGCTTTACTGGGGCTGCCCTTACTGGCTGTAGACCACAAGTCTGGCGCATATCCCATACCAGAGAGGGTTCGCAGGTAAATAGCGGCCTCGCTGTCTTCGTCAGGAGCAGCCAGATCGTTGTCGTCAATTACCAGAATAGCAACACCAGCGCCAGAAGATTCGCCCTCCTCGGGGGTGGGTGTCGGTGTCGCTTCTGGCTGAATTGTGGGGGTCTCAGGCGTTACTGTGCCGGCACTGGGTGGGCCGCCACCGGCGCCGGCTGCGGTGAAGAAGGGGCAGATGGACATCTCGGCATAGTTAACGCAATCGCCAAAGATGTGGTAAAGCAGCCGATTCAGGCCGGCGCTGATGGCCTCAGAATCGTGGCCCAGCACGGCGATGACCCGGCTGCCATCGGTCTGCTTTTGTTGCAAGATCAGAATGGTCTCTGCTGCCGGCAAGCGCAAGCCTGAGTCTGTCTGCAATATCAGCGTACCTGCCTTCTCAGAGCTCTCCATCGCTGACTTGTCCATCACTGCTGGAGGTGTTCCTGTAGCTTCCGGTGTTTCGACATCCTCCACCAGACGGATGCCAGCGTTGACCAGCAACGCGGTCTCTTCATCCGCTGACTGAAATGTACCCACGTAGATCAAATCTTGCGGTTCGCCCTCGGTCACAGCGGCGACTGAGGGCGTTGCTGTGAGCGTAACGGCCTCGGTGACCTGCACAGTTAGCGTCAGGCTGGTGGAACTAGAGAGCGTTAACACCCGGCCGGTTTCGTCCAGCCGCTGTTGCAACCAGCCGCCTTGCTGCAACAGTTTGGCTTCTACCGGCCTGCCTCCACCAAAGACCAGGGTTACCTGCTTGCCCAGATAGCCGGGAAAGTCGGGCAGCGTCTGCTCCCGCTGGCCGCCGGTCAGGAATTCGGCCACAAATTCCAGCATCACGTAGTTGTCGTAACGGGCCACGTAAGGCTCGCTTAGCACGTCGAAATCGCCCATGGCCAGCACATTACCGGCGGTGCCATTGCTCTCCCGACCACCGATTGCCACCGTCGTAAGGTGAGTGAGATCACTGCGCAAACTGCTTAGGGTGGTGTCGGCACTGCGCACCTGGCTGATGACCGGGCCGCCGATGCTGCGAGCGCCGTAGAAAGCAATTGTTCTACCCCGTAATGCCGTCGCCTGGTCCAGAAATTCACCCTGGAAGAAGTGGGTGTAATTGCCGTCGTTTTTACTCAGATCGTAGAGGTAGTCGTCGTTGAAAACCACGCCAAAAGGCTCACCCAAGTTATTGATGTTCCAAGGCATGTCCCCCCACACGTCTGGATCGCTGATCAGTAACAGGCGGCCTCCGTCGGCGACGAACTTTTCCACCAGAGCAATCTCAGCCGGTGTCCATAAATAGAAGGGGCTGACCACTACCAGGCCGCGGGCGTCTTGCGCAAATGCAGCCAGTTTCTCGGACTGATCGGGAAAGCTTTCAAAGCTCTTAATTTCGGAAAGATCAACGTTACTCACCCAAAAGCGCAGGCCGACGCCTCGGCTGGCCAGCGCGGAAGCCAGTGATTCAAACTGGCTGGGGTTCAGCATGGGGAAATGGGCGAGATCCACCCACACTGATCCCTGGCTCAACTCATTGTCCGGTGGGGTCACGTCCTGAGGCGCTGGTCGGGCTGTGGGCGTGAGCATCGGCGTGATGGCCAGATCGGCCAGGCCAGAAGCTGGCGGCTGATAGCTTCGGTTGAAGCGATTCATCACAACACGAGTGAGGAGGGGTGCTACTACCAAGAGCGCACCCAGGAGCAGAATCATCAAGCGGCGTAGGTTGGCGTTCATCGGTGGCTATCTCCTGCGCGACTGAAGGGCAAAGGGATGTCTAGCTGGCTGCGAACCGATGCCAGATCCTGACCCCACAAGGGATAGAACCGGTCTGTCACCAGCGTCTCTTGCGCGCTACTAGTCAGGGGGATGCGATTGTCCAAGAGGAAGATTGTACCAGGCCAAGCGTTATCTGTGAGCGATTGCACATCCCAGACGGGCTTGAAAGGTAGGTCCAGGTAGTCGGTCAGTTCCACCACCTGGTATTTCTTAACACCGGCCATCTCTGCCGCGTCCAGGATGGCTTCACTGCGGCTGCCGCGGGCGTCAATCAGGCCGATCGCCAGGGCTTCACTGCCCAGGTAGATGTGGGCTTCGGCCACGGTGCGGGCGTCAATTTCCAGGGGGTTGTAGGGCGACTGGCTGCGTTCATGGACTACACTGCCTACAAAGGCTTCTTTGACCAACTCTAGCTGGCGAATGCTGTCGAAACGGCTGCCGCCGCTCAGCTTATAGGGCCCGGTGCTCAGCTCAAACGGCGAGATCCATGGATCGAAAGGGCGGCTTATGCGGACACCTACATTGCCTACTTCAGCGCTGGCCGTGGCATAGATTTTATTGCTGGCCACGGCCATATAGTAGCCGCCGCTGGCTGCAATACTGTCTATCGCCACTACCAGGGGTTTTTGCTGGCGCAATTGCAACATGGCGTGGTAGAGCTTTTCGCTGCTGCCAGCATCACCGCCAGGGCTGTTAATTTCCATCACCACTCCTACCACCCGATCATCCCGGCGGACTGCGTCCAGAATCGCTCCCATCTGCCGGGCGCTGGCAGAGTCAATAAGCCCTTCAAAGCGCACCACGCCGATCACTGGCTTGGGTGCATAGAGCTCGCTCAATACCAGCCCGACTATCAGGCAGATGATCAGAAAGGTGACTGTCGCTAATGTTTCCCAAAACTTTACATGCATGGTTCGCTTCTCCTCTCTGGTTTCTGCAAGGCTGCAGATTCCGCAGCCCTGGCGTACTTTACCCAATTCCTTTTCCCTGTTTGCTCCGGCTGGATTTGCAATCCAGCCGCCGGACCGCCGGATTGCAAATCCGGCGGGAGCAGCAGTTATTCTTTTACAGACCCTTATAACCGCCCTGCTTCCATTGCCGCCAACAGGTCCATGTCCTTGTGGACCGGGTCAGCAGCGACACGCTGGGCAACCGCTTCGGCCTGGGCCTCGGCGCGGACGGCGGCTTCGTCGGCGGTGAGCACCTGGCCGTCGCGCACCAGGACCCGCCCGACCACCATGACGGTCTTGACCTCGTGGCCGCAGGCGGCGTAGACCAGGTTGGGCACCATGTTGCGCACCGGCGCGTCCAGCACCGGCGACAGGTTGAGCGCGCTCAGGCCCACCAGGATCAGGTCGGCCTGCTTGCCGGCTTCCAGCGAGCCGATCTCGTCGCCCAGGCCAATGGCCTGCGCCCCTTCGATGGTGGCCATGCGCAGCACCTCCCAGGCCGGCATGACGGTGGGGTCGCGGAATTTGATCTTGTTGAACAGCGCCGTCAGTTTCATCTCGTTAAAGATGTTGCTGCAGTTGTTGCCGCTGGCTTGATCGGAGCCCAGCGCCACCAGGCCGCCCGCCGCCCGGAAGACGTGGGCCGGGGGCACAATGCCGTCAATGATGCCAATGCTGCCGGAGCAGAGGGCCATCCGCGCCCCGCGTTGGGCGATGAGGGTCGCCTCGTCGTCGGTGGCCTCGGTGAGGTGGACGGCCAGCAGTTGGCCGTCCAGGTAGCCGAGGTCGTCCAGGAAAGCGGGCGTGCGCTGGCCGTAGCGCTTGAGCATCTGATCAATCTCGCGGTCGCCCTGGGCGACGTGTGTATGGATCATGAGTCCCTCCCGGTCGGCGATGCGCTTCACCTGGAGGAGTTGGTCACGGGGCAGCATGTCGGGGGCCTGGGGGCCCAGCATGACGGTGACTCGCCCGTCAGCGGCACTGTGCCAGTCGCGGGCCAAGGCGACGGCAGCGTCTATGGCCGCTTGGCCGGCGGCCTCATCGAAAGGGTAGAGGTCGCCGACTTTCCAGCCGGCCATGCCGCCAGGTGGGAGGGCATTGATAGTGGGGGTGAGTCGGGCGCGGACGCCAACTTGGACAAAGATCTCTGCCCAGCCAGGAACAGGCGTCGCATAGTCATCAAATGTGGTAGTGCCCGCCTTGAGCGCTTCCAGGACGTTGAGCCGGGTCCCGGCCAGGACCGCTTCCGGGGTCAGGTGACGAGAGTAGGGGGCCAGCGCCCGCTGCATCCAATGCGTCACGTCCTGGGCTATGCCCCGCACAACGGCCCACGGCGTGTGGATATGGGCGTCTATCAGGCCGGGCAGCACGGCGCAGCCGCTGGCGTCAATCGTCTCAGCCGCCTGGAAGCGGGCCGTCAGTTCGGCGGTGGGACCAACGGCGGCGATACGACTGCCTTTGACGGCCACCGCGCCGTCGGCCACGTAACCCACCCCTTCATCCCGCAGGGTGAACAGGTGGGCGTGGGTGATGAGAGTATCCAGGGCATGATCACGCGGGCTTTTCATAGAGTATCTTTCCTTCCCGCAAGGCCGTATTGATAAAATGCGATCTGACGCCCTGCCATTCTGCGATCTCCTCCGGCGTCCACCACACGATGTCTTTTGGGACGCCCAGGCCAGCCAGCAGGCGATAGACTGGCACAGTGCGGCGCCAGCGCGGCTCGTCCGACGGGGCTACGATCAGCAGATCGAAATCGCTGCCGCTCTGTGCGTCGCCACGAGCGCGCGAGCCGAACAGGATGATTTTCTGCGGATGGAAACGCTCCACAATCCGGTCTACCATTCTTTCTACCGTTTCCATTGACGTTATGTTCACCTCCAGCGAGGGGATTTCCTTCAGCTGCACACTGCTCTAACACGCTGTCTCCAGTGACGAGTATCGAGCAGGTTTCTACCACTCATCCTGATCAATCCTCTCACAGCCAGCTTCGATAGCCTGGGCCATCATTTGCAAGTCGTCTGCCGGAATCGCACCGACAAAGCGAAGCAACTGCTTGCCGGGAACACCTTTTGGTACAGATAGCGCGAGTGCTTGGGCAAAATCCAGCACCCTACGTTGGAACTCGTACGGCAAAGCTTCAAATTGTTCAAGCAGCTTTCTTTTGATAGATATATCCATTTTTGCTCTCCTTCTGTTCAGTCACCCTTGCGAAGGTTGTGAATAGCCTTGGCAATGGAGCGATTCCCGGCAGGCAAAGACGCCTTTGGCCTGAAATCTACCATCAAACCTTCGCAAGGGTTTGATCTGCAGATGGGGTCCGTTACCTTGCCCCCAACGCTTTCAACTGCTCCTCTGCCTGCTGCCGCAAATGGGGGTCGTTACTCAGTTCCAGAACCTTCTTGAAGTCAGCAATGGCCTTCTCTTTCTCTCCCATAAGCATATAGACGACCCCACGGTTGTTGTAGGCATTGGCGTAGTCGGGCTGGAGTCGGATGGCCTGGTCGTAGTCGGCGATGGCGCGGTCGTAGTCGCCCTTGGCAGCGTAGGCGAGCCCACGGTAGTTGTAGCTCTCGGCGCCTCTTTCCGGTGCCGTGTGCCGCTGGATGGCTTGGTCGTAGTCGGCGATGGCCCAGTCATAGTCGCCCTTGGCGGCGTAAGCGAGTCCGCGGTTGTTGTAGGCGTAGGCACTGCCAGGCTGGAGTTTGATGACTTGGCTGTAGTCGGCAATGGTACGGTTGTAGTCGCCTTTGAAGCCGTATGCGTCCCCGCGGTTGCCGTAGGCCTTGGCATAGTCGGGCTTGAGTTTGATGGCCTGGTCGTAGTCGGTGATGGCCTGGTTGTAGTCGCCTTTGGCGGCGTAGGCGACCCCGCGGTTGTTGTAGGCCTCGGCGTAGTCGGGCTTGAGCTTGATGGCTTGGTCGTAATCAGCGATGGCACGGTCGTAGTCGCCTTCGTTGTAGTAGGTGACCCCGCGGTTGTTGTAGGCCTCGGCAAAGTCGGACTTGAGTTGGATTGCCTGGTCGAAGTCGGCGATGGCGCGATCGTAGTTGCCTTTGGCGGCGTAGGTGCCCCCGCGGTTGTTGTAGGCTGCAGCGGAGTTGGGCTTGAGTTGGATGGCTCGGTCGTAGTCAGCGATGGCGCGATCGTAGTCGCCTTTGTCGGCGTAAGTGACCCCACGGTTGGTGTAGGCCTCGGCAAAGTCGGGTTTGAGCTGGATGGCCTGATCATAGTCGGCGATGGCGCGGTCGTAGTCGCCTTTTTCAGCATAAGCGTTCCCGCGGTTGTTGTAGACCTCGGCGTCGTCGGGTGTTCCAAGTCCGATGGCTTGGTCAAAATCTGTGATAGCGCGGTCATAGTCACCTTTGTCGGCGTAAGCGAGTCCGCGGTTATAGTAGGCTACGGCGTTGTTGGTCTGGAGTTTGATTGCCTGGTCGTAGTCGGCGATGGCGCGGTCGTAGTCACCGTTTTCAGCGTAGGCGTTTCCTCGATTGTTATAGGCCACAGCGAAGTCAGGCTGGAGTTGGATAGCCTGGTCGTAGTCGGTCATAGCGCGGTCGTGGTTGCCTATGAAGAGGTAGGCGTTCCCACGGTAGAAGTAGACTCTGCCCTGATCCAACGCTGGCACACGCTCTACGGTCTGGCTCAGGGTATTGCTGAAACGGGCAATGGCTGCGTCCCAGTCTTCCGCTGCGTAGCGGACCATCCCCACTGTGAAGAGGCTCAGATACACTATCTCCTCCGAAAGGCAGGTTTGCAGGGTGAAACTCTCCAATTCGGCCACGGCCATCGTCTGCACCTGGCCTTTCGCCTCCGACCCCAGTGCGGGCATGTATTCCGGTGGGCGCAGCACTTCAAAGTGCACACTCAGCGGCACAGCCTCCACCGTCGCCCCGTACCAGCCCCAGATAACGATGGCCGCCTTGCGCTTCTCCCCCTCGGCACGGGCGGCGGCGCTCCCTTCCGCTTCGGTTATGGCCCGTCTCAATGCCTCAACCTGCACGTCGTCGTACGGCTCTAACGCAGCGCGCAGACGGGCCAGCACCGTCTCGGTCACGCGGTACTTCTGCGGCTCCGGCCCCTCAAAGTCAGCCACGAGGAGGATGACTTTGGTGGGAGGCTGAGCCTGTTGGTGCAGGTGGTAGCCCACACCGCCCGTCGTGAGCAGCGGGATGACAACCAGGCCGGCGAGAGCGAGACAGCGTGCCCATTTTGAATAATACGGGGCCATCACTCTTAACGGTTCATTGTCCTTGTATCCTAAAACGCGGCCGGTATCTCGTTTTCGGGCATACACATAGAGACATCCCAGCCATCCGCCGCCCGCCCCCACTGCCAACAGCACGATAGTCACCAGGCCCGTGTCGCCCTGCCACAGCTTGACAAATCCCACCACCGCCGTGACAAAGGCGATGAGTCCGGTGATCCAGCCGGGGAGCTTTTTGATAAGGTCGAGCCTGTTCTGATTGTTGTGAGCCATCTGGGATACCTCTTTGGTATCTCTCATAAGGGAGAACGAATGCCGAGCCAGCTCATACACCAGCGCGTCAATGCGCCGGTCAGTGGCGGCTCAGCCCCTGTCCTTTGGAAAACGGATCGTGATGTCCTCGTAGAACTCCCAGGCGTAGAACTTGACGGTTGAGGAGATCTCGTCTACTACTTTGTATTGCGCCTTGGTTGGCATCTCGAATTCCAAAATCGCAGTAGGTGGTTCAGTTGCACATACCTGAACCGAAACGGTATCCGTCGCCGAAGCGAGACTTTCGCCCGCCGTCCGGAGTGCTTCTTGCACACGCTCGGGTGGATGTGGGGCGATCACGATTTCAACCTGCACACGCATCACTCTGTCCCCTCACCACCGCAATCCCCTCCTCCCCAACCGTGTTGAGGAATCAAGCTGGTATGGCGATGCTGGCTATCTCGGTGGGATGTAACCACAGGTAGTCTCGGACTTCCAAATACATCCGGTCAAGTTCAGCCAGGTAGCCACTCACCGACAACCGGTAATTTGCCGGGTTCGTTTCAACCCGTCGCAGACGGGTCACCTGTCGCTGAAAGTATTTAATCCGTTCCAAGGTTACTTGAAGTTCTTGATCACTCCTAATCATTTTTGATCACCTCAACAATTCCTCGCTTTGTGCCATCGCGCTTGAGTTGCCAATATTCCACTGCCGCCTCCTCCCCCTCAAGAACAGCCAATCGCCGTATCCAAAAAATGCTGGCCCCCTCATAGTTTTGGGCTGCTATATGGTCAAAAATGAAGGCTGTTTCGCCGGGCAGCAGGCAACCCTTCAACAAGCTCAGGACACCGCCTCTAGACTGCCACCTGGTATATCACTGGCCGATACCTGGGCTCCGGGATCGGTTTGCCTTCAGCACGGGCCGCCTCCAGCCAGGCCTCCTTGGCCATCTCGACCTGCCTGAGTGCCTCCTCGGGCGTGTTGCCGAAAGCGGAACAAGCTTCCAGGTCAGGGATATCGGCAATATACCCGCCGTCCTCTTCACTGTAGAAGATATTGATGTGGTAGTCCTTCATGTCTCGTCTCCCATCGTGAGATTATAACGTTCGACCAGACGCAGGAACTGACGAACCTGGTATGGCTTGGCCTTTCCACCCACATTTTGCAGGTTGATCAGTTCCCGCACTTGTGGATGGACAAAGATATGATGACTGCCTTTGACCCTCGACAGGCGGAAGCCAAAGGCCTCCGCCAGTGCGACTATCTCGTTGAACTGAATGTTCTTGGGGCTAGATAAGGCTTTTTGGAGCAGTTTCCGCTTTTTCATCTTGTGCAACCAGCGGTTTTACAGTATAATTTGGGCCATGAGCGAGAGGTCGGTACTTTACACCGCTTTTGACGTGGTGCCCAGCCCCAAGGGGGCCAGCACCCACATCACTTATTTTGTCAAAGGTCTGGTCGAGGCCGGATACGACGTGCAGATGGTCACCGCCGGCGATCCGAGCCTGCCGGCGGAGGATGCCTACCACGGAGCCCGCTTGAAACGGGTGATCTCCCAGGAGACCAATTTCCTGCGGCGGGCCATGAGCTTTTCCGAAGCGATTGCTGCACACCTGGCCGACGGGCACGGGTACTCTGTGGCCCATTTCCGCTCCATCTGGGGCGGCTACTCCGTGGTCCAGGCCAAGGAGCAGCACGGCTACCGGACCCTGTTTGAGGTCAACGGCCTGCCCAGCATCGAGCTCAAGTACCACTACCCGGCCCTGAAAGGGGCCCCCGTCCTGAACCAGATCCGACATCAGGAGGTGGCCACCCTGCACCTGGCCGACCACATCTTATGCCCCTCGCGGGTGACCAGGGAGTACATCACCAGCCTGGGCATCCCCCCCGAACGGGTGACGGTCATCCCCAATGGAGTGGACACAGCCCTCTTCTCGCCCCACCCTGCTCCACCTGACGAGGTGCCCCTTCTCCTCTACATCGGCACCCTGGCCGGCTGGCAGGGGTTGGATACCCTTTTGGAAGCCATGCCCCTCGTCCTGGGAGAGCGCCCCGCCCGTCTCAAAATCGTGGGCCAGAGGCGCAAGGAACAGCACAAAGCCCTTCAGAAGCGCATCCGCAAGATGGGCCTGGCCGAATGGGTCAGCCTGGAAGGCTCCGTGTCTCATGATACCATACCTCAGGTGATAAATCAAGCCCATCTTTG
>Ga0315309_1000341_pt1 | contig 28179 bp, 24 predicted proteins | sample TDP4_MG_FD_203080 | JGI IMG/M metagenome (GOLD analysis project Ga0315309, IMG submission 203080) | Freshwater sediment microbial communities from Lake Towuti, South Sulawesi, Indonesia - TDP4 | ecosystem: Environmental > Aquatic > Freshwater > Lake > Sediment | place: Indonesia: South Sulawesi...
TCTTCGGTAACGTCTACGTCTTTCAAGCGGGTGGATACACCGCTAAAGATTACGGTATGGTTCAGAACCTTGCGCTTGTAGCGACAAAGGCACCCAATCGATATTCCAAGCAAGAACTGCTTGAGAAGGCGGCGGCGAATTCCATTATTAGGATTGCCAACTTCCAAGAGTATGTCAGAACTTTGGTCGAAGACGGGTCGGTTACAGCAAGCAACATAATCCTAACCGATGACTATGCTCCCGTCGAAACACTCCTCAATCCGATCACTGGGGAGAGAATCGAAAGGGAAGAGCGATTAGTCTCTGGGAGGTCATTTCGGCTAAGCGACCAGCTGATCCTGTTGGCTCTCTCAGTGGTCCTAGCTTCTTTCTGGGTGCACCACCTTCTCGGAGGAGCCACCAACAAATCTGGGCGGCGATTCTTCCGCTCCATGTAAAGGTCTGTGCGCGTTAATAGGCACAAACCAGTATCCAGAGATGCGGCGGATCTCAGTAAAAGTTGTGAGGGTCTCCTTAGGGTTTTGACTGACTTCTTTTCGCCGTGAACACGATCAGAGCAGCAACCCCGGCCATTGTCGTAAAAATACTGTACTGAAATGCTGCCGTTGGGCTTACGTTGCTCCATAGTGCTCCAAATGTTGAGTTCGCGACTAATGAGCCTACGCCAATAAGAGTGTAGTAGAGAGCGTAGGCGGTTCCCTTGAGTTCCGGCTTGGTAAAGTCTGGGATTATGGCGCGTTGAACTGTCTCAGCGATTCCGAGATAGCTTCCGAAGAGTAAGGCTATCAGAAACGCGTAAAGGGGATTTCCGGTAAGCAAGAGTCCCCCTGCCGACGTAGCGAGAAAGAGTATGTAGCTGAAACCAAGCACTGAAACTTTCCCAACTTTATCTGCTAGGATTCCTGCTGGTAGGCCAAGTATGACGGTGGCAACATTCAGAGAAGCGTAGACTAGCGGGATTTGGGTTTCTTGGACACCTAGAGATCCAGCTATCAAAAGGATGAATGAGAAGTTGTAGGCACCTATGGCAAAAATTCCTAGAACTACAAGCAGGAGAATGAACTCACGATTCAATACATCTCTAGCGTTCTCGAAAACGCTTCTCTGCCTCACCGGTCCTTTTGCGTCACGCACAAAGAACAGAAGTATCAATAAGGCAATTATGGCAGGAATAAAGGAGAACCAGAACACTCCGCGCATTCCAATGATCGGAATCGCAACGAAGGCCATTAAGGGCCCGATGATTGCGCCGATTTGGTCTAGCGAACGGTGAAGACCGAATGCCTTCCCCGCCTGCGACTTTGTAGCTGAGTCGCTGATTAGGGCGTCTCTCGGCGATGTTCGGATTCCCTTTCCAACTCTGTCGGTGACTCTTACCGCGAAGGCGTGACTCCATGACGCTGAGACTGCGAAAAGAGGTTTTGCGATTGAGGACAGCCCGTAGCCAAGAAGCACAAGTGGCTTTCGCCTACCAATCTTGTCGGTCACAACTCCCGCGAAGACCCTGAAAGCATAGTTGACAGCTTCTGCGACGCCCTCGATGAACCCTAGGATAGCGGCGGTTCCGCCTAACTCCTTCACAATGAAGAACGGCAGCACGCCCAAGATCATCTCAGTTGAGACATCTGTGAAGAAACTTACGTACCCCAATCTCACGACATTTCGAAAACCTAGTGCTGTAGGCCGTTCATCGCTTTCTGTCTCACTCACTCGCCTTCCCCCTGCATCATTAACCAGCATTTACTCGTTGGCTGCGATTTCGATCAATAAAGGCTGTTTATCACAAGGATTGTGGAGCGGTCTGGAGCCTTGTGTTGGATCACTCGCATTTCATTCTGGTACGATACGGTTCATCCTGTCAGCTATCTCTTTCAGTCTGGGTTCTCTTCTGTGACGATTCCTCCAGCTTGGAGAGCATTCGTTTCAGAATCTGTACTTCTTGCTCGATCCCGTCGACGAACAATCTCCTTGAAAGACATTTCTCAAGTTCATGAATCGTCAAATACTCGCCTCTCGCTGCCTCTAACCTATTCAACCTAGGTTTTTTGTCTGTCACAACATAGAAGAATGTAATGTTCTCCTTCTCCTCTTTCCCTCTGTAGGCGGACCTTCCTAAGTACCGAAGGGGTTCAACGATCCCGAGTTCCTCCTCAAGTTCTCTGGCTGCAGTCTCCTTGCCGTTATCCCCATACTTTACATGGCCCCCAACACTTGCCTCCCATTGGCCTGGGAACACATCCTTCGACTGGCTTCTCCTCTTCACGAAAACTCGTCTTTTAGTATCAAGTACTATCACGTGCACTGTGCGATGAATTGTGCCTCGCTTATGGCATTCGACGCGAGATCTCTTTCCGATAACTCGCCCCCTTGAGTCAATGGCCCAGAGGTATTCATCAGCCAACTCTGAACAAGGATTCTCAAGGGGCAGGCTGTGCACTGTGTTCCTTCCTTGTACACTAGGTATTGACTGCGATGTTGCAGACCATCACCAGTTAAACTTTCGCAAACTGTTATTTTCTATCAACGAAACATTGACCTAATGTGAAAACTGTGAGTGACTAGAGTGTACAGAAACATTTCTACTCGAGCAATGCTGCAAAGACTTCCCGATCTTGTACTCAGTGAAGGAAAGAGACGTTTCCTGTTTCCTTGCGGCGTTGTTCTTGGCTTGAAGCTTCTGGTTGCATGGACCGTCTACGCCCTAGCCACATGCGGTGACAGAGCATTCGCAACATTCTGGATGAAGGAATGGGGAATCCAGCCCGAGCCTGATTGGCCCTTCTTGTTTCACGGTTGGGATAGTGCATGGTACATCAGAATCGCCAAGACAGGATACTCATACCCAGCATATGCATTCTTTCCGGCGTATCCATTTCTGATCAGAGTAGCTAGCGGAGTGACTGGCGAGTACTTCATATCATCCTTCATAGTTTCGTTCGCGCTGGGCATACTTGCCGTCCCAATGTTCCAGCTTCTGGCCGAGCATTACATGAGCAAGAATGAGGCAGCCGTTGCAACACTGCTTTTCGCACTTTTCCCGCCAGTATTCTTCTTCACCAGTATAGCCTATACAGAATCTCTTTTCACGATAGCGATCCTTGCAACTTGGATTCTCTGTTTGAAGAAGCATTACTTTTCTGCAACAGCCTTTGCGGCGATCGCAACCGTTACGAAGGTCTATGGTTTGTTAGTCGGCTTGCCATTGACCGTTCGCCTATTCCGGGAAAAGAAGATTAAAGATGCGTTCCTTGCACTGCTCGTTCCTTCCATCACCTTCCTCGGATGGAACGTCTGCCTGTTCAATTTGACTATGGACTGGGGCACATACCGTTCTTCACAGAGCCATTGGCAACAGGGCTGGCCTTTCGGGATCAATAGCATACTTCGGTTCATCGTTGAGTTGAGGCTGAGCTCCAGTCAAAACGCGCGTCCAGACCTATGGACAATGTTTGTCGTCATTCAATGGTTGCTAATTCTCCTTCTCTTTGGGATCCTGGTTGTAGCTACGACAGATGTGGACACAGATTTCGGCACATATGCGACACTATTGTTCCTCTTCGTAGTCACGTTCGGAACTGTTTGGTCATTCCTGAGGTTTCTTCCTTTCATTGTGCCTGTTTGGCTTATTGCGAAGACGAAGAGCCGATTGATCATGATGGGGGCAATTCTCCTTTTTCCAATGGTCAGCCTCGCCATCTGGTACCAATTCGTTGTCGTTGGCGTATGGTTCGGATAGAACTTCGTCTTCGCCACATGGACACATCAGCATTTGACAGCCTAGTGTGAAGCAACCCCTGAGCTTGGCTTGGAAATACTTGTCGCCTAGTACCTGTTACTGTGTAGAATGTCGGCAAGTTTCCTCTTAGGAACGTGCAGTACGCCTCGTTCATCTTTCCAGTATTTTACCGAGTCGCGAAGGTCTTCAACCACCGGGCTTTCGTTGGGGTAACCAAAAGCCACAACCAGATTTATTTCGCAATGATCAGGCACCTTCAGGGTCTCACCTAGCCGTTCTCGGTCAACGGAGGCTATGAGACATGAGCCCAGGCCTCTCTCAAAGGCAACAAGAGACATGTATGCAGCAACGATTCCTGCATCATGATCTCCTCCTTGGGGTCTTTTCTGACGATTCATGAGAATTACGATGTAGGCTGTGGGTTCCTCGCCGGGAGGGGGATTTCCTCTGGGGGAAATGTAGCCTGCCCACTTAAGAGTTGAGAAAACCTGAGGCAGCAAGTTTTCATCATCGACGATTATGTATTCGCATGGTTGCATGTTGGCTCCGGAAGGCGCCAACCTAGCAGCTTCCACGCAGTTTTCCAAAATGTCGTGCGGAATGCGTTTCTTCTGAAAACGCCTAATCGTTCTACGACTTCGAGTCAGATCAAACATACTCAAAGAGTTCACCTAGGCTTGTGAAAATGAAGGCAGGGGATTTGAAGTTTGTCGATGCACCATCTTGATGGATCAGTATGGTTGCATTGGGCACCAAGAAACAGGAAAGGAAGGATTTGGCCTTGAAGTGCGTTTCAATCCCTCCTTGTTTTTCACATCTAATGAGCGGATAGTCTGGTCGCGTTAAGAAACAAGGCGGCAGCCCGACTATGCTTAATATGTGCGTGACCCGCCCTAGTTACTTGATGTCCAATTGATAGTGAGGGATTTGATGAGTACAAACGTTGTCTCCATAGATTCAGAGGCATCAGTGAAAGAGGCGGCAAGCAAGATGGCTCAGCAGGAGATAGGCAGCCTAGTGGTAATGGAGCAGGGGAAGCCCGTGGGTATAGTTACTGAGAGAGATCTGCTATCAAGGGTGCTTGCACTGGGTAGAAATGCTGACGCGACGCAGATCAAGATGATTATGTCTAAGCCGTTGATATGTGGACAGCCTGACATGGATGTGGCTGAAGCGGCAAGGTTCATGGTCGGTAGAAATATCAAGAAACTTCCCGTCACTCAAGACGGGCGCCTTATAGGAATCTTGACCCTAACCGATCTCTGTGCGGCTCAGCCTGACATGTACGAGCTTATTGAGAAGGAGACGAGGGGAAAGATTCCGAAGAGATTCATGAAGAGATTGGCCAAGCGGTACTATAAGACTTAGGCACAAGGTGTACTCTCGAAGGATTCCATTGGCTTCAAATCGGATTGGAATCATAGCTGAGAGCATGTGCCCATGAACACTCCACCCTGCTGGATTCTTGTTGCAGATTTGCTGACCATGCATCCTGCGTTCTTCAGGACGCCTGCAACACTCTCAGTTAGAACGGACAGATATCCTCAGAGTGGGCCTCTCGGATTCCTTAAGAAGAGGATTTTGCCCTCAACCAGCTAGAGTGAAGTGATAGATGGACGAGGAAAAGAAGAAGATGCTTTTCGTTCAGACGAGTGGAATCGACACACCTGAAAGACTGTATGCGCCGTTCATTCTGGCGAGTACTGCGCGGGCAATGGAGGCGGACGCAAGTATATACTTCGTGATGAAGGGGGTCACTGTGGTTAAGATGGGGGAAGCTGAGAAGATAAGGCTCGGAGGCTTTCCGAGTTTGAGAGAGGTCATCGATCAGGCAGTGAAGGCCGGAGTGAGACTCATGGTCTGCGAGCAAAGTTGTATTTTGCTGGGACTCGAACGAGGGAACTTCGTGGAGTCTGCGAAGGTTGTCGGCGCCGCGACCCTGAACGAGCTTGCTCTAGAAGCAGACGCGGTGTTGTGTTTCTGATTCGAACATGAAATTCTCTACCATACTCGACAGCAACAACCCTACTGGCCGAAGCCTCCGCTCTTCGGTTGACCTCGGTCTCGAGGCTAGCAGACGATTCGTGAGTGGGGGCTTGTCGTAACAAAGAGTTATGGAAGGGAAAAGCCTTCAGAAAAGTATGTCGAAGAGATAGTGGGCCCGAGTGGGATTATATGAAGAAGCTTCTGGTTGCGTTGGGGGGCAACGCTATGGTCAAGAAGGGGCAAGTGGGGACGTTTGAGGAGCAGTCGGAGAACCTGAGGATTCCCGTCAGCCAGATCGCTTGGCTTTGCCGGCATTATAGGATTGTGATTACTCATGGGAATGGGCCGCAAGTCGGCAATATATTGATTCAGCAAGAGTCGACTGACGCGGTTCCTCGGATGCCGCTTGAGATATGTGTAGCTCAGACCCAGGGGCAGATCGGTTACATGATCGAGTCCATGCTCGATAGCGAGTTGATGGAGCTGGGTGAGGATATGCGATACCTGTTCATTACCGTCATAACCTATGTCATGGTGGATCCAGACGACGATGCCTTCAAGAATCCGACGAAACCAATCGGCCCCTACTACACAGAAGAACAGGCCAGGAACAGGCCATACAGGTTCATCAAGACTAAGATAGGCTACAGGCGCGTAGTGGCTTCTCCTCGCCCGATAACGATAGTTGAGAGACGAGAGATAGCGAAGCTATTGGACAACGGGTTTATTGTTATCGCTTGCGGCGGAGGAGGTATTCCCGTAACCAGGAGGGGGAGACGGTTCGAAGGTGTCGAGGCTGTGATAGACAAGGACCTCGCCAGTGCCAAGCTTGCCGAGGAGATCCGTGTTGATATCATGTTGATCGCAACTGATGTCGAGAAAGTCGCTCTGAACTACAGAACTCCGAGTCAAGTGGAACTAGATCGCTTGACCGTTGAGGACGCCAAACGATACCTCAATGAGGGCCAATTCGAAGAGGGAAGCATGAAGCCCAAGATAGAGGCGGCCGTCCAATTCTTGGAAAGCGGAGGAGAGAGGGTTATCATAACTTCAACCGATAAGATCATCGAGGCGCTTGAACGGAGAGCAGGCACCGAGATATTGCGATAGCGCAGGTTTCCGCCATCTCAACCACGTCCAAGGGATCCTCTACCAGACCCAAGTCCAATACTGATCTGGTTTCGCTTTCGTGACACGCCTCAAGAAGGTCACCTTTTAACTTGTCACTGCTTGGATAGTCATTGAGATAACATAAGGAAGATCTAGAGCCAGTTCAGGAAAGAGAGAACTAAAAAAGAGGGGTAGGGGAGATTCCGGTCTACTTCTCGAGTAGGCTTGTGAAGAAGTCGTGGTGTTCTTCTTCTTCCTCTTCTATCTCTTCGAAGATCTCGCGTGTGGCTGCATCGCCTTCTTTCAGCGCTACATCCATGACCTCTTTGTACATCGCGATTGCTTCTTCTTCAGCCTTGACATCAAAGTTGATCATTTGTTTCAATTCGTCGCCAACATTGATTGGGTTTGGTTTGGTTGTGGGCTTTCCTCCCAAGTACCAGAGCCGCTCAGCGATCTTCTCTGCATGTTTCATCTCGGTAATGGCGATTTTCTTGAACTCATCGCTCACTGCATAACCTTCTACACCTTTCCACTGTACATGTTGCCACATGTATTGGATTGAAACCTGAAGCTCTCTAGCAATCGCTTGGTTCAACATCTCCAGAAGTTTCGCACTAGGCAAAATCGCTCACCCAAAGAATATGGAGCTAATCGGACACATATAACTCCTACGAAGACCGAGGCCTTCGAAAGATTCCCCTCGCAACCCCTAACTGATTAGCGTTCACGGGTTGAGGAGCTTCTGCTACCCAGAAAAGGGGTGGCCGTGTAATCTCCGTTCAGGATAGTACTTCGTGCCGCTGGCTATTTACGCTGAAAACATCAACCTCTTGTGACCTTAGCCAAGACAAAGATCGTGCACGACACCAGAAGGATTGCTGTTAACGCCAAAAACGAGCCCGAATAGCTGAGGCTTGTCGCAAGTATGAACCCGGTTATGATCGGACCCAAGGTCTGCCCTACATCCATTATTGTGCTCAAGAAACCCATGCTTGTGCCTACAAGACTCTCCTCAGTGAGTTCACTGACGAGTGCGGGAGTTGAGGAGGTTACCGTTGAGAAGCCAACACCGTAAAGTATTGAGATAAGCAGAAGGAGGGAGAACTGCGTTGTGAAAGGCACTATGGCAAGAGTGAATGCGCTTATCAGTGAGCCGAGAACTATAGGGATTCTTCTTCCTGTCTTGTCCGAGAGTTTTCCCATGAGCGGTTTGAGTACAGGGATCGCGGCAAGCTGAGATCCTGTAATTACACCAATGGAAAACGAGTCAAAATGAGCCATCTCCTTGAGGTATCCTACAAGAAAGAATTCTGCAGCGCCGTAGGCATAGTACTGAGAGGCTTCGACCAAACCTACTGCCAGTATGCCACGGGTTCCTGCAACAGCAGTCCATCTCTGAAGAAGACCTGAACTCGACTCGGTGAGACGTCTGGGTTCCTTTCCTGTGGTTCGAGGCTTCTCCTTGAGAAGTGCCAGTGCAGTGACAAAGGCCGTAACGCCAGCAACCCCGACGGCCAAGTAAAGTTGATGAAAACTGTAGCTTGTCGCAAACAGAATGTAGCCGCCGAGGAAAGGGGCCAAGATCCTCCCGCCGGTTGTCGCAGACGAGAAGAGCGAGATGCGTTCCGCTCTCTTAGTTGGGAATAGCTCTGCGACGAAGGCGTTCGCGACGGGAACGAACATGGCTGTAGCGAAGCCGTGGTAGAACCTGACTAGAGCTAGGTGCCACCAAGAAGACACGAGCAAATAGAAGAAAGGGGCAGAAGCGAATACTGCGCCAGATATAAATAGAATCTTTCTTCTCCCGAAGATGTCAGACAATGAACCTGCTGGCAGGCTGATCAATATCCCCGGAATAGTTGAGGCTGCGGCGACAAATCCCATCAGAGAATCAGGCGTACCCAAGTTGCGTGCGAATGGGTTCAGTACTGGGTTCTTTGACATTGTTGAGCTGAGTATCGCAAGAAAACCAACGATGCAAAGTGCCCAGAACGAGTAGCCGACGATGTGCTCGCGCGAGGTCATAGACCGGTCTCTTTCACCTTTTTCTTGAGGAACTCCGACCTCTGCTTTCGGTCCAGTTTCTCAATCTCACTGGCATACTTTTCCTTGATCAGGCGAAGTTTGCAGTAAGCGTAAAGCGCGTCGTAGAGATATGCCTGCTTTCCTATCGCTTCATGATCGTCCTTCGCAATCATCATCGAGCCTGCTGCTATGGCTTCTAGCCCAACACTTTCGGGTGCCAGATCCATTCTGTTCGTGTCTGCTGCCCTCACAATCTTGGCGAGTTCGAGAAGAGCAGGATCCGTGATTCGATACTTCTCAATTATCGCGTCAAAACTGCATCTGTCTCCTCTATGACCGAGTTCAACACCTTGCGCGTCAAAAGGAATAGCCCTCTCTCTATTCGCTGTTTCCTGTACTTTTTCTGCGGGCACAAAGAGAAACTCCGCTTTCGGATCAACAAATCTCTTGATTAACCATGGACAGGCAACCCTGTCCACGTGAACGTTTTCGCGGGTCACCCACTTCACTGCCCAATACTCCCCAGAATAAAGGGATGCCCTAAATCGAGAATTTAGGCCTTCTGGAACAGGGCTCACTGCTTGACCTGTAGAAAAACTGGGGAAGCTGTTGTGCAGAATAGCATCGCCAGTAAAGCACGAATAATAGCGTAACGTTCTGCTAGTGTCGTTCTCTGCCAACGAAGGTACAAGTCCGCATAAAAACTGCTACGGACCTTCAGCACGCCTAACGCGAGTTTCATCATCGATGTGCTCTCTAAGAGTTGCGTAAAGCGCATCCATTACTATGAGTGCTTTCGAAATGGTTTCTGCATCTGTCTGTGAGGTCTTCTCAAGGCCCTTCAGAACATGGCATACGCCCAGTGTCTCTCTTAGACTCATTCTATCGGGATTTTCTTCATTAAATTCATAGTCGCGCACTAGGTCTTTGATTTTCGTCACAATCGGATCTTTAACCCGATATTTCTCCACCAACGCATCGAAGGTTGTTCTCACGCCTCCAACAGGGCTAAGTTCCGCACTTGGAAGTGTGAATGCTATGGCTCCCTCTGGAACAGGAGATTCTCTCGATATGAACTCGAAGACTGCGTCCTTGTCTATGAAGCGCTTGATTAACCATGCTGAAGCGCATCTATCTACGTGAGGTCTGTGACGAGTTACCCACAACATGAAAGCTAACCTCTAAGTTGGGAAACGAAGAGATTATGTTAGCCTTGGTCTGTTCCGTGAGGTGGAGTCTGCCAAAGGCGCCAAACACATCCAACGGTCTCCTTGTCAACACAATCTCTTCAGACTTTCGCTTACTAGAGTGAATTTCTGTGGTAGGCGAATAGTTGAAGCATGACCAAGCCAGCGACTATGAACATTATGCTGAAGGGAAAAATGTAGGAGATGTTGGAGAGTTCTATGATGACGGCCGCGGATGTTGGAGTGATGGAAGTGACTAGGCCTTCCGTGAAGAAGTAAACGCTAAAGCTCAATCCCCTTTCCGTTCGAGGTGTTACGTCTGACACTATTGTATTCATAGGAGTCCAGACGCTGTGGCTGAAGAACGCGTATATGAGGTAGACGAGCGTAAGCAGATAGAGTTGAGAGGTCAGAGAGAGTACATATAGTGAGACTGCGCAGCCGAGGATCGCTAGGCTTAGTGTCTTCTTTGCGCCAATCTTCTCCCCCAAGTAGCCGCCTCCCAGGGCACCTACTATCCCGATGAAAGGCCCTAATCCAAAGACCAAACTGGAAATGGCTTCGGAGAAACCCCTTATCTTCACAAGGTATGTCGTCATGAAGGTTGAAATTCCAGTGATTCCAACCTCTCTCAATCCTATCGCACTTAGGAAAATCAGGAAATTGAAGTGTAACACAAGCGATAACCTCTCCAATACCTTTCGCCTCTCGGACTCCTTCTTTTCTTGTGCTCTGGCTTCAAGTTGAGAGGACCGTAGTATGATGAATCCCCACGAGAGAACTGGAATAGCCCAGAACAGGTAGGCCCATCGCCATCCCAAACTCGTCAGGAAAAGGGTGAGACTGACTGCGCCTATGGCGACGCCTAGACTTCCAAGCGCGTTATGGATTCCTATTGACCTACTTGTTTTCTCTTGCGTGACAAGTCTACTGATCTGGCTCAATCCTGAGATGTGATACAGAGGTGATGAGAGTTTCATCATTGAGACCCCGAATACCAACATCCAGAAGCTGTTCGTTTGGCTCAAGAGAAGTGCTGATGCTCCTTCTATCGCCATGCTAGCAAACAAGAGATGCTTCACTTGAAAACGATCCACCAAGAAACCGAAGGGGACGTTCATCATGAGTTGAATTAGACTTGGGATTGTAGCCACTAGCGAGGCTTCGAAAATGCTTAGCTGAAACTCCCGTATATAGACAGGGATAAGCGCAACTTGTATGAGTAGATATACCTCGAGAAGCATGTGAGTTATGCAAATCATCCAGAACGGTTTCTCCATGCCTACGACACACCCATTTCTCTGTGTGAGTTCCTTTTCGAGTCCTTGAGCCTTACCAATAAGCCTGAACGAAGACACTCAAATGCGGAAAAGATTTTTTTTAAAGCCCACTTATTCGCGGCAGATCAGCGTTCGTAGTGTGCTATCTATCTTTTGAGCGGTAGCTCTCGTGGATGGTAGATCCTGATGGGTGATGGAATCGTTCTTACACCATAGAAGATTGGGGGCGTTCGGGGGTCAGTCCAGAAGACGGGCTGGTTTGGGACAGATTCATACTCATGAGATGTGATATGGCAGGTGCCGCTGTAGATCACGTCGAGGTCAGGTGGCGTAACAGCGGAAAACTGACACGTTGCGGTGGAGGCTGGTAGTAGTACGCCTGAGGTGGGGGCAGGTAGTAGAGTTCAGGGGGCTGTTCAACTAGAACCTCTTCTGCGGGAGGCTGGTAGACATATCTCTCTACTGGAGGTTGATAGAAGAACTCCTGCCTTGGCGGAAGACATCTAACTCTCATCGGTGGTCGGGGAACCCATTGATACGACAATATCGATACCTTCTGGAGCTTTGCGCCTAGCTGTATTGGGCCAGGTATGTAAGAATGTTGCTCAGCCAGGAAAACATGATCTGGCATGCTAGGGCTTTAGATATGGGGTCTCGTGTGGGAATTCACGTTTTGAACCAACTAAATAGCCTGTTCCGGAAGCCAGAAGTTGCCTGTTCCATCTTTCCGACGGTCACTTGGTGCTTCTTGGGCAAGTCAGTTTCAACGTGTGCTTGTTTGTTTCAGGTATTGATCTATGGAGATTGCAGCTTTCCACCCAGCATGGATCGCTTCGAAAACGCTCGCCGGGCCTAGAACAGCGTCTCCGCCAGCGAATACACCTTTCATCGATGTCTCTAAGCTGAATGGGTCGGTTTCTATAATGTTCCGTCTGTTGACTCGAATCTCCGTTGGCAAGAAGCTGAGATCGGCTTGTTGACCTATTGCCACGATCACTGTGTCTGCTTCTACAGTAAATTCAGACCCCTCAATGGGTACTAGCAAAAATCTTCCGTTTCGGTCGTATTGATTTGGTTTTGTTTTGACGAATTCGATGGTAGACACTCTTCCGTCCTTGCCAGAGATTTTCATAGGCATGCATGAAGGTTGAATCTGAACCCCTTCTTCTTCTGCCATTGCGATATCTGTAAGATCCGATGGCATCTCCTCTTTCGACTCCGGACATAGGAGCCGAACCGTTCGAGGTTTGAGTCTAATTGCTGCCCTCGCAGCATCGATTCCAACGTTCCCGCCACCTATCACCACAACTGAGTTGCCGACTTCGACGTTACTGCCGGAGTTTAGGTGTTCCAAAAACTCAACAGCGTACACTAGCCCTTCGAGGCTCTCTCCGTCAACTCGAAGTTTCGATGGGACGCCACATCCGGACGCTATGAAAATAGCTCGGTTACCCTCCTCAAAGAGCTTCGGAATGCTCGTATCTTTACCCACACATGTGTTAGTTCTGATATCTACTCCTAGACTCCTAAGTCGTTCAATCTCAGCGTCTACTAGGTCCCTTGACAGGCGAAAGATTGGAATGCCGCTTCTTAGCATACCACCCAGTTTTGATGACTTCTCGAGGATGTGAACTGAATACCCTCTCTTCACTAACTCTGATGCAGCCGCGAGTCCTGCAGGACCTGATCCAACTATGGCCACTTCCAAGCGAGTCTCCTTCACCTTTTCGCATGAATCGCCATACTCTTTTAGAGAGTCTTTCAGTGCCTTATCGGCCAGTTTGCTTGCTGTACTGTAGGCTTCGTCAGCCTCATCTGGCCTCAGACAAAGCCATCCTGACACAAGAGGAAGAGGCACTTCTTCTTTGAGTAGCTTCAGAACTTCACTCATAATCCGAGATGGGTCGGCGATCAGTCCGCTCTCCAAAGCCGCCATTCTTGTAAAGAAGAACAGGTGATGTGGATTCAGCTTTTGCCGACATCTCTTGGAGCACCTGCGACATCGCATGCATAGCCAAGGTCCTATCTGCGCAGCGCTCCTTTCGGGATCAAGGAACAACCTTAGCAGTGTAGTTCTAGGGTTGTAATAGCTTGGAATCATATGAGCCAGTGGACAGTTGGCTGTGCAGACTCCGCATTCATAACACTCGCCTATTTTCGAGGCTTCTGCTAGCTTAAGCTTGACGTCATGGAATGGCTCTGAGTTCACTTCTGCGAATCCTCTCCCTGCCGAATCAACTATTTGCCCTTGATCTTCTGATCAGGTGATAAAACACAGGCTGCCTTCTCGATCTCCTCTTTGTTCACTTTGCCTATGTATTGATGCATCTCCTTGATTTTGGATGAAAATCTCTCTCCTTCAGCTGCACTGATCCAAGCAAGTTGTAACCGGTTCTTATCGAGCCCCAGTCGCTCCATCTTCTCCCAGTACTTCTCGACTCTTCTTTTCGTTTCGTAGTTGGCGTTCATGTAGTGACAGTCACCTGGATGACAACCTGAGACCAAGACCACAGCAGCGCATCTAGCGAAGGCTCGATCGATATGCCTCCATGAGACACGCCCTGAGCACATTGTTCTGATGATCCTCACGCTTGGAGGGTATTGCATTCTGCTGGTACCCGCCATGTCCGCTCCGGCATAGCTGCACCAGTTACAGCAGAAGGCGACAATCTTCTTCTCAGGCTCCAGTTCGGTTGCAGCGTCGATCTGTGCAAAGATCTGTTCATCAGTGAAATAACGCATTTCAAGTGCGCCGCGGAAGCATTCTGCGCCGCATGTTCCACATCCTTGGCACGCAGCTTCAACCACATCAGCCTTCTTTATCTTCTCGCTAACGAATACGGCACCAAACGGACATACCTTGGCACATAAGCCGCACCCAGTGCAATTCTCGGGAATAGTCTTGGGTGTAATCGCCTCGATCGTCAGGCTTCCCTTTGCCATGAGAATGCCTGCGCGTGCAGCCGCAGCACTTGCCTGTGTCACGCAGTCCCTGATATCTTTCGGCGATTCGGCAGACCCAGCGAGAAAAACCCCCGCCGTTGGTGTGTCCACGGGCTTGAATTTGGGATGGGCTTCCAAGAAGAACCCATCGTGAGACCTTGATAGGTTGAATAGGCGCTGTGTCGCCTCGCTGCCCCGCCTCGGCTCAATGCCCGTCTGGAGAATTACGAGCTCAACATCTATCTGATAGAGTTCAGATAGTAGGGTGTCTTCGCCTATTAATCGAAGATCTCTGCTGGGGTTTTTTTCATGAATTTCTGCTGGTAAGCCTCGAATGAATTTCACTCCTTCTGTTTTCGCTCTTTTCAGTAGGTTCTCAAACCCTTTTCCTACGGCTCGCATATCCATATAGAAAACGTAGACATCTGTCTCTGGCCAATGCTCTTTGATGAGTAGTGACTGCTTGATGGTGTTCATGCAGCATATGTTGCTGCAATAAGTGTGACCATCCTTCTCGGAGCGAGAGCCCACGCATTGGACAAATGCAATGCTTCGGGAAATCTTGTTGTCGCTAGGGCGAACCAGTTTGCCTCCAGTCGGGCCACCCGCATTTACGAGCCTCTCAACTTCCAACGGAGTAAGTACGTTTGCATGCGTCAGGTAGCCATAGCTGGGTATGGCGTAGGGGTCGTATGGTTGGGCTCCTGTCGCAACGATTATTGTGCCAACCTCGAATTCAATTGTTTCAGGGATGGCATCGTAGTTTATTGCGTCCCGTTCGCAGACACGTCTACATTGGCCACATGAATCAGAACTGAATCCCAGACAGCTTTCTTCATCAAGGGCGTAAGTGGGCGGCACGGCCTGTGGGAATGGGAGATAGATTGCTTTTCTCCAGCTGAGGCGCGCGTCGAATTCGTTAGGAACCTCCACCGGACAGACCTTACTGCACTCATCGCATAGGTTACATTTCTTTGGGTCGATGTATTGCGGTTTCCTCGAAACGGTAACTTTGAAACTTCCAACATAGCCCTCGACCTTCTTCACTTCTGCGCAGGTAAACAGCTTGATCCTTGGGTGTTTGCCGACATCAGACATCTTCGGCGCAAGTATGCATATCGAACAATCCATCGTGGGAAACGTCTTGTCCAGCTGAGCCATTGTCCCGCCGATGCTAGGCTTGGTTTCAACTAGATACACTTGGTAGCCAGTGTCAGCTAGGTCAAGTGATGCCTGCAGCCCGGCCACGCCTCCTCCAACGACCAAGGCCTTCTTAAGCACTGGCACCTCAAGTTCAGTCTGTGCTTCTAGGAGCCTTGCTTTGGCTACCGCCATCTTGACAAGGTCTTTTGCTTTTTCTGTTGCCCCTCTTATGTCGTGTAGATGCACCCAGCTGCAGTGTTCTCGGATGTTGGCCATTTCGAGAAGATACTTGTTCAGGCCTGCCGATTCACACGTTCTTCTGAATGTGTCCAAGTGAAGGCGAGGTGAGCATGAGGCGATGACCACCCTGTTCAGCTTCTGCTCTTTGATGTCTCGTTTTATCTCATCCTGAGTTTGGTCCGAGCAGGTGTAAACTGTATCTTTGGTCAGTACCACATCGGGTAGAGACTTAGCAAAGTCTGCGACTTCTTTGCAACCGACAGCTGCGGCAATATTCGATCCGCAGTGACAGACATAAACTCCGATTCGCGGTTCTTCCAATATTCGTCCCTTTACCTCCCCGATCTGAGGAATGATTTGTTTGACCGCTGGACTTTGTCATTCAACTTTGAGTTGCGACATGTGCATCCTAGATTCAGCACAAGATTCACCTTGTTGATATCGAAGTGCGTTGGGAAGTCAACAATGACCTTTGACAGGATGCACGTTCAAGCTTTGATCTTGTTCTTTGAACTGGGACAGGTGCCCTTGAACCACAACGTAGCTGAGCTCGGCGGCACGAATGGGACGCGAGTTTTCTCTCGTTCGTCTGCTCGTATGACCAAGCAATCCGGTTTGATCTCAAGTAAAAGCGGAGTTCCTGCCTCAAAGGGAAACGTATCATCGCGACTTAGCCCTGGCGGAACATAAAGGAAGAAGCGGTTTCCCATATTGCCTAGATTTCTCGGTCCGCCGATCGATCCTTTGTCTTTGCGACGTTCTTGTTGGCGACTCCGTTCAGTCTCTTGTTCTTTCAATGTCTTGCCTCCCAACGCTATATCCGTCCTCTCAACGGCTTCTTCAATCGCTTTATCTTTTGGTTTGTTAGGATCTAGCCATGCGATGAGATAGCCGTCCTTGAAAGGAATTTGTCGCCCGCTTGTTTCATGTCCGCGCACGTACACTGATCCGCGTGCTTCAAGTCTACGAACGCAACTCATCACGTCTCCGGCTTTCACGCCGACGTCTTTGAGTCTTTGACTTATCTCGGTCGAATAGAGGGCCCTGTGGCTATTGGAGGATAGAAACTCGCGGATGGCTCTCGCCTTGCTACGGACGCCCCCGCCGCGGGGATCCAGATACCTTTTCGAGAAACTCACGAACCTGCGGTCTGAGATGGCGACTTCTTTTTCATTTTTCGAGATGCAATAAAGATGATAGCACCGCAGGTTCGTTCCAACATCGGCTCTACCGTCCGGTCGCTTCTCAGCCGAATAGATCGGGTCGGCGGTTCTGAGAACAACGCCGCTCTCCCAAGCTCTCCTCAATGCCTGAGATGCCGCTCCCAGTCCCCAACCCAGCTCCTGAGCAATCTCTCTGGAACTCCGCGGGTTCCCGTCCCCCAACAACGCCTGAATCCTACCCGCCGCTGATGCCTTTCGTCCCATATCCGAAGGAAGGATTTCGTTGAATGTAAACCTTGCTACTGAACCGACATTTGTACTGTTACGACGAAAAAGGAGCAGGCACCAAAAGGGAGGGTGGCGCACATACTACCAGTTGGCAGGAATTGCGAAGGCGGCTTGCAGGTTAGATCCGGATTTACGTTTTGAACCAACGAAATCCTCTGTACGGCGACAATTGGGAGTTTCGATTCGCTGGATTGAGAGGGCGGACCTACGGGATTCCTATGTAGGATGCGTTAAGGCTGCACCAGAGGGCATGGCCTGTCACCAATTTGTCTGCATCTATTCAGGTGACAAGACGGGAGCTCAGCTTCAGTTGTTAGCGAGCCACATCAATCATGCCCTCAACTGTGTGGTCAATCTGTCCTCAATACAATCTCAAAGATTTCATTCCACTCGTCTCTTCTCTCGGAATCTGTATGACATTCTAAGCTTGGAAGTAATCTTTTGGAGGCTTGGGCCACAATCTGTATTCTGATCATCAAAATGTCGGCGGTGGAGAGCAAACAATGCAGAGAGTTGTCTTAGGAACAATCTGCCATGCAGAAAGTGCTTAACTTAATAGGTTTCTGCGCGGTTCCTTGGTTCCGATAAAGGGGAAAAGGGGAATGGCAATTGGTGCGGACCGAGCCAGTCTCAACGCTGTCCAGACAAGACTTCGCGGTAGAGTGAAGGGGGGAAGCTACGAGAAGTTAATGGCCGTGGCCAACCCGGAGCTTCACCAATTTGTGGCTGAGGTCATTGAGCTGTGTGATCCGACATCGGTCTTGATCTGCACAGACTCGTCCGATGACATCCAATACATCCGCCAACAGGCGATTGCGCAGGGCGAGGAAAACCCGCTCGCGACGGAGGGCCATACGATCCATTTCGACGGCATACAGGATCAGGGTCGCGACAGGGAAGTCACCAAGTACCTCGTCCCTAAGACCGACTCGCTTAGCAAGACCCTTAATCAGGTCGAGCGGGAGCAAGGCCTAGCGGAGATACGTGGCCTGCTGAAGGGATCCATGAAAAGGCGGACGATGATTGTCCGCTTCTTGTCGCTTGGTCCGACCAATTCGGTCTTCAGCATTCCTTGCGTGCAATGTACGGACTCTTTTTACGTTGCTCACAGCGAGGACCTGCTATATCGAACGGGTTATGAGCAGTTAAAGCAGCTGGGCGAGAAGGGAGATTTCTTCCGGTTCGTTCATTCCGCAGGAAAGCTGAACGAGAGCATGGTCAGCGCTGAGCCGGAGAAGAAGCGGATCTACATCGACTATGTCCGCGAGACGATCTACAGCGTCAACACGCAGTACGCTGGCAACACTGTGGGCCTGAAGAAGTTGGCGCTGCGGCTGACGATCCGCAAGGCGGATAGGGAGAGGTGGCTGGCGGAGCATATGCTCCTGATGGGTGTCAGCGGCCCGAATGGACGGAAGACCTACTTCGCTGGAGCATTCCCTAGTGCATGCGGAAAGACTTCCACGGCCATGCTGCCTGGGGAAACTATTCTCGGCGACGACATCGCCTATTTCCGCAACATCGGAGGCGAGGCTCGTGCTGTCAATGCCGAATTCGGCATCTTTGGCATAATTCAAAACGTGAAGGCGGCAACTGATCCAGTGATCTATGAGGTCCTCATTAAACCGGGCGAGGTGATCTTCTCGAACGTGCTAGTCAAAGACGGTAGGCCCTACTGGCTAGGCATGGGCCGCGAGTTGCCCAAGGACGGCGTGAACTTCTCTGGTGCTTGGTGGCAAGGTAAGAAAGATGAGGAGGGAGATGAGATCCCGCCAGCACACAAGAACGCGAGATACACTGTCTGCCTAAAAGCACTGGCGAATGTTGATCCGGAACTGGAGAACCCTCTTGGCGTACCGATCGGCGGGATCATGTACGGCGGGCGTGACTCCTACGGCTACGTTCCAGTTCAACAGAGCTTCAACTGGGAACACGGTATCATCGCCTTTGGCGCATCGCTTGAGACTGAAACTACCTTCGCCATTCTCGGAAAGGAAGGTGTGCCCGAGATCAACCTGATGAGCATTCAAGACTTCGTGGCTATCCCTTTGGGTAAGTACATCCAGAACAACCTAAACTTCGCCAAGAGTCTGAAGAAGCCGCCCTTAATCTTCGGAGTCAACTACTTCCTCCGCGACAAGGAAGGTCGGTTCGTAGAGAAAGTCGTGATGCGCGACAAGGCCGTGTGGATGAAATGGATGGAACTCCGGGTTCACGGCGATGTTGGAGCGATCAGAAGTCCAACAGGCTGGATTCCGAAATACGAGGATCTCGCGAGGCTCTTCAGGCAGGTGCTCCAGACCGATTACACCCGGGAGGACTATGTTAGGCAGTTCACAGTTCGCATCAACGAGAACCTGGCTAAGGTGGACCGTGTTGAAAAGTTCCACCGCAAGGAAGTACCCGACGCTCCACCTGTGCTTTTCGAAGTCCTCACCGAGCAACGCAAACGGCTGATTGAGGCCAAGCAACGGTTCGGCGACTATATCTCACCAGAGCGCCTCCCAGCAGAAGTCCACTGAAGTCTAGAGAGATCGTGTTCAAGAGATTCTTTTTTTGGCTCATCATTCGCAGGCCATGAACTATGAAGATCCTAGTTACCGGGGCGAGTGGTTTCATCGGCAGGAATTTGGCCTCCTATCTCACGGAGAAGGGGCACACAGTCATCAGAACAGATCTGCGTTCAGGCGATTTAGCAGGCGATATCGCTAACGAGGATTTTATCCTTAGGACCTTGGCAAACCAGGGCTTCGATTCGATAGTTCATCTGGCAGCTATAGCAGATGTCAAGGCTTGCATCAACGACCCACACTCATGTTATAAGGTGAACACGTTCGGCACTTTGAATATGTTGGAACTTGCCGCTAGGAAACAGGTACACAGGTTCATCTATAGTTCGAGTGCTAACGTGTACGGTGTCCCCACACAGATTCCGGTTAAAGAGACGACGCCATTCGCTCCCAGAACACCCTATGACTATTCGAAGGTACTGAGTGAGAATCTGATCCAGAGTTACGGACGGAACAAGGGGTTGCAGTTCGTGATATTGAGATCTTGGAAGATATTCGGAGAGCACGATGTCGCAACCACGGCGGTTAGCAGATTCATCACGGCTTGTCTTAAGGGAGAGCAAATCCAATTATACAATGCGGGTAGAGATACAACCGCCCCATACCACATCGAGAACTATTGCCACGCAATCGAGCTATGTCTCGAAAGAGAAGAGGCGGTTGGCGAGGCCTTCAACATAGGAGCAGAGACCGAGGTATCCATAAGACAACTCGCAGAGCTGATCAAGAAGCTTACGAATTCCGATTCCAAATTGAGAGATTTGCCTCCTAGGACATCGGAGGAAGCCCAGCCGATGAGAAGCTACCCCTCAATAGACAAGATCAAAAGCAAACTGGGTTACAGGCCTATCGTCTCATTGGAGGAAGGCCTTAGAAGAACCATTGAACATCAGAAACACTTCCTCATGAAATAGATTCAGAGTTCAAAATTCGCTTCATTCCTAACGAAAAAGTAGAGAATGAAAACGTCGAGAGAAGAGACCTAGCGGTATGGAATATACGTTGGCAAGAGATAAGAGAGGAGGAGAGCGAGTACTTCATGAAGACTTTGGGAGACGCATTGAACATACGATCTTCCGCCTCTGCCAGTAAACTAGGATGGCGATCGCTGCAACCGCGCCCATGAGCGCCACTTGTGTCAGGTAGCGTATCATCGTTCGATGCCGTTCCTCTTGCTCCAAAGCTGAACGATAGTTAGCATAGGCGTCCTGAGCATATATCATAGCCAACTCGAAGCTCCTAGCCTCAAAAAATTTGGTTGCCTCGTCGTACTGTTTCTTAGCCATAAGATAGCTTGCTCTGGCGTTCTCCCCAGTGAACCAGGCTTTCCTCTTCTCAACATCTCGATCAGCGAGAGCTTCCGTGTACGGATTACTGAACAGGATCTCGAATGCCTTGCTGAATCCATGGTTGTAGGCGATCAGAATGATGCTAGCGGTCTCAGAGTTTGCCTCTCTTCTCGATGTCAAGTTGCCGAGGTAGTGACTTCTGACTCCACCATCTTCTCTTTGAAAGCTCCATAGAATCTCCTCAAGCTTCCACCGATATGCAATAGATTCCCCAATCAGTCTGGAAGTATAGAGAAGGAGAGCTAGCTTGTAGGTGGAGTAGAATCCGTCCAAGCGAGTGGGCTTATCGAAGAGTCCGATTCCGTTCCACAGGTCCAAAGCTCTGAAGAAGTAGTTTTTCGCCATCCCCCGATGTCCAGCATTCCACTCACTGACGCTGGCATAGCATAAGAGATCAGCATAGTCGATCCAATCGTTCATCACTTTGCCCTTGCGAATTTCTGTCTTGATCGTGTAGTCGGTGGTATTGGCGACTACAATGACTTCAGGAGTCTCAAGAGGTATTGTAAGGGTTTCACCAAGCAGAACTTCATGAATGCCGTTACGGAGATAGCCGTACTTCATGAGAGTGGCGTTGATAATCTCTGCTTTGCCTGGGTAGTAGTGGCAGAGAGCGAGGGATGCTAGGAGGTTGTCGGAGAGAAGCCAGTAGGTGGGAAGTATCGAGCTGTTAGGCGACTCTCTGACCAGGCCCACTTCAGGGGTGAATTGGTTAAGCAGGAAGGTTTCGAGCCTCTTGAGTTCGGCTACTCTATTTCCTGCAGACGGAACCATGTAAGGTGTTGATCTCGCTGATGCTAGCGTTTCAGGAATCGCTGCAATGAGGATTAAGAGAAGAATTGGCGTTGATCTCTTCAAACCAGTTCCCTCCCTGCGTTTGTTATTGCATCCGGCCTTTATCGTCCTAAACAAACCTGATGGACTGAAGGAGCCTCAAATAGATTCCCAGTTGCAACGATGTCACGACAATAGTCAGCAAAGCACCAGCCGTAACCTGTGCTAGACTATGCGCTTTCAACTTAATTCTTGCCCAACCAACTGGGATGACAAGCCCTAGGAAGGGGAGCGCCCACATTCCTAGAAAATAGGCCAAAGCTGTGGTAGGACCTGCTATGCCAGACGCATGAATACTAATCTTCCACTTGAGAGTTATGAGCATCATAATCAAAGAATTTCCAAGATAGCACAACATTACTGCTGTGACGATCGAAGGTGCTTCTGCTAGTAAGAGGAAGATAGCTCCGAGAAGATAGCTCAACATGGCTCCTACGAAAGGTATTGCTCTGCTTTCTCCTTTTGAGGCGTAGAGATCTGGTATTATGCCTTTTCTTGAAAGGCAATAGAGAAGTATTAGCGGGACTGCTGTTCCGAATGTCAAAAAGATCATTGTGAGTATCAAGAAATTAGGTGCTCTTTCTGAGGTTAACAGTGTAAGGAACGTAAGTGCCGCCACTACTGGTGCGTTGAATGTGTGAGAGATGAATCCAGCTACTTCCTTAGAACTCATGTGACCATCTCAGAATCAACGTATTATTCGTGCTATCGAAGGCGATCTTGGCTTTCACTTATGCTTTGTGCAGTAACGACCTCCAGTATAGCTCGAAAACCGTGCGCAGATCAACCAAAACGCCTATAGGGTGACTTGGCTTTGCTACAGACTCCAGTATGGCCCAAAAATGACGATACGTCGAGGATCGATTCAAACCATTGCATGATCTAGATGTTGTTGGGGATCTCTCAAAGAAAGGACTTTCAACTTCAGAAGTTCTGGAAAGAAGGAAACGCTTCGGCACGAACACACTTCCCGAGAAGAAAGGTCGAAGCACACTCACCATCTATGTATCCCAATTCAAGAATCCTCTCATCTACATAATCTCCATCGCTGCTGCCATCTCCGTTCTCTTAGGCCAATACGATGACGCACTGATCATAGCAGTCGTAGTCGTTCTGGACAGCATACTTGGGTTCTTCCAAGAGCACAGGGCTGAGAAGACCGTGGTCGCCCTCAGACGGCTTCTGAAGCCTACTGCTCGCGTGATTAGAGACGGCAGCATGGTCGAGATAGAAGCATCTCAGATTGTGCCAGATGACATGGTGGCAGTGAACCCCGGGGACAAAATTCCTGCAGATGGAAAGCTGGTCGAGGCGGTAAACGTCAACATGAATGAGGCGATACTGACTGGAGAGAGTGAGCCTGTGGTCAAGAGAATGGGCGACATCGTTTGCATGGGAACAACCGCTTTGTCGGGCAGAGGGTTGATGAATGTCACTTCCATTGGGAAGGAGACAGAGCTAGGTAAGATAGCTGGGTCGCTTGCCGAGATTAAAGATGATCCTACGCCTCTTCAAGTGAGACTTGAGGATTTCAGTAGATCTTTGACGTATATCGTCATCATCATAAGCATCGTTGTTTTTGCCTTTGGCGCTCTATCAGGAGTCGCCATTCTTGAGATGGTCAGAGTATCAGTGATCCTTGCCATAGCTGCTATTCCAGAAGGCCTTCTGATAGCAGTAACAATGATTCTCGTCATCGGAATGCGCGCAATCCTGCGGAGAAAAGGTCTCGTAAAGAAGCTTTTGGCTGTCGAGACACTTGGATCGGTCACCGTCATCTGCACTGACAAGACAGGCACATTAACCGAGGGTGTCATGCGGGTCGTACGCACCGACTTCCGCTCAGAGAAGATGGCGGCTTATGTGATGGCGCTGTGCAATAACCTTGCAGATTCTCTGGAGGTAACCCTCTGGGAAAATGTAAAAACACTCGGGTTAGATCCCCAAGCGCTCTTCGAGAAACACAAACGCATCTACGAAGTGCCATTCACAAGCGAAAAGAAGTACATGTTGACCATCAATACTATAGGGGGAGACAAGGTCGCCCTACTCAAGGGAGCACCGGAGATCGTTCTAGAGTTCTGCTATCTACAACCCCAAGAGAAAGAGAAGATCGCTGCGGAGATTGAGGAGTGGGCGAACTCGGGACTGAAGCTGATTGGCCTAGCCAGCAAACAAGATGAGACACGCAGAGAATTGAGGGGCTTTAATTGGATTGGCCTCGTCGGAATTGAGGATCCCGTAAGACCAACTGCAAGAGATGCGGTCGCCCTGTGCCGCAAGGCGGGAATCAAGGTGAAGATGGTCACGGGAGACTACAGGGGAACAGCTGAAAAGGTAGCGGCCAACCTCGGCCTGGATGTTGGATCAGGCAGAGTTCTGGAGGGTGCCCAGCTTGAAGCCATGACCGAATCAGAACTGGCCGAAGTCGTTGATGATACAGTTGTGTTCTGCAGGGTTTCGCCTCATCATAAGCTGAAGATAGTCAGCGCGCTCCAGCGACATGGCGAGGTCACCGCCATGATAGGAGACGGCGTGAACGACGCTCCAGCCCTGAAGAAAGCGAACATCGGAGTCTCGGTGGGGAACGCGACAGATGTGGCCCAAGAAACAGCTGGCATCATACTACTGGACAGCAATTTCGGAACACTCGTGAACGCAGTTGAAGAAGGGAGGATCACATTTGAAAACATAAAGAAGGTTGTGGCGTATGTCCTCTCCGACTCTTTTGCGGAGATATTCCTGATTTTCGGAGCTATCCTCTTAGGGTGGCCAGCTCCGCTCACAGTAGCTCAACTACTATGGATTCACCTCATCTGTGATGGGCCCTTGGATATTGTTCTTGGTTTTGAGAGAGCTGAGAAGGGGATAATGGATGAGAAGCCAAAGAGTTTGAAAGAGAGTATCCTCAACAATAACTGCAAATTCCTGATCTTGGCGATCAGCAGCATAACCGCCGTTTTGTCCCTTTTCATATTTCAGCACTACTGGCAAGTACATCGTGACATAACAATGGGTAGAACGATCGTATTCACGATCATAGCCGTCGAGGATGTCATCTACGCTTTCTCTTACCGAAGCCTCCGCCAATCCCTTTTCCTTTCAGGCGAGTTCTTCTCGAACAAACCCTTCTTTGGAGCGGTCGCGCTTGCTTTCGGTGAGCAGATTTTTGCTATTCACGTCCCATTCATGAATGATGTTATGGGTGTTGTGCCTCTAAACATCTGGGATTGGGCATTGGTGTTTTGCTTTGGCTTTGCCATGATGGGCATCGTGGAAGCCGTCAAGTATTCGCAAAGATATAACAAGAAAACGGCATCGGCATAAGGTTGTTCTCGCTTCCTCAATCCGAGAAGAGCTCTTGACGGCGGTTGAAGAGCGCTTGTGATTCCAGTCTAATTCCTGATCAGTCTTACTCTTCCAACGTATGGCGCAGAGAATCGACATTCATGAAGAACTTATGCACAGGCTTTGACTCGTCCCACAGTTCCTCACCTGGCATGAACTGGTTCTATGTTGGTGGTCCGTGCCTTGCCCACTCTGGAATTCGTGCAGCTGGTACAGAGTCTGCTCTTGGAAGGTATGGTTTGATGTCTACTACGGGTGAACCTTTCAGAGCATCAAGTCCCTTTACCGTTAAGATATCTCCTTCAACTTTCATCAATTCTACTACGCATAGGCCTATAGGATTTGGACGGGATGGGCTTCTACAAGCGAAAACACCAACTTCCACGTCTACTGCGTGCTTTCTTGGAACGACCTGTAGAACACGCCTGTCATCTTCGTTGTCACGTAGGTGAGTCCAGTAGAGTATGATTATGTGGGAAAAGTCTTCTATGCCTTTGAGTCCAGCGCGGAATTTCGGGAAGACGCGAACATCAGCCTCCTCCTCCCCTGCTTTTTCGACGGTCCCGATGAACCGCAGCTCTGCCGTAGTGTCCATATTGATTGATCTCGATCTTGCCTGATTCAAAATTGTCTCACCTTTTTGTCGACTCTTCCTAACGCGGTCCCTACACAATCACTCAGTCGCTACTATTTACCTTGTTTCCGCTCCGGGACTGTTGGTACCAAGGATTGCCTTTTTGTTCTTTTCAGAGACAAGGCCGAGCAATGATTGTTCAGGTTGGAATTCCTAGGGGGAGGGGGGGAGCCGTCGTCCAACGACGGCACCTATGTCGAAGCCACGGAGCGGAAAAATCATCAACATCGCGGTCAAGGAGACCGAGGGCAGTCTGGACTATATGATGACGAAGGGGCCGCAGATACTGTGACCGGAGGGGGGCAAAGGAGCCTGCCCTGCATATTCTGGTAAATGCCATTGCTCCGGGGTGCATTGACGCCGGATGGATTTCAGAGCTTCCCAAAAGGGAGCAAGAGGCACTTAGGAGAAGGATTCCTCTTGGGAGATGGGGACAGCCTGAAGATGTGGCAAGAGTTGCCGTCTTTCTTGCCTCTGACGATTCAAATTGGATGACTGGGATAACCATTCACATTGACGGCAGCGAATTCCTAAGCACATCCTAAAGGACTAACGCTACGCCTTCGGCCCGCTTAGTAATCTCCTCAAGAATTCCCCCTTCTCGGGAAGCCGTGCGGGGGAATAGATCTGCTTCAAAGGCCAGTCCAACTTCACGCCTGCATACCGCAATCTCGCAAGCGTTGTCTTATACGGGTCGACAACTTCTTCCTCCAGGTTCGAGACAAGCCTTGGATCTATATCGGCTAAGCGTTGAATCAGCTTGCCTCGTTCCTCGGGTGACATTATTCTGGGGTCAGCGCTCATCGCAGCGACATGGAAACTCACCTTGTGACGCAATAGATTCCTGATCGCTTGGAAAGGGATTTCAAAGCTCTCTTGGTTGGCACCTGTTTTGCGAGTGAAGTCTTCTGGGGTTCCTGCCTTGAGGGATATCCTTACGTGAGGTTTGGAGAACCTCGCAACCTGCTCTACGTAGTCCGAGTCTATCCCAAACAGCATACCGTTCGTCTCAAGTATGAACGTGTTAAACTCTGATCTGTCTACCTGCTCAAGCAGACTGAGCAGGTGAACCTTTCCCAACGTCGGTTCAGCTCCAGAGATCCTCAGCTTCTTCACTTTGGCTCTATTGGCGGCCTCTCGCAGCCTCTTGAAGACCACAGTGGGCGAATAAAACTGTCCGAAACGCTCAGGAAAATCTCTGCTCCAGTCAACCCAGCAGAATACGCATCGGAGGCAGCAGCCGCAACTGTATCCAGTCGCTATTCGTCCGTAAACGCCCGTAACATAGAAGCCAGTATACTTTCGCTCATCATGATGGCACACTATTTTCTCGGTCTCAATGGCTAGCTGCAATGGATCGAATGGCGGAGAGAAAGGTGTAACATAGCGAGAGTAGTTGCCTAGTGACGTCTTATCCGTGGGATCTGGTTGACCCAAATTCGGCATGAGGTTCCTGCTTGATACAGCTAAACTTTTCCTTTGTATTTGGCCAATGACCGTTACATCGCCGAGGAACCTACGTCACGTCAAGCCCCGCTTACATGAGGTGGCACGGCTGAGAAAGCAGACGATTGTCTAACTACAGATACTTAGGGGAGTTGCTGCAAGGGCCGCTTCCGAAGGCAAGTGAAGCTGCCAAAAAGGCTAAAGTGACGGATGGCCTTCGAACTGGTATGTACAACGAGACAGTACTTGAGCACTATCGGAATCCGAGGAACGTCGGTGAAATTGTGGACGCGGATGGTATTGGAATCTACATGAGTGACTTCTGTGGAGACATAACCAAGTTCTGGATAAAGGTCAAGGAAGGTAGGATAGTGGACGCAAGATACAGAACTCAGGGTTGCGCAGCTTCGATAGCTTGCGGCAGCGTACTTACAGAACTTGTCAAGAATAGGACTCTGGAGGAAGCGTTGAGAATTCCAAAGGATGACATAGTGCTTGCCCTAAACGGCTTACCAGAACAGAAGATTCACTGCTCTGTCTTGGCAGACGATGCCTTGAAAGATGCCATTCGCGACTATCTTTCTAGAAACAACTTGCCTGTTCCTCAAGAGCTTGTCGAAAAACATGAGAGAATAAAGCCGCTACTAGAAGAGATGAAGCAAAGAGGCTACGTGCTGATATAGTAAACCAACCGGAAAACCTGCAGCGAACAGCCAGTTCCTGACTCGGACTTCACGACCTGCGAATAGGTCCTAGGGCTGATCAAGTGGTGCGGGGGGTGGGATTCGCGCACCAGTTTACCAGTAAAAACCCATTCACGAGGTATCCTCTAGGGTATCTTATTGGCGGGCCTAGAGCGATATTGACCCTCGATAACGCACGGGTTGGAATGAA
>Ga0315309_1000342_pt1 | contig 28163 bp, 22 predicted proteins | sample TDP4_MG_FD_203080 | JGI IMG/M metagenome (GOLD analysis project Ga0315309, IMG submission 203080) | Freshwater sediment microbial communities from Lake Towuti, South Sulawesi, Indonesia - TDP4 | ecosystem: Environmental > Aquatic > Freshwater > Lake > Sediment | place: Indonesia: South Sulawesi...
CTGCTGAGCAGATCTAGCCTAAACCTAACTTCGTCGAGAGGCAAGTTTGCATATTTCCTTACTTCCTCGACGGGAGGGAACGCGTAGCTACCGTGCGCCAACTCGACCCCTGTCAAGACCCTAAAGTCTCGGCTTTCGAGGGTTCGAAAGGTGCCAGCCAGTTCCTTGAGTGACATTTCCTAGTAAGAATGCTCACGCTAGCTAAAATGTCTGTCAGCGCGATCGTCTTTATGAGACAATCATACCCGGAATGGGCCTGGGTGGCTTTCCGTCATAAGTCCAAAGATACGAACGGCTGCGACCACATGTCGAAAATACCCAGAACGATCGAATTTATGGCGTAGAAAGAGGAGAACAAGTTGGGGCTGAGATGGATGAGCACATGGCAGAAGATTGTCTTCGGTGATTGCAGAGACATGCATGAGATTCCATCGGAGTCTGTGCATCTCATGGTGACTTCACCTCCATATTACAATGCTCCGTTCGATTATCCGGACCTCTTCAAGGACTACGATCAGTTCTTGGAACTAATCGAGACCTTCTCCAGGGAACTGTACAGAGTACTTGTTCCGGGGAGAGTTGCAGCTTACGTAACAGACGACATGCTCGTGAAAGGGGAGAAGTATCCTCTAGTTGCTGATGTCACAAGGATCATGATTGAGAAGAGCTTCAGGTATAGAGACAAGATAGTCTGGGTCAAACCCAAAGGCTACACTAGAATTAGCAGAAGAAGCGGTGTGATGCTGCAGAATCCTTACCCGATGTACTTCTACCCAGACAATATCCAAGAGAGCATCATCATCTTCCAGAAAGGTAAATTCGACTATGACTATGCCCGAAAACTAGATCATGAGGTAAGAGAAAACTCGAAGATAGATACACGCGAGTACAACAAGGATGAATGGTATCTGACAGTCTGGAACATAACAAACGTTCTTCCATTACAGGGAAGACTTGAGGAGGGAGTGGCTGCGTTTCCAGAAGAGATCCCTAGGAGGCTAATCAGACTCTTCACATATGTAGGGGAGACAGTGCTTGATCCATTTCTTGGATCCGGCACAACCATGAAGGCAGCAAAGGAGCAACATAGAAACTGCTGGGGTTACGAGATAGACTTAGAGCTAAAGCCAATTATCTTGGAAAAAACTGGCCTCAGACAAACTAGACTAACAGAAGAAAGTAAGAACGTCGAGGTCGTCGAGAGGTGTGACGCAAAGAGACTGCGAGCCTTTTTGCAGAAAAAAGTGAGAAGACAGAGATCTGTAGCGAGGAGAGCAAGACCGAAACCAATCTGAGCAACATCCTTCTCAGCTGGAACCACGCATTATGTCAATATTCTATCGAGTGAAAAAGCTACGGCCAGAACTCTGGTTTGGGTTTGCCAAGCTTCTTGTCTAGGCACGCCTTGATGAATCCGTAGTAGGGTGGTGACGGTCGGTTGGGTCTGGACTTAAACTCACCATGGAATTGTGTAGCGAAATAGAAGTACTTGTCAGGTAGTTCAAGGATTTCCATCCGCGTACCTTCACTATTTCTAGCTGAGAAGACTACTCCGGCTTTTGCTAGCTGGTCCAAGTATCGGGAATTGACCTCGTAGCGATGCCTGTGCCTCTCATATACTCTTCGAGTTCTGTAAAGCTTCTCCGCGATCGTTCCCGGAGAGATCATGATCTCATGGGCGCCCAGTCTCATCGTAGCTCCTTTGTATCCCACCTGCTTTTGCTCGGGCATAAGGTCGATCACTGGGTAAGGCGTGTCAGGATCTATCTCTGTGCTGTTGGCGCCTTGGAGCCCGACACTTCTCGCGAATTCCACTGTGGCCAGCTGAAAGCCAAGACAGATGCCTAGGAAGGGCATATTCGTCAAGCAAGCGTGGTTGATTGCTTTGATCTTCCCTTCTGTACCTCGCGCTCCGAACCCCCCTGGAACAAGTACTCCGTCGAATTTGGAAAGAGTCTGGAGTTTCGATGCGTCGTCCTCGAAGATCTCAGTTTCTATCCAGTTAATCGAAAGCTTTGAGTTGCAGAGGGCAGCTGCATGTCTGAGAGCCTCGTTCACACTGACATATGAATCCGCGAGTTCCGTATATTTGCCACACATTGCAATTTTGACCTCATGTTTTGGATTAGCGAAAGAGTTCACGGTCTGTTCCCAGTCGGCCCAGTTCGCTTTCCTTCTCGGAAGGTCTAGCCTCTCTGTCAGGTAGTCTCCCAAGCCCTGCCGATCAAGAACAAGTGGAGTCTCGTATACTGTCTGTATGTCCGGTGAGGTGAAAACAGCTCTCTCTTCCACATTGCAGAAGAGTGCTATCTTCCTCTTTGGCTCGGTCAGTAGAGGCTTCTGGCTTCTCGCAACGATTATGTCAGGTTGGATACCGATTCTTCTGAGCTCCTGCACGCTGTGCTGAGTTGGCTTGGTTTTCTGTTCTCCCACAACATCCAAGACTGGCACGAGCGTAACGTGCACGTAGAGAACGTTCCCGTATCCCTGCTCAAGCTTCATCTGACGAGCCGCTTCCAAGTACGGTAGGCTTTCAATGTCCCCCACCGTCCCGCCGATTTCGGTTATTGCGACATCAGTGCTGTTTCTAGTTGCGATCTGAACTATTCTCTGCTTTATCTCATCCGTGATGTGTGGAATTATCTGAACACATCTTCCCAGAAAGTCCCCCCGCCTCTCACGGTCAATCACTGAGAGGTAGACCTGACCTGTTGTCATATTGTGATCCTTGGGAATGTTGATGTCTAAGAATCTCTCGTAAGTACCGATGTCCATGTCTATTTCGCCCCCGTCCTCGGTAACGAAGACTTCTCCGTGGATGATCGGATTCATTGTTCCTGCGTCCACGTTCAAGTAGGGGTCTATCTTGGCCGCAGTTATCTTGAAACCTCTTATTTGCAGTATCTTCCCCATGGAGGCAGCAGTTACACCCTTGCCTATCCCAGACATTACCCCGCCGGTAACAAAGATGAATTTCGTCACAGAGTTTTCCTCATTACAGTCTAGACCGTCGCCTGACTTGATATTTAAGAGTAAACCAGTCGTGTAGGGTCAAATCTTCGGAGACCTGCCTTCGCATATTGGAGAATATACAGTGGCAGCTCTTGATGCCACTCATTCGGCAAGATCGTTTACTACCGTTTTCCCAAGCACCGGCGCGGACAAAAATGAAAACCGTTTACTCACGGTAATGGAAAGAGGGGAGCTGGGCGCGGTCCCTGTTTTCGGCCCTTGTATCCAAGGACATCACCTGGAAAATCAACAACCGCCGCAGAAAACAACAACGACACTGAATTGAGACTGCTTGCTTGAGGAGGGAAGAAAAAGAAAGGTCATGGTGGAACTATGATCCACCATAGCCGCAGGGTAGTGCATGGGCAAACCAGATGTGGCCTGCGCCCGGAAAGGTTCCTTGATCCATGATTACTTCAAACTGTCCCCAAATTGGGTAGCCGCCGGGTCTCCAATATGGGCTGTCTTGCAGTTGTGGTCCGACCCAGATTATCTTGTAGTGAGCTACTTCGCCTGAGCCGCCTGGAACTTTGCCGTTCCACTCGTTGCTGCACCATGCGTCAGGGGTCCAAGGAGCACCGTGAAATCTTGCATCGTCCCATGCTTTACTCCACTTCATGACCAAGTGATCATTCGCATATGTTGGGTCGCCCCAAACCTTTCCATCCAGTTTCCTGTCTACACCATCGGCCTTTCCGACGAATACTCTTGCCCCGTAGTTATATCCGAATTCGTCGAAGCCGCCTTGGGCCAGAATCGGCATTGAGACAAAGACCAAGCTCACCAAGGCCAGTAGCGACACAGAAACGGATTTCCCACGCATTCTATCACCTCCCTCAATCGCGTGAAGAATACCTTCTAGGCACAGAACTCGTTGTCACATGGCGCATATGAGTCTGTGTATGGCTAATGCGCACACACACTTCTGACTGTTCATCTTGGGGGATGAATCCTCTAACAAGGAAGGCCGTCAAGAGAGGTCTGATGTAGCCGTCAGTTGGGGGCAATAAGTTCGAGATTGATGTTCAGAGATGTCCCAACAGCTCTCCCATCATTACAGCAGTAAGAACGACGTTCACACAGGAGACGAAGGCTTACAACTACATCATTGAGTATGTAGGCTCATTACCGCTCACGCAAGCATCAAGAGATCTAGGAATCTTCTTGGAAGAACTGACGGCTGCAATCGAACGCCTAAAGAACCTCTCTTAAGCGGTCTTCCTCGGAATCGAATGCTAGAACTGTTTCGACAGTGGCCTGATTCGTAAGACCTCTGGGTTAACCAAGTTAGGTGGCTTCTTTCCTTCAAAGAAAGCTATCGCGTTGTCTGCTGCCATTTCCGCCATCTTCGACCGTGTTTCATGACTTGCACTTGATATGTGCGGTGCTACAACAACGTTCTCAAGCTTGAGGAGAGGATTGCTCGTGGGAGTCGGTTCTTGCTCGAAAACATCAAGTCCGGCTCCCGCGATCCTTTCTTCTTTCAATGCGTCATACAGGGCCTTTTCATCTACAGTCGGCCCTCTTGAATTATTGACCAGGTAAGCTGTCTTCTTCATCAGGCTGAGTCTCCTTGCGTCCACCAAGTGGTACGTCTCTTTCATTAGCGGAACGTGCACGCTTACGAAGTCTGACTCTCTAAAAAGTGCATCCAAGTCAACACGCTTTGCACCCAAATCCTTCTCCAGATCCGGTCGAGGGACCACATCGTAATAGAGAATCTCCATGTCAAACCCTTTCGCTCTTCTTGCCAATGCCGCGCCTATTCTCCCTGCGCCAACTATGCCCAGCGTGGCGCCGTGAACGTCTCGACCCAGTATCATGCTAGGGTGCCAGCTTACCTTCCATTGCCCTGTACGAACATAACTATCCGCCTCAACAACACGCCTAGCAATGGCCATGAGAAGCGCCCAAGCGAAATCCGCAGTAGTCTCCGTCAGAACTTCAGGCGTGTTCGTCACATATATGCCTCTCCTAGTTGCTTCTTTGATGTCGACGTTATCGAAACCTACAGCCATCTGCGCAACGATCTTCAGCTTTGGCGCTGCATCAAATACCTCCGCATCGATTGGATCGGATAGAAGAGGTACGAGGCCGTCGACGTCTCTAACCTTCTCGACTATGACACGTTTCGGCGGTGGGCTGTATTCTTCCCACACTTCCGTGTCAAAATTCTGCCTTATTTTGTTTAGACCTCTGTCAGGAAGAAGACGGGTGACGTAGACTTTCGGTTTCGGCATGAGACTCACATGGCATTGATTTACGCAACTCTTTATTAATACTCACGCATCACAAGCCAGATGTTAACTCTCAGCAAATAAAAAGAGCTATCGACATGATAACAATAGCGAACAAGGAAAAACTACTGAAGAATGGGGAAACATCTCTTAACCGAGAAGCTAGAGCATTAGCATTATCGTGCCTCGAGTCTGCGGTGAACGCCGTCGACCCAAAATGCATACTAGAGTCAAGATTCCTACTCAAGAACTCAACTATTGATATCAACGGTCATTCGTTTGACCTACAGAAATTCAAGAGGATCTATGTAGTAGGCGGTGGCAAAGCGAGTGGCTCGATGACCGAAGTTGTCGAGCGGATACTTGGAAGACGCATCACGGATGGATTGGTAATCGTTCCGTACGGCAGCAAGAACAAGACTGATGTCATCAAACTCCATGAAGCAAGTCATCCCATCCCCGACGAAGCTGGCGTGAAAGGAACACGCCGCATCTTGGAAATAGCCAGACAAGCAAAGCAAGACGACCTAATCATATGCTTGATCTCGGGCGGAGGCTCAAGCCTTATGCCATTGCCCCGAAGCGGAATTTCGATCGCTGACAAGAGGGAGATTACGCAAGCACTGCTCAAGTGTGGTGCGACAATAGGTGAGATCAACACTGTTAGGAAGCATATATCGGGTATTAAGGGTGGCTGGCTTGCTAAGAACGCCTATCCGGCCACAATCCTGAACCTCATTCTTTCTGATGTCGTGGGCGACCGCCTAGAATTTATTGCGTCAGGCCCGACAGTTCCGGATCCAACAACTTTCAGTGAGGCCATAACGGCTTTGAAAAAATACGGTCTGTGGGATACCACGCCGAAATCCGTTGGAAAGGTTTTGTCAGATGGAGAGAAGCATCTCATCCCTGAAACACCAAAGGTAAACGATGATGCGTTCAAGAAGGTCTACAACGTCATCATAGGCAACAACAGAACTGCAAGTCTAGCGGCCTACAGGCATCTCACTTCGGCAGGTTTGAACACAGTCTTGCTGACCTCAACTCTTGAAGGGGAGGCCAGGTGTGTCGGGGCGATGCTGGCGTCGATCGCTCACGAGATTTCCTCGTCAGGAAATCCTGTTCGAAAGCCCGCTGGCATAGTGGCAGGGGGTGAAACCACGGTGACTGTTATCGGGAACGGGCTAGGCGGAAGAAATCAGGAACTGGCCTTGGCGGCCTCTCTGAAGCTCGACGGTATGGATGGGGTTGTTGTGGCTTCGGCGAGCACAGATGGTGTGGATGGCCCAACAGAGGCGGCTGGAGCGATGGCGGACGGAAGGACCTTGGTGAGGGCAAGGAAAATGGGGCTGATTCCAGAGGAATACCTATCCAAGAATGACTCATACAATTTCTTCCTACAACTTGGCGATCTCATTCTGACCGGACCCACCGGGACTAATGTTAACGACGTTTCAACGATAGTAGTTCGGTAGGTCGAAGGACTAAACGAAAGGGCTCACATGAGCTTTCAATTATACATTGGTCAACCACAGGCCCTTACTGAGCTCCACAAGACATATTCTCCTGAGAGCAAGAGAAAGGGACTAGATTCCGGTGATGGCATGGAAAAGGACGCAATAGAGAGACTGGAGAACATCGTCGGAAAGAGCTACGTGGTGTCTGAAAGGGAACGGATACAGAACTATCTGGCAGATGAAAGTGCAGACGTTGTTAGACCTAAACCTGCAAGTGACCTTGTATTGGTGAGACCTGCCAACGCCCAAGAGATTTCTAAGATACTGCGCTTTGCCAACGAGAATAACATTCCCATCTTTCCGAGAGGCGGCGGAACAGGCCTGGTGGGCGGGGCGATCCCAACGCAGGACGGCATAATCCTTGCGATGGAGAGGATGAACAGGATTGAGATAGACAAGGAGAACTTGATGGCGGTTGCGGAAGCAGGCGTTACCCTGGAAACACTCTCGAAGTCAGCTAGTGAAGCCGGTCTATTCTTCCCCTTGCATCCTGGTGACGAGACCTCTCAGGTAGGCGGACTTGTCGCTACAAACGCTGGCGGTGCAAGAGCAATAAAACATGGTGTGATGAGGAATTACGTCAGAGGAATGGAAGTTGTGCTTCCCACAGGCGAGATGCTGAAGCTTGGAGGGAAACTGCATAAGAATAACGTGGGCTACGATTTCATGCAATTCATTACAGGAAGTGAAGGAACGCTCGCCGTGATAACCAAGGTAACGCTACGGCTTCTCCCAATGTTCGGAGCAACAGCCACCCTCATCTTTCCCTACAATAATCGAAACGACGCTATAGCAAGCGTTCCGAAAATCCTTAGAGACGGACGGCTACCACTTGCTGTAGAGTATGCGGAAAGAAACCTTATGGAAAGAACTGCAAAACATCTGGGTGAGAGCTGGCCAGTCAAATCGGGAAATTGCTACCTTATGATCATAATAGCCGAATCCGGTAGAGAACAGGTGCTTTCTGAAAGCCTGAAAATCGCTGAGACATGTCAACAGAATGGCTCCCTCGAACCTCTCTTCGTTGAGCCAAGAAGCGAACAAGACAAAATCCTGAGAATAAGAAGCAACATATACCCTGTCCTGAAAAGTGAAACAGCGGACATTCTCGACGTAACGGTACCTACGTCCGAGCTAGCGAAGCTCATGGAGGCTGTGGAAGAGCTTGCTAAGAAGGAGAACGTTGATTTGCCAGCTTTTGGACATGCAGGGGACGGCAACCTACACGTGCATATAATGAAAGGCCCGCCCGAAAAGATGGAGCACGTAGAGAGATTGAGAAACGAAATATATAGAACTGCAATTCAGCTCGGTGGTGTGATAACAGGCGAGCACGGTATAGGAAAAATTAGAACTCGTAAACTCGAATCCTACTTGACTGAGAAAGAGATCGAGCTGATGAAGAACGTGAAGGGGATCTTTGATCCAAACAACATATTGAATCCCGGAGCCAAGATACCAAACTAGGACTTCACATACTTAGCGTACGAAGATTCAAACAGAAGGTTCTTGCGACGCGGAATCCAGTGACTAGATTGTCTCCTGACTTGCATCATATCGCTCCTGCAAGCCGGCTTGGCCTTGATTCATTCGGCTTCTTCAGTTTCGCTGGCTCTCGGTTCCTGAAAATCTTTATACTGAACATCTCAACCTCAACGGTGGGACAATTTCATGTCATGCACGGTCGTTGTTGGAGGCTTCTTCGGCGACGAAGGCAAGGGAAAACTCGTCTCATACCTTGCAATTAGAGACAGGCCTTCGATAACAGTGAGAGGGGGAGTTGGACCTAATGCTGGTCACAGGGTTGAGTATCAAGGTCGGACTTATGGCCTCAGAATGGTTCCCAGCGCTTTCGTCTGCCCTGACTCGCGTCTCCTAATCGGGCCTGGAGTCCTTGTAAATCCGAAAGTGCTTCTAGAGGAGATTGAGCTCACCAACACTGAGAATCGACTTGGAATTGATCAACAGTGCGCAATCATCGAAGAAAGACACATAGAGGAAGAAAAGAGAAACGCCCACCTCACCAAGAAAATTGGAACGACGAAGACAGGCGTTGGAGTCTGTCAGGCAGAAAGAACCTATCGAAAAGCAAAACTTGCCAGAGAAATTCCAGAAATCTCCAAGTACCTTACCGACGTCCCTCAGGAGCTAGGCGACGCGATAGGTCAGAGGAAGACTGTGCTAGTTGAAGGGACACAAGGAACCTACTTATCACTCTACCATGGCACTTACCCCTTCTGCACGGCAAAAGACGTAACCGCATCAGCTATCTGTTCAGATGTGGGGATCGGCCCAACGGCTGTTGACGATGTCATAATCGTCTTCAAGGCTTTTGTTACGAGGGTGGGAGAGGGGCCTCTGGAGAATCAGCTCTCAGCAGAGGAGCTGGAGAGAAGGGGATGGTTGGAGTTCGGGACTGTGACAGGTAGACCCAGAAGAGCTGCGCCTTTCGACTTCAAGCTTGCAAAGAGAGCAGTTATGCTTAATGGGGCAACGCAAGTCGCCATCACGAAACTGGATATCGTCTACCCTAAATGCAAAGGCGTTCAGAGCTTTGAGAAGCTTCCTCAAGACACGCAAAAGTTCATACATGAAGTTGAGAGTGAAACGGGCATCCCTGTGACGTTGATAGGGACCGGCAGCTCGACGCATGAAATGGTTGACCGTAGGAAATCCTGAGCTTGGCCAACGGATGCGAGGCCTGTCCGCTTGGAGCAAAGAAAGCAATCTGACTCCCGAACGTCGGACAGGTTCCTCAGCATCCTCGATGGATTGTCTGCAAGCCGAAGAGTCTCCAACCTCGTCTATACTTCCAGCGTGATCTTTTTCCTCGGACTGGTTCTTCTTCCTCCAATATTCGGGATAGTGCTGAAGCTTGACAAAGTGGAAGAAATCCTCAGAGATCCTGTTCTACTTGCTCGGTCATGGTCAGCTATTTCCTGGTCGTTCATACTCGCGTTCGTCGTTTCCGTACTGGATCTAGCATTGGGAGTTCCTTTGGCGTGGCTAATCGTGAGAAGCAATCCAAGATGGGGAAGCATCATAGACACGCTCACCGACATACCGTTCATCATTCCCACAGTGGCACTGGGATTCTCGACTCTTCTGTTTTGGGGGCCAGAGGGAATGGCGAGCCTGTTCCTTGGACGCGCTGTGTTGACACCTGGGCTTGTTCTCGTCGTACTTCTTCACTTCGCTTTTTCACTTCCGGTCGTGGTGAGGGTTATGGTTGGCGAACTGTCAGGATATAGAGGAACCTTCGAGATTGCAGCAAAGACCTTGGGCGCTGAGCCCTTCACAGCTGTCAGGACTGTTACTCTTCCGATCCTGAGGCCGGCCCTTGTCGCCTCGTTTCTTCTGTCCTTCGCAAGATCACTATCTGAAACTGGAGCAACGATCGTCGTGGCTGGAGCTTTCGAAAACGGACCAATCCTTATTAAGAATGCCAAGGATGCAGGGCTTGAGGGCCCTCTCTCATTTGTGAGCTTCATACTAATAGCCGGATCGATCATAGCGTTCCTACTGATCAAGTATCTAGGTCCGAAACTGAAACTACCAGTCTCAAGAGTCTGGCCGAAGACAGAGAGAAAGCTGAGCGAGCCTAGCGCGATTCTTGCAAGAGACTTGGCTTCCCTTTCGGTCTTCATTCTCGTTGTCATCGCCCCTTCACTGTTCATAGCGTTGCCAAGTGTTCGGGCAGTTTTTGATGGAACCTTGAAGGAAGCTCTTTCAAACCGCGGAGTCTGGAGTACCTATTGGCAAAGCTTGGTGTTGAGCTATGTCATTGGAATGATTGTCACAGCAGCCAATATGCTGACAGGTATGCCGATGGCTATGCTCATAGCGAGACGAAGGCTTGGAAAGACTGCCACATCGCTCATGGATGGATTGGTGAACATTCCAATCGTTGTCCCGTCTGTAGCACTTGGTGTCTCTTTGGGATCCTTTTGGAGAACTGTCGGGGTCCTGCCAGAGTTTTGGGTTTTGACGGTCTCGCATCTGACGATCACATATACCTACTTTGTTAGAGCCATGTCGGCTGCGATAGAGTCAGTGCCGTCCTACTTGGAAGATACAGCTAGGACCCTAGGAGCAAGACCTCTAACGGTCTTTAGACGAATAATCGTTCCATTGACTAAGTATTCGTTGTTTGCGGGAGCAATACTGACGTTCACGAGAAGCGTTGACGAGACAGGTGCTGCCGCTGCAGTCGCGGTGGACCTGAAGACGGCTCCTGTGCTACTGGTCGATTGGATTAGGGGGACAGTAGCGGTTTCAAGTTCGACGCAGAGCCTAGGTGTGGGAATCCTAGTTGCAATATCCTTCATCGGTCTTCTCGCACTCCGTCTGGCGATGAGAAGGCGGAGATGACCCAAATGCCCTCAGTCAAGCTGGTTGACATCGTCAAGCGGTTTGGAGCCATCACGGCGATAAACCGGCTAAGCATGGACATAGCTGACGAGGAATATGTCTGTATTTTGGGACCCACTGGCAGTGGGAAGACTACGCTCCTCAGACTCATTGCCGGCCTAACGACTCCAGATGAGGGAGAACTCTACATCGATGATAAGCCAGCAATTGAAGTGCCAGCAGAGGAACGAGGTGCAGTCTATGTGCCACAACAGTATGCTCTTTTCCCGCACCTGACAGTCTTGGAGAACGTGGCGTTCGGGCCTCTTGCACGCGGAGTGAGCGAACATGAAGCGCTTCGTGTAGCGAGGGAAATGCTGGAAATGATGAGACTGGGCCACAGGGCCAATTCGAAACCAGATGAGTTGAGCGGAGGCATGCAGCAGCGTGTGGCTCTAGCGAGAGGATTGGCCACAAAGGCAAAGCTGCTGCTACTTGACGAGCCACTTGGAGCCTTAGATGCAAGACTTCACGTGGAACTGAGATACAAATTGAGAGAGCTTGCGGAGGACTCAGGAATGACCACCATCCATGTCACACATGACCAAGCCGAGGCGATGGCTATCAGCGACCGGGTAGCTGTCCTGCGCGAAGGAAGAATAAGACAGTACGCCACACCGTTCCACATTTACATGAGACCTCAATCGTTGTTTGTTGCCCATTTTGTTGGCGGAGCCAACTTCCTTCAAGCGGTAGTTGCGAGAAGACACCCAGAAGAATCAGTCTTGGAGCTACATCAAGGTCTGAAAATCACCGTTCGCGACACTACTCATCAGTCTGCGGAGGAGGTTGTGGCGGTGATCAGAGAAGATCATGTGAATATTGGAGAATATGCTCAAGAGGTTGATTCAGGCAAATTCAACAATATTGAGGGGGAGATCCTGTCTTCGCGGTTCTTGGGAAGCTTTGTCAGTCATCAGATACGTCTAGCCAACGGGGACGTTCTCATGTCGAAGACCCCCACACAGAGACTCGAAAAGCCCTTCCCAGTAGGCAAGAAAATAGTTGTGTACTTCAAACCATCGGATACGATGGTCTACTCGTATCCTCCCATAGGCTTGTCGAGAGAATTGAGGGTGCTGTAGATGCCTGAGGTACAGATAGTACGACTCTCAAAAAGGTTCGGATCGATCATAGCCCTCGAAGACGTCAATTTGGACATCCGAGAAAGAGAGTACGTATCAATCATAGGTCCAAGTGGGTGCGGAAAATCTACACTCATCAAGTGCATAGCCGGAGTGGTTGTACCCGATGAAGGAAAGATATTGGTTAATGGCCAAGCGATGGGAGATGTTCCCATACAGCATAGGAGAATCGGATACGTCTTTCAAGAGATCGCGCTCTTTCCACACATGAAGATATTCGAAAACGTCTCATATGGACCACGAGTTCAGGGACAAGCGCCGCAAAGTGCCAAAGCGCTCGTTGACGAGCTATTCAACCTGATCAAGCTTAGTGACCGAGCTGACTCATTTCCCCTAGAATTGAGTGGGGGCGCTCAGCAAAAGGTGGCAGTCGCACGAGCCCTTGCGTCTGGCTCTGCCCTGCTACTACTTGACGAGCCTTTTGGAGCACTGGACGCAAAGGTCCGAGCAGACCTACGGTACGAGATTAGGAAGATGACGGCTGATCTGGGCCTGACTGTTCTTCATGTGACTCACGACCAAGAGGAAGCCATGTCAATATCTGATAGAGTTGTCATCATGAAAGCGGGAAGAATCATTGAATCCGGAAGCCCACTCGAACTGTACCTGAGTCCGAAAATGATCTTCACGGCAAACTTTCTCGGCGAAGCAAACTTCTTGGAAGCCAAGGTGATCCAGCAGACATCAGCAGGCGTTGTCGTGCAGATTGAAGACATGCATCTTCAGACTCTTGATAGAACTCGGAGGGTCGGCGAAGAGGTGATTATCGCCATAAGGCCGGAATTCCTATCCATAGCCGAAGGCTTGGGAGACGAGAATTGCTTGAAGGGAAGAGTTGCAGACATTAGGTTCATGGGCCACACAGTCCGATACGAAGTTGAGACAACAGAGGGAACCACGATATATGTCGAGCATCCTATATGCCTCGGAGAGCTAGAGATTGAGACTATGGACGAAGTCAGTCTTACGATGCTGCCTCACCATGTGATGGTCCATTCGGTGCCGGAGCGCGGCTTGGAGAAGGAAATTCAGTTGGAGTAGCGCCGGGGTTGACTTTGAATAAGGCCGGTGGTACAAACGCTTATGTGCCAATTCTGGACAATATTCAAGAGAAGAGATGCCTCAAAGTTCTAGACATATCGCTGGGTGGTCAAATGTTTGACTCTGATCCAGAGGATGATGAATATTGAGTGAGAAACTTCTGGGTTGGTTTGGAAAGCGGAGGCAGACAAAGGCTGTGCAGCTCATGCAGGCACATCTGTCTCTGACTACTCGTGCTGTAGAGGAATTGGGAAAGGCGATGGATTACAGGATCAAGAATCAGAGAGAGTTGGCTGAGGCAAGTATTGCAAGACTGTCAAGAATGGAGGAAGAGGCTGATGCCCTCAGAAGGGAGATTGCGCTTGAACTCACTAAGGGCGAGATACCTCCACACGACAGAGACGATCTACTCCACCTTTCGAGGGACATTGATTGGATAACTGACTGGTCGAAGGAATCGGGTAGACTGTTGTCAGTGGCTCCGGTGGAAAGGTTACCAGAACAGCTGACGAAGAAAGGATTAGAGATGGCTCAGGTTGTAAAGGAGACTGCGATCGCGGTTCGCAACTGCATTGACAAGTTGAGCGAAGAGCCGAGAGAAGCCATGAGGCTGGCGGACATTGTGGAATCCCTTGAGGAGAAAGTAGACACCCTCTACACAGAGATCAGAGGACTCTATCCCACTATGGACTTCACAAAGGTGAACCCAGGAGAGGTGTTTCTGGTAGGTCAGCTTTTTGATGCAATCGAAAACATTACGGACTGGTGTGAGAACACCATAGACCAGGTACGAGTACTTGCTGTTAGAGTCCTGTAAGCAACCTTTCCGAACCTCTGGACTTGACTGCTAGCAAGACATGAAGACGTTTCATCCGACTTGGCTTGCGTGTCGAAGTGGCGCAGATGTTCACTGAGCTTTGCGCACAGTGAGAAAGTTGGCTACGAAAGAGCTGAAACCGAGATTTCCCGTCAGCGCACCCATGAAGGCGCTCATGATCGATATCTCTACCCATGCCTTGACCAAGATGAAAATCAGTGTACCAAGGGTAAGCCAAGGGAGTGGGCCTAGGAAGTATGGCACGAGGGTGATAAAGAATATGACCGTGAATAGGCACTCGGGGGCGTAACCCAGCAGCACAACGGGGATTGTCAAGAGTGATGGGTTGGTCCTTCGTCCAATGTCGAAGAGCCTGTAGAGGGTTCCCGTAGTGAGTCCGGTTAATGATTTTCCGATTGGCAGCCCTATTAGGCCAAGCCAGGCCAGCCCTCCCAAAGGGCCAAACTGAATACCGGGAACAATTCCTCCCAGTAGCCCGATCAGAAAACCCAGAATCGGTCCACCATAAATGGCACCAACGAATGTAGCCACATGAGAGAGGTCAAATCCAACCTGGCCGACTCTTGTCAACCCTATTGAGAGAGCCGACAGGGCATTGGCTACTGCAACCATTATCGCTGTGAAAGCTACTGTTCTTGAATTCAGCCCAAAGCTCTTCAGGGTCATGAAGTTCACCATGCATCTTATGAACAACGTGCTTGTTCGCTTGCCAGTAAGCCGTTACTCACTTAAGGGTTTCTACCCAACAATGAGTGGCGGCTATCAATAACGGCTAGCGGGAACCTTATGCGTGCTTCATGAAAAAACGTTGATTTGGATCTGATCAGAGTTATCCTGAATTCTCAGCCTTGATCTTTCTAAGAACTTGCAAGGCATACCTGAGCTTCTCATAGCATATAGTTGGCTTGCTCTCTAGCAATTCTAGACTATCGACCAGCAAAGTTTTTGCGAAAGAGATCTGTTTGTCTATCTCGGCTTTTTGTAGATCAACCTCTTTGAATTCTGGATCGAAGTCAGTGAGACCATGGGTTAGCGACAAAACCGCAGCCGCATACTCTGTCTCTTCGGCTGCATGCCAAAGAGCCCGTTGTACGCTTTCTGGCTCCGCTTTCTGATCGTTAGCAATCTGATCTAGGAGGGAAATCGCCTTGGAGATTGCGTTCCTTATCTTGGGAACATACTTGGCCTGCATAGATGGCTACCACCTGGTTCGTCTTCTCCTTCGATTTGTTCGACCTACTTGAAGTTATTATCTGCGACAAGAGGAGAGTACAGTGTTTCACTCCACAGTCACGGATTTCGCGAGGTTTCGAGGACGATCAGGATCGTGCCCCTTCTCTACAGCAACATAGTATGCCAACAACTGAAGAGGAACTATGTAGAGGAGAGGCGTCATCATACTCGGAATGCCTCTAGGCATTTCAATGAAATCGTCTGAAATACTTTGAATTTGATCGTCTCCTTCTTCTATGACAGATATTATGCTGGCGCCTCTCGCCTTCATCTCCATGATGTTTCCGATTATCTTATTGTGGGTTTCATCCTTCGGAGCTACAAACACTACGGGATACCCGGGCTCTACTATCGCAATGAATCCGTGTTTGCTCTCTCCGGCTGCATAAGCCAGTGAAGGAACATATGCTATCTCCAGCAGTTTCAACCTGCCTTCTATCGCTGTGACCTCACTTATTCCTCTTCCGAGGAAACAGAAACTTTGACGATCTTGGTATTTTCTCGCCATCTCCTTAACCTTGTTCTCTTGTTTCTGTAGAATATTGGCGACTGCGTCTGGGACTTCTGCGAGCTTCCCAAGAAGATCAGTTGCCTCCTCGGAGCTTATTCTCCCGCGTCTCTCGCCAAGGATGATTGCCAGTTTGGTTAAGACTGTTACCTGCGCTGTGAATGTCTTCGTTGCAGCTACTCCTATTTCCGGACCAGAGTTTTGTCCTATGTAGACGTCGGAAAGTCTGGTCAAGGTCGATCCCATGACGTTGGTTATACCAACGACGGATGCTCCTCTCTCTCTGGATTGTCTCACCGCATTCAGGGTATCTGCGGTTTCCCCGGACTGGCTGGTGGCGACGACAACAGATTTCCTGTTCAGAAGATCTGCGTAGACATGATTGAACTCTGAAGCAATGACGGCTTGGCATCGGAGACCAGCAAGCTTCGCTAACGAGTAGCTACCTGTTAGACAGGCGTGGTATGCTGTGCCACAGCCGATGAGGTAAACCATTTCCGCCGAGTCAAGTCTCGAAGCCACAAGGTCGTGATAGATCCTTTGAGTTCGCAGGGCGTTACGAATTGCCTGTGGTTGCTCCAAGATCTCCTTCAACATGAAGTGCGGCTGACCTGACTTCTCTGCGGCCTCCCTTGTCCACGTGACTTCGACTGGAGTTCTTCTAACGATTTCGCCGGTCTGGGAATTTCTGATCTCGACCTTACCCAACTCAAGCGAAGCGACCTCGTCTTCCTCAAGCCACACTGCCCTATTCGTCAGTGGAAGAAACGCAGGAACATCTGACGCACAGTAGCTTGCATGTTCTCCAATTCCAATCACGAGGGGGCTTTCCCTTCTAGCGCACACTATTCTTTGAGGATCGTAACTACTGAGAACTGCAATAGCGAAGGCTCCGTTAAGCCTCCTCATGGTTTCTATGACCGCACCCGCAAGGCTCGAACCTTTCTTCAAGGATTCTTCGATTAGATGAGCAATAGCTTCGGTATCCGTTCTTGACTTGAAGATATGGCCGCGATCCTCCAGCTCCTTCCGCAATTCCATGAAGTTCTCTATGATCCCGTTGTGTATGACTGCGACCCGATTTTCGCAGTCAGTGTGCGGATGTGCATTTTCCTTGGAGGGGGCGCCGTGCGTTGCCCATCTGGTGTGCGCTATGCCAATCAGCCCGGGCATGTCGTCTAGATTGATCTGGGCGTGCACTTCGGAGATCTTTCCTTTGTCCTTCTTTATGATCAACTCGTTGTTGCTGACGGTTGCTTGCCCTACGGAGTCGTACCCTCTGTACTCTAAGCGTTCTAGGGCCTGTCGCATTATGGGCGCCGCTTGCCCGTTTCTCAAGATGCAGCCGAAGATCCCGCACATCATCCGTTCACATCGAAACGCAGAAGCGCCCTGAATAGGAAAAACATTACATAAGCATTCCTAAAAATCAATTTTGAGCAGTCGTATTGCGAACGTCTGGCCCATGGCGAGCTTTCATTGTTTTGGTCAAGGTATAGTTTTAATAATAATCCCTATGATTGACTATATCGACCATGTCTTACCTGGTGTTCAAGAGTAGAGAACAAGCCCAAGTGCTGCCAGTCCGAGTATACTCGGATCCGCGATCTATCAAGGCGATCGTTCAGCGCATGCGCTGGAAGATACTCCTCGAACTCTCGCAGAACGCATTATGCGCGCGGGACCTCGCAAAGAAGTTCAACACCAGCGAGCAGGTGATGTGCTACCACGTGAGAAAGCTTGAACGGGCTCGCCTTATTCGACTGGAGAGAACCGAGAAACGTAGAGGCGCTGTAGCGCGATACTACGTGTCAAACGTCAAGGCGGTGTCGCTGATTCCTGACACCGTAAGGAGAAGTGCCCGAAGGTTGGAGACGGAACTGGTGTCCTTTGAGCGCCTTGGAATGATCCTAGATCCCTTTCTGTCTGACGGCGGCGCTAACCTCACGATCGTTGTCGGTAGCCCGACTGAGCACGGTGAGCATCGAGCAAGGGCGAGAGATGGTCATCATGCCGCCAACCTCACACTTTTCCTCGGTTCGTTGCTTCCTGTCACAAGAAGGCTTGTTGTTAGGTTAGACACCGAGATGAACGAGCATCGCACGGAAGAAAATCTGATTGTCGTGGGCGGACCGCGGGTTAACACAGTCGCTGCTAGGCTTAACAACCAACTCCCAATCAGATTCAGTCTCACTGGTACAAGTAGTATGATCTCGACAATTTCGGGCAAGACCTACAATGGCGATGAGGAGGGACTGATCTGCCTCATAGACAACCCTTTCAATGCAAAGTCCAAGGTCCTGATATTGGCCGGAAATACTCATCTTGGGACCGCCGCTTCCGTGATTGGATTCGTTAAGTATACTGAGCGTGTTGCCGAGGGGAACTCTTCAGCCAAAGAAAAGATTGCCAAAGTTGTGAAAGGCGTCGATCTCGATAGCGATGGATTGATTGATGATGTTGAGTTCTTGGAGTGACTCGCGGTCATACCTTTGGGAACGCGATCTATAGGTTTAAGGCCTATTTCTTGGCCAACTTTTCTCTCAATATTTCTGCCACGAGTTTTGGATCAGCCCGTCCCCTCACTTCTCCCATCACTATGCCCATCAGTCTACCTTCAGCACGTTTACCTTGTTCTGCTACCCATGACAGGTTCTCCGTAATCTTGTCTTGAATCAAATGCTCCAGCTCATCTCGAGAAAGCATTCCCAGTCCGAGTTGCCCAACAGCGTCGTGGGGGCTTGATTGAGGGTTCTTTGAGAGCCATGCCAACATGTCTTGAACAGACTCTTTTGCGGTTACACCCTGTGAGACCAGTCGAAAGGTTTCAATGAAATGTCCGTCAGATAGATTGTCCACCGGAAGGCCTTCCCTTTCTAGACTTCTGACCGATTCGGTGAGTATTGTTGCCACGAATGACGCTGCCAAGGTAGTTTCTGCCATAATTGTTGAGAATAGCTCAAGGTACTCCGAGTTCACAAGTTGATCTGCAAGCTTCCTATTGAGTCCGTGCCGATCCATCAGCTGTTTCGCGATAACATCGGGCATCAGCGGCAGGCTCTTCCTCACCGTTTCAATCCAGTCCGACCTTACAACAACAGGTGGAATGTCAGTTTCAGGATACATTCTTGCGGCTCCTGGTCTGGGACGCATGTACGTCGTAGTGCCGTCTTCATTTGCTGCACGAGTCTCTTCAGGAACACCTCTCAATGCCTCTCCAGCTCTCCCTGCCACTGCTCTGAGAGCATCTTCGCATTTCGTGCGGTCGTCCGCAACTATTACGACTGCGTCATCCTCTTTGCAAGCCAGTCTCTTCCGTAGCTCAAATACTTCCCTTTCCGATACTCCGTATGCCGGAAGTTCGTCGGTGTGGAATATTCCACCTACTCCCCCCCAGAAAACGGCCCTGTGGGCGAGTTCTGTTCCTAAGCGTAGGCCTGGTTCAAGTTCAGTTCTCAACAATCCGGAGAACTTCGGCAATCGCGAGGCAAGGACGACGCCTCCTTTCGTTAAGGCCTCTCTGATCACCCGGCATCGTGAATCCTTGAATAGCGCCGTAACGTCATGAAACTCTTCAATCAGTTGACTCTCGGCTACGCTTCTGGCTTTAAGTTCTCTGCAGATTCCGATGAGCGCGAGCTGTCTGTTCACCTCGTTCTCGACGACTTTCGAGATTAGTTCGAGTTTCTGCACGCCCTTTATCTCTATGAGCGCTCCCTCCCTTGTTGATATGTTGAGATCCTGCCTTATCGTTCCAAGGCCACGCTTGACCCTCCTCGTCGCTCTGAGAACCCTACCTATGCCAAGCGCAACCTCTTGAGCCTGCTGAGGCGTGTTTATCACAGGCGCCGTTGTGACTTCTATCAGCGGAATCCCCAGCCTATCCAAGCGATACCGAGTCGTGAGACCGACTTCGCCAGTTTTACGAGCCGCATCCTCCTCCAAAGAAATCTGGGTTATAGGAATAGTAGTCCCATCAACTTCCATCGACCCACCTAAGGCGACGACACAAGTTCTTTGGAAGCCCGCAGTGTTCGACCCATCAATCACAATCTTCCTCATGACCTGTATCTCGTCAACCGGCGCCGATTTCAAGAGTGAGGCGACAGTGATCGCCACGGTCACGGCCTCTCGGTTCAGTTCGTGGGGTGGCTCTTCATCGATCTCCACAAGGCATGAGGTTCCGTCATCCACTTCATACAAGATCATTCGCCCACGTTGAAACTCAAAAAGCGCAGCAGGATCCACCTGTCCGAGTTCGCTCTGAGTTGGTCTCAATCTTCTGAGAATAGTTCTAGACGGCTCGCCGATGGAAAGCCTCGTTGGACAGCTGCAGAACATTTTGGCTTGCGTGTTTAGCTGCTGGTGGACTTCGAGACCAACTTTGAGACCGATTTCCTGATAGCTAACCTTGCCCAACCGATCTCAGCTCTAGAGAAATCTCCTTCGGGAGAACTCACCTGCTATGTCCGCTACCATCATCTCCTTTGCTTTGGCGACGTCCGTCGTCTGGCCAAGAACCCACATCATCTTCACGTACGCCGTTTCAGATATCATATCTCCAAGTGGAATGACGCCCATAGCCAGTAAATCCCTGCCTGTTTCATAGACGTTCATGTCTACTGCGCCCCAGATGCACTGAGACGTCATACCCACGAGCAGACCTGCGTCCAGTGCCTTCTTCAGGGGCCCAAAGCAGACCCTGCCCACATGCCCTAAACCTGTTCCCTCCAAAACTAGTCCTCGATATTCTTTCTCCCGATACCAGTCTATGACTGCAGGGTTAAAGTTTGGATGAAACTTCAGAAGGGCCACCTTCTCCTCAAAGTCTGCCATGACCTCGACGTTCTTCGATCGGTCACGGCTTTGAAAAGTCTCTGCGAAAACCTCTACCTCAAGATTCCTTAGGTTAAAGCGCCCAAGAGGTTTGGGATCCATCGTCTTGAAGGCGTCCCTAGCGCTCGTATGACATTTTCTTACCCTTGTCCCGCGATGGATGGTGACATATTCGTCTGAGCTTGCCTCATGCATCGCGACAACAACTTCAGCGAATGGGGCTCGAGCGGCTATCGCTGTGGCGGCCATAAGGTTGGAGGCGGCGTCTGAGCTTGGGCGATCTGATGATCGCTGAGCTCCAACAAGAACTACAGGAGAGGAAAGATGTCTGAGGGAGAAGCTTAGGGCGGCTGCAGTGTACCCCATGGTGTCTGTTCCGTGGGAGAGGACGACTCCCTCGGCTCCGCTCTTGAGTTCTGTCAGTGTGGTATGGGCCATATCTTTCCAGTGATTAGGGCCGATGTTCTCGCTAAACTCGCTGCAAAGGATCTTCGCGTCGATTCTCGCTATCTCTGAGATCTCGGGAACGAAGCAGTGAAGGTCTTCCGCTGTCAGGGCGGGTTGGACAGCCCCGGTTCTGTAGTCAACTCTGCTCGCGATCGTTCCGCCCGTGCTCACTATCGATACTCTGGGAAGCTTTGGCCTTTCCTCAGGAGGAGGAGGCGAGGTAAACTGGGGCTTCTCACCTTTGCTCATGAACTCGATTAATGCGCCGTTGATGCATCGGATTCCAATGTTGTATCCATTTCTGAGCTTGATCACTATGTGGCTGTCATCGGCGTACTCGGATCGCGGGAAAAGTGTCCCTTCGTATACTTGGCTGCCCTTGGTGACTTTGATGTTGTCTCCGACGGAGACGTGAGCTCGCCTAAGAGCCTCAGCTGCCTTCCCCTTGTATCCTGACAGCGCCTTATCCAACGATTTCACCTTAACTCTCTGTTACCTCCAAGAGTTGGCTTAATTGTTGCGCCTCGGACTAAACACTGCACCCCAGTTCGCTCTGCTTCTTAGTTCCTCGAAGGCGAATGACTGAAATCTGATGCTGCTTTGGATCTTGCTCGTGGCGATCATAACGCGAACCCTAGAGGCTCTTGGACACATATGGGCCGTCTGGGGCGTACCGAAAGCCATAGTAGTACTGCCTAGTGCCAAGTGCGCTTGTGACAAGAATCTTCTTTCCACCCTCTCTTCGGGAGATTGACTCAGCTTCTTCGAGGAGGGCTTTGCCGTACCCCTTATGCTGCCAAGCGTCGGCCTCTTCTGTTCCAACTGGGACCACAGGTCCACAAACTTTGACTTCTCTCACGATTGAGGCTGCTGCTCGGGCGATCTCGGGTCTGCCTGCAGACTCTGAGGGGATCCTCAAGCGCAGATAGCCGACCAGAATATCCTGCTTCGTATCCTCTGCAGAGATGAAGAACTCTCGGCCTCCTGAAGCTTCGTACTCTTCACAGAGAATTTCGATCTGAGCAGGGTCGGCCTCAACGTGATCCCTGAGCCACCTGTGCCCTACCTCCCTGCATCTAATGCAACGGCAATGAATGCCTCTCTCTTTCAGTTTTGATCGCACCAGCTCTCTGAGATCGCTCCTGCCAACTCCGTCCTCTATGAGGTTCGCGGGAATGTCCCTCTGAACCCTCATTATCCTGACCCATCGTGGAATATTCCGCTTGATTTCGACTATCAGTTCTGCAGCCTCTTCTGAGGAATATGGCCTGTATCGTCCTTCAAGCCACCAGTCATAGAGCCGAGTGCCTTTGAGCACTAGGCACGGATAGATCTTCAACATATCAGGCCGGAAGCGGTGATCTGAGAATATCTTCTTGAATCCTTCTAGATCCCGGTTGAAGTTTGATCCTGGAAGGCCAGGCATCATGTGGTATACAACCTTCAGACCGGAGCCTTTCAAGATTCGTGTAGACTCTATGACGTCAGCGACTGTGTGTCCACGATTGACTGTGGCATAGATGTCATCGTAGACATTTTGGACTCCAAGTTCGACCCTTGTGACGCCCATCTTCAGCATCTGGTCGACGTGACTCTGTCTCGCCCAATCTGGCCTTGTCTCCACCGTGATTCCGACGTTCCTCATTGCCGCTGTTTCCGCGAGCTGCTTTGCTTCTTCAAGGTCGGCGGATGAATGACCGTTGGTCGCGTCGAGACATTTCTTCACGAAAGATTCTTGAAAACTGACTGGTGTGGCAGGGAATGTTCCGCCCATGATTACTAGTTCAACTTTGCTTACGGCGTGGCCGATCGCCCTAAGCTGCTCAATTCTGCTTGTTACCTGCAAGTAGGGGTCATAATTCGATTGGGCTCCCCGCATCGAGGCGGGTTCCTTGCCCGTGTAGCTTTGGGGGACTCCCAAGTCCGGGCCGCCGGGGCAGTAGAAGCAGGGAGCACGTTCATGAGGACATTTCGTAGGAGGAGTCATGACTGCGATGATCGTGACGCCGCTGATGCTTCGGACGACCTTTCTCTTCAGCACTTTGCGAAGGTTGCGCTCAGAAGGTAGCAGGTGAGCAATGATCTCAGAGTTGGAAGGGATCTTGTCAGCATTGAAATCTCTGCACACTTCTATCTTAATGCGTTCAAGATCTGCTCTCGTGGGATTATTCGTGTCGGATAGCTTTTCGATGATTCGTCTGGAGAGTTGGCAGGCGGAGGTCAATGCTGAATGTTCCACGAAAGATCCGGAGGCCCATTTGAAAAGTCTTTGCCCGCTGGCTCTATGGGCACGGCTTAATAGGACCTGCAACTTTGTTAGAAGAGGGGCACAATGAGTTCAAGGAGAACAGGAATTGCGGACCTAAGGCTGCATCCTGGCACTGCGCCTTCGTGGCTTGTCTCACGAATGGAAATGCTAGCGGAGAAGATCTTCATCCTGATACGCGACGAGTATGGAGAAGACGAGATTCTGGCCAGGTTGTCAGACCCGCTGTTCTTTCAGGCGTGTTCAAACGCTCTAGGCTATGATTGGGATAGCAGTGGCACCACGACCGTCACATGCGGAGTCCTCAAGAGGGTTTTCGATTCGACAGATCTAGGACTCAGAGCCGCCGGAGGCAAGGGTAAGCGATCCAAGCTCGCGTTGAGTGAAATCCAAGGAATTGGAGAAGAATTTGATCTCTCTCAGAGCGAAGTGTCAAAGATCGCCTATGCCAGTAGAATGACAGCAAAGGTCGATTCCGTCGCTATCCAAGCAGGCTATCAGATCTATCATCACATGATATTCGTTTCAAGCCGGGGCCAATGGGCGGTGATACAGCAGGGAATGAGGCCTGCTGAGCGCCTTGCCAGAAGGTACCATTGGCTGTCGTCTGATGTCAAGAGCTTTGTGGACAAGCCTCACAGAGGCATAGTTGGGGAGCAGGCCCATAGCTGTGTTCTCGACATGACTGCGGAAGAGAGTGAAACTTGTCGAGGATTATGCACTGACTTGGTTGGAGAAGGACCTGAGCGAGTAAGGCGATTATTTCACTCTATCAGGAGCCCTGATCAAGAAGCCTTGACCAGATGGACGGAGTCAAACGCTCAGCCCGAGTATGTCACCTACTATGAGGTGATCCCCCAACGAATGGATTGGGACGCGTTAAAGGACGCGTATGAAACCCGTCCGACAGGATATGAGGAACTCTTGGCGATAAGAGGAGTGGGGCCTGCTACCGTGAGGGGGCTTGCGCTCATCTCGGAAATAATCTTCGGTACAGGTCCGAGCTGGAGAGATCCCGTCAGATTCTCGTTTGCATACGGGGGAAAGGACGGTGTCCCCTTCCCAGTAGACAGAAAGGCAATGGATGAATCTATCAAGGTACTTGCTGGTGCTATCGAAAGCGCGAAGGTCGGTGACCTAGAAAAGCTCAGAGCTCTCAGGAGACTCCATCAGTTCGCAGCCAGAATCCCCCGAAGAAACTAGCGCCTTCGAGAGAAGCCTGTCATATAATTCTGACCAGACTTCCTTCCGAGAACCAGCCTCTTCTCAGCGACTCTCCTGAACTTCATCCTCGGAAATGGAGAAGTCCTAGGCCTAGCCTGTATCTTGGGAGTCTGGCTTCTAACCTTTCCAGCCTTAGTAAGCGATCCGTGAGTTGGCATTCATTGCCACCAGACATTAGCATTACGCCTATCTCTTTTAAGTGTGTCGAGACTACACGAGTATGCTTGACTAGGCGCCTTTGAGAGGTTTCTGAATCCATGAAAAGAGGTTGGTTGCTAGGGTTCGAATGCTCTCAGGAATCATGCCGTTCGCATCTCTAACAAGTCTGCTTTTTCCAGAAGGTTGAAGGTGAGGCCAAGCTCCTTGAGCGCTTCTTTGCCTGTTTCAAAGTATGTTAGGTCAGATATGGACTTCAATGTTCTTTTGCCGTCTGTCCAATACAGCGCGAGCACTGGAAGAACTTCGAGCTCTCTCATCCGCTTCTGCATAGACCGCAATTTCTCGCGATCTCCTTCTCCAAGTCTGCTCAACAGGAACCGGGTACTTATTGGCCCTGGAAATCTCCGTTTCGGAATAGTCCTCATAGCCTTCCTCTCAAGTCGGGAGATTCGTGGCTTTCTGCGTAGGATCTGTTCCAGATTTCTGGCTTCTGGGACTAGACGCTGAAGTTCCTCCAAAGCTCTCAGGTGCTCATGGTCGGCAAGGGTGTTGATCTCTGAGACTGCGACGGACGTCACATTTGAGAATTCTTTCTGCCTTGACTTCTCTACGAGCTTTGATATCTGCTTTATTGACTCAGCCTTTCGTGAGGCCAAGTAGGACGTATAGCCACCTAGATCTCTTACGAACCGCTTAATTGTCTCCTTTCTTTTAGTTCTCTTCTTACAAGCGGTTCGAAGCTTGTCTATTAGGTCACTGACCTTCTTCTGGATAGAGACGGCCAGTTTCACCTTGAAGCGCACTAGGCACTCGTTTGCCAGCCAGACAGCCTCTTCATACCCTGCGTTGGCTATGAAATAGGCGTATGTCGCGGTTAGAACTGCCACGCGCCTAAGCATCTCAGGGTCGACCTTGTCGATTGTGTCCTCTGATGTGTGATAGTACTTGTCGGGCCACTGGATCAGCATTGGACAGGGGACACCCACTGTCGGGTCGGATAGGATGTAGTGGTCGCTTCCACCTGAGAATGGGATCATGGCTTGCTTGAAGAGGGCGTAGCTAGAGGTACCACCGAGGCTCTTTGCATCTGTGGATATCCGTTCGAGAAGGTTTTCCATCAGGTCGACCACATATGAGCTAGTCGCCTCTGGCGGAGACTCTATGAGGAGCGGACTCTTGCAGAGATCTTGATTCTCTCCGACCATGTCCAAGTTGATTGCAGCCAAGGTCCTTTGGATAGCGCGTCTGTTGGCCGCTGAGTAGGCATAGGTTCCAGTCATCTCCGGAACGAGGAGAAATCGTATGGTTCTCTTGGGTTTGGGAAGACGTTTCTCTACAATTAGTCTCTGTAGAGTACGCGCAACTTCGATCGCTGCTCCACAGCCAGAGGCATTATCGTTCGCGGACGGTTGGGGATGGCACAGGTGCGCGACTACTAGAACCTCCTCGTCTGTTTTTCCGCTGATGACTGCACTTACGTTCTCAATCCTTCCGTTGTAGAATCGGGAGTCCACCCTTGCATGCACCCTGACTGGTCTCTTCCCCTTCTGATCCCGGATCAGCTTCCTTAGCTCGTTGCCTTGCCTTGGGGAGATTACAAAGCCGAAGCATGGCTTCCGCCTACCATGCCACCAGAAGCTCGTGTATTGAAGTGCGTCAGGCAGATCGGTTCTCTGCCTGATCGGTGGAAACTCGGCCATTCGATCTGTGACTATTCCCATCGCTCCATACTTGTCCACTGCAAGTGAGCGAACCCTCTCAACATCTCCTGAGGTTACCACTATTTTTCCTCGAACTTTTACTCTCTTGTACTCTCTGGGTTCCTCTCCGTTTTCCAACACGACAAGGTCGGCCTCTACCCCCTTGGGAGGCGTTCGTGAGCTTCGTTGTATGATTGACATCTTGTCCTCGCTGAAACGGGCGAGCAGCTTTGCTGATGTTCTAGGTTCGACTATTCTAAGTTCGGCTTCATTTACTGACCATTCTTTGAACATGAGCTGAGTCCAATACGTGGTCTTCCCGTCTGCGGGATATTCCAGGAGTCTTGCGTCTAGTCCATAGCTCCTAAGCGTTGCTTTGCACCAGTTTGCTGCCTCTCGGAATCCAGGGCTGGCCTGTATTCTATGGTATCGAGATATCTGCGCAACGTGCTGTTTCGCCATTGTTCCAGATATTTCTCTCGATATCTCATCCACTAGCTGTTTGAGCATGATCCTTCACACTTCTCGGGGTTACGTGGATAGTGGTTGGTGCTTCATACTTTGATCTTTGTTCCAGAAGCGTCTCTGCGGTAGAGACCGAACTCCTGAAGGTTTCTGAGAGTTTCTGCATCGAATACGGGCCCGTCTTTGCAGACGCGATATCCGCCGATTACGCAGCTTCCGCAGATCCCTATGCCGCACTTCATTAGCCTTTCCAAGCTAGCCTGCAAAGGAACAGCCTTGTCGAGACATTTCTCGGCTACTCTCTTCATCATCAGTTCTGGTCCGCAGGCGTAGGCAATGTCGAACTTGGAGTTCTCCATCAGAGTGATCGCAACATCAGAGGCTAAAGCTTTGGAGCCATAAGATCCATCATCGGTCGACGCTAAGAGTCTGGTTTTCGCTTTCGCAGTTGCCTTCTTGATCCTTTCGAGGAATAGCAGTTCTGACTTAGTTCTAGCGCCTACTACGATGGCTAGCTCATCAGATCTTAAGGAGAGTCTCTCTATGAGAGGAGCTATGCAGGCTATGCCTGTTCCACCACCTACAACAAGCGCCTTGCCGCCTTCTGCAATCTTGAAGCCGTTCCCATACGGACCCCGTATTCCAAGATCGTCTCCAACCTTTGCCGCATGCAGAGCCTGCGTCGCCTCTCCTACCAGTCTGACCGTCACGCCACAGTAGCCCTTTCCCATCAGGTAGGATAGGCTCATGGGGATCTCGTCAACGCTAGGAATCCAGACCATGACAAATTGGCCCGGACCTGCCTCCGAGCATTGTTCATCAGTGAACATGATGGTTTTGATTGAGGAAGTTTCGGTCCTTGTTTCCTCGACCTTCACAATCCTCGGTCGGTGTATTAGCTCTGTATTACCAACCATTCGTCACGCCTCTCCAAGAGAGTACGGGTTGCCGGCCCTTAAGGCATTTCACGTTCGCCTTCAGTCTCTAAAGAAGAACCGTGTTTCGCCCATGGTTTCCACGTTGAGGGGGCGCACCTTGACGACTATTGGAAAGTTTTTCACGACTTCGCCTATGATAAGACAATGGTGCGGCGGTAGGTCCCTCGCGATCAGTTTCACGCTTTCG
>Ga0315309_1000344_pt1 | contig 28101 bp, 23 predicted proteins | sample TDP4_MG_FD_203080 | JGI IMG/M metagenome (GOLD analysis project Ga0315309, IMG submission 203080) | Freshwater sediment microbial communities from Lake Towuti, South Sulawesi, Indonesia - TDP4 | ecosystem: Environmental > Aquatic > Freshwater > Lake > Sediment | place: Indonesia: South Sulawesi...
TGGAAATCGGATAGACGCACGTTCATGCATCTTCTGGGCGCAACGGTTCATGCATCTCCAAGTAAAGAAACCGAAATAGGCAGACAGCTTCTGAAGAAAGACGCGAATCACCACGGCTCACTCGGCATAGCTGTTTCCGAAGGCTTGGAATACACTGAGAAGCACGAAGACGCAGTTTACAGTTTGGGCTCGGTTTTGAATCATGTGCTCATGCACCAGTCCATAATCGGGTTAGAAACCATCAAACAGTTTGAAATCGCCGACGACAAACCCGATTTGATAGTGGGCTGTTTGGGCGGAGGCAGCAACTTCGGAGGCATAGCCTTGCCTTTCGCGGGAGAAGTGCTAAAGAAGAAACGACAATGCGAGTTCCTAGCCGCGCAGTCCGAGGCAGCGCCTAACTTGGTCAAGGGCAACTATGAATACGACTTCGGCGACGTAGCTGAACACACGCCACTACTCAAAATGTACACCATCGGACACAAGACTGACATGCAGCCAATAAAAGCTGATGGACTGCGCTACCACGCAGCTGCACCACTAATAAGCGCTCTGAGACATCATGGCATAGTCAAGGCCAAAGCATACCCAGCGGATGAGAAAGCGATATTTGAAGCTGCGAGAACATTCCTTCAATGCGAAGGCTGGCTCATTGCACCAGAATCGAGCTACGCTGTAAGGGCGACAATAGACGAAGCCCTAGGCAATGAAAAAACCGGAAAAGAAAAAGCGATATTAATGAACATAAGCGGACACGGATTCCTAGACATACCAGCCTACAGAGAAAAACTAGGAATGTAGAACGGAAGCTTAGGCTTTACCTTCTTTTTCCACTTCTTTGATCGTGTCGCATATGATATCCAGTGCAGAGTCTGCCAATTCTTTGGTTATGACTAACGGTGGAGCAATTCGTATAGTTGATTTGCCGCAGGTTATGACCACAACCCCGCGTTTCCAGCTTCGCATCATTATTTCCTCAGCCTTTTTCGGTGCTGGTGCTTTCGACTTCTTATTTTCGACTATTTCGGCGCCTATCATCAAGCCTTTACCACGCACATCGCCTAAGATTTCGCTTGTCTCCATAAATTCCTTTAGTCGTTTCATGATGTAAGTGCCCTGTTTGACCGCGTTCTCCATCAAGCGTTCCTTTTCAAGCACATCTAAGACCGCGAGTGAAGCGGCGCAGGCGACTGGGTTGCCGCCGAATGTGGATGCGTGGGTTCCGCCTTCCCAATCCATAACTTTGGCGCGCGCGATTATGGCGCTTAGGGGCATGCCTGAAGCTAGTGACTTTGCCATACAGATTATGTCAGGCTCGATTTTCCAGTTCTCTATGGCGCAGAATTTGCCTGTTCGTCCCACTCCGGCTTGGACTTCATCGTCAATCATTAGCATGCCATATTTGTCCGCAAGCTTCTTCAACCGAGGGAAGTACTCTGGAGGAGGCACAACGTAGCCCCCTTCGCCTTGAATTGGTTCAAAAACGAAGGCTGCAACATCCTCAGGTGGAATATACTTTTGCAGCACATACTCGTCTATGAAGTCGACACACCAGATATCACAGCCAGGATAAGTCATCTTGTACGGGCAACGGTAGCAGTAACCGTAGGGCACATGTGTCACGCCTGGAACCAGCGGAAAGAAATGTCTCCGTTGCACAGGTTTGCTGGCAGTGAAGGAAACAGCGCCCATAGTTCGACCGTGAAACGCGCTGATGAAAGCTATGAACAACTGTCGCCTCGTGTGCCAACGCGCCAGTTTAGCCGCACCTTCAATCGATTCGGCGCCACTGTTGCCAAAGAAAACTCTTTTCTCCCATTTGCCAGGAGTGAGTTGCGTCAATTTCTCGCCCAAGTCTACAACTTCACGGTACAGGAAGTCAGTGATCGAATAGTGCAGGTAGCGGTCGCACTGCTTCTTGATAGCTTCAACAACTTTGGGATGATTGTGGCCCACGTTCAAGCAGACGAGCCCCGAGTTGAAGTCAATATATTCGTTTCCGTCGACGTCTCGCAGGATGCATCCGCTTCCGCCTTCGATTGCAAGTGGATAAAACCTCACGAACGACTGTGAAATCACACGTTCATCTCGTTTCACAAGCTCGCGCGCTTTAGGACCTGGAGGTCGAACCACAATCTTTGGATAATCAGCCATGTTTTCATCCATCCTCGAAAGAGTATCCGTTAAGAAGCATTGGCTTTTATAGGCGTTTCCCTCGAAAGACAGCAACACCATTATCAGAATGGCTCAGACAGCTGCAAGCTTAAGAAGCTGGAACTAAAAGTGAGGCCCTTTGGTCTAGGCTTTCGTGACTGTTATTTCAATGGTGGAAACGTTTGATCTTCGACCGTCCTGCCCCGTTACCTCTTCAGTTCCAATTTGGATGTCTACCAGCTTCAAGTCTTTGACAAAGGACCTTCTAAGCACTTCAATAGTGTCCACAGCTCTGCTGATCGCTCTGCCCCGCGCTTTAATGCACACCTTACTTCCTCCAACATTGAAGAAAGTCAGGCACGCGATCACGTAATTCATGATAGGTTTTTTGCCGATGAAGACCACATTTTCTTCAGCCTTTTTCGACTTCTCAGGTTGCTTCGGTTTTTCCTCAGCCATATGCTCTCCTCCTTTGACAGCGAATGTTCAATGTGCTCCGGTGAATCATAGCTCTTGCTGTAGCCTCTTATATTTTTCCCACGATTCATCAATCCAGCGCTTCAATTCATCAATGTCTTCTGGCGTAATCGAATCGAAGCGTCCTTGATGCTTCAAGTATTCCTCAATTGGCTTGCGCTTGGCTTTATCCACTAGAGTGGCGCTGGGTGGACTGAATTCAAACTTGCCGTGGACGATTTCATAGAGTGGCCAAATTCCCGTTTGCACTGCAAGTCTTCCCAGTTCAACGGTTTTCTCGGTTGAGAAGCGCCAGCCAGGTGGGCATGGAGTAAGCACCTGAAGATATCTTGTGCCCGTCATCGCCTTTGCTTTTCTCAGCTTGTCGACAAAGTCAGTTGGATATGATACGCAGGCTGTGGCAACGTAGGGTATTCCATGCGTCGCCATAATCATCGGAACATCTTTCTTGTGCTCCCGCTTGCCGGTTGGAGTTGTCGTTGTACGGGAGCCAAAAGGCGAAGAGCCACTACGTTGAAAGCCTGTGTTTCCATATGCTTCGTTATCATAGCATACGTAAATGAAGTTGGTTCCTCTCTCAGCTGCACCTGACAGAGCTTGCAAGCCTATGTCAACCGTGCCGCCGTCTCCAGCCCAAGCCAACACTGTGACATCTTTCAAGCCTCTGGCTTCAAACGCAGCAACCACACCAGACGCAGCCGCAGCAGCCGCTTCGAATGCAATGTTGAGGCATGGAGTGTCAAACGCAGTGAAAGGAAAAGCGCTCTGAAGCACAGATGTGCAACAAGCAGGCACGACAAACACTGTTCTGGGTCCCAGCGCTTTCTGTGCTAGTCTTATGGCTATTGTGGCTCCGCATCCAGAGCATGCTGCGTGACCAGGAAGCAAATATTCCTCGGTTGGAAGTTCCTTCAATGTTGTCATGCCTTTCACTCTCGCAGCCCTATCCAATTCACTTCCTTCTCCACCCTCCCTGCCTTCAGGTACTGAATGGATTTGTTTACCATTGCTTCGATGTCGTGAGCGGTCACGTCGCGGCCACCAATGCCAGCTATAAAGCCTGCTGTTAACGGTGAGTCCTTTCCAGAACACAGCGAGGCCTTGACTTCGGTGTGTAAGGGTCCTTCCATTCCATACGAAACTTGACGATCGATCACGGTCACCATGTGCGCGTTTTTTGTGAGGTTCTGGATTTCGTCTTTTGGGAAAGGTCTGAAAACTCTGACGCGTGCAGCGCCCACTTTGTGACCTTGGCTTCTGAGCCTGTTGACTGCGAGTTTGGCTTCACTTCCGATTGTTCCCATTGAAAATATGATTAGGTCAGCGTCTTCACACAAGTACTTCTCAATGTGTCCGCCGTATTCAGTGCCGAATCGTCGTCCATAGTCTTTGTCGATTTCGGAAATCAGCTGCCGCGCGTTTTCCAAAGCCTCGTACATGAAGTATCTGAATTCCATGTACCATTCTGGATAAACAATGGGGCCGTGTGTGATTGGGTTGTCGACATCGAGCAGCCACGGCGGGTTGTAGGGCGGCAGGAAATCATCTATCTCGTCTTGATCGGGAATCCTGACAGGCATGGACGTGTGGGACAGGATAAAGCCTTCAAAGCATATCATGGCTGGCATGAAGACGCGTTTGTCCTCACATAGCTTATAGGCTTGAATGATTGTGTCAAAGATTTCCTGATTGTCGGCACAATAGAACTGAATCCATCCCGTGTCTCGTTGAGAAAGCGAATCACTGAAGTCTGCCCAAATGTTCCACGGTGGTCCCATGGCACGGTTTACATTAGCCATGACTATTGGGAGTCGAGCTGCAGAGGCCCAGTGAAGCATCTCGTGCATTAATGCCAAGCCGTGCGCTGAAGTCGCAGTGAACGCGCGTGCTCCTCCTACAGCCGCTCCTATGCAGGCAGCCATGGCGCTGTGTTCCGACTCAACTCTAATGTACTTGGCGTCCATTTGCCCAGTTTCAACCAAGTCTGCAATCTGCTCAACCACAGTGGTCTGTGGAGTAATCGGATAGGCAGCGATGACCTGGGCTCTTGCCGCCTTGCAGGCAAGTCCAGCTACGCGGTTTCCAGTTTCAACGATAACCTGCGTCAATTATGTTTCTGCCTCCCGTTCCATAACGATTATCTTGAGTGGGCACTCGTGAGCACAAATACCGCAACCTTTGCAGTAGTCGTAGTTGATTTTGGGCGAATTATCCTGATCAAGCTCAATGCATCCTTCGGAACAGAAAATCCAACAGATTCGGCATTTAGTGCACTTTTCACGGTTGACCGCAGGTCGAAAAGTTCGCCAAGAGCCAGTTTTTCCAGTGCTTGCAATACGTGGCTTAGAAAGTGGAGTGAGTGGCAGATCGTCTTTGTTCTTCGGAGGTTTTGCCATCGGCGCCACCATGGTAGAAGTAGACCTTAGTATAGAGTCGAGGGTTAAAGTGTTTCGCATAGGCACGGAAAACGCTTAGAGCCTAATCAAACCATGGAGGTTTGCCAGTTCTTTACCAATCGTTCATATGCTAATGCTGCTGCTTTTGCGTTTTTTTCGCCTGCAGCGCCATGCCACGTGTCTTTGATGGCTTGGATCACGCTTTCCAGCTTGACTTCTTCTGTTGCTCTAGCAAAAGCGCCAAGCATTGTTGTATTGAGGACAGGAAGCCCAGCGACCAGAAGCCCTAGTTCTAAGGCTATGCCTGTTGCATCAACCGTTGCTACGCGACTGTGCTTGAGATTCAGTTCTTCAGGCTTCTTGCGGGTGTTCACGACGACTAAGCCGTCTTTTTTCAATCCTTCAGTGACGTCGACTAAGTCTAAAAGCCCAGAGTCCAGCACAACCACATAGTCCGGACTATAAACTTGGCTTCGAACCAGAATAGGCTCATCGGATAAACGGGCAAACGCTTTCACCGGCGCCCCACGACGTTCAGCACCAAAAAAAGGAATGGCTTGAACCCACTTGCCTTCCTTGAAAGCAGCACGAGCCAACAGTTCAGCAGCAGTGACCCCGCCTTGACCGCCACGACCATGAATCCTTATCTCTTTCAGCACCACACTTCTGCTCCACAGCTTAGAATCACAGAAAAGACATACTAGATATTTAGTTTTGCCCTCGAGAAGCCAGCTTTAAAATGCGCGCGGGGCTAATCGTTGGAAGCAGGTTTGATCCTAATAGTGATGAGCAAGAGCATATTCACAAAGTTGATGAACACTGCTGCCCAAAAAGCAGCATGCGAACTCCAGCTCGCGTACACGAACAGTAGGGCAATGGGGCCTGCGAAACCTCCCAAGTCCATGAAAGTACGGTAGAAGCCAAGCATTCCTCCTCTCGCAGAGGGCGGCGAAAGATCCGAAAGCAGCACGATCAAACTAGTGAAAACCAAGCCCTCGCCGAATCCTTCGAAGAAGCCAGCGGCGAGGAACGCCTCCAAACTGTATATTGCCGTGAACGCAGCTAGGCATCCTGCGTCGATCAAGAAACCCGCCAACACAATGGTTTTTCTACCGAATCTGTCGGCTAGAAAGCCGGAACTGAACGCAGCCAACACGTGGCCTGCGACACGCAGACTGATAATCAAGCCGATGTGTGCCTCAGGAAACAGAAGTTCTCTGTTGAGATAGAGCTGGAGAACCGTGGCAAAGATCCCTTGCATCACAAGCATGCGGAAGAAAGTGATCATCGATATTGAGACTATGCCCCAGTTCCGGAGGTATCCGATCGTCTGTCGGATTGACTGCTTGGCTCTGGGTTCGTGGATATTCCTGGCTGATCTGAGGCTCCTTGATGAAACTGACAGCGCAAAGGAGACTAGAACCATTACTAGTGCAACGTAGAAAACGCCAGCGTGACCCATTGCTCCAGCTAAGAGAGCGCCAACTGGGGCACCGACGAAGCCTCCGAGGAACTCGATGCTGTTGAATATTCCTAGAGCTCGACCCTGGGTCTTTGATTCGAAGAGGTCGATGATGAGCGCCGCGTTGTTCATGAAGTAAAGCGCAGTTCCTAGACCCCAGAAGGCTCGGCCAATGATGAGAACATAGACTGAGTTGGCCTGAGTGCATAGGAAGGCTCCGATTGCGGTCAGGCCGATCCCTGCTATGAGAAGCTTCCGTCTCCCGATACGGTCTGAGATGATGCCCGCTGGCACTTCGATGAACAGCCTGGAGAGGAAGAAAGCGGAGACAGCCAAACCAACAAACACCCCTGAGGGGTCAAGTTCTTGAGCCAATATTGGAAGAAACGCCGCCATGAGACTTAGCCCCATGACTACGGCAAAGCCGACGAGGACCATTTCGAAATAGAGCCGGGGATACGACCTGAACCCCGTGAGTCTCACCTTTAGCGTTCCTGCAAAGCCTGTGGAGGCGTAGACTGCTTGGTTGTGAGTTCTCATAGGAAGCGCTCAGATTTTATTAAGCCTTTGTTGGACTCTGGCTCTACGAATGCTCTGGGGAGTCTATCCAATTCACGTGGTGCCAAGAAACAGAAAGAAGCGACTTGAAGCAACCAGAAACAAACGAGAGATATACGAGTTTGTTGATTCAGCAAGTCCGGAGAGAATAGGTAGGCTTCGCGAAACTATCAGACCCCTGAGAAAAATTGGAGAAAAAGAGAATCCCTAGCGCCATTCTTCAAAACCAGGTCAAGCATAACTCAACCAGCCTTACGATTCATGGTTTCTCTAGAATCTTTAAGACTTTCTTCGCGTGTGCCTCTTCATGCTGGAAATCCTTATATCAACGTTCAGTCTTTTGCAAGAAGTTCTGGTAGGGAATAATAGGGAAATGTTAGCTGAGATTCGATGGCATGGGAGAGGCGGACAAGGCATAGTCAGCGTGAGCCGTTTGCTGGCCGAAGCCGCCTTACTGGATAAAAAGCATGTTCAGTCTTTTCCTGAGTTTGGACCCGAGCGATCTGGCGCTCCTGTGCGTGGATTTACCAGGATTTCAGATGACCCCATCAGCGTCCACAGTCAAATCTACAATCCAAACGTGGTTGTGGTTGTTGATCCCACGATGGTGAATCCCAGTGTGGCAGTGGGGTTGGCTGAAAACGGCACATTAATCGCTAACACTGAACGCACTGCGGATGAATTGAAGAAAATTCTGTCAGTTCAAAATGCGCATGTATATTCTGTTAATGCCCGAAGGATAGCTTTGGATGTCCTTGGGCGTCCAATCTATAACACAGCTATGCTGGGAGCTCTACTCAAAGTTGTTCCGCTCACGTCGTTCAAATCGATAACAGAAGTCGTCAAATTGCGTTTCCCGGGAACGTTGGGCGAGAAGAATGTTGAGGCAGTTAAAAGAGCGTTTGAGGAGGTTACAGGCAGTTGAGTTCCAACGAGAAGTCAGGATGGAAGTTCTTGCCCATGGCGGCAACAGTCACCGAGCCTGGCTCTTCACTTAAGTACAAAACCGGCGATTGGAGAGCCTTCAAGCCTATGGTTGACAAGGAAAAATGCGTTAACTGCTTACTCTGTTGGATTTACTGCCCGGATAGCGCTATCATAAGACAGGAAAAATGGGTTGAAATCAATTACGACTACTGCAAAGGCTGCGGAATCTGCGCCCACGAATGTCCAAAACAGGCTATCAAGATGGAGGAGGAACAGAAATGACAATTATAGGCATGACCGGCGACGAAGCAGTAGCCCACGCAGCTAAGCAGAGCAAAGTCGACATAGTGGCCGCTTATCCAATTACGCCTCAAACCATCATAGTTGAAAGATTCAGCAAGTACGTAGCCGACGGGGAAGTCCACACAGGATACGTCTGCGTTGAATCGGAGCACTCAGCACTGTCAGCTTGCATTGGTTCCAGCTTAACTGGAGCTAGAGTCTTCACCGCAACATCAAGCCAAGGCTTGGCTTTAATGCATGAGATGATGTATATAGCATCTGGTCTTCGATGCCCAATCGTGATGGGTGTTGCTAACAGAGCGCTGTCGGCACCGATCAACATTCATGGCGACCACTCGGACATGATGGGTTCCAGAGACAGCGGCTGGGTCCAAATCTACGTTGAAAACGCGCAAGAGGCATACGATTGGACGATTCAGGCTTTCAGGATTGCTGAAGACAAAGACGTGCAACTTCCTGTGTCCGTGAATCTTGACGGTTTCATCATCACGCACTGCATGGAAGGCGTTGATGTGCTTGGCGGCAACGTTATCGCAGAATTCCTTAAGACGAGAAAACCATTGTTCAAGCTTGACCCGGAAAAACCCGTCACGGTTGGAGCATTGTGCTTCACCGATTACTATTTTGAGTTTAAGAGGCAGCAGGTTGAAGCCTTCAGCCACGTTCAAGGCGTTCTGGATCGTGTAGCCAAGGAGTTCAAAGGCGTCAGTGGCAGAAGTTACAGTGCCATTGAAACTTATGGAATGGAAGACGCTGAGGCTGCCGTGCTTTGTTTGGGCAGCACCGCTGGAACAGCCCGTGAAGTTGCACACACACTAAGAGCCCAGGGAAAGAAAGTTGGGATCGTGAAGATTTGGCTTTATCGACCGTTCCCAGTGGATGAAGTGAAAGCTGCTTTGAAAAACGTGAAGGCGCTGGCAGTGTTCGACAAATCCATCAGCTTCGGAGCCCAATACGGCGCAGTATGCTCCGATGTGGTTTCTGCTTTGCACACTGTTGACAAGAGACCCCGAATCTTCAATGTAATCTTCGGACTAGGCGGCAGAGACATCAAACCCTCAGACATTGAACACGTCTTTAACGAAGCCTTGGAGACGACGAAAACCGGAGCAGTTAAACAAGAGACTTTGTTCTTGGGGGTGCGAGAGTAATGGTAGTGCTAAAGGAGTTACCGACAGAGGAACTGTTCGCCTCGGGACATAGATTATGCGCTGGTTGCGGCGAAGGCATCATCAACCGAATGACTATGAAAGCACTCAGAGGACCAACAGTAATAATCGCGGCTACAGGATGCAACGAAGTCGCATCAACAATCTACCCATATACTTCATGGAAGCTGCCGTGGGCTCACATAGCCTTTGAAAACGCTGCCGCAGTTGCCTCAGGCGTGGTGGAGGCGTACAAGGCTATGGCTCGAAGAGGTGTGAAACAGGGGCACATTGACGTTGTTGCTATGGCTGGAGACGGCGGCACATATGACATAGGCATCCAAGCCTTGAGTGGAGCAATGGAAAGAGGACACGACTTCCTCTACATCTGCGTTGACAACGAAGCTTACATGAACACAGGCATCCAGAGATCTGGTTCGACGCCACATGGCGCTGACACTACAACAAGCCCTGCTGGAAGCGTCATTCCGGGTAAACCAGAATGGAAGAAAGACCTCATCGGGATATGCGCAGCGCATGGAATCGAATACGCAGCGACGGCTTCACCAGCTTACTGGAACGACTACATGACAAAGGTGCGAAAAGGAATCGAGGTCAATGGTCCAGCAGTCATAGACGTGCTATCGCCTTGCCCGTTAGGATGGCGCCACGAGTCAGCACGCAGCATCGAAATGGTCAAACTCGCAGTTGAAACCCGATACTTCCCGATCTACGAGTTTGAACGCGGCAAATACAAGCTGAATCTTAACGTTTCAAAGCCGAAGCCAGCTGAGGAATTCCTCAAGGCACAAGGAAGATTCAGCCACCTGTTCAAACCCACGTACAGAAAAGATGTGATCGACGAAATCCAACAAAACGTGGACGCCAACTGGAACAGAATCCTAAAACTCTGCGCGAATTAGCAGAATAGCGTAAGACTACAACACGACAATCACTGCTACATCGCAAACATTAGTGCCGGTTGGACCAGTAAAGACAAGGTCGCCCAGCTTCGAGAAGAACGTGTAAGAATCATTGTTTGCCAAATATTCTCGTGGATTCAGTCCCACATCATGAGCACGCTGTAGAGTTCTCCCATCAACTATGGCTCCAGCAGCATCAGTTGGTCCATCAACACCATCCGTGCTCACAGAGGCTGTGACTACTCCGTCCATGTTGCCTATTTTCAACGCGGCTCCAAGCGCGATTTCCTGGTTTCTTCCGCCCTTCCCATTGCCCACAACTGTCACAGTGGTTTCTCCTCCTGCAACAATACCAGCTGGTTTCGGAACAGGGTTTCCAGAAGCCACGATCTCTTTTGCCATTGAAGCCAACATCGTGCCCACATCTCTCGCCTGTCCTTCAAGCGTTGACGTGAGAAGCAAAGAGTTGAGCCGCGCCTTCCTAAAAGCAGTGTAGGCGGCTTGGCTGGCTGTGAAATTATTTCCAATGACGATGTTGTGCACTTTCTTGAAAACTCTGTCTCCTGGCTTCGGAGTCTCGGGAATCAAACCTTTCTCGCCATCGGTTAAGAGCTTTCTAACCGAATCTGGAGTAGTGTTCCAGAGCCCTTGATGCTTCAGGATTTCGATGGCATCCTTGAAAGTGGTTGTATCAGGCACAGTTGGACCCGACGCTATGAAGTCAAGCGGGTCTCCAACAACATCAGAAAGAATCAGATTGATAATGGTTGCAGGGTGTGCCTCTTTTGCAAGCCAACCACCCTTAAGCCCTGAAATATGCTTACGCACCGTGTTGAACTCGTTGATTGTGGCACCTGACTTCAGCAACGCATCCGTTACCTTCTGCTTGTCTTCCAGCGAAATGCCGCTTCGAGGCTGAGGCATCAGGCTTGAGCCACCGCCCGAAATCAAGCAGATTACAAGGTCATTCTTCTCTGCTTTGCCGACTATGTCTAGCATGCGGCTTGCGCCCTTAACGCCTGACTCGTCTGGAATTGGATGGCTGGCGCGTTGTAGCTTCACTTTACCAGTCTTGTAGGACGCGCTGGAGTAGGGAACATTCACAGCGCCTTCTTTGATACGGCTGCCCAAGACTTCGACAAGAGCCTCAGCCATAGGTCCGCAGGCTTTGCCGCCGCCAACAACATAAATCCTCCTGAATTTGTCTAAGTCGAATGTGAGATTCTCAATCTTGAGCGTGTTGCCCTTAACTTTGACTTTCGACTTGATTATGACCTTTGGATCTACTGCCTCTAAGGCAGCGTTGAGAGCGGTTATGGCTAAATGCCTAGCCTTCCTGTCAAGGCTTGAACCGGCATTCTTCAACAGTTCATCTGCATTCTTTATCGTTGCCATTCTTAGACTCTCACTCTCTTGTGTTTTGCTGAGCGAAGAGTCATTATGGCTTGTCGCAAACGTAATAAGTTTGCGTGCATCATACACAACGAACTCAAAATTGAGAAGAGATGTGGGAACTTGCCTAAACCCAAAGTCTACGTTACACGCGATATGCCTGAACGAGGCCTACGCATCATCAAGGAGAAGTTCGACGCCGAAATATGGCCTGAATACGCACCTCCACCCAAAAAAGTCATAATTGAAAAAGCCGCCAAGCTTGACGCCCTAGCCACACTCCTGTCGGACAAGATAGACGCTGAAGTATTCGACGCGGCACCGAACCTTGAGATTGTTGCCCAGATGGCTGTTGGATTCGACAACATCGACCTTGCAGAAGCCACAAAACGAGGAATATACGTTACAAACACTCCAGGAGTGCTCACTGAAACCACAGCTGACTTCGCTTGGACGCTACTGATGGCTGTGGCACGAAGAATCGTGGAAGGCGACAAATATGTCCGCACGGGACAGTGGAAAGTGGGCTGGCACCCAATGATGCTTCAGGGAAGAGACATCTACGGAGCAACACTAGGCATTGTTGGTCTTGGAAGAATAGGATGCGCCATAGCCAAACGAGCCAAAGGCTTCGACATGAGAGTGCTCTACAATGATGTCATAAGAAGACCAGACTTCGAAAAAGAATACGGCATAGAATTCGTCGACGTTGACTATCTCTTCAAAAACGCCGATTTCATAACGGTTAACGTGCCGCTTATGAAAGAAACGTATCACCTAATCGATGAAAAGAAGCTTAAAATGATGAAGAAAACAGCCTACATCATCAACAACGCTCGCGGACCAGTGGTCGACGAGAAAGCACTGTACAAAGCATTGAAGGAAGAATGGATAGCCGGGGCTGGACTAGACGTTTTCGAACAGGAGCCCACATCGATGGACAATCCCTTGTTAAAACTTGATAACGTGGTTGTTGCACCTCATATATCAAGCGCCAGCTACGAAACTCGGTCAAAAATGGCAGAAATGACAGCAGAAAACTTGGTTGCATTCTTCGAGGGAAAGACTCCGCCAAACCTGGTCAACACCGACGTTCTGAAGGTTAAGAAGAAATAGAGCCGAAGAAAGCCTTTAAGACAACTTCTGTAGCTTGGCAGTGAAAACTGCAAACGTTAAATAGCTTATCTTAGTTCTACTGAGGCTTCTAGGTGATCACGTTGACACAAGTATTCGCCAAGAGAATGAATGGATTAGGCACCGAAACAGCATTTGAAGTGCTGGCTAAAGCCAAGGCGCTCGAGAAGCAAGGGCGCGACATAGTTCACTTGGAAATCGGCGAGCCAGACTTCGACACACCTAGCAATATAAAAGAAGCAGCCATCAAAGCCATGAAAGCAGGTTACACACATTATGTTCCTGCTGCTGGCATTCCTGAGCTGAGAACGGCCATAGCAGAGTATCTTTCAAAAAGCCGCGGCATCAACCTTGACCCAGACGAAGTTGTTGTTACACCTGGTGCTAAACCGATAATATTCTTCAGCATATTAGCCTGCGCGGAGCTAGGAGACGAGGTTCTATATCCAAACCCTGGGTTTCCAATATATGAATCTATGGTGAATTTTGTCGGCGCCAAGCCTATTCCTATGCCGTTAAAAGAGGAAAACGACTTCGCCATCGACAACGACGACATAGCCAACAAGATAACAAAGAAGACGAAGATGATAATTCTCAACTCGCCTGAAAACCCAACTGGCGGCGTGCTCACTAAAGATAACTTAGAAGTGATAGCTGACCGAATAAAGGGCAGAAGCGACGTCTTTGTGTTGACAGACGAAGTCTACAGTCAAATCATTTACGAGGGCAAACACCTGAGCATTGCGTCGCTACCGGGCATGAAGGACAGAACCATATTACTCGATGGATTCTCGAAAACATATGCTATGACAGGCTGGCGACTCGGATACGCAGCCATGCGCAAGGACTTAGCTCAGAAAGTAACGCAACTGATGATCAACTCCAACTCATGCACGTGCGCCTTCACACAGATGGCAGGCGTCGAAGCCCTGCGCGGCCCACAAGACGAAGCTAAGAAGTTCGTCGAAGAGTTCAGAAGAAGACGCGAAGTCATCGTAAACGGCTTGAACAAGATCAAGGGCATCACCTGCAAGAAACCTCATGGCGCGTTCTACGTATTTCCAAACGTCAAAAGCTTCGGAATTGAAGCAAAGAAACTTGCAGAGCACATTCTTCAAGACGCCGGTGTAGCAGTGTTATCTGGAACCGCCTTCGGCTCGTACGGAGAAGGCTACCTCAGATTATCCTTTGCAAACTCGGTAGAAAACATGAAGAAAGCCACAGACAGAATCTCAGAATCTCTAAAGAAACTTTAAGAGCGCTTAGATTAGAAGAGCAGAAGCAAAGCAGCTAGAACAGCGCTTGCAAGTGGAAAGATCAAGATAGCCAGCTTTGTAGCTCTTTTCACGGCTTTATCCACCAGCGTGGACATTGCTGCTATCTGCTGCTCGCCTATGACCTTGACATTTGAAACCGTGTCCGTCGCCCACGCGGCTTCAGCTGCCTCTAAATCCTCGATCGCGCTCATAGCGGCCCGTTTAACATAGCCGATTAGGATGTCATGATCAATAGCTTCGCCGACTGGATGATAGCCGCGAGCGTTTAGAATAACCGCATTGACCATGTGGGTGTCTGTGGTGAAAACCTCGCCTCCACCTATACCGATCTCGGCTAGAGCTGCAAGAATCTTTTCACGAAGCCCAGTGACCATATTGTTACCGTCAATTGTGACATAAGCTACCATATGATCTCCTGTTTTCACTACGAGGACGGCTATGCCTCCAGGTCCTAGGCCTTCCCTCAAGCCAAATCCTTCGGGCGTCACTCGCGCAACCCCAGCTTGAAACTCAGCCCGCTTGAGTTTGGAGGCTTTTTCAAGGCTTGCTAATGCTGCTTCTTCCAACGGTTTGACTGCTTCGTCGACTTTGAACGGTCCGTTGATGCTGTTGTGAGCGTCTATAGCGATGGCTGTAGAAAGCCTGCTTTCCTTTGCCGCGTTTATGATCGCGTGATTCAGCTCAGGAGGCAAGTCCTCCATGGTTTCAGGCGCCAGTGTCAGCGTTAACAGGGCGCAGCCGTTGAACACTTGACAGCCTACGCTGGCCCCATTTCTTTTGATATGCAAGAAAGGTGTTGCATCCGCTCCGAACCGTGAGACTTCGGTCAGTTTTAGGGTTCTTTCAAGCACCAGTTGATTTTCACCTTGAGTGGCAAGGTCAAGGTTGTGTCCTGAAAGCCCGTGTGGAACCATAACTGTGCAGTTTTCGAATTTGTCTTCAACTGCCTTTTGGATTAAGTATGGTAGTCCACTACTTCCAATGTTCTTGAATGGCCCAGGATGGAAAGCGGGAACAATCATGATGGCCTTAACAATGCCCTTGTTGTTGCGAAACGACAGCACCGACACTTGTATCTCGCTCTCTTGACTGAACAGCTCAAACAATCGCTCGAAAGGCGCGTTCAGATCTTCGGTCCAATTAGCCAGGAAGGCTTTCAACACTGAGAAGGAACTCACACCTAAGATTGCCACGCCAACCCGGTTTATTGAGTACACATAAGCAGAAACTGCTGTTGTGGTGACAGTTACTGAGAGAACGAAGAAAGCCCACAAAGGCAAGTCTAGACCGAACGAGCCCGTCGCCGACGCTGTATAGACCACAGGGACCATATACAAAAACGGCTGCAACCCCACGAAAACAACAACCTTCACTAATGCTGCAAACGACACAGCCAAGAACACGAGGAGGCGCAGAGCCAACGCAGCGCAGAATCCTAGTACGAAGAATTCGAACCAGATTCCCGGAACGAACTGGTTCGCCAGAGCGCCAACGAGGATAAGGACAAGCCATCCTAAGAGAGAGTAGACGGATAAGGCTGTACAGCGTCTAAAGCTGAAGACTGGGTCCTTTTTCAAGCTGCTAAAGTGTATCACGAAATCAGACGCCCCAGTCAGCATGAAGAAAGATGTTCCAAGAGCTAAACCCAAAATCAGCCCATATGGCTGTACCAATCGAAGAGTTGTGGTTGTTAGAATACCGCTCAGCAATGACGCTGCGAAGAGTTCAATTAGCAGTGTTCTATGTGATGGCAACGTGAACAACGCGGAGTAGCGTTTCACCGTTTTGTCGATGTATTCGTTCATGGATTTTTTCGCAGTCAATGCTCATTCTCCGATTTGAAGGGTTAGTCATAGCATCCAAGGATATTCAAAAAGGTTACTGGACGTTCAGCAATGGCGCCATGGACAGTGTTTGCGCTGTTTTATCACAAGCGGCACCCTGTTATCGGATTCTTTTGCTTGGAAAAACGCTAAAACTGAGCAGGCTTCGGCGGCAACCTGGCTGAATTTTGCTATCATAAACTTCCTATTTGCCGGCTTGTGTAGGGCTACTCCCGTTGAGATAGAGTTTTATGCTAGGTAAGTAGCAGTTATTTATCTGCTGGTTGTTATGTCCGAAAGCGGCAACGTCCCGCCGGGCGTATTCCACATGCTCGAGAAAAACGTGGGACGCCGAGTGCTGGTCATCGTTGAGCCTCAATACGGCTACGAAGGGGTATTAGCCGCTGTCACGTATGAGCCTCCAGGCATATGGCTGTCCAACGCCTTCGCGGTTGTTCTACGCGCAACGATTGCTCAACCTTTTCCACAAGTCGTCAGCCGAGAGGATAAAAGCGAAATCTTTGTGAATGTGCGCAATATTCAGCGGCTTGAGGTTCTGCACAAGAGCAAATAGATCAGGTCCAGAGAAAAAAGCGCGGGCATTCTTCTGAAACAAGTGAGAGGAAGAACATCAACTGATTTTTAACAGATCCCGCACAACCGTTCGATTTAGAGCCTAGAGGATATAAAGTAATTCCGGTTCATCAGCAAATCCTGTTTCGCTAGGCAAAGAATATTCTGCCAATTATTGCCGCGAGGATAAGTGACACTGCTAACACAACTATGATTTCAGGTCTGATCTTGATTCCCTGGGTTTCTTCTTCAAAGAAACGCAGTAGCCCAGCGCTTGCTGCAGGCATAGGTGAACTTCTTTCACGCCTCTTTTCTCTTCGAGTCAAAGGGCATCAACCTTAGGTTCCACTCAAATTGGCTGTATTGGATTTAATTAACGTTGCGTCACTAAGCCCGAAACAGCGCAGGCACTCACCCAAAAAGATCCTGTCTGCAGAGGACTTCTACGAAGTTGTTGTCGGCGCCAAATGCGGCATTTCAACAACAGTTGAACTGCCGACGCGCGCGCAACCATTGACTTATGCATTTGTTGCTAAAGTTTTATCTTGCTCGTTGCTGGTGATTATAGGGTTTCCTAGAGGTGTCTATGTAATGTTGGCTCGTGAAGCCTACGACAAAGCGCTTGCATTGTTGCAGCAGCATCATAAATGGTTTCAAGAGTCTATTCCGCTAATCGCCAGCGAAAATGTGCCCAGCCCAGCGGTTCGAGAAGCCTTGATGAGTGATTTCGGAAACCGCTACGCCGAAGGCTGGCCTGGCGAACGCGTTTACGCAGGTTGCGTCTATATAGACCAAGTTGAACTTGTCTGCACCGATCTGATGAAGCGCTTGTTTAAGGCAGAGTTTGTGGATGTTCGCCCTATCTCAGGCGTGGTTGCCAACCTAGTTTTGTACACGGCTTTTACTGAGCCTGGCGACGTTATGATGGCATTGTCCATTCCGAGCGGTGGACACATAACTATGGGCAAGAAGGAGCTGGGCGGAACTGCTGGCGCGGTGCATGGCTTAGTGGTGGAATACTTGCCTCTAAACTACAAGGAAATGAATGTTGACGTTGAGAAGGCGAAAGAGAGAATCAGCAAACTGGTGAAAGAGGGCAAACCTCCCAAACTTGTAATGTTCGGCGGCAGCGTTTTCCCATTTCCGCACCCAGTCAAGGAGTTAGCATCTACTGTTCACGATGTTGGTGCTTCAGTCGGCTACGACGCGGCGCACGTCGCTGGTTTAATCGCAGGCGGCGTGTTTCAAGATCCGCTACGCGATGGCGCTGACGCAGTGACAATGAGCACACACAAGACTTTCTTCGGTCCGCAGCATGGTGGCGTCTTGTCTTGGAACAAGTACGCGGACAAGATTAAACGCGCGACTTTTCCAGGCATGGTTAGCAATCATCATCTGCACGCTCTAGCCGGTGTAACAATAGCCTGTGCCGAAATGCTGCAGTTTGGACCAGACTATGTGCACCAAATCGTCAAGAATTCCAAGGCTTTGGGGCAGGCTTTGCATGAGCGTGGCTTCAACGTGCTGGCTGAACACAAAGGCTTCACTGAATCTCACGTAATCATCATCGACGTAACTAAGCAAGGCGACGGCGGAACAATTGAAGGACAGTTAGAAAAGGCGAATGTAATCATCAATAGGAACCTTCTCCCATGGGACATCAAAGAAGGACGCCACTTCCAGCATCCAGGTGGAATACGGCTGGGAACGTCAGAAGTCACAAGGCTTGGAATGAAAGAAAACGAGATGAAGGAAATAGCAGAGTTCATAGAGAGAGTGGTCATCGACAAGGAAGACGTGAACCGAGTGAAGGTCGACGTGGCGGAGTTCAGGAAAGACTATCAAAGGGTGCACTACTGCTTTGAAAACGCAACAGAAGCCTACAAGTACATCAAAATCCGCTGAACAAGCGACTATATGGACGATTGGACACAGCAACAGATCGAAAGAAATGTTTCTTGGACTACTGCAAGAACACGGCATTCAAGTCCTCGTCGATGTACGTAGTTTTCCAACATCCAAAATCCCACATTTCAAACGAGAAGAGATAGAGCATTAGTTGCCACAGAGCGGCGTAGAATACTTATGGCTGGGAAAAGAACTAGGCGGCTACCGTTCAGGCGGATACCAGAGACATATGAAAACCAAGCTGTTTAAAGATGGAATCAAAAGACTGCTGGAAATAGCAGCAAAAAAGAGAACGTGTATCATGTGCATGGAATCTAACCCAAGATACTGCCATCGCCGTTTTATCTCGGCGCACTTGAAGACAAGAGGCGTCAGGGTTATCCATATTGTTGCGCCCGGGCAGATCAGCCTTCTTGCGTTCTAAGTCTGTTATCATGAGCTGAGCTGCTTCTCTTCCTAAACCACGCTCACCCAGTTTGTTACGGTGTGCAGAATGCTTGGTCCAAGAATATTTCGTGTTCTTAACATGAGGAATCCCATCAACAATGAGAAGGGCATCAATGATAGTGCACTAATTAACGCCTGCAAAGGGTCAAGCCCAAGGGCGAAGATTCTCTGAGGAAGGTGGACAAGAGCCATAATCGTGCTTGCAAGGACCAGCCCTCTTATGTCTCCTAGCCAGAAAGAGCAACGAAGCTGAAGAAAACCTCGAAACAATAGCTCTTCTCCAAAACCTACTGCCAGATAATATACGAAGGCATAGAGGGTATTACCGCTATAGAAGTTACTCAGAAACTGTTCCGGAGTTGTGCTCAAGATTATGACTAATATGGAGAGCGCAATTCCAACCGCAAAAGAGAGGCGCATATTCTTTTTTGTGATTCCGACGGTTTCGAAGCCTTGTTTCCGAATTTTTAAGATGATGGAGACTGGAATGAAAGACATTGCTGCGTACACGCCCCACTGTGACAAAGCTCTTCTAATGTCGAACTGCTCCGGAGTCCCCAATGGACCACCGGTGCTCCGAACTAAGAATGAGAAGACAACAGCGATTATCAGAAATAGACCCACAACGTATCCGACTGCTAAGACAGTGTCTCTCTGAGGGGCAGTGAACTTGATCTCCAGATCCTTAGGCTTATAGAATCTAGTTACGAGCCATATCAACAAGAAAAAAGCAGCTGTGAAAACTATCTGCATCAAGAACTGCAATACTTCATCGGGCATATGATGAACTCAGAGCCGGCTAAGAAATAAAAGTTTCCTGAGGAAAGAGGTTAATAAGCCAGCCTCAATGCTGAGGGTTACGGTGTCTCTGCATTACTTCTAGATCTCCTTGCACATCCAGACAGCTGTTGTTTTCCTTTGAACCCATTCTTGTTCCAGAAGTTGACTGCTCGCGGAAAGTCCTGTCGAACGTGAAGATTAACAAAGAACACGCCACGCGCCTTCAGAGAAGATGTACACTGTTCTAGCAATTGCTGTCCAATTCCTCTGCCCCTATACTCAAGTGTGACAACTAGGCAGTCTATGTAAGCAGCGCCCTGTTCCGGGTCGTTTGACTTTGCCGCTATAAACCCACTCGGGTTTCATCAACCTCGGCTATTAGAAGCACATCTTCGGAACGCGTAGCATGCCAGTTTTGAACCGCCCTTTCAGAATACGTCAGTCCACCTACATGCAACTCTTCAGTGTTCCGAAGCATAGTGTACACATGATCTGCGTCGCTCTGCAAAAAAAGACCGTACATGAGCCTTGAGCACGTGTTTTCCCTTCTTCCTATAAATGCTAGAACGTAGTTTCATTTAGAAATATCGAGGGCTTGGCAGATGCGCATTCAAGAGTTTCAACATATGATGGAGCGAATCTACTTCCACCGCGATTCACAGCGCGGCAAACTCGGCACATACGACTGGTTGAAAGAAGAGGTTGAAGAATTGGGCGAAGCATTAGAGGAGAATGACCAGAAGGCTTTGGAAGACGAGTTTGCAGATGTCCTAGCTTGGCTCGCTTCACTCGCCAATGTCGTCAAAGTAGACTTGGAGAAAGCAGCGATGTCGAAATATGACAACAGGTGTCCAAGGTGTCGAAAAACCGCTTGTGAATGCCGTCTTTCAAAATGAGTTCAACCCGTGCCCTATGTTGCCAGTTTAGAGTCATATCCGGGTCAATCGACCAACCGTTGTTGACCCGCCCCTGTTAGCTGCCATACATAAGGCTTCTTGCCACTTTTCTTGACAACTACTCGTTCATCAAGAAGCAGATGCAAATGGTGAACAACAACGCCGTAGCTAAGCCCGCTTGAACTCACCAAACCTTTAACATCAGACTCTTTCCTCTCCAAAATCTGCAGTATCCGAGTCCTAGCGATCAGACCCAAACGTACATTGCGCTTCAGCGACAAGAAAGCCCGGGGATGAAAAACCCGCTTCAACCGTTATCACATCCTCTTATGCCACAAAATCCTTCAAACTGATCTGTTTTGGCTTTTTACCCTCGAATATAGAATCGATTTCTTCGCGCACCATGACCAAGCGCTGCGAGTAGTGAGGTGGCAGATTGTACTTCTGAATCAAGTGCTCAGCCGCGTCCAAATATTTCTCGATGCCGCCGCGATAAACCGTCAGAGCCAAATCGCCACCGCACTCCGGACACCTGCCCTTCAACGGCATACGCCTGAACTTCTTATTACAGCCCTTGCAACGGAAACCCTGTGTTGAGAAAGCACGCAGGTTGCCGGCAATGTCACGCATGAAGTGGGTTGTGAGAACTTTCCACGCAACTCGCCTTGCATCAACCGCGTCGATTTTCTCAGCTAGGCTTAGTTGGGTGTTCAGCTTGTCTATCATTCTGGTCAATTTCTTGTACATGCTTTCTGCGTTGCCCATGTTTATGTCTGAGACGGACATTGTGTATCCGTAGCCTTCAAACTGACTTTCCAGACCTAAACGATGCTCGATCAAGTCGATCAATCCACCCACGCTGTGAGGTGAAACACGCTGCAACGTCTTCTCATAGAACTCTAGAGGATAAGCAGAAGCCACATCAACTTCATGAGCTTGGCGCTGAACTTCAAGAGGATTCACAGCGGGAATGACGAACAAAGGAGCATCCATTATTCCCCCGATCTGAGCTGGCAAGTAAACCTTTGAGAAGTTCAAAATCGTGTCTAGTGCCAACATCAAGGTGTCCTCGTCTCCGTCGCAGTCACGTCGCTTCGCTGAATGCCAAAGCGGATGAGCATAGCAGAGGCTCAGATCTGTGAAGCCTATTATTCTGCCGAGAATACCGACCGATGTGTGAGGCGCCAAACCTATGACTAGATGCCCGACTAAGTCGTCAACGCCTTGAACACTGTAATACCCCTTGAGACCATACACTTTCTCTAACAGTTCATCCACAAAACTGGCTACTTGAACAAAGTAGTTGGCACACCTTCTCGGTATGATGATGTCTTGCACTTTCAACTCGCAAATTTGATTCCGCTGATTTAAGGGCTCGCTGTGGTGATCATAGAGATAGCCCAGCTCTCGAAGCTTTTCAATTGCCACGCCGGCCTCCACAGGTTTGAAATGAGTTAACGGCGCATTTGTGGCGTCGAATCTCATGGTGCCATCCTTGAATACTGAGAGGTCGTGCTTAGCCCTTAAAATCCCCTTCTCCAATATTTCAGGCGTTTTGGTTTCGTTCGTTAACCCTTTGACGCCTTTCACCAAATCTGGCTGCGAAACACTCAGTCTTTCACAGGCTTCATTCATTAGTCGTCTCAAATCCACCACCTGTTTCTCAAAGCTTCTTGCAGAGGCTCCGCAAGCCGGGCACACATTTTCTTTCACGACTCGCTTGCACTGCGGACAAAGCCTCTCAAGCACAGTTTCAACATTGCACTTTGGGCATAACAGCCTGAAAGTCAACTCACGGCATATTGGACACCGTCGCCTAATCAGGTCCACGGAAATATTGCCCTTCGCCACTGCATCGATCAGATTGCGATGCGTGCCACCAGACAATCCGACTGGAAACAGCGCATGAACTAAAGGCCGCATCTCCCGCCGCTTCGCCTTCTCAGGACGCCCCATTCTTGCACCAAGGAAGACTGGCGCTTTATCCCTAACGATCATGCCCGAAAGCTTCTGAATCATTCGATTAATGTCTGTGGATTCCGGATGTTTCACACTGGAAGTATTCCACCCTAGACATGTCGCAAGAACCTCAGCGTGATCACCTGAGATTAGTATCTTGTCGTCTTCCACAGCGTGTGGAACACAAAGCATTTCCAAGAGCTTCTTCACAGGCTCTTCCCTGCTACCGGATATCTCGCAGGCTATGTCGTTCTCAACTTTGATCTGCGAGCCCGTAAGCCAAATCCGCAGATGGTTCAACTCTTCTGACGAGAGGCTTTTCCAGAAATATGTGTAGCTTGGGTGGAGTGGAATGTGAAGGCTTGAGGACAAGGTCAAAGCTTCATGACCGCTTATGGACGTGGCTAGACTGTCATTCATGAGACCGCCAAGTCGAGCAGGAGAAAGCTGCAGTCTCGAAGCTGCCCCTTCCAGGTTGCCCTCAAAATGCTGCTGAATGGCAACTCTTAGCTCTTGAGCCCACCATTCCTCAGTTATGCCTGCGGGATACAGGGGCATGTTATTGTATAAGAAGTCGCCAAAGCTAACCAAGATATCGCCCACAAACAAGACACGATCAATCTGATCCTTAAGGCTCTCGAAATTTTCCGATGTCACGCGGACAACGGAGCCATCTTTAAGGCGCACAATAGGCGTTTCAATGCTGTCCACTGGAAGAACTACACCAGCTTTACCCGGAGCCTCGATTCGAAGCTGGGTACCTGCCGCCATGAAGCGCTGCAAAACTAACATTGTAACAGGATGCACACCCAAGGCTGCAAGTCCTGTGTTTCTGGCCCTTCCGTAACGAAGCCTGAAGCCACCCGACCGCGATGGAAATGAAAATACGGGTCTTCCAGCGATAACATCTTCCATGAAGCCGGCGCTCTTCTTCTCTTGAATCTGACGCACTCGTTTGAGCCAATCCCATCCTTCAATGCCAAGCTTCTCTATGACGGTCCAAGTCTTGGTGGATCGACCGATGATTCCGTCGTTGACGACTCTGAGAGCGCCTCCTCGAACACGGTTTGTCTCAATGCGAGGTAAGTTGCGGAAGGAAGAAACTTCAAACTGGTCAGATTCAATGCCTGTGACTTCAACTGGAAGCAGTTCCAAAGCGTTTCTTAATTCTTGATCTGAAACCCTGTACTGAAACCTGCCAATAGAACGCTCAAAGAGCCGCAGCTCCTCAATGAAACGCGCGATTTCATCGGGTAAAGGCTTGTATCGCTCTAATCCAAGCAATCGACGAACAAAATCCGCAACGACCAGAGTCAATGCCTGATCGGTTCCACCAGCCGAGCGTATGGGACCTGCAAAATACACAGCCAAATACTTACTCTTATCGAGGTTCTCTTTGATGGCAACGCGAGCCACGCCCTGCAAAGGCGCAGCTGTTATTCCTTCAGTTAATATAGCTAAAGCTGTCCTTACAGCTTGTTCAGCCGCCGCTTGTGCTTGTAAATGGTTGAACTTCCCGTACACAATTTCCTCTGCAACCTTGAAAGCTAATTCCTCTCTGGGCAAGGTCTTGCTCAGTTGCCGTATGCTTTCTGCCACTCCGGGTGGACCTACAAGGCCTTCAACCAGCCCTGCAAGGTCTCTGGCAATGTCTATTTCCGGATGTGCTGCTGGGTCAAGGTGTTTTTCACGTGCTTTTCTGGCGATTTCGTAGAGTTGCTGCAGTCTGCTTTCTATTGATGTAATGTAATCTCGGTGTGCTTTGCTCGCTGTGATGCTCACGGGGTTCCTCCAGCACGAAGCTTGCGACTACTTACTTCTGACGCAGCTTACTAGTTCCTTCAGTTTGGTTTTTGTGCCTTCTTCAGTTACGTTTCCAGTGACCACTAGGTCAGCTCCAGCGTCTACAACCTCCTTCACCCGATCTTTGGTTCTTATTCCTCCTCCGACAATCAGGGGAACGCCAATAGCCTTCTTCACCATCTTAATCATGCTAGGAGGTACAGACTTCTTCGCTCCGGAGCCGCCTTCTAAATATATGAAGTGCATTCCCAAGTACTCAGCCGCCAATGCATGGGCAACCGCAAGCTCTGGCTGGTCAAAGGGAACGGGAAAGGCACGTCCGATAAGACTTGCTGCGCCGCCTTCGCCGACAATAATATAGCCTAACGGAATGGGTTCTAAACCGAACTTCTTGACTAAGGGTGCGCCTAGGACATGGGCGCCTATTATGAAGTAAGGATCTGAGGAGTTGAGAAGCGACATGAACCATATTGCGTCGGCATGTCGACAGATGCCAGTGATGTTGTTCGGAAAAAGAATCACAGGGATCTTCACTGTTTTCTTTATGGCTTTCACTGTTTCTTCCAGTTGCCCGGTTGATGTGACCGTGGAGCCCCCAACCATTATCCCAGCTGTTCCATCGTTCTCGGCTTCGTAAGCGGTTTTTGCGGCAGCTTCCGGCGACGTTTTTTCTGGATCTAGAAGTGTGAGGTGAATTGCACCGTCTTGCTTAATTTTGGCTAGAAGGTATTTTTCTACTTGACCAGTCATGTTTGTCCCGGCTTGGATTCAGCGGCAGGCGCAGTTGTTATCGTTGCCTTTCCGGAGTACCATTGGTCCATAAACTGGCTGTACACATCAATCTCGCTGTATGCTGGTTTTGTGGGCATTTCACTCTTTAGTTGGCAACTTCCACAGCGCAGGATGGCTTTTTGCTCGCTTCTTATGAGCTCGACTCTTATGGCTTCTCTGCCACATCTTGGGCACGTGAAAACCTTGGGCAGTCTTTTCTTCGGAATGCGAACAACTTTTCTCCGTCGTCTCCCCACTCTCGCACTCTCCTAAGCCAAGTCTGTGATAGGTTACTCTGAACCAAACCTTCAGTATACATCACAACTTAAATATTTGCGCACTAACCCAAACATAAATCGTCCTCACACAAAGGCGCCTAAGGGACGTGCAGCAAAAAATGCTTCTGACAAAGGAAGCCTTGAAACTCAACTTGCCATTAACAACGACTCGCCTTAAACGTTTCATAAGAGACTACGTCAAAAAGACCAAAGCTCAAGGAGCTGTGCTGAATCTATCAGGAGGAATAGACAGCTCAACCGCAGTTGCTCTAACAACACTAGCACTGGGCAAGAACAAAGTATTAGCGCTGTCACTTCCAGAAAAAGAAACGCACAGCCCAATAGACATAAAACACACAAAAATGCTCAGTCGAAAATTCGGATTCCACCTAGAAACCATAGACATCACAAAAATACTTCAAGCCTACTACAAGGCGATTCCAGCATTCGACCCAAACGACAGATTATGCAAAGGAAACGTCAAAGCAAGAGCACGCATGATATGTCTATACTACTGTGCCAACCGCCAAAACAAAATAGTGGTGGGCGGCTCTGACAAGTCTGAAACCATGATGGGCTACTTCACAAAATGGGGCGATGTAGCAGCTGACATCTCACCACTGATGGACTTGTACAAAACACAGGTTAGACAACTCGCCGCGTACATAGGCGTTCCAAGCGAAATCATCGCAAAGCCATCAACACCTCAGCTTTGGCCTAAGCAACTCGCTGAAGACGAGCTGGGTATCACATACGAAATCCTAGACCTAATCCTTCTAGGACTCGAAAACTTCATGGCTGCAAACGAGATTGCAGAGCAGCTAAACCTCCCATTGAAACTCGTAGAAGGAGTGAAAACACGATGGTTGTCTAGTGAGCACAAGAGACGAATGCCTCTAACCATGAAAATGGGATACAGAACCATCGGAGCAGACTTTAGGCTGCCATACACACCATCGTAAACAATCGCGAAGAGGTCGAGGAGAAGAGAAAGTGTCTGACAAAATCACAGTTGCCTTAGGACAGATGTCTTGCCGAGTTGCCGACAAGAAGCACAACACACAGACCATGAAGAAGAAGATAACCCAAGCCAAGAGAATCAAGGCAGACATAATCGCCTTCCCAGAGCTCAGCCTTACAGGATACGTTGCACGAGACAGGGCATACGAGTTGGCTGAGCCTGTGCCCAACGGGCCTTCAGTGCATGAAATTGAGAAAATCGCAAAAGATGAAGGCATCCACATAATCTTTGGAATGATAGAGCGAAATGCAAAAGCGACCACCATTCTACATAACACTGCAGTTCTTGTCGGCCCCAAAGGGTACGTTGGCAAATATCGGAAGATGCATCTGCCAACCCACAGTGTTTTCGAAGAGAAGCAGTATTTCCGTCCTGGATATCAAACGCCTGTCTTTGAGACGGAAGTGGGAAAAATCGGGATCATGATTTGTTATGACGTGTACTTCCCAGAAATCACAAGACTGTTGAGCCTCAAAGGGGCCAAGCTCATCGTCTGCATCTCTGCATCACCCTCTGTTCGCCGAAGATTCTTCGAAACGTTAACAGCGGCCAGAGCTATAGAAAACACTGTCTTCCTAGCTTTTGTGAACCTTGCCGGCGTAGAAGATGGATTGCAGTTCTGGGGCGGAAGCCGAATAATAGCGCCGAGCGGAAGCGTGATTTCTGAAGCCAAGTATGATGTTGACGACTTCACGTCTGCGATAATAGACTACGCTGACATCAGCCGTGTCCAAGCGTGGGCTCCAGCCCTGCGTGATCTACGACCTGAAATTTTCACCTCACTACGAGAAGAAGCAGAGAACCTCTAAATGGAAACGTGCGCCGCAACATCACACGAAATCACAGATCATATGTGACATCACTACATCACATTCTCGTTCAAGGCGAATATTTCGCCGAAGTTGATGCTGGTTCTCTAACAAAAAGACCGATGATGGCTACATATCGATAGGCGCCTATTGCTCATACAAGGTAGTGACGACCTACCTCACGACCGTGCGATCCCCTGTTGACCATATCACATATGAATCACAATCCCCAGCTGCATCGGTAAAGCTACCACGCCATAGTGCTGCCTTACCTGTGATGTGTGATATCACATTTTCTCAATTCTCGCCAAAACATCTCTAATAGATGCGAGCTTCACTACGATTCTGTTGAAGAAAGCTTCTCAAACTCGTCGACTGAAACGTCTGGCACACAACAAGAATGGACAGGTGGAACCACGCCTCTATAAGCGCCGCTGTGGCTTAAAGCCAGCTAATCTCAGAGAGTCGGGGGAGGGATGTTACTCCATGCGAAACCTTTACATTTGTAATATTACAACCGCAATTCTTTTCCATTGATCGTATACAAAACTGTATCCAAACACACGGCATTGTTGGTGATGAGACTGTCATCCAAAGACACCATCCAGAAATGGTTGATCGGCTCAGCAAACGACCCTATAATCAAAATCCTAGTAAATAATAGCCATCTCACAAGAACACAGTTGGAAACGCTCTTAATCGACTTTTTAGCTCCAAATCTAGCTGGAAAATCATTGACAAACGAAGAAAAGGCCCTATTTCGTCTAACAAAGGCGGGAATAAGCCGCGGAGCCTTCAACCACACATTAAGGCAGGCCCGAAGAAACATCATTCAATCCATATACACTATTCTCCTACTTGGATACCTCGGAGTGTTTGAGG
>Ga0315309_1000345_pt1 | contig 28093 bp, 28 predicted proteins | sample TDP4_MG_FD_203080 | JGI IMG/M metagenome (GOLD analysis project Ga0315309, IMG submission 203080) | Freshwater sediment microbial communities from Lake Towuti, South Sulawesi, Indonesia - TDP4 | ecosystem: Environmental > Aquatic > Freshwater > Lake > Sediment | place: Indonesia: South Sulawesi...
AGGTTCCCACATTTGTAACACTTAACAATGAGGTACAAGTGGCGTTTCGTCCTCGCAAGCTTTTTCACTTAGGTAGAATTTAACCTTCTTCTATAGGAGAATAGCGTGGATGACTGATCAAAGTCTCATTGAGTTGGCGATTAAATACTTTAAGCTCCGTGGCTACAAAATTGAACAAGATGTTATGCTAGATGGAGCTTCTGGTGTTTTACAGACTTTTGACCTTGTTATATCTCGACCGGAAAGTAGGCATGTAGTCACGATTAAGGATTGGAAGAGAACGGTTGGTGTAAACATGGTTATTAACATCGATAGAGCTTCCGCTGATGTGAGGATACCCAGCCCAATTATTGTAGCTGAAATGTTTAGTGATCATGCGAAAGCGTATGCCAATCGCCGAGGCGTAACCCTAATTACTAAGCGTGAAATTTTAACCCAAGTTAGTGAAACTAGTTAACTCTAATAATATTCGTGAAGAGCTAAGTCTAGTTTCCCTTCACGGTCAAGCTTGCTAAGCCAATCGACATTTCCCGAAGTAGCTTTCTTCTCTCCATGTAAAACCAACTCAATCTCCTGAACTACTTGACTTGGCTCTTTTCCAGTGGTATCAATTTCACATACAATTTTTGAAGGGTACTTTGTTAACGTATCCCATAGACAAACGTCTAAAATCTCAGCCGCAACGTTTTCTGAGATTTTTCTCTTTCGCGATCCAGCTTTTTTCAATCTTTCTATTAATTCCTCAGGATCGCATCTAAGCACAAACGCTAAGAAAACCATCTTGGCTGGAACTATGTCTGCTGCATAATGTCCGTCGATAATAAAATCTTGTGTTGAGGAAGCCGTAATCTTCCGAACGTACCTAGATAATCGTCTAATGTCGGCGATTAAGCTGTTTCGTTCACTGTCATAGCTGGTAAACAATCGTTTTTGTTCTACCAATTTTCCGAGGTCTAGGTAAACAGCTCCCAACTTGGTTGCCAGCAAACTTGAAACTGTGGTTTTACCCACTCCTGGAGTACCTGTTATTACAATTACTCGTGGAAACCTATTCACCCTCAAAACTTTTGGTGCCTCGGGCGGGACTTTCACAACGCTAGTTTAAGACTAGCGCCGCTTTGAACCCGCGTCCACGGCTTTCCCACTTATGGTAGGACGAGAGGCCGCGATCCTTGACCGGACTAGACTACCGAGGCGCCAGTCCTCGTAGCTTGCTTAACGTTTCCGTGAAATGAAAAGATTTTGAGGAGAAAAGAAAGTGGTCGCCTTTACTCTTCCATTCCCTCTGGCGGCTTATAAGGCGGGGCACCCCTCTCTGCAGGCTTAGCGGATGCGATCACGTCGTCAATCCGCAGAATCATGGATGCGGCTTCCGTTGCCGATTTGATGGCTTGTTTCTTAACACTAAGAGGCTCGATAACTCCTGCTTCCATCATATCTATGGTTTTGCCACTGAACGCATCCACACCAACCCAGAGGCCCTTTGGCTTCTCGTGAGCTGCCCTCAAGGCGACAAGAATATCGATTGGCTCAAGTCCAGCATTCTCAGCCAATGTCCGTGGCACAGCCTCAAACGTTTCAGCGAAAGCTTCTATGGCTAATTGTTCTCTTCCACCAATCTTTGCTGCGTAGTCGCGTAGTCGCTTAGCTATTTCAACTTCAATAGCTCCTCCTCCGGCAACAATCCTGTTGTCTTCGACGATATCCCCAACCACGCAAATGGCATCGTGAAGTGATCTTTCACCTTCATCCACCATACGTTCCAGCCCAGCTCGAATCAACATTGAGACAGACCTTGGATTCTTACAATTCTCAACAAAGGTAAGCTTGTCTGTGCCGATTTTTCTCTCTTCTATTCGCCCAGCGAACCCTAAGTCTCTTGGCTTTAAGTCCTCCAGATTCGTAACGATTCTAGCTCCTGTCGCCCTTGCTAATTTCTCCATATCTGATTTCTTAACTCTTCGAACCGCTATGATTCCATCTTTAGCGAGGAAGTGCTGTGCGACATCATCAATTCCTTTTTGGCAAAAGGCTGCAGTGGCACCAGATGCCTTAATCTTGTTAACTTTTTCCTTAAGCATCCGCTCTTCTTCGTTGAGGAATGCTTTCATTTGCGTTGGGTCGCGAATTCTTATCTCCGCGCTAATCTCAGTTTTTTCGATTTCAAGTGGGCAATCAAGCAAGGCGATTTTTGCGTTCTCCATTCGTTTTGGCATTCCAGTATGAACGATTTCCTTGTCGACAATTATGCCCTTCACCAATTGCGTGTCGAAAAGACTTTCTCCAGTCTTTTTAATAATCGAAATTTGGTCAACATCTGCGACGTGTTTGTCTCCACGTTTTTCTGAGATCAGTTTCACCGCGTCAATCGCGATCTCAGCTAAATGATCCCGGGCAATACCAATAGATTTTCCATGCATTGAGGTTACCGCAGCCTTTTTCAAAGTACTTCGATCTTCTAAATCAACTTGAACTGCAAGGTTATTCAGTATTTCAACTGCCTTATCATTCGCTTTTCGGTAACCGCTCACAATAGTTGTTGGATGTATATTCTGGTCAAGTAAATCTTCAGCTTTTTTCAAAAGCTCTCCCGCTAAGACAACAACCGTTGTCGTTCCATCACCGACTTCTTTATCCTGTGTTTTAGCTGCCTCAACCATCATTTTTGCAGCTGGGTGTTGAACGTCAATGTCGCCTAAAATTGTTGCGCCGTCATTCGTAATTGTTACGTCGCCGAGGCTGCTGACTAACATTTTATCCATTCCACGTGGGCCTAGGGTTGATTTTACAACTTCGCCTATAATCTTAGCAGCCATGATATTGTTTCTTTGGGCTTCTTTACCACGCCTACGTGTGGCGCCTTCTCTTAAAATTAGAACAGGCTGACCCGCTAATTCACCTGGTACTGCTTGAATCGCCATTGTGCTTCCCTCTCACAGAGTTCAACTAGAATCAAAAAACACTTCAATATAAGCGTTTTTAGAAGCAGCTATTTATGCATGCGTAAGCTTGCAAGTATTATGAAAATGGGCAATGTTGATAGCTGCTATTCTTTTATAATTTTTCTTACAGCGATTTTAATATCTTCTGCTTTCACCGTTTTTCGACCAGCGTAGACAGCGAAATCAAGTGCTTCCTTAGAGATCTTTGTTCCAATTTCTTCTAGAACTGCTCTTAATTCGTTTGCTGCTTCCTCGCTAACCCTCTCTGCACCTGCTTTCTTAATCAACCGATGCATGGGGGCTATTTGTAGTTCTTCTATAGCCATTTGAACCGTCTCGAATTGCTTTTTCCTATTGAGACCATATTTAAACCTTATTGCCTCTACATAATGGATAAAAATACTCTTTTTTAAAATCCTGCCCAAAAACAATAAAAACCATTAAAACCTTTCTGATGCTTTTTTTTACTTAAACTAGGGGAGATATCTAATGAGATTCGTTGGATATCATCTAAAACACCCTAAGGAAACCCCATCCGTAGGGGTGGGGAGGAATTGGGGATTCGTAATGGCTGAAGATGGTCTGGTTGAATAGCCGCATGCATTCTTCTGGTTTAGCGGTCTGCGTGAAACGCTTGTTTCTTAAGCTTAACCTGTGAAGTGAGATCCCACCATCCATAAAGCCTCCAACCCTAGCGAGTTTACCATGATATTGAACTACATCGCCCTTCTTGAATGGAGGAAGACTCCATGAACCGCCGTACCGCCTACGGATACTTCCCTTATCTGGCTCAAGTCTGTGAAGTTGCCGCCGCGCATACTCGAAGCGTTTCCAAACCCAGAACTCTGGCGGATAGGGATTTTCACATCTTAACTCCACACAACCTATAGCGATTGCATCCACAGCGTGCGTATCCCATGACAATTCTCTTTTAATTGGATTCTTCTGTAACCCAAACTCTTCTCTATGTTTAGCGGTTTCGACACCAGTGTAGAGCGTTACCTTCCCAAGTTTTCTCAGATGCCTGTAGAATTTTGCTTTACCGATTTCAACTGTGCTGAAATGTTTGCCCCAACGTTTCTTATAGTGGTTGAATCGGACATCTTCGACTGCGAACTTGCCGATGGGATAGAGTTTGCAGAGTTCGTCCGCAACCTTGATGCGGAAGTCAACTTTAGCTTTCTGGCTTGGTGCAATCCATCCTTCTGGTCTACGCTTGTTGTCTAATCGCCTGGCTCTTCTAGGCGTCTTTCTGTAGCGCCTAGCCCTACGCATTTCTCTGCGTTGCTCAAGCTTCTCCGCCACCTTTGAGGGAAGCACCAGCATACCGCTCGTTAAGACCGCTTTCTTGGAAACTACAGCTATACCATCCCATTTGCTTCCAATATCCACGCCTAGGCAAACTTGTTGGTTTTTATTCGGCTCCGATTTCAGATCGAACTTCAGTCGTAGATAGAACATGCAAAGCTTGTTCCAATGCTTCTCTGCTAACCCTTTTGCTAGGAGTTTTCTGGCCTTGCTCGGTCTACACGGCATCAATTGCTTTGCGTTTGCGGATACAACTGGAACTCTCCCGATTACGGGCTCTCCAGTCGGAGTTGGGTGACCTTCGTCGTTGTATGGAAGGCTTAGGCTGGTCTCTCGACCAGTCGTAGCATTGAGTGGTTCTGCCGAAGAGGTACGGACTAGGTCTCGCATCCGTACGTTCTTGTAGCCCTCTATACCGCTAACTCGGCTTATGCCGAGCCGACTAGTCAACTCTTGCGTTGATACCACCATCCTAAGCCCCTTCCGTTAGGGAGGGGTAGTTGACTTCGTGGAACACTTACTATACACGCCTTACTTCCGAGTGTAATCCAGAGTCTCTAAAATTAAAAAAGAATTTGCAGAGTCGGTTGCAGAGCAAACTATCAGAGATTCGGTTTTGTTCTTTTCCGTTTCTTTGCCAAGGTGAAAAGTCATAATTATGCGGATTCATGGAGGCAAAAGGCAAAAAAGGACTAAAGTATCAAGTTAATACCTCTTATGAGGTCGTCGAGCTTAGTAGAGGTCTAAAGCGGAGGTTTCATCGTGGGGAGTGTCCGGTCTGAACGAATTAAAAGGGTCGCCAGAGAACTTGTTGAAAAATATCCGGACAAATTCTCCACGGACTATGAAGCAAACAAGAAAGTACTAGGCGAAATAACAATTATCTCTTCCAACACAATTAGGAATCAACTAGCAGGCTACATCTCCCATCTTAAAAAAATTGAGCAAAAACAAATGGTCATCGTAACCGCGCCTCCTACGGCAGCCTAATTTAACCCCCGCGGGATTGTTGGTCCCTACTTGTATTTCAAGGGTTATCGTGAGTCTATGGTTTTCAATCAGCCTGAGTCGTCGCAATTTAAGAGTGAGGATGAGAAAGAAAGAGTTGAATTAACAATGCCTGAAACAAGTTTCTCAATTGACGATTATCGACGGGGATGGGCTTTACGCTACCTTCGTGAAGCAAATGCAGACTTCTCGATGGCTGAGAAGAGTGGGGTTCAAACAGTAGCGGTAAGTCTTGCAATTTTAGCGATGAGGAAGGCCCAAACTGCTATCTACTACGCTCTAGGTGATCCGATTTTCTTAGAAGCTGCTGTGCGACAAATTGAACGAGGGAAAGAACTAACCAAAGATCTAATCCTTAGACTATTGTCAAGGATCGAGCATTTAATTAACGTGAGAAGTGAGATGCCGGAAAGTTTGTCCAAGGAAATGGCGTTAGACGAAGCACGACATTTAATTGAAATCGCTTCAGAACTTGTTGAATCTTTAACGAATTAAAAAGCGGATCAATTGACCTAACCCTTAAATTTAGCTCTGCAGCCTTCTTTCATGATGATGTGAAACTGACCTGCACTGAGCTTGTTGCCAGCCATGAAGAGCAGGACATTCACTGAATCCTTGCAAGTTTTAACTTACTTGAAATTGCTTTCGTCTTAGCAATTTTGTATTTCTTACAACAAGCTTACACCGCCTCAATACTTAGCCTATTCGATAGCGTTCAAAAAAATTAAACCCAGCCTAGCTATAATAAGGGCTGATATCATTTACTTCCATGAAGAAGCTGTGAGGTATGAGGAAGACGGCTGCATCTCCTAGAGGGCATGTAACTGTCAAATTGATAGGTTTTCTTAGAACCTTAGCCAGAAAGAGGGAGGTAGCTGTAAAAATCAAGGCATCAACTACGGTTGAGGTGTTCCTGAAACAACTTGTTAAGCAATTAGGTGCGGAGTTCGGTAGAGGGCTTTTGGATCCTGAACTTAACGATCCTCGTCCACGCGCGCTGATCCTTGTGAATGAGCGAGAAATCAGCGCTCTTCAAGGTCTTAAGACTATGGTGAAACCGGGAGATTCCATAGTCATCGTCCCAGTCTCACATGGTGGATAAGCTCTTGACGCTTCGATACGTAAATACTTCATACAAGTTCTTAACGCAAGATTTTATCGGATTCAGACGGGAAAGTAAGCAAATTAGTACAGGAATGATCAATTATAAAATTCGTACGTCCAATAAGATTATAACAACGTTAGGCTTACCTTCTCTGTCATCTCACGGAAGGAAAATCTCTGTCTCAAGCCATTAAGTTCGAAGCCCCAAGTTGGGATTACATATACCAGCTTTTAATTGAACTAGCTGACAACATAAAAAAGAGCGGTTTTAAACCAGATATAATTGTTGGAATCGCCAGAGGTGGCTGGCCCCCTGCTAGGATATTGTCTGATTTTTTGAACATTCCAAATGTTGCTAATATTAAAGTTGAATTCTATGTCGATGTCTACGAGACTGTAGAAGCCCCAGTTATCACTCAACCAATTTCAGTTCCAGTTGAGGGCAAACGAATTCTAGTTGTTGATGATGTGGCTGATTCAGGCAAGAGCCTCAAGCTAGTACGTGAGGTGCTTTTGGAAAAAGGAGCAATCGATGTTAGAATAGCTGCTATATACTACAAGCCTTGGAGCATTACTAAGCCAGATTTCTATATGAGGGATACAGACGCTTGGGTTATTTTTCCTTGGGAACGATATGAAACAATTAAGAAAATTGGAGGAAAACTGAAAACCGAAGGTAAGAGCCTAAGTGAAATTGAAACTGAACTTATAAAAATCGGGCTGCAACCCATAATTGTGAAACGCTTTGTTAAAGAAATCTTTGGGGAAAAATAGTGCAGCAAAAACTTGATGAATTTAACAAATTCATCGTGATCGCTGGCTTCTCTCAAGTAAAATTCGAGAATGTTGAGGATTTTTTTAAAAAAATAAAGACAGCAGCCGGACTTGCCCAAGTGCAAGTGTTTGATGCGAGTAGAATAGCTGGGTGGCGACATATTTATTTTGCCACACTTAATGCGGTGAAAGCATTTTCTGACAAAAGAAACATTTCAAGTAATCTTGCTGTCGAAATCCTCCTCTATGCCTCAGGGCAGAGGCAAATCCAAAAAGCTTGTGAAATGATTGGAGTAAGATCTACTACCGCCTCGGTTGCGATAGTAATCCTGGCCGATGATGGCGAAGTCGCTGAGACCTCTCTCAAGAAGGTTTCGCAAGTTGTCAATGGTTTCCGTGATGATGCGGTAGTCGAAGCAATAACGGATGCTAAGTTCGAGTTATTAAAGAAGATTTTCACGATTACGGATTTTGAAATCGAGGCAAAGATGGAAGGAGATAGTTTTCGAGTCGAGGCCTTAGTAGATTTAATCATTGAGCGAGTTGCGTTGCTTGCAATACGGCGCTAAATGGGCCTCTTCTCCTTGACAACGGCGAGAATGTCTGTACCTTTAATAACTGATAAACCGGTTAGGTTACCTAGGATTTCAACTAGGACAATTTTATCTGGGTTTTCTAAGTTGACTTTTCTATCGATCTCTGCAGCTGCAGCTTCAATTACATTTATTGTGGAGAGCTCAGAATGCCTCTTTTCAACTGTTACCCGAAAAGTCTCGTTTGGCTGCATCTTTGAAGCAAACTCAGCTGAAGCGAACCTGATTGCGTCAAGATCACTCCGTATAACACGCTCGATGGGAGTAACTTTAAGGATATAGCGAAAGTCCCAAGGTCTTTCCTTTACGATTGCTCTCAACTTTTCGGTAACTTGAAATGGATCAAGTTTTGTCTTAGCTACAATCAAGCCGGAAATTTCAGTCTTGTCAACTTGGGCTGTTGGATCCCCTAATTCCCCGAGAAAATACCAGATTTCAGAGCTGGCGTCGCTTTCGTATCCCCTTCCAGTTGAAATTAGAAGGTTAAAATCTTCAAGCAATGAGCTTTCTCCAAATTTATCATTGTAGACTGGTAATTAAAAGGGTTCAGACAACATTAGGTTACTGTAAATTCATCTATTTGAACGTCCAAAACATTCGCTATGGCTTTAGCCGATACTGGACCAATTCTAAGGAGCCTTGGCTTTTTGGAAATTAAATCGATAATTGTTGATTCCTTTCTGAGGGGTGTAGCACCTGCGTCGATGATAAGATCAACTAAGGTACCCAATTTTTGAGCGACTTCTTGCGCCGTGGCTGGAGGTTTCTGACCGCTAATATTTGCACTAGTACCAACGAGATATCCTCCAGAGAGGCTGATAAGTTCCAAGGCTACATTATGCTTTGGAATTCGAACACCTACACTATCCAAACCAGCTGTTACTATATCTGGTACCAATGGTTTGCGCTTAAGCACGAGGGTAAGAGGTCCAGGCCAAAATGCATCAGCCAGAAGTTGCGCTTTTTTTGTGAAATACGCTACTCGTTTTACACTTGAAATTGTTTGGAATAGAACTGGCAAGGGTTTCTGTCTATCCCCTTTTACCTTTATAAGCCTAGCAACAGCGTTAACATTAAATGGATCACAACCGAGCCCGTAGACTGTGTCAGTAGGGTAGACCACAATCCCTCCAGCCCGGATCTTCTTAGCAGCCTCAAGAACACTTTCTTGAGTTGCAACCACTCTACGCAATTACCTTTTACCCACAAACGGATTAGAAAATCGCTGGTATAAAATTCTCCATGACCAAATTGTGTTATAATCTTAACTTTTCCGGATTTAGGTTTTCTAAGTATTACATTAATGCGTAATAATGTAGGCTTCCAAGGTGTCATTTTCGGATTTTAAAGAGTTCCTTAAAACTGAGCCCCATCCAAACAGTCCCAGAGCATCCCAACGCGGTTATTAAAACTATGTGAATAATGTGGCTGATGAAGCTAATCGCAAATACCAAATCTTGAGAAAGGCCAAGCCCAACAAAAACGATCAGCCAAAAAGCCTCGTAAGATCCTACAAAACCTGGCGCTGCTGGAAATATGTAAGAAAGCTGGATAATCATGGTGCCCAACAAAAGAATGCCTAATGGCACCTGATATTTGGATGCCTCAAAAAGGAAGAGCACGGCTAAGAATTGAATTAACCAGATTCCCGCGGTTAGCACTAAAATAATAATAAGCAGAAGTGGACGTTGGCTAACCCCTTTTGCACCATCGATTAGTGACTTCGCGAGGTTTGTAATTCTCTCTTGCCACCTTTGGGAGAGTTTAATTGTGGTCAGCATCCTTTGTATAAGATGGAGCATTGCATCCTCTTTCTTTGTTCCAATGATTAAGCAGATCATTGCGATGAAAACGATGCCCCCACCGATTTTCAGACCTTGAGTGAACCAAGGTGGAAAAACCGTGCCTAAAGGAAGAAAATAGAGGGCGGCTACGCCAATTCCAACTACACCCATAAGATCAAGTACTCGTTCAACGACAATTGAGGAAAACCCTTCAAAGAATCCGACATCTTCCTTTCCTTTGAGAAGAAACGCGCGGAGAAATTCTCCTAGACGGACTGGAACTAAGGTATTAACAAAATAGCCCAGAATAGTGATCCAAAACGTGTTTACGTAATTAACTGAATTCTTGACTGGGACCAGGAGTATCTTCCATCGCACAGCTCGAAGGAAATAGAACACAATTGACATTATTGCTGAAAGTCCAAGCCAATACGGTGAAACGTTTCGAATCGAGGTCATTAGCTTCTCAAAGCCAAAATACCATAGGAGCACTGCAAAAAGTGCAGTACCGACAACAGATGACAGTGCGAACTTTGTCCTTACTGAGAGGTTGAGTGGCGTATTAACTCCCTTCAAATAGCGGCTTTACCTAGTCGACGGTTTTTATAAAAACCTACTGACAGACTTTTTGGCATTTTCGTTAAAATCATAAGCTTCCACGCTGCTCCTAGTCACTTCTAATGGTAGAAGATTTGTAAGCTCAACGGGATTTTGTAGAAATAAAGTTATCTGCTCCGGATAGAGAATTAAACGAGATGTCTCAAAAGCCGATTTTGCACTATTTTCTATGCTATAAGTCGCCTAAGGAGGCGGCTAAACGTATTTGGATAATCAGGAAACTTTCGGCGCTCGGTGGGATAAGACTTCATTATTCATTTTGGAAACTACCGAAGAGTTCACTTCATTATGCTTTTGAACTGGTTCGAGATAACGAGCCAATAGTTTTGAAACGTTCAAGAGAGTTAGTTCGACTACGCGTAGATAAAGGTCGTAGGCTCTATGAACTTGGGAGCCTTATGGTAATAGCTTACAATTCTCCATCAGTTCCAGCTGGGAAGAGAGCCGCCATTATCAGGGCATTACGGAGAACTCCGTGTATTCCGATAGGGCCTTCTTTTTACCTCTTTCCACATTTGAAAGCTTCGAAGTATGCTTATTTTCGTGATAAAATTATGCTCCCTGATGATTTTTTCGATTTTCTGAAGAAATTAGGTATAGCAGCGCATCGTCTAACATACCTTAAAGTTATCTATCCACAATCTCACGAGATGTTATTTCAGCGGTTAATTGATAGACAAACGCGTGGGTGTGCAAAGTTAGTTCAACAATCGCAAACGCTACTTAAGCGAATCCAAGAAATGCGAGTAAGTCGAACAACCGTTCGGAAAGCATTGAGCGAGTTCAAAACTCGTTATCGCGCCTACAAGGGAGTAGCATACTTTCTCTATCATGTGTATGGAGTTGACCTTCGGGTGAATCTGAAAGAAGCTTATAGTGCAATTGTTTCTTGTAAGCGAACTTTTCTTGAGAGGATGAAAAAGCCCTAGTTCAGGTGTGACAGAATTTTTTTCCTTGGCTGACCATTTAGCAGCAAAATAAGTCCAATATTTCTTAAAAAAAATAAAAATAACAAATAATTACCTATTTTTTAGGTAATAACTATTAAATTCAAGTAATTTTATGATTCTGACCGATTTTTTAACTTCTAATTTTTTGCATCAGTTTTATATACATAATTAGTTCGTTCTCTGCTACACGCTGGAGGCATTACGTAGTATGGCTGAAGATTGGGAAGAAGAAGGATGGTCAAACGAAGAGTGGGGCGAAGAAGAAGGCGAAGAGGGCTGGGAAGAAGAAGAGTGGTAATGCCGCCTGCACCATTGCGTTCCATGTAGCTAAATAGACTTTCATTTCCTTGTCGTCACGTTAAGAGCGAAGAAGGCGAGTTAATCGTCTGGTTCTTTTCCCTTGAGCTATTATTATTCTAGCATAAGTTAAGATGGGGAGGCAACAAGATGGTTCGTGTATGCGTTATCGACCGTGATCGATGTCGATCTAAAGATTGTGGTCGTGTTTGTGTAAGATACTGTCCACCGGTTCGAAGCAAGATCGATGCAATCAAATTTGAAGAGGGGGAAGATAAGCCAATTATTACTGAAGCCTTATGTGTTGGCTGTGGAATTTGCATCAAAAAATGTCCGTTTGGTGCTTTATCGATTGTAAATCTCCCAGATGAGTTAGAGGAAGATTGTAGTCATCGCTTCGGTCCAAATGCGTTTAAGCTCTATCGGCTTCCCACTCCGATGCCAGGTGCGGTGACTGGTCTTTTAGGCAAAAATGGAACAGGAAAGACTACCGCCCTAAAGATTCTAGCTGGTGAGACTAGACCAAACCTTGGAAATTACGAGACTCCACCAAATTGGCCGCAAATAGTTCAGTATTACCGGGGGTCTCTGCTTCAGGACTACTTTGATCGATTAAGCAGAGGCAAACTAATTGTAGTTCATAAACCTCAATATGTTGATAAACTTCCAACGGTTGTCTCAGGCAAAGTTAAAGACCTTCTCCAGAAGGTCGATGAGAGGGGAGTAATGAAAGACACGGTCAAGGAGTTATTGTTAGAGAATGTCCTTAATCGAACGCTTGACGTTCTTAGTGGAGGAGAGCTTCAACGTGTGGCTATCGCTGCTGCAGTATGTCGCGAAGCTGATGTTTACCTTTTTGATGAACCGTCAAGCTACCTTGACGTAAAGCAACGTCTCCTTGCTGCAAAAATAATTAGAGGCCTGCGGTCTGCAAATAAAACGGTTATTGTCACGGAGCATGACTTAGCTGTTCTTGATTACTTATCAGACCAAATATGCGTCGTATACGGTGAACCTGGGGTTTATGGAATTATCTCTCACGCCCACGGTGTCCGAGTTGGAATCAACATATACCTACAAGGTTATCTGGTTGATGAAAATGTTCGCTTTCGAGATCAACCGATCAAATTTCAACCTCACCCACCTGTACCAAGTTGGGCTTCGCGACAAGTTGCTCTCAAATGGGAGTGGATGGAGAAGAATTATAGCGATTTCACATTAGAGGTCGAGCCAGGCGAAATTCATGAAGGAGAAGTTATTGGCATTCTCGGACCAAATGGCATTGGAAAAACCACATTTATTAAACTATTAGCAGGGCTTGAGAAACCTAACAAAGGATACCCGCCAGTTTGGGAGGGGCTAACAGTAGGCTATAAACCGCAATACATATCAGCAGAATATGAGGGAACTGTTGCGTCGCTTCTCCGATCCATTGCAAAAGACAAGTTTACAACCAGTTATTTTAAGTCAGAAATTTTACAACCCCTAAATCTTGAGAAAATCCTAGATCGAGAGGTCACTGAACTTAGTGGCGGCGAACTTCAACGTACAGCCATCGCGGCCTGTTTAGCGCGAGACGTTGTGATCTACCTTCTTGACGAGCCAAGTGCATACCTCGATGTTGAGGAACGGTTATCCATGGCTAGAACGATTAGAAGAATTGTTGAGAGTCGCAGAGCCACAGCCTTTGTTGTCGAGCATGATGTCGTCGCTCAAGACTTTATCGCTGACCGGCTAATGATCTTCGCCGGAGAACCAGGCATAAGGGGGCATGCTTATTCAGCCGTTGGGCTTCGAGATGGAATGAATAATTTCTTAAAAGAGATGAAGATCACATTTCGGCGTGATGCAACAACAGGTCGCCCTCGAGTAAATAAAGAAGATTCACGCCTTGATAGGTATCAAAAAAAGATCGGTGAATACTATTACACTGCTACCCTTGGAGAGGAAGAATAAACGAAACTGGAACAGTTAACAACAGTGTTACTCGATGATTCTTAGTAGAACCCAGACCATTATAAAGATAAAAACCACGCCAAAAACTGCTGAATAGATTAACCAGAATGGCGAGGATAAAATCCATTTTGCATCAACCCACCTCGGCAAGATGTAAGAGAACAATTTCAAGAATTTCTCCGCTAATATTTCTCCGATTGCCAAGAATTTTGACAATAAAAAAGATAGCACTGCTAATAGGATAATGAAAACAATTAGTGTTTTAGCAACATTTGCCAAATGAAATCGTCATCCAAAATATATTTGATGTAAACGATTAAAGCCCACCTCAGCTGTAACCCAAATTTGAAAGCGCTTTCATTTTCCTCAATTTGGTTTAAATAGAGTAGAAAACCTAAATCAATGAGAATATTTGGAAGTCTAATCTAGGCAGATATAAAATGGACAGTGGTGTTTCACCGATGAAACCAGTAGGTAGAAACGTGAAAACAAAATTGCCCAGTGTTCGGGTGCCTATTATACTCATCAATTTTAAAACTTACTTAGAGTCAACTGGTAAGAATGCACTTCGACTTGCGAAGATCGCAGAGGAGGTTAGTTTAGAAACTGAGGTATGCATTGGGGTTGCCCCTCAGCTTACAGACCTGTTGCTAATTGCAAGGGAGGTCGGTATCCCAGTTTTCGCTCAGCATGTAGATCCAATAGCTCCTGGCAGCTTTACAGGGCACATTCTTCCAGAAGCCGTTAAGGAAGCTGGCGCAGTTGGCACCCTAGTCAACCATTCTGAGCACCGGTTAAAATTGGCAGATATTGACGCCACGATAGAAAGGGCTCGCGAAGTTAATCTCATATCTTGTGTTTGTACGAACAACGCTAACGTCAGCACAGCTGTTGCCGCGCTAAAACCAAATATGTTAGCGGTTGAACCCCCGGAGCTCATTGGCACGGGCATCCCTGTTTCGAAGGCTAAGCCTGAGGTTGTATCAAGTACTGTAGAGTTAGTCAAAAAAATTAACCCAGCTGTAATCATTCTCTGCGGAGCAGGAATATCTCGAGGTGAAGATGTCGCTGCAGCCCTAAAACTGGGAACCGAAGGGGTGCTTTTGGCGAGTGGAGTAGTAAAAGCGAAAAATCCAAAGGAAATTCTGATGGAGATGGCTAAATTCGCCGTTAAAAAGTAGACTAAAGCACATTAATTCTGCTTCCGTTCTCTGTAAGGTGGTCTTTCAAGGTGAAGGTAAGCATCGAATGTGCGCCTTGTATTATTGAGCGAGGCTACCGTGAAATTGTTCGATCAACCAAGGATATCACAACCCAGTTCAGGGCAATGGAAGGGCTAATTCAACTAATGAGCGACCACTTTAAACCGGGAATGATTCCGGCCCGCATTGGAACCGAGAGGGACAGACTTATTCACAGAATAACTGGTGTCAGCGATCCCTACGCGGAGAACAAGCGCAGGTCAAACGCTCTCGCCCTAAAACTATTGCCAAAAGTTGAGGAATTTATTTCAAATTTTAAACCCGGATACGAACGCTTCAGAAAGGCTTGCATAGCCTCAATAGTTGGAAACACAATTGAATTTGACGTTCCTGGGCACATTTTTATTCCGGAAAAATTGGTTGAGCTTGTCCAGAAAACGATGCTTGTGGTAGATAGAACGCCAGAAATCTATGAACTATTACAAAGATCCAAATCAGTACTATTCCTAACCGATAACGCTGGTGAAATTGCCTTTGATACAATTCTGGTTAAAGAAATACGTCAACTCGGTCCGAAGGTGACGGTTGCAGTTAAATCTAGCCCAATGCTTGATGACGCCTTATTGTCCGATGCCTATAAGGTCGGCATGGAGAAAGTCGCTGATAAAATTGTTACGACAGGTTCGAACTCTGTAGGGCTATTTCTAGAAGAGGCATCAAAAGAGTTCCGCAAGTACTGGCAGGCTTCCGAATTAATTCTTGCAAAAGGAATGGGATACTACGAGACATTGACCGAGATAAACCTCGAGAAACCAACCGCAAACCTTCTCACAGCAAAATGTAATCCCGTCGCCCAATCTGTTAGTGTAGAGAGAGAATCTAGTCTTGCACTTCTTCTCTAGTAATTCTTTAGAAAAAAGAACTTATATCCATAGTATCGTCTGTTGAAGAATAACTTGAAGTGAAGAGTTTGGTCATCATTACACAAGGAGAAAAACCGCAAAAAACTACCGAAAAGCTAGCCGAAAAAACTTACATTTACCCACATCACCACTGCTCAATCTGCGGAAAGATGATCGCGGATCGTGAAAAACAAATCTGTTCTAAACGATGCCAAGAAGTCTATGACCTCCGATTGAAGAAGGCAAAAAGGCGTCGTAGATTCATGATAATCGCCATTATTTACTCTGTCGCCTGGTTTTTTGTCATGCTTTTCCTGTCCTCTTTTCGTCTTTAAACCGTCAGTTAGGTGAATCATGTTGGGAAAACTAATTGTAATCTCTGCTAAAATTCCAGAGGAAGTTTTTCAGGAGCTGCAAATTCGTATTCCTGAAGGTGAAAGAAGCGACTTTATTCGGGACGCTATTGTTGAAAAACTGGGGAAAATTCCGAAGCCAGATAAAATCCTACAATTAGAGAGGCGCATTAAAAGCTTAGAAGATGCCCTATCAGAGGTTAAAAAATTCCTCGCAGACCTTGAAATTCTAACCTACGAGCATGAGAAAACTGATCCTACCACTTATTGCGTTAGCGACCTTGACCGTGAAATTATTAACTACCTCAAACTACATCAAGGAGCTACAACTCCGGAACTCGCAAAAGCAATAAGAACAGACCGGTGGACAATCCTTAACCGATTGCGGCAGATCGGAAAACGCTCAAAGAAAGAGCTTGGAAAGGCAATCGTTGAATTCGATGCTGGAGAACGCGCTGGTAAGAAACGGGCTTGGTGGCTAACATTTAAAGAATAAAACTAAGAACCTTTAAACCAAACATTTTTAATTCCTATTATTCTGTCATTTTTGTCGAGAAAGGGCCCGTAGTCTAGTATGGAAAGGACGTTGATCTAAATCGGAACGTAAGCCTCCGGAGAAATCTAATTTCAGGGTAAGCCGAAGATCGGGGGTTCAAATCCCCCCGGGCCCGCCAACCATGACTAAAGTAAAAACCCAGAAATTCAAATTCGTGGGCGAAACTAATGGCGTCTTTTCATGTTAGCAAACAACTCTTGGACCCCGCGATTATCGTGATGCGTGAGGTTCTCGACGTTAAAGCAGAAGAAAGAATGCTAATAATTACAAATCCGACGCCTGATGTCTATGTAATTTCTCGAGCACTTTTCCTAGCCGCTAAGAAATTTGGAGCCACGCCAACATTAGCAGTTCAACCAGTTAAGGGAAGTTTCGATTACGCCGAACCTGCAATTATTGGCGCAATAAAAACGGCGCCTGAGATTGTCTTGTCCATTAGCGCTCAGAGATTAGGAAAGGACAAGGAAGCATTAATCAATCCATACAAGGCATATGATGGAAGGGCATATCATCATATTTTCGATTTCCTTCTTTACGGTGAGAAGAAAATTCGAGCCTTTTGGACACCAACGATAACCACCAAAATTTTCATTAAAACAATTCCGATCAATTACGCTGAACTTCGCGCACGATGCGGAAGGATCCTTCATGCAATGACTGAAGCGAAAGAAATTCACATTAAGACTGAATTGGGCACTGATTTATTAATCGGAGTTGAAGGCAGAAAACCCTTCGTTGATGATGGCGACTTCCGAGCCTCTGGACAAGGAGGCAATCTACCAGCTGGAGAAGTGTTTATCTCACCTCGACTTGGCTCCTCTAACGGCACCTTAGTGTTCGACGGCAGCATTGGTCTCGACAAGACCTTAATCATCAAACAACCTATCATCCTTAAAGTGAAAGACGGATTCGTTACCTACGTTGAAGGTGGTCATGAAGCAAGTATTTTGGCAAAATTTCTCAAAAAGGCTGAGAAAGCCCCATTTGAATTAGCCAAAAAAGGAAAACTTGAAAAGAACAAGGCTTCGGAGTACGCAGCAAACGCCCGAAATCTTGGCGAATTTGGAATCGGGCTGAACTCTAAGGCGGAGATTGTTGGTAACCTACTTGAGGACGAAAAGGTTCTTGGCACAGTTCATATTGCACTTGGTGAAAACTATGATCAAGATGCTCCAGCACTAATTCACTGCGATGGAATCGTCAAAAAGCCTACAGTTGAGATTAATGGGAAAACAATAATGGAAAAAGGGCAACTTTTGATTTAAAGTCTTTAATGCTACATCCTCGTAGGTGCCTCAATTCCAAGAAGCTGTATGGCATTTCTTAATGTAATTCGAATTGCATCAACCAAAGCCAGTCGTGCTGCTCGCATAGTCGTGGTCTCCGCTTGGATGACTGGAACCGCTGCGTAGAACGAGTTGAAGCAGTTAGACAAGTCGTTGGCGTATTCTGCAATTTCGTTAGGCTTCAGATTTTCAGCTGCCTCTATGAAGACTTCGGGAAACTTCCCGATCTTTAGTATGAGACCCCATTCTAAGGGATGAATTAGACTACTCAAGTCAGTTTCACTAGCATCTGTTTTCTCGCCTGCCTTTTTCAATATGTTACAAGCCCGTGCGTAAGCGTACTGTATAAATGGAGCACTATTTTGCTCAAAGTCTAACACTCGCTCCCAGTTGAAAATGACAGACTTTATGGGTTCAACTGAGATCAGTGAGTATTTAATTGCTCCAATGCCCACGATATCAGCTATCTTTCGTCGATTCTCCTCAGATAAATGTGGTGAGCGTTTTGTCACCTCAGCGTACGCTCTCTTAACCGCTTCGCTGATGACATCGTCAAATGTTATGTACCTCCCACGTCGACCAGACATCTTATACCCAGGTAATTCAACAAGCCCAAAAGAGAAATGAATTTGATTCTGCGCAGCTTTAACGTAACCGAGAGCACACAAGGCTATTTTGAGTTGTAATTGTGCTAGTGATTGCTCTGCGCCGATTACGTTGATTACTCGATCGGTCTTTTCGAACTTTTGAAGGCTGTACGCAATGTCACGTGTTGTGTACAAGGTTGTGCCGTCAGCCCGAGTTAGCGTAAGTGAAGGAACACTATAACCTTCCATGATATTTAGAACTGGCCTAAGCCCAAGTTCGTTAACAGCTTTCTCGGCATCCAACTCGAAGACTCCCTTAGTCTCGAAAACGAAAGGCAACCGCTTAAGTCGTTGCACAATTTCGCTCACTTTGCCACTCCATACCAGATCGCTTTCCCAATCCCATTGATCGAATAAAATCCCCACTCTGTTCAAAGTTTGTTTAAAACCATCTAGACAGAGATTACTTACTTTTCTGAAGAGTTTCTTTGTGCTTGCCTTTTCAGCTTCATATTCCTGTATCAGCTTGTTGATGCTTGCTTCGGGATTAGGGTCCTTGTTTATTCCATCGAGCAGTTTGCTAAACAGGTCTGGATATTTTTCTTGGAGTTCCGCAGCTGCTGCGACCCAGTCATCAAGTTCAAATTTTAATTTTTTGGTGGTTTCTTCTTGACCTTGCCCTGCTTCGAATTGCTTAATTTGTTCTTTAAGGTTGCGAATTTCAGTTAAACAACTGGTTATAGCGTAAATCCAGCCAATAAAGTGATCAGGCTTAACGTGTGGGTCAATGTCGGGACTCCCCAGTTTTTGATAGCCATAGGCGATAATCGCAATTTGTCGTCCCATATCGTCGATGTAGAAGTGTCTTGAAACCTTGTGACCTCGAGCTGCCAATATTCGCGCCAGAGCATCTCCTAGTATTGGGTTTCTGGCGGTTCCAATGTGTAATGGATGGATAGGATTTGCACTTGTGTGCTCTACAATAGTCCTAAGCGGATGATCTGTTTTAACATATCCATACATTTCATTTAGTTTTCTTGCAGATTCTATTGTTAACTTAGCAAATTTCGCTCGGTTTAAATAGAAATTAATGTATCCTCCTACTACCTCAGCTTTTCCGACCGTGTTAAAGGCCGTTGCATCGATTGTTGATGAGATTCTTTCGGCTAGTTCCATTGGTTTTGTTTTCATGACCTTAGCTAGTTCGAAGCAGACAGATGATGCTAATTCCCCATATGCTGGGCTTGGGGGAACTTCGAGTGACCGTTTAACTTCAATTTCTTGAGCAAGCCTTGACAAGGACTTTATAAGAATATGTTCACACTCTTCTCTGAACTCTCCGAAGGGGTTAATTGACAAAGCGATTATTAGCCTCCAGTAGTAATCGATAGCCAGATAAAATAATATTTCTGAACTGCTATTTGAGCCAACAGCACCATAAACTTACAATTCAACTAATATTCTTTTGTATGGAGACTGCAAACTGTCAATGAAATAAGATTCATGCAGTGAAGTAAAGAATTAATGAGGACAGAAAAAAATTGAAAGGGATGAGTTCACTCAACTCTGCTTAGGAACTCATCATGGGTCAGTACTTCCCCTATGAGGGGGAAGAACTTCGTTTCTACGTACTTCTGCTCCTCAGTCGACATTGCGGCAGTACAGTCCTTTAGCAGGAACACTTTGAATCCCTTGTCATATGCTGATCTCGCTGTTCCCTCAACGCAGACGTTTGTCAGGAAACCAGCAAATGCGACGTACTTTATGCAAGCTACTCTCAGCAACCAGTCTAGGTTGGTTGAATGGAAGGCATCTAATGTCCGCTTTCCTTCTACCACGATGTCCTTTTCAGTTGGCTTGAGTTCGTCAATAATAGCTCCTCCCCAAGTGCCCTTTTTGAAGGCTCCAGCCTTCCCTCCGGCCTGGTGAATTGGACCCAATACTCCTGGGCAGCCCGTATCCCGATAGTCCTGTTCGAAAAGTATTGGAACTATCAATGTCATGATTCCTTTTTCCCGTGTCTTTTTGATGCAATCGGCAGCGTTTGTGATAGTTCCCTGTGCGGCGATCTGTTCCTTCACACCAGCGTGAAGACCTCCTCCTTCCTTGCAGAAGTCGTTTTGAAACTCAATGAAGACGATTGCAGTCTCGTTCGCTTTCATGAAAGCTCCTCCTCCCTAAAACATACAGAAGTTAATATATTTAGTGGTTACCCTTAGCGCCAAAAATGACTGTTAATTAGAGCTAAGTGAAATGTTTTGCGAGTATTGTGGGCGAAATTTTTTCTCTACGCTTTGTGTGTACAGGCTATAAAGTATCTGCACCTAAAAGTGGCGAGCCCGCGGGTATTTACACCTAGTTAAGTGCGAGTCCCTTAATTTTTTCTATCTCATTTTACAAAAGGCCGGGCAGTATCTACACTCAATTAGGTGCAGATACACATTTTTTCTTTCTAGGCATTGGTAGCCCGGGGGAAATCGTTCCAATTAGTCGTATATACCAGCTTTACGTCAGCTATGCAGCTCCTTTTCGAAGGCTTTCTCAAACGCTACCTTGAGCGCTTCAAGGGCTCTTTTGGCAGTTTCATCTACGACAGTTCTGTGAGGCTGCAGAACGCAAAAGTATATAATTTTTATCTCACACGCGTCAATCTGCCCATTCTACCAAATCGTCTTTCTTGTTGTCAGGCGCTACCAGGGCGATGTTTCTTTTAGGAATTGTTTCCATGATAGATCATATTATTTACGATTAATGTCCATAAAAGGGATTATGTTTAACCTTAATACGACCGAAATTGTGTAACTTTATTGCAGTTCTGATGTACTCCGTCAGTCCTAAGATGGGCATAACTAACGCTTGGAACAGTGAATAGAACGGATAAACTAGCATCCACCTGTTACGAACTTTCCAGTTTACCATTAATAACAATGGAATATGGAAGGCAATAATCCAAGGAAGCAATTCCCAAGGTGTCAGGTACTCGCTTGTCTTTTGCCATAATGGAACCCAATAACTCCAGTAACTTGGAATAGTGTACTTGAATGTTTCCCAAAGTTTTGTTGAAAGCTCCCACCACCATCGCTCCCTTGAAAAGTCGGGTATTTTAAAGAACCATAGCCCGATAACAACTCCTATCAGGTATATATAGAATAGCGGTGATAACGTAATATTCTCTGGACTTACGAATAATGCATACATGCCTGACCACCAACGCATACGTTGCCTCAGCCAAGGTTCCAATCGTGTAGGTACACTTGTCTTAACCTCAAAGTTTCCAACATGACATGTCTTCTTTCCCAACTTCTTAGCTAAGATTCCTATTTCTACATCTTCAGCATACGGAAAAAGACTATGACTTTGCATAATCTCTTTCATCGTATCCGTTCTAGCTACAATAGAGGCTCCACTTGTCAACCAAGGTCTATAATACCGCGAAAGCATTGAGATCTCATACTCAACTTTCTGCAATTTCGCCAGTAATCCATCCTCCTTTGGAACTATTTTAACCGATGCTAAATCGAACCCAAATCTGTCTAAGATCGAGCAAACTTTTCCAAAATTTTCGTTTGGTATGCTATCAGCATCTAAATATGCTATGTATTTCGTAGTAACATTTTGTAGAGCAGTCTTACGCAATGCAGGAATTAACACACGGCTAACCTTTAAATGATTATCTGTACTGGCTTCAACCCTGAAACCCAGTTTTCTAATTTCATCCATGAAACTTTCTGTTTCATCTTTCGATGTAACAATCATAACCTTATCCTTGTATTTTTCAAGATAAGCTAGAGTATCTGAACCAAGAAACTTAGGAGAAGAAAACAAGGGCACAACAATCGTGTAGTCATCTAATTGCTTGTCATCTATTAGTTGCGGTTTCATGAAAAGTGTAATGATGTTTTGGCAGTCGAGAATACTTAGCCAAGGCATAATCATATTTATATCTCCTGATGTAGATTGGAAAACTAGAATAGTCCTCTACTATTAAAATATTTTTATCTGGAAATAGAAATATCAAAATTTGTAAAGATGAGTCACTTGGTGATAGTAGTTAGCATCTAGAAAGTTTGTGCCTATCGTCTCTTATGCGGTTCCTCAAGGGTTTCAAGTTCTAGAATTAAGTCTTGGCTTCGCTCTTGACGCAATTCTTCTAGAGCAATTATATCTAGACCGCGAGGGGTCAAGAGGAGAAGGAGGAGGAAATATCTCATCTTAGAAAAGGTTAGTTAGGAGGGGTGACGAAATTCAAGAAGGTTTACCGCATTGGGTGGCTAGCCTATGGCCTCCGTAATCTCCGAGGATATCAAGCAGACCGTCGCCTTCATTTTTCACCAAAGGCAGGAGCTAGAACCCATTGGCACAGGATTTTTTATGGGGATTGCTCAGGAGAATACCCACTTCATCTATTTTGTAACGGCGAAACATGTGATAATGGACGAGACGCAGGTCTTCCTTCGATTGAACTTGAGGAACTATGACCCCTCGTCAAATCAACTTGGTACTCTTTATCAACCTGTTCAAGTCAAGGATGATCAAGGCAATCTGTTATGGTTTGTCCACTCTGATCCCTCTGTAGATGTTGCTGTTCTTCCCTTCGCACCCAATCCTGAATTGATACAATTCAAGTGCATCGGACCCGAGGTGCTTGCGACAAGGGATATAATTGCAAAGGAAAAAGTGGCTGAAGGTGATGAAATATTCTTCACCGGCCTTCTTCCGCAATTTTACAGGACAAAGCGAAACTACCCAGTTGTTAGATATGGACGGATCGCCTTATTGACTGATGAGGTCATTGAAGTCCAAGGAGAAGGCCCTCAAGAGTTGTATTTCGCAGAATGCCAGACATTCCCCGGTAATAGCGGTTCCCCTGTCTTCCTCAGGTTCGGTCCCACTAGAGAACCAGGCGTAATTAGGGTGGGTGGTGAAAGATTATTCTTGCTGGGTCTAATGAAAGGATATTTCTCTCAGAGGCAATTACTTGAAATTCAAGAGACGCAGAGATTATTTCTACAGTTTAATGAGAATATTGGGATAGCAGCAATAGTACCCGGGGAGAAAATAAAGGATATTCTATATAGTGTAAACTTAACTCGCATCAGAGAGGAAACAACAAGCCGATTAAAACAAAAACAATCATCTGTCCAATTGTAGCTTAGTTACAATGGGTTCATGGCCGTTGCGAACTGCACTGTAGAGCTCACGCATATCAAGGCAAGAACTCGGCGACTATTTTTATTATTTCACGCGGGTCTCTGTAGTATTTAATATGCCATCCGATGGTTGATACCATAGCCGACACTTGAGGTGGATGAGAAGGGTCTAACGCTTGACGTACTAAAAGGAGATTGACGCCATAATCGCGAGCGCGTTCAACTTCTATGAATTGACCCCCTGGGGCAGTTATGTCGATTATAGCCCATCCGCAGGTATGCAGTAACATCAAAGATTTATCATGAATATCTGGAGCGTTGGATGGAATTCCTGCTTCAAAGACTATTACCAGTTCGTAGCCACGACGAATAACGCCTTCTTTGGCAAGTGGAATAACACCAGGATTGGCATCATAATTAGTCCCTATGAAAACTCTTCTCTCACGAGGTTGCGGCAAACCCAGTATCATTGCGCCTACTTGTGGAACTCCTCGTTCACATTGCTCAGACAACTTATTTATATCGAACTTCAATCTTTGAGCTATCTTTTTAAGAATGGGTTCAGGATCTCTTGCCATATTCCACTGACCAGAGGCTTTGATTTGTGCTGCAAGAATCTTTGTTTCCCTTAAGATTCGCAAATTTAAATAAAATACATCTCTTAAAACATTGGCAGCTGGGGCTCGATCAGCATTATCTTCTAGATCATACCCGACATTAAGGGTATCTTCAACATAAGCCAAGAGAATGCTGTAAATAACTTGGTCTGCTTGACCAAGGGCAAGGAGTGCTAGTCCACGATTATAGAGTGGGGTACCTTTATGGATAGGTCTGTTTTCTTCATCCTGGTTTCTGAAAATTAGCTCGTACTCTTCTTGAAAGAGTCTTACGGCTTCAGGCTAATTTCCGACATATAGAGCGACTAAGCCCTCTCTATGCAGATGTGCCACCGGCTCTCGAATGCGCTCGGGTATTTCTCTATTTGGTGGTTGAATCTCCATAGAAATCCCGTGTTAATCCTAGCAATTATTCATTAAAGAGATTTTGGTGTAGCACTACACCTTCAACGAGCAAGACAACGTGGCCATCTATAAAAAACGCAAGTTAAAAGATGCCTTAAATGTCTGTTATGGTCCCTTGAAACCACATTTAAGCTTTACAGTAGTGATATCTCCCGCAAACTCTCCCTTTTTTCTTAAAGGCTGTGCGGTTGGTATGTCTTCAATGTTGGACAGTAGGTTTATTATTATTTGAAATGTATCATGCTATGAGGATTTTTATTGGTTGACGACCGACTAATTCTAGCATTAGCGTTTCTAGAAGACCTAGGCTGTATTGAAACCAACTTTGCCATTCAGAAAATGTGGAAAGATTTTTGGGAAAAAACGAAAACCGAAGTTGACAGAATTCTGCAACTCGGAGGATATCGTTTATCCTATTACCAAGACATGTTCGGCTTTACCTTGGAGTTGACTACAGACCGTCGAAAATATGCTGAATTCGAACCTCAACGCAATTCAATTCTTTTCAACGCACTCATTCTTCTAACCGAGCCTCCCTATTGGATTGCCTCAACTCTAGTGCACGAAGGCGATCATCAAGAATTCTGCAGAGCTCATAATATGCTTTTTAAACCACCTGAAGAAACGGTAATCTTTCATGGAAAGCACCATAAAGAAATGGAACTCAGAGCTCTTAAACGAGAATTAAGCTTTTTAGAAATTACACGCCCCTTAATAAACCCATCATGGGAGATCTACTTCTATTCCCGTAAGAAGGTTTCTCACATCGATGATCATATTCAATCTCGAAAACTATCGATTTCACAATTGGAGAAGTATAATAATCGCGCATTAGAGTATGAAAAAGGACGAGTATCAGGCGCAATAGAAGAGACTTCCAAGATCATGCTAGAGCTAGGCTTTGAACCTCCAACCGAAGACTCTCCTATTGTTACATACGTGACGGTCCCTTTCTAGTCATAAGTCAGTCTCACATGGCATAATCGAATTCAAACAGTACAAATCGCCGTTGACGTGGCGGGCCCGCGGGGATTCGAACCCCGGACCTCCGGCTCCGCAGGCCAGCGTCCTAGTCCTGATTTTCCGGATTTTTCTCTAGACGACGGGCCCACACTAAGCGAAATAGTTTCGTTATTAAAAAGGTCTTCCAATAAATATTGATTATACAAAATATTTTTCAGTAGTTCCAAGATTACAAGATAGAGGCGTTGAACTGATTGAGTGAAGCTAAACCTCTCTACAAGCACTGGATTGAAACCGTCGTAGATGACCTTGTTAAAAGGGGAGACGTACCTACTGTTCTTAGTTCTGCTAAAACTCCGAGTGGTCCTATTCACATAGGGATCAGCCGGGAACTTGTCTTTTGTAGTGTTTTTGAGAAGCTATTAAATGAGAAAGGAGTTGAAACTGACTTCATTTTCACCGTGGATGACCTGGATTCAATAAAAAAGTTTCCGCCGGGCGTTCCAGAGGTTTTCACGAAGCATACTGAGTATATTGGAAAGCCTATGGTTGATGTTCCATGCCCGTATGGCGATTGTGAAAACTGGGGTAAACATTATGCTCAGGAGCTTATCGACACTTTCAACGCCTTCGGTCTTTTTCCGAGGGTTATCTGGGCGCATAAATTATACATGACGAAGGAAATGAAGGACGCTATCCGTGTATCCCTAAAAAATGTGGAATCTATCCGTCAAATCCTCAAGGACATAATGGAACCCACTTTATCTGGAAGTCAACTTGAAACTTTCCAACGTGATCTGCTAACATGGTACCCTTGCCTCGTCGTTTGCGAGCGGTGCGGGCTACTTAAACCTACAGTAGTAACTGGTTATGACCCTAATCGAGATACTGTTTCGTACACATGTTCAGTTTGTGGATATTCAGGTGAAATGTCGGTTAGCAAGGGAAGGGTGAAATTAAGGTGGCGAGTCGACTGGGCTGCGAAATGGGCTATTTTCAAGGTAAGCTGTGAACCTGCAGGTAAGGATCACTGTGTTAAGGGCGGAGCATACGACACTGGTGAGGCTATCAGTCAAAAAGTGTTCGGGTGGAAAGGACCATACCGGGTACCATATGAATGGTTCCTCCTTGGAGCTCACGCGATGAAGACTCACAAAGGCATCTCATTCACTTGGCCCGAATGGTTAGCAATCGCTCCCCCAGAAGTTCTTCGTTACATGGTCCTTCGTGAAGATCCACGGAAACACATCAGTTTCGAGCCTGAGAGAATTCCTCAGTTGATAGACGAGTTTGAACGTGCGGAACAAATCTACTTTGACTACGTAAAGGCGTCCAACTCTATTGAAAAGAGAAATCTCAAGTTGATTTACCCCTTCTGTATGCCAAATCACCCTTCGAAGGCGCTGCCTGTCAGGCTTCCATACCGTTTTGCGGTAATTTTATCCCAATTAGATCCCCTGCTCGGCATGGAGGGAGTTCATAAGAAAGCCATAGACGTTACCCAAAAACTCTACAACAAACCCAAATTAACCCAAACCGAGATCCACGCCCTAGAGAAAACCCTGGAGAGGACCAAGTACTGGGTTGATCACTATGCTCCCACTGAAATGAAAGTAGTTATCACCCCAACTGTTGGCGAAGAAATCGTTCAGAAACTGAGCGAAAAGCAAAAGCTCGGGATCAAACTGCTAGTTGAAAGTTTTGCCTCTAAGGAGTGGAATGAACAAGAACTTCAAAATGAAATCTTCAACATAGGAAACCAAACTGGAATCAAAACAAAGATCTTTGAAGCAGTTTACCTAATCTTCTTCGGAAAGCCCCTCGGTCCACGTCTCGCGCCATTCTTACTTTCTCTTGAACAAGATTTTGTAATACAACGGTTAAGGCAAGTCAGCGGATGAGGAGCAAACCGGGTATGAAGGCTGAATCTACGTGTAATCAACGTAACTTCATTGCAGTGCTCGATTTTGGGGCTCAATATGCACATCTTATAGCTAGGCGTGTTCGGGAGTGCAAAGTTTACTCAGAACTACTTCCGTATAATACATCCTCAGATGAACTGATGGGGCTTCACCCTAAAGGCATCATTCTTTCTGGAGGTCCAGCAAGCGTATATGTTAAGAATGCACCTACTTGTGATACCAGAATATTCAACTTGGGTATTCCTGTCCTTGGCATTTGTTATGGCTTACAACTCATGGCACATACGCTCGGAGGAGCTGTTTCTAAAGCCGACCAACGTGAATACGGCAAAGCCCAATTAATTATAGATGACAATTCTGACCTCTTCAAAGGGTTACCGCAGAAACTTAGCGTTTGGATGAGCCATGGGGACAAAGTGATTAAACTCCCGAATGGGTTCAGCACCATTGCGCACACTGCCAACTCACCTATTGCTGCAATGCGAGATGGGAAACGGAAATTATATGCGGTTCAATTCCATCCAGAAGTTGCTAACACAGAGCAGGGAAAAGAAATTCTCAAAGGCTTCATTTATACGATCTGCGGTTGTGAGCCGTCATGGACGATGGAGGCCTTCGTGGAGAAAACAGTTACTGAGCTCAAGGAGCAAATTGGTGATGACCGGGTTATTTGCGCTTTAAGCGGTGGTGTAGACTCTTCGACGACAGCAACTCTCGTTCACAGAGCAGTAGGTGACCAATTAACCTGCATTTTCGTAGATCACGGTTTCATGCGAAAACATGAACCTGAACAAGTTCTCAAGACCTTCAGAGATA
>Ga0315309_1000346_pt1 | contig 28052 bp, 26 predicted proteins | sample TDP4_MG_FD_203080 | JGI IMG/M metagenome (GOLD analysis project Ga0315309, IMG submission 203080) | Freshwater sediment microbial communities from Lake Towuti, South Sulawesi, Indonesia - TDP4 | ecosystem: Environmental > Aquatic > Freshwater > Lake > Sediment | place: Indonesia: South Sulawesi...
TTGGAGAGGCTCGGACAGATCGAGGTTGAGGCGTGAAAGGGTGGACTGGAGAGAAGGTGCCAAAAAGAGGGCGGCCCTAGAAGCTGTGAAACACGTTCGGGAAGGTTTCGTCATAGGGTTGGGCAGCGGAACCACAGTTGCCTACGCCGTGCAGAAGATAGGGGAAAAAATTCGTCGGGAAGGCTTGCGGGTTCTAGGCGTGCCAACCTCCCATCAAGTTCTGAGGCTGGCTGTGAGCTGTGGCATCCCCATAACAACGCTGGATGAACACCCCCAACTGAACCTAGCCATTGACGGGGCGGATCAGGTTGACAGGAAGCTGAATTTGATTAAGGGCATGGGCGGAGCACTGATGAGGGAGAAGATTGTTGCCTCAGCGGCGAAAAAACTTGTCATAGTGGTGGATGAGACAAAGCTTGTGGAAAAATTGGGGATGAACCATCCGGTGCCAGTGGAGGTCTTGCCTTTTGCCTTGTCAGTTGTTATGGCGAAGGTGAGAAAGCTTGGGGGAAAGCCTGTCTTGCGGGAGGGAAAAGATAAGGTTGGTCCTGTGGTTACGGATAACGGGAATTTTATTTTGGATGTTGAATTTGGAGTGATTGATGATCCTGGGGATTTGGATGTTAGGCTTAAGTTGATTCCAGGTGTCCTTGAGACTGGGTTGTTTGTTGGGGTGGCAGATGTTGTTTATGTTGGTGGGCGAAGTGGGGTTCAGAGGCTTTTGAAGAGATGAAAGTGTCGTAGTTTTGGCGCAAGCAGTTTTTCTCTAGAAAATATTGTTTTCAACATTCTGCTGTTATTAGGGACCAAATAGAGGACTCCTCTTAGATGCCCTTGAAAGATGTAAATGGTTAAATTTGTGGTCTGAGAAGTTATGGGTGTGTCGAATTGCCGGGGTAGCCTAGCCTGGTTTGGGCGCCAGACTCATAATCTGGAGAGCAAATGGTAGGGCCGTGCCCAGAAGTCGCGAGTTCGAATCCCGCCCCCGGCACCAAAATTTAAGCTATCAAGCGGTAAGAGATGGCCTAATGTTCAAGATTAAAAATTTTAATGAAAAAGACGCCTCCGCACTTGTGGAGATTTTTGATGAAGCATTTAGTGAAGAGTTAGCAAAGGGAATGCCGCCCGTTACGGCTGAAAGGTTCCTTGAGCTTTCAAAAAGTCCTGGTGTTAAAATTTTTGTCGCCGAAGACCATGATGAACCAGTGGGTTACCTCGCAATGACTGAAGGAAATGTGGAATCGCCATCACAAGTTCACATGGTGGCGGTAAAGAAAAGCTTACGGAGAAGAGGCATCGGCAAGAAACTTGTTAGTAAAGCGCTAGAACACGCAAAGACTTTGGGAAGAAAGAAGGTAAAGCTTTTCACAAGACCTTGGAACGTTGCCATGAGTAACCTCTGCATAGAACTTGGATTTATCCCAGAGGCCCATCTGAAGAGAGAGTACCTAAACGAAGACCTTGTCCTATACTCTGCCTTCTTCTAAGAGCTCGCAAATCTTGATAAGCAAATGCCGACAGGGACAGGCGCCATACTCGCAAGTATGTATAGGCTTATATCTCTGATCTGAAAAATAGTAGAAGCAGAATTTGGAGAGACTGTGAAATGTGTGAGTCCAAGAAGGGAAAGACAAAAAAGCAGAAGAAATCTTCTTGCGCCTAGCTTCGCCTAGTCCAACCTCGGAAGCCAACACCATCTCTTTCTAGCTTATGCGCTCTTTCTCTTTATCTTCCCAGAAAGGTCTAGTTCTCAAGTATTGAATCTTAGCCTTAAGCAGGTCCATGTAGAACTCGTCTTCGTCATGATGCATTTTTCCCAAGATTCTGAAGGCTGTTTCTGGACCTATGCCTCTAACTTGAAACGCGATTAGGGCTTTTCTGCCATAGCTTAAAACGAGGTCAGCTGTACGCCTTGCATGGGTCAATTGTTCCAACTCCTCAGGCGTCAACTCCTTACCATCAAGTCTTCTTCTAAGAATCTCTTGAATCATCTCAGGCTCTTGACCTAGGCGAAGGTGTGCCAGCAATGCCGAGCCACATTTCTCGCAGACCAGTTTTTCTGGCAGTTCGCGTATCCGCTTTTCTCCTATCTGGTTACCACAAGAAAGACAAAGGAGAGAAACTTTTCGTGCCATTATTGCTTGTTTCATGCGTTCGATGTTGCTGAGCAGAACACGTTCAGGAGCCATCAACTCTGGGATTTCTGCATATTTTGCAAGAATGTGGTAGGCTAGAGGCGTGGGCTTCTCCACACGAAACAGCGCGCTAACTCTGATTTTTCCCCTCTTAACTTCACGCATGATTCTTTTGGCGGTGGGAATGTCCACTTTCTCCAGCATGACTTCTCGCAAGGTTTCCTCATAAATTGGCGTCTTTTCAAACCGCCTCGGCAATTCCGCAAGCCTTTCAGGACTCATCGTTTTGCCGCGTGGGAGAGCTCCAAAGCGTTCGGCTACAAACTTCATCTTGTAATCGAAGGGGAAACGAGCTCTGAGATACTCTTCAAAGGCTTTGTCCACCTCTTTGTCGGTTAAACCAAACAGCATGACCTGCAATTTTTCTAGGTCCCTTGACTCTGCCTTTCTCGGCATCTCAACGAGTATACGGTAGCCATCGTTCCACCACCCAGTTATAAGTTCGCGGTCAGAGAGAACTGCGTCAAAAATGCAACCTAAGGTGCGATTAACAACTTCTCCAAAACACGCGTGAATAACGACATACTTATCGAAAGCCTCGATGAGAACGTGGTTATGAGTTGGAACTGGCGCTTTCTGCTGGAGTTGTTCATGAATTTCTTCAATGGGCTTCAGCAAGGTTGACTTGTCGGTGGAAAGCTTTTGGGCTAGCTTTTCTGCCAACACTTCATGGTTGCGCTCGCGTTTCAACTCTTCCGTTATTCTTTGTCTAAGTTTGCCGACTTCTTGGGCAAGAGTGAAAGGCACCGGAAGGATTTCGCCGTCCCAACCCGGGATTGCGGCGAACGGATCTTCGGAGGGTACAACGTGAACTGTGCCTGTTTCTTCTTCTATTTGGACGATGCGCCAAACTTTGCCTCTTATTATGATGTTGAGTCCTATGCGTGCTCTTAAAGCCATGAATTCGTCGCCGAGTGTGCCTATTCTTCGGTCTGAGACGACGTCGACCACTGGGTAGCGTCTCTCATCTGGAATCATGGATAGGTTTTCGTAGTAATATTGGTGGGTTTTTCTGGTTTTCTTCACCGTGTCTCCTTCTAACCAGAGTTTCCTCAATTCATGTAGATAGCTGGTGACTTCTAAAAGCTTAGCTTTAGACAAGTTACGGTAAGGATAAGCTCGCCGAAAGATTTCAAGCATTTCGTCAATTGTTATTCGGCGTTTATCGAGCAGTATCCCAGCAACTTGATGCGCTAGCACGTCTAATGCGTTTTCATGCATCTTTAGAGGTTCCAACAGACCCTTGTAAGCTCGACGTATAGCGGTTAATGCCTCAACAATGTCGTCTGGAAGGGCTGTTATAATGACCCCTCTGGAAGTCATGTCTAGCTTATGACCGCTTCTGCCTACTCGTTGAATGAGGCTAGAAACCTGGCGAGGCGAAAGATACTGAATAACAAGGTCAACATGACCGATATCTATGCCCAGTTCCAAAGTGCTGGTGCAAACAATGGCTTTTAACGCTTTAGCCTTAAACTCATCCTCTATTAGAGTCCGCTCTTCCTTAGATAACGAGCCATGGTGAACCGCTATGTCTTCGGTTAACTGGTTAAACTTGTGCCCCAGCATCTCGGCGTTTGTCCGACTGTTCACGAAGATTAGGGTTGAAGTGTGCTTCTCTACAAGATCGAGGATTCGCCTTATTCTTGCGGCTGCTTCTGGAGCGGTGTGCAGTTTTTGAGCCAAATCATAGTCAGGGTCGCTTGGAATTGGATATTCTGCGCTGTAATGATAGCCTTTTGGCAGAAAAACCTCCACAACCTTGACTGAGCGATTAGTTCCAGCGATGAACTTTGCAACTTTCTGTGGGTTTCCCACAGTGGCGGACAATCCGACTCTTTGAAATTGTTTCTTGGTAATATCTAATAGCCGTTCTAGAGCGACTGTAAGTTGAACGCCCCGCTTGTCTTCGGCTAGTTCATGCACCTCGTCGATGACAACATATCTAACATGCTTAAGGTGTTCTTGCATACGGGTGCCAGGCAAGATCGCTTGAAGAGTTTCAGGCGTAGTGACCAGCATGTTTGGTGGACGAAGGGCTTGACGTCGACGAATCTTGATTTCTGTGTCTCCATGTCGAACCTCAACAGAAACGCCCAGACGCGCAGCCCAGAAGGAAAGGCGTTTCACCATGTCTCGGTTGAGCGCCCGAAGAGGAGTAACATAAAGAATCGAAATCCCAAGCTTTGCTGGTTGCTTGATGAAGTTAGAAAAGATGGGAAGCAAAACAGCCTCGGTCTTGCCGCTTCCAGTAGGCGCAATCAAAAGAACGCTTTCTCCCCTTAGAATTAGAGGAATAGCCTTCACCTGAGGAAGAGTAGGCTCAGAAAACCCTAACTCCGCCAACGCATCCCGCACAGGCTTTTCAAGCAAACCGAAAACGTCAGAACTCAACTGATCCCCTTCCAAGTTTAAGTAGCAATATCAGATAAAGCTTAAGTGTGCGCTAGTTCCAACGCCAAACTTTTAAAGGACTCAACACTTCTCGAAAGACACGAGAAGCCCCGGTAGCTCAGCGGTCGAGCAACGGCCTTGTAAGCCGTAGGTCGCGGGTTCGAATCCCGCTCGGGGCTCCAGTTATCTGAAGTCAAAACCGAAATGAGAAAAATCGTGGGTTAGGATTTGGACTTTTCTTCTTCTTTTTTCAACGCATATTCTAAATCTATTCTTTCTCCTACCCTTTTGAACAAGTCTGGTATTCTGTCTATTGGAAAGGTGAGAGTCAGCGTGGCGCCGAGTATAACGGAAAGAAACAGAATAGCGTTTGGAAAAGCTAGGGGAATCTGTGGAATCTTAATTGGTTGATTGAGTATGGGGTCCTCTATTTTGCCGCCTCGAGACGCCATAAAGTAAATGATTCCACAAAACAGCGCAGTGTAACAAGCGAATGTACTGGTATAAATCGCTGCTTCTTTGCCAAGTCCTCTCCAAAAATCTTTAGAAGTAAAAATCTTTTTCAAATACTTGGAGAGAGGCATTCCAGGCTCAATCTTCGGAATCCATTTTGTTCTCTCTTTCCTTCTTCTCTCTGCAATTTCACTGATTGCCTTCAGGAATCTGTCATGTCTTTCCTTTTCTTCATCTTCTTTATGGTGTCTCAACGTTGTCACTCTTTTCCATGCTACCCTAACCCAGAGGAACTTATTCTCTTTTTTCCTTTTCTCTTTCTAGCCGCTCGATCGAGTCGTCGGATGGCTTCCTGCAACACTTCTCTCTCTTTTGTGAGAACTTCGACCGAGTCCGCAAGCTCCAAGTTCTTAGCGCGCAGGTCGTTTGTTTCCTTTTCAAGTTCCAGTATTCTTTCTGTCGATTTTTCTCTCTCTTTAATTAACCTCTCGACATCATTTCTCAGCTTTGCTGTCTCTCGGGTTAGGGCTCCCACCTTCTTGTTAAACTCATCCCTCTCTCGTTTCAACTCCTCGTATTTAGATCTTCGAACGAAAGCTAGGGGCAACGAAAACTCCTCTCAGACACTGACATTTGTGTAACTTCAAATGTTTTTTGTGCGTTTATGTTTTTGGTTTGAGATTGACACAGAACGGGGGGGAGAAAGTTTAAATATGACTTATGTCATCTTCCATCTGGAAGATCATAACGCTGTTATAAGCCCGAGACTGTTGAGGCTTGACGAAAACATTCTGATAGGAGCTTTAAAAAGCCCTCTCTTCCAAATCCTTCGACAGCCTCAACAGCGGGAAACTCTGCAACCGTCTGCATCCTCAATCATGCCGGTTCAACCTTTATTAATTTAAAAAGCTCTAAACTTGAGTGGAGCTGGGGCTGTCGGCTAGCTTGGTCTAGGCTCCGAGACTTGGGCTCTCGGGACCCCGGTCCAAATCCGGGCAGCCCCACCAGTCATAGCAATTCTCGTTATCCTTGTACGCTCAGCTCCACCTAGAGACGACGTTTTGTAGATGAGCCGACTTGCGAAGAAGGCAACTATAGAATCTTTTCTCTAATTTTTGCGAAATTGATTTTTCCGTAGTAGTAAAGCCACATAAAGCTTATCACAAAAATTCCTATAACCGACGCAATTAGCATGTCTATTCCTGATGGAACGCTGTGACCAGCTAGAAGAGCTATCAGCGCCGGAAGCGGCATAAACCTCGTCCACCACCACTCGTAATGTAGCCAGTTCAACGGATTATTCCCTTGTAAACATTCAGCAAATGTCTGAGCAGTTATATCACCTAGCCCCGAAAGTGAGATGATCACAGCTGTCAGAATTACCGGCACAAATCCAACAAAATATTTTGCAGAATGTGTCGAAGTTTTTCTGTCGCTTCCCAGTAGGAACCCCACTAGTCCAACACCTATGATGATGATATGAATGACGGGATTGACCTTCCACCACACTGGACCGTTTATCACTAAGTCAAAGAAGTCGGCTGAGGGTTTTTGTGGAATGACTGCGTAGGATAGACTCACAACCGCGTCAATGAAGGCTAGGACAATGCATGCAAGAAATACTACGAGAGCTAGGAAACCGAATCTGTGTTTGTGTTCCATGAAAGAATTTTCTTGAGAGAGATTGCAATATAAAGTTTGTTCAATAATAATTCTAACCCAGAATATGCAACTTAAGTGTCTCCGACCTTTCTTTCCAGAGGGTAAGGAATTTTTTCCTAGCCATACATTCTGAGATGTATGAAAACTCTATGAAACATTGATTAAGGCAATCCATGCAGCTCTGCTTTTGCAAGGAGTTCGTTGAAAGATCATTAATGTGACAGATTGTGTCTTTGTTGAAACAGGGGGTAACCCTGCCATCCCAGTAAACATTTACATAATAGTATCCTGCGTAACACGTTATTCGCCGTTTCTGACTCGTATAAGCCCGCTTGAGTTCAAGTAGATATTCAGTTGCATTCAATAAGCGGTACCCTTCTTTTTTTAAAAGTAACAATTCATCGATTACTTTTAACAACTCATCTCTGTCAAACTCTATCTTATCCAGAGGTCCGACTCCAGCATCAGGAAAGCAAAATATGCTCGGCGTATCATAGTCCTCATCCAGTTTCTTGACAATTCCCCCATACTCATGAATGTTGTGCTTGCCAAGAAGGATTATCGCCGAACTAGGAACACCATGCTTCTTCAGTAACTTCAGGCCATTCAACGCTCTATGGAGTTGACCGGGATACAGTCGCACTTTGTCCGCGACTTCGGGGTCTAGTGAATCTATAGATACGCTTACAGAGTCTATTCCGCTTTCCTTTAATCTCTTTACATTTTTCTCTGTGAGTAAAGTGCCATTCGTTGGGGAATTCACGTAGAACCCTCTGTGTTTCGAAAACTTCACAAAATCAAAATATTTAGGGTGTAGTAACGGTTCTCCCCCTGTTAGGCTGAGATTGTAGAAGCCTAAACCCTCAAGTACATCAACCGTCTTCGCGAAAATCGAGTCATTCATAAACGCTTTGTCTTGACGCCAGAATCCACACATTATACAGCGACAATTGCATGAACTAGTGATGAAGAGGTTAACAAAACGGCTAGTGCTCATAAATTCGGACAAAATCTTCCTAAATCTCTTCAGCATCTTCGCCGAAAAGTTCAATTCTTCGCTACTCCTTGGAAGCAGAGGCGAAAATCATTCTGTAAGATAGGAACTATTTTAAAATTCCTATAGCTTTTCATAATGTCTTCAGTGATTTTGACTAATTCACACTCGGCTAAAGTCCGATACTCGGCTCCGAGACTTGGGCTTCGGAACCACGGTTCAAATCCGGGCAGCCCCACCACAGCATGAAGTAACTTATTTTTTCTCCGATTCTTGTGCTACGCACCTATAAAGGAACTGAAGGTTGGCGACGAAAAAATTGTCAAAAAATAGCGACCAAGTCTCAAATTGTGAGGGGATAGGTTGAAGAGAAACTTCCTCTATGGATCTACCAGATTTCACCATGTTCGCTACAATGTTTTCGAGGGATTGGATATACTGAGTCATCACTGAGAGATCTGCGGATCGTCCTACTGGACCGTGACCGGGAACGACGGTCTGTATTCCTAACGCTTCAGCCATGCTGAGAGATTCTTTCCAGCGTTCCGGAAAACCGCTTGGCAGATATGGGTGTATGTTGATGAAAAGCAAATCGCTCATAAATGCAATCTTTTCTTCGGGCAGATAAAGAACAAGATCGCTCGCTGTGTGACCAACAAAAGAGTGAAGTTCAACTGTTCTTTGCGTTCCATGTATTACAAGTTTGGGGGGTTCAAACGTAATATTTGGTAGCCGTGTTTTCAATTGCGGATGAGATTCCATAATTGCCTTGTAGTAGACAATCAAGAAAGCAAGTTCTCGACATCGCTTCGGGTCGTTTTCAGCAGCCAGCTTTAATTGTGCGTCAATAGTTCCTTGAGGAATGTTCTCTTTTTCCCATAGAATTTCTTTAGGCTCGTTTTGTGTGATTGCCTCTCGGGTCCATGTGGTGCTGATAATATTTACATTGGGAGGAAAGACTTGATTTCCGCGAATGTGATCATTATGATAGTGGCTGTTGACAACGCAGCTGGCCTCACGCGAGGTTAATTGCTTAGCTGCCTTCAGAAGATCTTTTGCCGCGTTTGGAGAGATAAAGGTGTCAAAGATAATAGTTTTATCGCCAATGTCGATAATGCCAGCATTGCAAATAGCATAACCTTGCTCAGAAGCAATTGCGGCATAGACACCGTCTGCTAATGGCTCAATCTGAAAGTGTTTCGACTCTGGCGATTGAGCTGGCATTATGAAATTTTCCCCTTTTCTTCCCTTTTATGCGATATACAAATAAGAATGTCGTTGGAACGTAAATGGACTCCGACAGAACAAAATATGCCTCTCAACAGAATTCCGAACTTTCCTCGCATAAACTCTTCTAAGCCTGTTTTGGAGTAGAATCCTTTAAGGAACAACAATTTTTAAATGGGAAGAAAGTAAATCCGTTCGATGTGACCTGAAATGTCAAAAATCTTAGTCCTAGGTGGAGCCGGCGCCCAAGGATCAGCCACCGTCATGTGGCTAGTCAAAGAGCCTGACGTTTCTGAAGTGATCTGTGCAGATATAAGCTTAGAGAGGGCCGAGAGGTTCGAAGACAAACTGAAGAGCGATAAGGTTCGTTCAATGAAGGTTGATGCTTGGAAGCCAGATGAAGTGCTTAAAGCCGCAAAGGGAGTTGATGTAGTAATAAACATGGTCGCGGCGTGGGTTGGTGAACGCAGCCCAGCCCCAAATGTGATGGAGGCAGCCTTCAAGAACGGGGCACACTACATAGATCCAGCCGTCGCCTACCGCGAAGAAGAAGAAAAGATGCTGAAACTCAGCGGCAAGTGGAAGGACGCTGGATTAACAGCCATATTTGACCTAGGGAAAACTCCGGGAATCACAAACATTTATGCAAGATACGCTGCTGACCGCCTTGACCGTGTCGACGAGATACGTGTAAAAACATGTGTTGACGTGATAAGCGAGAAGGAGTTTCTTTTATCATGGTCCCCGGTTGGTGCATTGGAAGGATGGTCATCAGCTGGATTAGTGTATGAAAATGGGGAATACAAGGAAGTTCCACCGTTCAGTGGAGAGGACGTTTACACCTTTCCCGACGACCCTATGGGCCCATGTAGCGGCTACCTTTCCGACCATGAAGAAGTCTGGACGTTGCCGCGTTTCATTAAGGGAGTTCGGTACGTGGAATTCAAGCACTACTCCCATATGTTGCCAATCTTCAAAGCTTTAGGCATTCTCTTTGGAAGCAACAAGCCAATAGACGTTAAGGGAGTTAAGGTGGTTCCTATGGATGTCCTGCTCAAGCTGATTCCGCCACCAGCAGAGTTGCCCGAGAAAATTAAGGCTGGTTTGGTGGACGACATATACACCTGCGGCGTAGTAGAGGTTAAGGGCGAAAAGGCAGACGGAGAAACCCTTTACACCCTCAGCTGCCCCGTAAGCCTCCAAGATGTGGGCAGAATACTTCCTGGCTCGCAGCCTGAATCCATTCTTGTAGGTGCGCCTCCTGCTATTGCGGCTACAATGCTGACCAAGAGGGAGATAAAAATCAGAGGGGTTATGTCCCCAGAATGCTTAGACCCAGACCCGTTTCTAGCAAAACTGGCTGAAAAAGGTATAAGAACATACGAAAAAATGGAAAAGGTGCTAGTCTAAGCCTTTTGAGAACCCAATAGCAAACCTGAAATAGCGAGTCTTGCAGCGTTTAGACTCATGGAGGAGCGAGATTGGCAAAAGTTCTGGTTGTTTATGATTCGGAAACAGGCAACACCGAGAAAATGGCCTTCGCAGTCGCAGAGGGCGCTAAGCAAGTAAGTGGAGTCGGTGTCATCGTTAAGAAGGTGGACCAAACCAAGCTTGAAGATCTGCTAGACGCTGACGGAATAATAATGGGTTCACCAACCTACTTCGGCCAGATGTCTGCAAAACTCAAGGCGCTCATTGATGAGTCGATAGAAGTTCACGAGAAGCTTGAGGGAAAGGTTGGTGCTGCCTTCACAAGCGCTGGCGGAACGGCAACCGGTGCAGAAACAACTCTGTTCTCCATATTAGAAGCGATGCTGATACATGGAATGATTGTTCAAGGTAGGTCGGACGACAAGCATTACGGTGCCGCAGCCGTGGAATCACCTGGTGATGAAGAGCTTAGGTTCTGCGGAGAACTTGGAAAGAGGACCGCGAGTTTGGTCTTAAAGCTGAAGAAGTGAAGCTGTGCAAATAGTGTTCGTTGTGCAGGGAAGTTAGAGAAGCATTTTCAGTAAATCTGCCTTTGTAATGATGCCGACAACCTTCCCCCTTCTTGACACCAAGACGGCGGGATAAACCTGAAGAAGACCCGATATAAGAGATAACGGAGCGTCTTCCCCAACCTGTGGAAAAGCCTCCTCCATAATCTCACCAATCGACAACGCAGATACTTGGCTAAGGTCCTTACCAGCAGAAACCTGAGTCAAAATCGTTTTCTCTGATATACTTCCAACAGCGTGTTCTCCATCAAAGACTGGGAGCTGAGAGTAGCCGTGTTCCATCATTAAACGCACAGCCTTAGAAACCGCCTCACTCTTCTGAACACACACAACCTCGCTGTGAAGTATCTCCCGTGCGTTAACCTCCATCTTCATCTCCAGCTGATTCAACACATCAAGTATGGCCTTAACCTTTGTATAAGAAGGATCTATTTTCTTCGATTCCAGTTTAGCGATCAAGGACTGGCTCACACCAGCCAGCTTGGCTAGCCTGTTCTGCGTTAGGCCAAGCCTCCTTCTTTTTCGAGCGATCTCTTCGAGGGAGGGCAACATACCTTAAGACCCTCGTGTGAGTGATATATTCTTTTTGGAATAAGAATTCGTTGAAAAATTCAATTTGGACTCTAACTTTGGAGATCAGGAGATTTTGTCCATCTCAGGGAAAGGTTCGGAACTCCACTTCTTTCGCAGCGCCTTCCTTCAGAATCTTTTCTCTGAGTTCTTCCAGTTTGAACTTGCTCTTGGAAACGTCGGCTATGGCAAACCATTCCGCGGACTCTCCTCTCCTCAGGGTTCTTGATTCGGTAGACAATAGGTCCACTCCTTGTTCTGCCAATAAGGTTGCGGCTCGTGCGAGTGCTCCCGGGGCATCTCGGAGCGTTATGCGAAATTCTACTAGTCGGGCTTCTGGGTCTGCAAAGGGAACAATCCTGATTTCCTTGTTGTCTAGGTCGGCTATGAGCATGACGTACATGCCCTCAGAGAGTCTAATGGCGTCACGGATGGACGACGGCATGGTCACCCTTCCTCTGGAATCTATTCGAACTATTTCCGACATTCGCATGGTTGTGCCTCAGAGTTGTGGTTAGCTCTTCGAAACTTATAAGTTAAGCGAAACGGGGAGTGCTTTTTTGAGCTGCACAGAGAGTCAACGGGCTGATTCTTGGACCAGGGTCTACTGATTCTCGTAGAGTCGCGCCGAGTCTAGGCAGAAAGAGGACACCAGCAAACGCCGCCCTGGGGGATTCGCTGAGATAAAAAAAAGAGCAAAAGAAACGGGGGATACAGGAGTTTCGGTTTATTTTTTCGTCCTATTTCTTCTCTTTCTTCTTTCCTTTCTTCTTGCTCATTAGATTTTCACCATTCCTCTTCCTCTTCTTCTTCCTCTTCCCACTCTTCTTCCTCTGGATGTCCACGCATGTTTTTTACCCCCTCAATAAACCTGTAAAGCCGCCGCAAGTCGTATATATGCATTTCGTTAGTAAAAAGAGGGGCAAAAAGTCCTTTTTCAATAATATCAGGTTTGAATCGTTCTCCTTTTGCTCCTTATATACCAGAAATAGGGTGAAACTCTAGTCAAACAGAGCAAAAAGCAGCAACGGGATGAGAAAACTTTATAAGTTGTGTGTACAATATGGGTTTTGACCCACAAATTGCCCACGGAGGCTTGAATTGACGAACTGGAGGAACGACGTTCATACGTTTGCAGACGCCAAAGGGAACCAAAGATTATCTACCACCCGAAGTTGAACGCCACCGCTACGTTGAACAGAGGCTACGAGAAGTTTTCAAACTCTGGGGCTACCAAGAAATACGTTCTCCAGCTATCGAACTCGTTGAAGTCCTTTCCACAGGCGTGGGATCCGAACTAATTGACAGCATGTTCAAGTTTCAAGACTTCGACGGAAAAATCGTGGCGCTGCGAGCCGAGATGACGGCGCCTGCAGCGAGGATCGTAACCACCAAGATGCTTGAGGCTCCGAGGCCTATCCGGCTGTTCTACATCTGCAATGTTTTCAGGTACAGCCAGTCATACCTTGAGAGGGAAAGGGAGTTCTGGCAGGCAGGCGTCGAACTCATCGGATGCAACACTCCTGGGGCTGACGGGGAGGTGCTGGCTCTACTAGCTTCATCCCTGGAAAAGCTCGGCTTGGAAGGAGTGCGGATTGACGTTGGGCACGCTGGTCTGCTAAAAGACCTGCTTAGAGCTACAGGCCTAGACGAGGAAAAGAAGGTTGTTCTTCAGAATCTCTTAGGATATCGAGACGAGGACCAACTAGAGAAATTCATGGATCAAAACAATTTCTCCTCCCAGTTAAGAGAAGCCTTTCTACGGCTCTCCCGCTGCAGACGGCTAGAAGAACTCTCATCAGTGGCGCTGGAGCCGTTAAAATACAGGAGGATAAAGGACTATCTCAGAGCCCTCTTAGAGGTTAAAGACTCTCTAGTCAAGTATGGTGTTGAGAACCTCGTGTTCTTCGACTTTTCTTTGGTTAGAAAGATCGAGTACTACACTGGAATCGTGTTTGAAGCATCTGTTCCGAATTTGGGTCTCCCTTTAGGTGGGGGAGGGCGATACGACAACCTCATAGAAAAATTTGGAAAAGTGAAGATTCCGGCAACAGGCTTCGCGGTGGAGATTGAAAAGTGCTTGCAAGCCCTCACGTCTCAGGGCTTCCAACCACTAGAGAAGCGCAAGGTCCTCGTAGCATCTAGATTCAGGGACTCGGCGATAAAAGCCGTTGAAGCCATTCGTGACGCTGGTGTAACCGCCTTATTAGACATGACGAGAGGTGCCAGAAAGAAGGTTCTTGACTACGCGAAGCTCAGTGGAATAAACTACGTGGTCTTCGTGGGCTCTTCCTTTGAAAAGTCTGCAACCATACATGACACTCGGCTAGAAACCGTGACAAACATGAGGATCAAAGCCTTTCTGCAAAGTTTGGAAGATGATCAGAGATGAAGAGGAAAATTCGCATAGCCTTACCAAGCAAAGGTAGACTCAACCAACCCTCAATTCAAGTACTCCAAGAGGCTGGCATAAACATACTGCGGAAGGAGAGAACCTACATTTCCAAAACCTCTGACCCCAGATTCGAGGCAATTTTCGCAAGAGCCTTCGACGTGCCCATATACGTCCAGTACGGAGCCGCAGACCTCGGCATAACGGGCCACGACGTCATTCTTGAAAGGAAGGCCGACGTTCACGAACTCTTGGACCTAGGTTTTGGAAAATGCCAACTAATCGTCGCGGTTCCCGAAAACTCTGGGATTCGTTCTATTGACGACATTCCAGCTGTGGCTAGGGTTGCAACAGAGTATCCAAACCTATGTCAGGAATACTTCGAGAGCGTTGGAAAACAGGTGGAGGTCTTAGTGGTTCGCGGAACCGCTGAGTTAGCGCCTAAACTTGGGTTAGCGCAGACAATTGTGGACATTACGGAAACAGGGGAAACTCTGCGGAGAAACAAGCTGAAGATAGTTGCCACAATTCTCAACTCGACATGTAGGCTGGCGTGCAACAGAATTGCCTACAGAGTTTTCGAGAGTGAGATCAACGAGCTTCTTGGCAAATTGAGGAATGGAGGAGCTTCAAAGAAATGAAAGTTATGACTAGCCAAGAGTTTAAGGAAGAAGCGCTAAACCAAATCATAGACAGAGGGAGAACCAACTTCTCCTCCGTCTCCTCAACGGTTCAAGAAATAATAGAGGCTGTTAGGAAAGAAGGAGACAAAACCGTTCTACGTTACACTGAAAAGTTTGACAACGTAAGCCTACCCCAATCAAAATTAAAAATCACTGAGAAGGAGATTAAAGAATCATATCGAAGGCTGAAAGGAAAGCAGATCGAGGCGTTAAAGAAAGCCGCAATCAACATCATCCGCTTCCACGAGAAACAGATCAGCGACGCCTGGTCCATCGAAGTCGTGAAAGGAGTAACTGTGGGACAACTAACTCGACCGCTGTCCTCTGCGGGCGTCTACGCACCCGGAGGAAGAGCTCCCTACTCGTCCTCAGTTCTGATGTGCGCGATTCCAGCTAAGGTTGCGGGAGTTGAGAGGATTGTTGTGTGCTCTCCGCCCAGAACGAATGGGGACATCGATCCGGCTCTCGTCGTCGCAGCTGACCTAGCTGGTGCCACAGACATCTACCGGATAGGAGGGGTGCAAGCGATAGCTGCTATGGCGTATGGGACAGAAAGCGTGCCTAAAGTGGACAAGATAGTGGGTCCGGGAAACATCTTTGTCACAGCCGCAAAAATGCAGGTCAGCAGAGACGTGGCCATAGACAGCCCTGCAGGACCAAGCGAAATCCTCATAATAGCGGACAGCACGGCGAATCCGTCAGTCATCGCCTCCGACTTGCTTGCACAGGCAGAACACGATCCTAGCTCCTGGGTAATTCTTTTAACCACCTCCAAGAGCCTCGCGTTCGCGGTTGAGAAAGAAGTTGACGTGCAACTAGAACTGCTCTCAAGGAGAGAGATTGCGAGGTCTTCAGCTCAAAATCACGGTTTCATAGTAATTGTTGGAGATGTGGAGGAAGCGGTGAACTACGCTAACACGATAGCCCCGGAACACCTTGAAATCTTAACAAAGGCTCCGTCTAAGGTTCTAAATGGTATCAGAAATGCTGGAGCTGTCTTCTTGGGAGAATACTCGCCAGTTGCGTTCGGCGACTATTCAGCTGGGATGAGTCACGTGCTTCCAACTGGGGGCTACGCAAAAACCTATTCGGGTCTCTCCACAAAAGATTTTGTCAAAACCATGAGTTTCTTAAAGTGCAGCGAGCAGGGCTACTCAAAACTGAAGGAAACAACAGTCACACTAGCAAAGTTGGAGGGCCTCGACGCCCACGCAAGGTCAGTAGCCATCAGGAGGAGAAAAAAGTGAAGGTCGAAAAATTGGTTCGCAAAGAAATTCAAGGACTCCCGTTTTATGATGCGGAGAGCATTTTTCCGGAGAAACTCGACAAGAGAGTCATAAAGCTCGATTTAAACGAGAACCTCGCCGTGTCAAGCGACATGATAGGAAAGCTGCTTATCAACGCCTGTCAAGGGGTAGACGCTCGTCGATATCCCCCGCCCCACGGCGCCACGGCTGTCCAAGCAATCTCAAACTTCTTTGGCTTCGATGAATCCGAGGTCTTTGTGGGAAACGGTTCAGACGAGCTGTTAGATCTCCTCATGAAAACTTTTGCGGGAAAACGAACCAAAATATTGGTGGTGGAGCCCACTTTTCCCCTCTACTCGTACTTCGCGCAAATGTATGGGGGAGAGAAGGGCACTGTCTTGCTTAGACCTGACTTTGGTTTGGATGTGGACGCACTGCTTGAGAAGAGTGGTAGAGAGCCCTCACTGCTTATTGTCTGTTCTCCAAACAACCCAACTGGCAATCAGTTCACAAAAAGGGACCTCGAAAAGGTGGTGCGAGAGTTTAACGGTCTCGTCGTTGTGGATGAAGCTTACGCCGACTTCGCCAAGTATTCTGTCATCGATTGGACAAGAAAAACCGACAACCTCATGGTCTTGAGAACTTTCTCTAAAGCCTTTGGTCTAGCTGGAATTCGCTTGGGATTCGCCCTATCTAACCGTTCGGTCATAGGGTACCTTAAGCGAGTAGCCCACCCCTTCAACATTGACATCATCGCTCAACGAGTAGTTGCCCTAGCCCTGCAGAACTGGGACTACTTTAAGACACGAATTGAGTACATCGTCAGAGAACGTGAATGGTTAAGAAACGCTTTAGCCAAAATCGATGGAGTGGTTCCTTACCCATCCGACGCAAACTTCATTTTATTCAGAATAACAAAGAAAGGCTTCTCCTCCGCCACAGTAAAGGAAAGGCTGCAGGGCAAAAACGTTTTTGTGAAGGACAGAGGGTCCGCTCCGCTCTTGGAAAACTGTATACGCGTCACTGTGGGAACACGCGATATGAACGAAGCCTTCGTTTCGGTTTTAGAAGAGGTTTTGGAGGACTAGTCAGTGGCTTACCATTGTTTGAGTGAAGAAAGGAAGATCTACTTTAGAGAGGACTCCGCTGAGGGCATAGCTAACCTTGCAAAAATTGTTTTTGACTTCGATGGAGTGCTGGTCTACGTTCAGCAATCCTACTACGAGAACATCAGAAAGGTTGTGGACTACTACTTCCTTGAGATTCTTGGACTAGAAGGGAAGAAGGGGAAACTCGTGAGTCTTGGAGACATCCAAGGCTTCAAGGACACAGGGCTCTATAACAACGACTGGGCTCTGACCCACTCTCTCATTATCTACTACCTAACCATGTTAATGAGAAAACTTCAACAGAGACGAGCTTTAGACGGGTTTCTAAAGAAATTTAGTGACATACAATTCTTAGAAGTGGAAAGTTTCGTCCAAAAACTTCGTGGAGTTGGCGACTACTGTAAGCGCCACGGAGTAAACGCAGCGGAACTGGCTAGCATGAGAAGAGACAGCGCGTTGGGCATCGAATCCCTGTTAGCACGAGTTAAGAGGGCTGGTCAACCCTTTGAAGCCGTTTTAACAGGTGCATTACCACGCGTTGAAAGGTCACACCTAAGGCTTGTTAAAAAACTTGTTCCGTACAGTGTTGGTAAGCCTGACTTGCTGAAACATTTGTTCGAAGAGTCCTATTTAGGTGGAGAGCTCTTCAAAAGGTTTTACGACGTCTCACCTGTCTTCAACTTCAATGAGTGTCTTCTAAATAGGGAGAAGTTTATTCCAACAAGGGGCACGCTTCGCACTCTCTACTCCAGATTTGGCAAGCTAGCGGTATACTCGGAGAAACCTAGGGATCAGGCTATGTACCTTTTGGAAAGGAAAGGTTTCAGGAAGTACTTTGACGAGAACGGACTAGTCTTTTACGAAGACTTGATCAAGTCCGAGAGTGAACAGCTTGGTAAACCGAACCCGACTGTTCTCATTGAAATGGTTGAGAAAATTGCGGGAAATGGCAAAGTCGCATATGTAGGAGACACGGTCGCAGACGTGCTGTTGGTGAAAGGCGCTCGTTTACAGGGTTTGTCCAACCTATTGTTTTTCGGCGTTCTTTGTTCGTCTCAGTATCCAGACAAGCTTCTTTCCCAGTTTATCAGGTATGACGTTGACGCTGTTATGACGGATGTGAATGACATCCCGCGTTTGTATGCTGGTCTAGGAGGAGAGATTTGAAATGAGAACAGCGAGAGTGGAGAGAAAGACAACAGAGGTCGGCATAGTCGTGGAGTTAAACGTTGACGGAAGCGGAAAGGAAAACGTGAAGACGGGAATCAAGTTTCTAGACCACCTCCTCACAACCCTTGCGAAACACTCACTCTTCGACCTAACAGTCAGGGCTAAGGGAGAGCTGAAGCACCACGTGTGCGAAGACGTGGCTCTGGCACTTGGAAAGGCGCTGAATCAAGCCATGGCAGACAAGAAGGGCATCAGAAGGTTTGGCTCAGCGTTTGTTCCGATGGACGACTCTCTGGCGAGGGCTGTGGTGGACTTGGGTGGAAGACCCTACTCCAACCTCGATCTCAAACTTGGTCGCGCCAAGATCGAAGACATGAAAACCGAGGACATTGAACACTTTCTCGCTTCCTTTGCTCAAACCTCCAAGTTAAGCCTGCACCTAGCAGTCCTTTACGGCACCAACGAGCACCACAAGATTGAGGCTGCAGTGAAAGCCTTAGCAGTTGCCTTAAAGGAGGCTGTGACAAAGGAGCCCAGAATGGCTGGCAAAGTTCCCAGCGCAAAAGGAGTGCTATAACGAAGTGCTCGTAATACCAGCCGTTGACGTGATGCAAGGAAAATGCGTTCGCCTAGTTGAAGGTGATCTAACTAAGATGAAAGTCTACTATGACAACCCTGTGGGAGCAGTGAGTCGATGGGCAGATGAAGGGGCCCAACTGATCCACCTGGTGGACCTTGACGCTGCCATCGGCATCGGAGAGAACGTTGGAACTATTGGAAACATCATTAAAAGCGTTCCAGTGAAGACTCAGGTCGGCGGTGGGATCAGAACTCTAGAAAAAGCTGAGAAACTCTTTAGGTTGGGAGCTTCTAGAGTGGTCTTCGGAACAGCCTGTGTCCTGAACTCAACACTACTAGAAGAGGCTGTGAAACGCTTTGGTTCAGAGCGAGTCGTCGCCGCCATAGACACAACAAGGAGAGGAAAAGTAGCGTTTCACGGGTGGACAGCCAAATCAGAAGTCAACTACTTGGACTTAGCCCGTTCCGTTGAACTCATGGGAGTTGGAACAATAATATTCACCTCGGTGAGTGTGGATGGAACCTTGAAGGGACCAGCCATTGAGCAGATTCGAAGAGTTGTGAATGCCGTTAGAACTCCGGTGGTTGCTTCTGGCGGCATAGCGAGCATAGAGGACCTAATTGAGGTAGCTCGAACTGGTGCTGAAGGAGCTATTGTGGGCACCGCACTTTATGAAGAAAAGTTCACTTTAAAACAAGCCATGGAGGCCGTGAAGAACGTTGGCTAAAAGAATAATTCCCTGCCTCGACGTTAAAGACGGGAAAGTTGTCAAGGAGGTTTGAGGTTTGGTTCTACAACTAAGCGAAGATGAAGCGGAAAAGTTTGTGGAGAAAGTAGACTTTGAAAAGATGAAGGGGCTTGTTCCCGTGGTGGTTCAAGACTCTTCCAACAACCGAGTTTTAACCCAAGCGTTCATGAACAAGCAAGCCGTGCAACTGACGTTGAAGAGCGGAAAAATGCACTACTGGAGCCGTACAAAGAAGAGAATATGGATGAAAGGGGAAGAGTCTGGACACCACTCTTTACTACAAAACGCCATCCTTGACTGCGACAACGACTCAATACTGTTCAAGGTCCAACAGATAGGCGTATGCTGTCACACAGGCAGAGAAACCTGCTTCCACAACCCAATAATCACTGAAGAGGAGTCACCAGTCGACGCTAAAATTCTCGAAAGAATCTATGAAGTGATTGTTGACAGGATCAAAAACCCCACGGAACAATCGTACGTCTCTAGACTACACAGTGAAGGGGAGGACGCGATTCTTCAGAAGATAGGTGAAGAAACCATTGAACTTGTTCTTGCGGTGAAGGCGAACCAACCTGAAGAGATCGTGCACGAGGCCACAGACATAATATTTTTTATTCTAGTGCTCTTCGCCCAGAAAAAATTGAGGCTGCGAGATATCTTTAAGCAGTTAGAGCACCGTCACCAAGAGAAGACGCGCTAATAAACTGTCTTCACGTCTACGTCTAAAACTTGTCTGAGCGATAGACTTCTTTGCCCCCAACAATGGTGAGAAGGATGTCGACATCTTTAACTTTGTTTGCGGGTATTTCAAACAAGTTCTCAGAAAGTATAATAATATCTGCTAGTTTTCCAACTTCAATTGATCCTTTAATGTCTTCTTCAAAGGATGCGTAAGCTGCATTTATCGTATAACCTTCAATCGCTTTCTCTAAACTAATCGCCTCCCTAGGATCATAAATGTCGCCTCCCCTATTCAGTGCTGTGTGAATTCCCAAAAGTGGGTTCATCTCCGCAACCGTCCAATCACTAGCGAACGCTAAGACCGCTCCAGCTTTGTCCAAGCTGTTCCAAGGAAAGGCTAGTTTTATCTTTTCTGGTCCCACAATAGCGCTGTACGTTGCTGGAGGCTGTACGTTATACGTCACGTCGGAACCTATTGACGCATGTCTAGGCATCATACATGCTATCACGCTGAGTTGCTTGAATCTGGCAATGTCTTCCTTAGTAACAATCTCAACGTGTTCAATACGGTGCCTTCGATTCTTGTTACGATTCTCTTTTTGGGCCTTATCGTACGCGTCCAATACCACCCGAATTCCTCGGTCTCCAATTGCGTGGGTAATAATTTGAAAATTCATTTTATCTAGCCGAGCTGTTACCTTGTTGAATTCATCTGGGGTGTAAATTGTGGACCCTGTTGAGGATGGGTCATCGTAGTAAGGTTCAAGCATGGCTGCAGTGTGAGTTTCTGGAACGCCATCGATGAAAAGTTTTACCGCTCCTACTTTTATCCAATTATCGAAAAATCTCGATCGCGCTTCTTCAAACTTTAACAGGTCTTCTTCTGTTGTCCGCTTGTGGTGATAAAGGGCGATATAGATGCGAACATTTAACGCGCTTTCATTTCTAAGCTGTTGATATGTTTCTAGGTCTTCCAAATCTACTAGAGGATCATGGATGCTAGTGATACCTAATTTTGTTGCCTTTTCTATTGCGTACTTTAAGCCCTCGAGTCGATGCCGCTCAATATCAACGATATCTGTTAGATGGAGATCCAAAAACTCTACAAACATGCCAGTTGGCTCTCCTGTTTCAGGATCCCTTTCCATTCCTACAAAATCCAATTCTTCTTCTGTCAATGATGCCACAGCAAGTTCACAAAATTTGCTGTTAGCCCATCCGGTATGTCCGTTGTAGTCTTCCAACCATACGGGCCGTTCCTGAACAACACTGTCTAGGTCTTCCTTTCTTGGTAACCCTTGATCTGACATAACTGCCTCATAGTTCCATCCATAACCCGCAATTAAAGGTTCATCTGGATGTTTTTCGGCATATTCCTTTACTAGTTTCTTGATTTCTTCCATTGATTTTGCAGAACTCAAATCTATCCAAAACAATTCCCTGAACCCACATATGAGATGACAGTGGCAATCGATGAAGCCGGGAAGAACCAATCGATTTTTTGCATCAATTACTTTTGTATCAGAATCGAGATATTTCTCTGCGCCTTTATTTGCGCCTACGTACACAATTTTGTCTCCGTTTACTGCCAGCGCTTGAGCCCATGGGTTCAATTTATCAACCGTGTATATTTGCCCATTTTTAATAACAAGACTAGCCTTCTCAACCAATTATTGAGCCTCCTCTACACATAGCCGCCATGCTACGCAGTGCATTGATTTTTCTTAGACCGCACTTTAATATCTTTAGTGAGACTTGGCTAGATGAAGGTTTCCGTCTAAATTCAACGAAAGGACTTAAGGCTTCTCTGAATGTATAATACCTTGAAACGGAGGACACAGCGTGAGAGAGCTAATAGAGTGCGTGCCAAACTTCAGCACATCCGACCCCGTAGTTGTGGAATCCATTCTGAACGAGATAAGGAGTGTCAAAGGGACTTACCTCCTTGACCACACCTACGATGGCTACTACAACAGATTAGTGGTCTCCTACATCGGGAATACAAAGGCTGTTTATACGTCGGCTCTGAACTCAGCGGTAAAAGCGATAGAGCTCATAGACATGAATAAACACAGGGGACAGCATCCTCGCATCGGAGCTGTGGACGTCGTACCCTTCATTCCCATAAGAGACGCCACTATGAAAGACTGCATCGATGTAGCAAAAAAGTTCGGAAAAACTCTAGCTGAAATGTGTGACATCCCTGTCTATCTTTACGGAGAGGCGGCCACCAGCTCGGAGAGGAGTGATTTGGACTGGATAAGAGCAGGAGAATACGAGAAACTTCAGGAAATGCTTAAAAAACCAAAGCGAAAACCCGACTTCGGACCAGCTTCTCCCCATCCAACAGCAGGCGCGACAATAACTGGCGCACGCAAAATCATGGTAGGCTTTAACGTCAACTTGGGAACTCCCGACATAAAGATAGCCAAGAAAATAGCTAAGGCCTTACACTCCAAGACAGGAGGACCAGCCTTCGTAAAGGCTATGGCCGCCAAAATACCTGAGAAGGGCGTCACTCAAATTGGGATGAGCATAAACAATTTCGAAAAAACACCCCTCTACAGGGTTTTTGAGCTAATCAAAGTTGAGGCAGAAAGATACAACGTTCCAATCGTCGGATCAGAGTTCTGCGGATTAGCCCCCTTGCGAGCCATAATGGACGCGGCTGCATACTACTTGAAGATAGACGATTTTGACGAGAATAGGATTCTTGAGGTAGCTATACAAAAGGCAGTGGAAAAAAGGCGAAGGGAAAGTGGATAGGAAAGAAGTAGATCTTTTGATTGAAAAGTCCAGCGAAGTTATCACCCTTCGGGGAGGAAGTCGAAAGCCTCTCCTAGGAGAACAGATGAAAAATCTGGGAATTATTAAAGACGGTGCCGTAGCTGTTGACGAAGGGAAAATAGTTAGTGTAGCGAAAACGGAGGAAATCGAAAGGAAATTTGAGGGCAGAGAAACTATAGATGCCAGTGGGAAGGTTGTTATGCCTGGTTTTGTAGACCCTCACACCCACCTCGTTTTCGCTGGTTCAAGAGAAGACGAGTTTGAAATGAGGATACAAGGCTTCACTTACATGGAAATTTTTGAAAGAGGGGGAGGAATCTTAAAAACTGTAAGAGAAATGAGGAAAACCAGCAGAGACGAGTTGACTAAGAGTTGCAGGGAAAGGCTGGACGTTATGTTGGAGCATGGAACAACCACGGTGGAGGCTAAGAGCGGTTACGGACTGACTACAAGCGAGGAGATAAAGTGCCTAGAAGTTCTGAAAACACTAGACAAAGAGCACCCTATCGACATTGTACCCACTTTCCTCGGGGCTCATGCGGTTCCTTCAGAATACAAAGACAACGCAGATGAATACGTAGACCTCCTAATTAATGAGATGATCCCAGCGGTTGCAAGCCGCAAGCTAGCAGAATTTTGCGACGTCTTTTGTGAAAAGGGAGTATTCGACTTGATGCAGTCGAAGAAAATTCTTCTGAGCGGGAAAGAACACGGTTTAACTCCTAAACTGCACGCGGATGAAATGACCAAACTTGGAGGAGCAGAACTAGCCGCGGAAGTAGGCGCTATTTCAGCGAGTCATCTTCTCTTTGCTTCTGAGAACGGGTTAAAGGCGATGGCGAAACAGAGTGTCATGGCAGTTCTGCTTCCAGGAGCTTCCTTCTCTTTGATGACTGGAAGATACGCTGATGCAAAAAAGATGATTCAGTGCAGTGTGCCTGTTGCATTAGGAACCGACTATAACCCAAGTTGCTGGGTAGAGAGTCAACAAATAATAATCGCTTTGGCTTGCCACCAGATGAAAATGACACCTGCGGAAACGATAACAGCTGCAACCATCAACCCTGCACACGCCTTAAATCGTGCACAAGTGGTGGGAAGTCTGGAGCCAAGTAAAAAGGCTGATATCGCCATTCTAAATATTCCTAATCACAAGTTCTTGGGATACCGTTTCGGGACGAACCTTGTAGACAAGGTGATAAAAAATGGAAAGCTTGTTGTGGACGAAGGAAAAATGATTAAGAATATTCCGCATTGAAAAGTTAAACTGAAATGGGCATCCCCTTTCATCATTAAGTGTTCTAAGGCTCTATTGTAAATGTTTTTGTAAATGGTCTTAGGTCTATATCTCCAAAGAATCTTGGTAGACCAAATTCATCCATCTTCATTTTCGGATATATAGTTATTTTAAGTGTAACAGTTTCATTGTATCGCTCAAAAGGAAATGCTGGTCCACCTCCACCATTTGCTGGTAAGTAAAAAAGATCTGTTTTGAATAAGAAACCATCCCTGCAAACACTTTTTTCTATGAAAAAGTCTACAAATTGTGGTCTTGGTCTAAGAGGTTTGGATGCTATTATCTCCATTTCTACGTACATATATCGGTGCGGGTCTTTGTTATTTATCGCTATCCCAGCTATTTCTTCATTTCCTCTGAAAATCTCTGACCAGTTTATTGTGGCATTTCCAAAATGGGCAATAACAATGTCTAACTTGGGCTCATACAGAAAATAGATTAAAAATCTGGAGGTGATAGGAGAAGAGCCGATTATGGATATACATAAGGCAACTAACGCGATACTGTGCCTTCTAATAAACCGGAGAAATTTGACGGAATACTTTCTAATCTTAAAAAATTTGTGGAATTCCGACCTGTTTCCGAAAGTTTTCATTCTCGATTCACTTTGAACAATAGAATTGCCGTCCAAATAACTTTTTCATTTTCTCCCACTCGCTATAACCGCGCACAGCCAAGGCAGATCTCTATACAAGCATATGGAGGCTAATTTCGTTCACTTTCTGGAGTATGTTCCGTATATGATTGAAAATTCAAAAGTGTACTCGCCAAGATTGCTTGCCATGCTGTTGCAGATATGCGGATACATTGGCTCTGTCTTCAAAGAAATGGCAAAATTTCAAGGATTTCACAAGAAGCCATTTCAAAGTTGAAAAACTTTCGATTGGGGTGGTGGGTTTATAGTGGAAACGCAACTTTTTGTTTATGCGAAAATTTAGCTATGTACGTGTATTAAGGTTTTCTAATTATTATTCTTTCCATTCACCCATGTGTTCATATATAGTAATCTCGTAGTCTGGTTCATAAAAGGGTAGGGGTTCAAATCTAAAGGTGTAGTTAAGTCTAAACTTCTTTTTCGTAGTTTTGATTTGCCCTTGAATTTTCGATTTGACTTCTATGGTGAGGATTGCCGAAAAAGGCTTAACTAACTCTGGAACAGGGAACGTGTCCGTTATATCTTCCCCGGTTTCTGGATCTTCGCTTGGAAACTCCTCTTCTCTCATTGTGATGAGTTTTTTGGCTTCAAGAAAATCACCAAGTTTCTCATGAAGCGGTATGGCCGCAACTTCTTTTGAACTCAAAATTGTCTTTCGTTGCCATTCTAAATGAAACGATATGTCCTGCTGTTTTTTTCGAGAAAAAGTCATATCGATTTTTGCTTCAAGCTCGTCGATTGGAATAAGTCCAGTGTTAGTCAATTTGATTATTGCCGACTGGTCGCTTTTGATTTCTGAGTCTATTCTTAACTCAGATTTCTCCGTAATGCCAACGTATGTTTCAAGAGACAATTTTGCCTTATCAATTCTATAAACTAAATATGCTTGAATTGCAACCAGAATGACTGACAATGCTGTAAGAAAGATTTGGGCTTCTTCAAGCGCCATCTCATGAAACCTCATTTCTTTTGTTTTTCTCTCTCTTTTCCGCTACTTTAGCTGGCATAACATAGATGCGCGCGCCTCTAAAATCTATTAAATTTAATCTTTCGACTAATTTATCTGTTGCGCGCGCATAGGGAGCAAGGTTCAAAAGAAGTTTTGTAATACTAAAGAATCATTCAGAAAAAGAAAGTAAAGGAATAGTTGGAACAAAAACTATAAATGAGCGTATATAACATTTTTCGAAAACTTATAACAATCGTTTTTCCATTTAAACCTTGGTGGACGTCTTGTTAAAGTTGAAAAGGCTGGTAAAGAGCATAACAGGTCCTGAACTGCACTGCAAAAACTGGCAGATTGAGGGCATTCTTCGAATGTTATACAATGTTGTTGATCCTGAGGTTGCCAAAGATTCTGAGAATCTAATTGTTTACGGCGGCACAGGAAAGGCTGCCAGAAACTGGGAGTGCTTTAACAAAATTGTTGAGGCGCTTATGGAGCTCGAAACAGACGAGACGCTTTTGATTCAGAGCGGAAAGCCAGCCGCCGTTTTCCAGACGCATGAGTGGGCCCCAAGGGCCTTGATTGTCAACAGCATGCTCGTTCCTAAATGGGCAACATGGGACTACTTCTACGAATTGGAACAGAAAGGGCTGATCATGTTTGGACAGATGACAGCCGGCTCATGGGCATACATCGGAACGCAAGGCATACTACAAGGAACCTACGAAACTATGGCGGCTGTTGCGAAGGAACATTTTAGAGGAAGTCTGAAAGGAAAGCTGGTGCTGACAGCCGGCTTAGGCGAGATGGGTGGGGCGCAACCCCTAGCCGTAACCATGAACGACGGAGTTGCCCTAGTTGTTGAAATTAACAAAAAAGCTATTGAACGAAGACTTAAGCACGGATACCTAGAAACATGGACCGACGATTTGGACGAAGCTATCAGGATGACTCAACAGGCGAAGGAGGAAGGGGCGCCTAGAAGCATAGGGTTACTCGGCAACGCCGCTGAGGTTCACCCAAAACTTGTCAAGAAAGAAATCATTCCGGACATTTTGACGGACCAAACATCAGCCCATGACCCCCTCAAAGGGTATTACCCCGCCGGTCTCTCCATGGAGGAGGCAGATGAACTTCGAGAAAGGGATCCTGCCTCATATGTTGAAAGGGCTAGGGAAAGCATGTGTGTTCAGGTGAAAGCCATGGTTAAAATGATGGGGAAGGGAGCCGTCGCCTTTGAGTACGGCAATAACATACGCCAAGAAGCCTTTAACGGTGGATACAAGGAAGCTTTTGCCTTTCCAGGCTTTGTGCATAGGTACATCAGACCCATGTTTTGTGAGGGGCGCGGTCCGTTTAGATGGACATCCCTTGTTGGTGACCGAGACGACATTTACGCGCTTGACGATGTTATCCTCGAGGAATTCGCGTACAATAAAGAGTTGTGCCGATGGATCAGGAAGGCAAGGGAACAGGTGAAGTTTCAAGGCTTGCCAGCTCGAGTTTGCTGGCTAGGTTTCGGCGAGAGAGCTAGGTTTGGAAAAATCATGAACGACATGGTTCGTGAAGGCGAACTTTCAGGCCCCATCTGGATTGGACGAGATCATCTGGATGGAGGAAGCGTTGCATCACCAAACAGGGAAACCGAAGGCATGTTGGACGGAAGCGACGCAATTGCCGACTGGCCTATTCTAAACGCTCTGTTAAACGCTGTAGCTGGAGCGACATGGGTCGCGGTGCACCACGGAGGAGGCGTAGGAATAGGGTACAGCATTCATGCAGGGATGTGCCTAGTTGCAGATGGCACCAAAGAAGCTGAGAAAAGGGTAGTGCGAGTCTTAACAACAGACCCGGGAACAGCCATAGTTCGACACGCTGACGCAGGCTACGAGAAAGCCAAGAAAATAGCTAAGATAAAGGGAATCAAGATGCCAATGCTCAAGCAATAACCAGAGAGGCCAGAAACGATTCGGAAAATCCTTGCTTTGTCTCTATTCTTTCTTTGGCGAGAGCGAAAGCTTTACTACATTTTAATAGTACCCACTAGTGTGATTATCGGCATGAGAAGAGAGGGATCATTGTGAAGGTGTTTGTTGACGGTGAAAACCTTACCATAGATGATGTGGTTGCGGTAGCACGGGATGGAGCCGAAGTTGAAATTCCGAGAAATGCGATGGAGAAGGTAAGGAAATGTAGGCATTTTCTTGAAGAAGTTGTAAGGGAGAAAAGGGTAGTTTACGGGGTTACAACTGGTTTTGG
>Ga0315309_1000347_pt1 | contig 28000 bp, 31 predicted proteins | sample TDP4_MG_FD_203080 | JGI IMG/M metagenome (GOLD analysis project Ga0315309, IMG submission 203080) | Freshwater sediment microbial communities from Lake Towuti, South Sulawesi, Indonesia - TDP4 | ecosystem: Environmental > Aquatic > Freshwater > Lake > Sediment | place: Indonesia: South Sulawesi...
ATCATTCGCGGCAGCGACGGATCAGGCCAGGACCGAGGCTGATAGACTGTTGGAAGAAGTCCAGCCGGCGGCAATGTTCGCTATTGAACGTCCCGGCTGGAATCGACACCACGTCTATCACAATATGGCGGGAGAAGACATCTCGAAAGTCTGCGCCCCTATCGACGTGATATTTGACAGAGCAGTGCGCCGTGGCATCCTCACTGTTGGAATCGGAGACGGAGGCAATGAGATTGGCATGGGAAATCTGAGGAGAGCGGTGCGGAGATTCATGCCTTACGGTGAGATCTGCAAATGCCCGTGTAGAGGTGGAATCGCCTCCTCGACAAAGACATCGCATGTGTTAGTCGGAGGAGTCTCAAACTGGGTTGCCTACACTCTCGCTGCTGGAATCGCGGTATCTTTAGGCCGTGTATTTCACCACGACGGAGAAAAGGAGAAACGTCTCCTCTATGCAGCCATCCAGGCGGGAGCTATAGACAGCTCGTCTGCAGCTCCATATCCTTGGGTGGACGGGGTTCCGCTCGAGGTGAACATGAAGCTGGTGGACATGATGTACCTTCTAGCCAAGCATGGCAAGGACTAAGTCGGAAACAGGATCCTTTTGGCGATGGGTAAGAGAGCCTTCCAGACGGCCGGGTTTTTCAATGCTAAATCGATGATACCGGACTGCAGATCCATGTCGCCTATCATACGCGCCTTTTGCACAAGGTCGCTTTCTTGCACTATCTGAAAGAGTTTCTCGATAATGTTGTCTTCCAACCTGCTCATTACCTCCCTTGCCAGCATCATCTTTGAGAATTCAGTTCCAAACTTGTGCTCGCATTCTCGATCGTAACCCTTTAGATTCGAGGCTGAGAAATCGCGTGAATCCACGGCTTGAGCTGCCTTCAATCCAGCGATCTTGGCGCAAAGCCCTCCTAGGATCACGCCACCTCCCGTAGTTGCCTTGACATGACCTGCGGCATCTCCAACGACCATCGCTCTGTCGGCTGATAGCCTCTTCATCGGTCCGCCGGTCAATACTCTTCCGAAGGTTTTCGCTCGGACGACGGATTCTCGGAAACGGCTTAACCGCAGCTTCTCGAGAAATTCGATGGGATTACCCTCTTGGACAGCGAGGCCCAATCTAGTTCTTGTCATCGAAATAGGGATAGACCAAGCGAAGTATCCCGGAACAATGCTCATCCCAACGAAGATCTCTACGAGTTCGAGATCTGTGACCGCGCACTCAATCTCGTATTGGGCAGCGAGAAACGTCGACCTCTTCTCGTCTCTACCCAAGCCAAGCTGTTGTAGCAGCCTCGGTGCGACACCTTCGCCATCGATCACCATGCTGGCTTCTACCTGATCGCCTCCTTGAATGGAGAGCTTGACTATGTCCTTCCCGATGAAAACTGACTCAACCTTCCTTCTTAGAACTACTTCCACACCTTGCTTCTCCGCCTGTTCACAGAGAAACTTGTCGAACGTGACGCGATCGACTGCGTAAGCCTTGGTATCTTCTGCATCAATGACAACAGACTGACCTTTCGGAGAATGAAATCTTGCTCCTCGAATCTTGTTGAGGACGAACCTACTTTCGGCGACTGCTCTGGAGATTCCTAGTGATTCTAGGCCGTTGACGCTGAGCAGCCCCGCACAGTGCGTGGGTATTCCGACTCCCGAATGCTCCTCGAAAACTCGCACCGACGCTCCTTTCTTCGACGCTTCTGTGGCGGCCAGGAGGCCTGCCGGTCCAGCACCGACGACTGCGACATCGGTAAGAGAAGATCCATGTGAGTTCGTCTAGACCCTCCCGTCTCATCGTGCTGGATACCGGAAGCTCACAGTAGTTACTTGGCACTGGTTCAATAGATCCCTAGGGCAACTTCGAGATGGCACTTTCGAATCGGTCCATAACCTCGTTCAGCAGTTCCTCGGTCGTTGATATACACATTCGTATATGCTCCCGTCCGCTCGGTCCGAACTCGATTCCGTCTGAAACCATGAGCTTCACTCTGTTATAGAGGTACTCTGTCATCTGGGTGCTGTCCAATCCGCATTTGGCAATGTGTGGGAAGACAAGGTACGTGCCCTCTAACGGCGGGCAACGAACCCTTTCGATGGAGCTGAGCCTCCTCATAGCGAGATCTCTGATTCTGTGCAGATAGCGCAATAGTTCATCGACGTACTTTCCAGTCTTGGTCAACATGGCCTTCGCAGCCGCCTGTGAGAGGGTGCTAGTTCCTCTCAATGCGCCCTCGGCTGCTTTCTTCATGCCAGCCAGCGCCTCTCTGTTGGTGCAGACTATGTATCCAATCTGGAGACCAGCAACGTTATAGGTCTTTGAGAATCCGAAGACTGAGACGGTTCGGTCGGCGATCTCCGGGCTTATGGAGGCTATGCTCACGTGTTTCCTTCCATCAAAGAGGATGTCCTCATGGAGCTCGTCGCTCAACACCATTAGTCTCTTGTCAACAGCTATCTCGCCTGTCGCTCTGAGCTCGTCTTCGGTCATCACTCTGCCGGTCGGATTGTGTGGGTTGCAAACCATGATTAGTCTAGTTCTGGGAGTTATGATCTCGTTCAGTCTGTCAGCATCAAACTTGTAGCCATCTTCCATGTCCAGCTTCCAATACTTTTTCTTTGCCAGTGTCACGTCTGCTGCTTTGAAGAATGGGAAGTACATGGGGTCGTTTACGACGACTTCATCGCCCGGTGAGCAGGCATATTTGCATGCGAGCCACATCGATGGGTTGACTCCCTGCGTCACGTAGATATCTTCGGAAGTGGCTTCGATCTTGTTGGCCTTTCTGAGCTTCTCAGCCATCAGCTTTCTCAGTTCTGAGCTGCCGCCGCGCTCGCCATATCCGAAATCCTCTCTTCCCATCGCTTCGACTATGGCCTCTTTCACCTCCAAAGGCACAGGGTAGTCAGGCTCGGCCAACCATAGTGGAATGACTTCCGGGTCTATTCCACCCCATTTCCATCCCGGGCGTTGTCGAATCTTCGTTAAGCTAATCTTCTCGAACATAGACATTCATTAGCCACCATCGGATCTGAGTTGACTCTCTTGTTCCTGCTGTTCGCGGATTAATGGCCTTCTCAATATTTGCGTTATGAAGATATGAATCACCAATCGTTGTGAACGCGGTCATGTTAGAAACGGAGGTCAAGCAGGTGATCGTCGTCCCCGCCAATCTGAAGATCGGAAAGGGCAAACTTGCAGCCCAAGTCGCCCATGCGTCGCTTGCAGCCTCTGAGGAAGCACGCAGAACCAGCAGAGAACTATGGGAGAGCTGGATTAAGGAGGGGCAAGCCAAGATCGTTGTTAAAGCGAGAGACTTGGAAGAGATATTCAGGCTTGAACGCGAGGCGAGAAAGAGAAAACTTCCGACCTCGTTGATAAGGGATAGGGGGCTGACTCAGCTTCCTCCGGACACAGTAACAGCGTTGGGGATAGGCCCTGCGCCATCATCTGTTCTAGACATAATCACTGGAGGTCTACCCCTCCTATAGCGCGAGAAGATCTTCTTGCAGGAGCCTCCCCAGATCGACCGGAAGATCGGCCTCGAACTCTACTATACTCGATCTTCAGGCATTGGTGGGCGCATAAAATCACGCCCCAGAGACTTCGCGGTCAAAGAAGTACTCGAGGACCGCCTAGAATCCAAGATATATCTTCGAAGGCCTCCAGCGATCTTGGGACGTGGCTCATTCACCCTTTGCATGCTCATCAAGAGAGATCGCGATCTGCTCCCGCTTTTGCTTGAGCTCTCAAAGAGGCTGGGCATGACGCCAGATCTGTTTGGCTTCGCGGGGTTCAAAGATAAGCGGGCGATCACCAGCCAATTCGTGACGGTCCCTGCCAAGTATTTTCGCCCTCCGGCAATTCTGGATGTGAAACGGGCGAAACTGATCGCTCTCGGCCGTCGAGAAAGGCCTATTGGTAGATCAACGTGGGAGACCAATCTCTTTCGTGTAACGATACGGCAGATCGAGATTGAAGTGTCACGAGTCACGGAAGCGCTGAATGAGGTTTGGAGTGATCTTTCGAAGTGTGCGCCGAACTTTTATGGATATCAGAGATTTGGAACGGTCAGGCGCGTGACAGACCTAGTTGGCCGCGAGATGGTTAGAGGCAACTTCATGGGAGCCGTTTTCCTCTTTCTGTGCACTAGAGGAGAGCGTGACGACGAACAGCTGAGTCAGGCAAGAGGCAACCTGCTAGAGACGAGAAACTACAGAAGAGCTCTTGAGGCTTTTCCAAGGAGACTTACCTTCGAGCACCTTCTACTTCGATCTCTGAGCGAGAGACCCGATGACTTCGTCGCGGCCCTCCGAAAGCTGCCTATTCAGCTGAGGCGATTTTTCGTAAGCGCGTACCAATCATTTCTCTTCAACAGAATGCTGAGCGCCCGAATTCAGCGAGGACTGCCGATCGGGAGGCCCACTGTTGGAGATTTCGTGCTCAAGCTTTCGTCAATCGGAGATCCTGTGAGGGTCGCAAGAGTGGACAACTCGAATCTCGAGGAAACCCGCAAGAAGATTGAAGCGGGCTCGCACGCCGTAGCGCTGCCGGTTATAGGATTCGCCTCGAGGCTATCAGAGGGCGAGCAAGGAGACATTGAGAGGGAAGTACTGAAGCACGAGAGAGTAAATCCAAGTTGCTTCTACATACCAGCGATTCAGGAATGTAGCAATGAAGGAAGTTTCAGACCGATAGCAGTCACTCCCTCACGCCTCTCCTATGGAGTTCGGAATGAGCGAGGGAAGCCTGTTGTGGTGCTCAGATTCAAGCTGCCAAAGGGGAGCTACGCAACAGTACTTCTCCGAGAGTTCATGAAACCGAGCGATCCCATTTCGGCCGGTTTCTGACGAGCGGATCTGCCGACCAGCTCTAAACATGCTTATTAACGCGCCTGGCGTCTGAGAAGAGGCTAGCGGGTGAGACCGACCCGTTCCGCTATACAAACCCCGGTGTCGGACTGTGCTCTTCAACACGAAAGATAGCGAAATTCGAGGATCGAGACAAAGCTCATTCCTTGGCTCCAAGCACCCTGAAGAAGTGCGTAGCCGTTTTTTAATCCAGAAGCCAAAGGGTATCGCTACGACCGCGGTTGTGGCAGCCCTTCATGCCGTCCTAGTCTACGTCTTTGCGGGCATAAGCTTCTGGATTGTTGAAGTGCGTGTGGCTGACGCCTTGATCCCACTATCAGTACTTTACGGTTGGCCGGTTGTCGTCGGCGTGACTCTGGGCGCTATCGTCTCCAACGTGATTACGCCGCTCCCAAGCATCATGTTTGAAGTCGCATTCAGGTCGTTCGCGAACTTCGTTGCCAGCGCCCTCGCCCATCGAACCGTGAAGCATAAGCTTCAGTTAATCATGACATGGGGCGTGATCTGTAGTGAGAATGAGAACTAGGGATGTATCCCTCGCGGCAGTATACGCTGCTTTGTACGCTGTATTGACGGTGGGCCTAGGGCCATTTAGCTACCTGGCAATACAGGTGAGAATCTCTGATGCAATGGTGGGCCTAGTGCCACTTCTTGGATGGCCAGCTGTCATCGGACATACAATAGGTGTAGCAGTATCGAATAGCTTCAGTCCGGCAGGATTCCTAGACCTGCTGAACACAATACCGTCGTTCGTAATGGCATATGTAGTCATGAAGTTGAAAGGTGGAAACGTCAGAGTGATAACAGGGTTACTATCATACACTGTTGTACTCTCAGCCACCGTTTCATGGATGCTCTCATATCTGTACGGTCTGCCGCCACTTGAAACATACGTCTATGTATTCATAGGCATCTTCATATCGACAGTGCTGATCGGATTCGCACTATACAAGACCATAGGGCACTTGAAATTCTTCGGAAAGGGCGTGTGATGAACATTGAAACGTAGCTTGAAATGCGGTTGCATTTACGATGAGGACGAGTTTGGCAGAGCAATTCAGGTCTGTAAGAGACATAGCAAAGGGTACAACGAACACTTTCAACAGAATATGGACATCGAAGTGTTCGTTGATAAGCTACTGAAGGAAGATTCTGAAGCCTAGCGCGAAGACTGACATTTTCGACGCTCCCTCTCAGCCGAACCACATGCTTGCGAGGCGACTAGAGCAGCAGCTTCCCAAACCCTTTAAGAACCAGTCTCAATACGGTTAGCCACTTCAAGGCGGCAGCGATGAGGCTTGAAGACATAGCCAAAGGAGTCGGCCCAACCGAGAAGCTCTACCTGCTCGACTCGTATCTCAGATCCACGGAGACAAAGGTCCTCAGGGTCGAACCGGACGAGAAGAACCATTTCTACTTCGTATCCTCAGAGACGCTCTTCCACCCAAAGAGTGGAGGCCAGCCCTCTGACAAGGGAAAAATCAGGTCAAACGCATTCGAGGCAGATGTCAAGAAGGCAATGGCCTGCGGAGAGGTCATAATTCACTGGGCTAAGATATCGACGGGAAAGCCTTCCGAGGGACCTGCAACCATGGAGATAGACTGGAATTGGCGCTATCTACTAATGAAGAGACATACCGCTGGCCACCTACTAGACCATTGCTTGACAAAGAAGACTGGAACTTGGGTAGAGACCACGGATTCTTGGCTCGGCGATGACTGCTACGTGGGCTACAGAGGAACGCTGCCGAGTAGCGAGCAGTTGAGAGACGCAGAGAATCTCGCCAATGAGATGATAGGCCACGGAGCAAGGGTCTCTTGGGAATATGTATCGCAAGATAGGATAACCGAGCTTGCGGCGAAGGCTCCCAACCTGCTCCGTCTACCCAAACTCAGCAGATACCGACTTGTATCTATCAATGGATGCGAACCGATACCATGCGGGGGAACCCACCTCTTAGACGTGCAAGAGATTGGCCATCTCAAGGTGCTTGAAGCGAAGAAGAGCGTCCAAGGGTTCAACCTTTATTTTGAAGTCGGCTGAATTCCGATTTGGTACTTGATGGCTGGGGTGGGTCAACACGTCAGAAAGCGAACAGGTCACGTATCAAGACTTCAAGAAGCTCGATATGCGGGTGGGCAAGATTATCAGCGTGGAGCGAGTCAAGCGGACTGAGAAACTCTACAAGATTCTAGTCGACCTAGGCTCCGGAACTACAAGACAGACCATTTCCTCCCTGACCGACTACTATACGCCCGATCAACTTCTGAACAAGAAGATAGTGTTCCTCGCCAATCTAAAGCCCGTAAAATTCAGTGGAGAACTCTCCGAAGGGATGCTATTGGCAGCTGAGAAAGGCGATAGGTTGGCTCTGCTTACGATAGACAGAGACATAGAGGAAGGAGCAATCGTAACATAGGAGCGTTGACCGACGCGGACTTGCACCCAACGTCTAGACAGACTTGTTCCTCCCAATAGTTAGCGCTCCTTTGGAGGGCCCACAATGATAACTAAAGCACAGAGAACTTCATGTCGAATCTTTTAAGCGACTTGATCCATCTCTAGGATCGGTGGAACACTTGGTTTTTCGGCTTGAAGGCGTACTGCCAGCCCTAGTAACCCCTTTTTCAGACGACCTGAAAAACGTAGATGCGGAGAAGCTACGACGGCTCGTCAACTTTGTGATCGAGAAAGGCGTCACTGGTGTAGTTCCGTGCGGAACGACCGGTGAGATGGCAAATCTGACGATGGATGAGAAGAAACGAGTGATCAAACTCGTCGTTGACGAAGTCAACGGCCGAGTTCCAGTAATTGCAGGAACCGCTTGGAGTGAGACTGGAGCCACCATTGAGATGACAAAGTACGCCAAGGACGTTGGCGCCGACGCTGCGATCGTTGTTACTCCCTACTATCATAAACCCACCAACAGAGGGCTCTATGAACATTACAGACTGGTCGCGGAATCAGTCGATCTTCCAATCGTGTTATACAACATCCCGCAAGTAACAGGAGTCCTATTGCCTTGGCAGGTCGTCGAGGATTTGGTTGAGTTCTCAAACATAGTGGGGTTGAAGGACAGCAGCGGAGAGATCAGGTACATACTCTCCGTCCTAGAAAAGGTCGGTGACAGATTGAGCGTCGTCGTGGGACACGACGAGGTTGTGATAGGAGCGCTGGCGGCGGGATGCAAGGGCATGATCCTAGCAAGTGCCAACTTCATCCCAGATCTGTGGCTCAAACTCCACCGGTTAATGAAAGAGGGCAAAGTGGATGAGGCTCGGAAGATACAGCTTTCGATCCAGAAGATTGCTAGGATTATCGCTCGAAGTGGGCCAGTCGGCACCAAAGCCGCGCTCAAGTGCATTGGAGTGGATATGGGGGCGGTCCGCTTGCCCCTCTCGCTCGGAGGCGAGCTGTCCTTCGAGGATTCGGAGGAGATCAGACTCGACCTTGAGAAGCTTGGAAAAGCACCTGCAAAGGCGAGAGTTATCGAACCCGTCGAGGCGAAGAAGCTAGAGGAGAGATTCGAACAAATCGAGATTGCGCCACAACTCATCCGAGAGCTCAGACTTCTAGTCGGGGAGGGACTAGCCGGTGAGGAGCCTGAGATAGCCCACATAGATGTCATGATAGGACCGAAGGACGGCCCTGTTGGAGCAGCGTTCACGAAGGCCAAAGCTACTCCGTCGAAGGGGCATGAGCCTCTGCTAGCCATACTTGAGCCCAACTTGATGGTGAAACCTGTGACCTTGATGATTCCAACGGTATCGGTGAAAGACATGAGGCAAGCTAGTATGGTATATGGTCCAGCTCAGGGAGGAGTCGCCAAAGCTGTTGCTGACTCTGTCGCCGACGGCACAATCCCGAAGAGCTTCATTGAAGATCTAATCGTGCTGGCTAACGTCTTCGTTCATCCGGCTGCGGTCGACAGGAAACGGGTGTATATCAACAACTACAAAGCGATGAGGCATGCTGTCCGGAGAGCCGTGGAAGGCAGACCGAGCTTGGAAGAGATTCTGCGTGATCGTGAGAAGGCAAGACATCCTCTGAAGTACAGCCCTTAGCTCGGAAGGTTAAGGGACGATCCTAGATCTGTCTCTAGGGAAGAGGACCACTTCCCTGATGTTTGTTTTTCCCACAACGATCTGAACGAGCCTGTCTAGGCCCATTCCCCATCCGGCGTGCGGCGGCATACCCAGATCGTAGACCTTGAGATGATGTCGGAACTTCTCGGGATCTAAACCTTGGGACTGAAGCCTTTTCTCTAGGAGAGACCTATCGCTTATCCTCGATCCGCCTGAAGCAATCTCAAGCCACCCATACATGAGATCGAATGCTTCGCAAAGCATAGGGTCATCTTCACGTGGCTTTATGTACCAGACCTTCGCCTTTGTTGGCCAGTCGGTTATGAAGTAGAAGCCGTGAATGATGCTCCCAAGGGTTCGGAGGTGAGGCGTCGAGAGGTCTTCACCCCATTCTACCTTCGTTCTGACCGACTCGAGCTTCTTGAGGATTTCTTCATAGGTGAAACGCGGGAATGGAACCTTTGGCTTGACAAGCTTGGAGTGCAGTAGCTTCAGTTCTGCAGAATGCAGGTCGATCATCTGAGAGACGGCTTCGGAGATGAGATTTTCCAGAGTCTCCATCACGTCCTCGCACGAAGTGAAGGCTTCCTCCAAGTCGACGGAGATGAACTCGCTTAGATGTCTGCGGGTATGAGAGGTCTCGGCTCTGAAGTAGGGCGCAATCTCGAAGACCTTTTCGAAGCTGCTTATCAGCTCCTCCTTGTAGAGTTGTGGACTCTGTGCCAAGTGCGCGTTTCTGCCGTAGTACTTGACTCTGAATAGGGCCGCTCCTCCTTCAACTGCCGTCTTGACTATTTTTGGGGTCGAGATCTCTACGTACCCGTTCTTGGAGAGGTAGTCCCTAACCGCTTGTGTTAAAGTGTGCCTGATCCTGAAGATGGCGTTGATCTCTGGTCTGCGGACATCCAAGATCCGGTTGTCGAGCCTGATGTCCAAGTCAGCCGGAACCTTCCCCTTTGGGTCTATCGGCAGCGGATGCTTCGCGGCTCCTAGGGTCCTTATCTCGTTGGGAATAACCTCGACTTCCCTTTGAGCTTGGTTGAGCTTCCTGACGACGCCTTTGACGGCTATAGCGCTTTGAGTCTGCAGGGACTCGCATTTCTCAAGGACTTCTTTGGGAACCAGCCTCTTTGGAAGCGTCACCTGCATCAGGCCACTCTTGTCCTTCAGCTGGAGGAATTTGATGCCCCCCAAGTCCCGTATCTCTTGAACCCAACCGAAGATGATGACTTCTGTTCCGTCGAGATGTTGCTTCAGTTTATCGGCGTAGTGGGTTCGGCGCCAAGAGCCCAAGGAGTCCGTTGCCAGTCGCTTCCCCATCCATTACGTCCGCTCGAATTCGACCCTCAGCGTTATGCCCCGAATCTTGCTGGCGAGCTCCTTCAGGACTTTGACGTCAACTGGCAAGGACCGGGGTCTTCCTGCCAAGATTACCTTAGTCTCTCTATTGCCATCGGGGAGCCAAAGCGTATTTATCGTCACTATGGTGAGCGGCGCGAAAAGGTCTTCCAAGAACTTCCGGTCGTCTCCTCCATACTCCAGAACTCGTATCTTCTTGCCCGTCTCCTCTCCTACCATGCGCAGTATCTTTCCTCCAAAGCTCAGGAGCTTTGGTATGTCGCCTCTTCCCACGACCAAGGCCAAGACATCATCTCCCTCTTCCGCCTTCTTGAAGGTCACATCTTGAATGACGGGATATTTCTCTTCCAGCCTCTGCAGGATTCGGGCGGCCATTATGTCAAGCTCTTTGATTTGGCCTGTCCTAAGTTTCTCTTGGCAGTTTGAGCAGAGCATCCCGCTCTTCAGGCAAAAGTTGCAAATGGGTGTCTTCAAGGTCTCCCCATCCATCTTGCGAATGGAGGGACGGCGTGATGCCCCGTTTCAGGCTCATTCTGATCTTCACGCTTTTTCTATCTGCTATGCCGTTTTTTTGAGACTGGTGTAGCGTGTGCCTCTAGGTGAGGTCCTTGTTGGACTTGAAGGCGTTTTTCGCCTTCTTTTTGGCGTTCGAGCCTTCAGATGCCTGATTATTCGGTAATTGCCTTTTCCCTTCCCTTCGACTCCTAAGACGTAACTCAATTTCAAATAAATAGATTACGGTTTGGACTTGTCCGTTCAATCGAAAGTCTTATTATGCAAATACCTTTCCCTATGTCAACCTATTCGGGACTTTGCGGAAAGATGTGATGACCTTGTCTGAAGAGATTTTGACAGGAAAGCCTCTGAAGATTCTGCATATGTTGCATGACAGGAGCAAGCCTGTGACAACCTACAGTATTCAGTTGAAGCAGAGTGAGCTGGCTAATGACCTTAAGATCACGAGGCAAGCTCTAAACGTGCATCTGCGCAAGCTAAGGGACAAAGGCTACGTGCGAACGGGCAGAGGGTTCATAGACATAACTGAAAGGGGTCTGGGTATTCTCGGGTACTCCTCGAATCCTACTTTCATCTTCGTGAAGGTCTCCCCGCAGAGCAGAAAGAGCGCTTATGAAGCGATGACAAAGTTGCCGATTCAGAGGGCCTACCGCGTCGCCGGCGATATGGATGTTCTTATTGCTGCAAGAAGAGAGAAACTGGACGAGGTCTTGAGGGAGGTCTCTTCAGTTCAGGGTGTAGAAGACACCAAATCCTACGTCACAATCGAAGTGATGAGATAGACTGCCTCCCTCGCCCAATGGAGGCTATATGCCCCTGAAACTTTTCGAATTCGAGGCCAAACGACTCCTTGAGGGTTCCGGAGTAAGAACCCCTAGGGGAGAAATCGCATCCACACCAGAAGAAGCTAGAGAGGTTGCGCGAAGACTCGCCGCCCCTGTGGCAATCAAGGCTCAGATTCTGGCCGGAGGCCGAGGGAAATCAGGTGGAATAAAGTTCGCCGATACACCCGAAGAAGCTGAGAACGCCTCTCGAAGTCTTCTAGGCTCGAAGATTCAGGGATTGACTGTCAACAGAGTACTCGTGGAGGAGAAACTAACCATCTCTAAGGAGTACTATGTCGGCGTCACGGTAGACCGGTCGAAGAAATCCTATGTCGCAATCGCATCTTCGCGGGGTGGAGTTGACATAGAGGAGGCAGTTAAGGAGAGCCCAAATGAGGTGACGATCAAGAGACTAGATTCAATAAGAGCTCTCGATGGATTCGAGGCCAGAGAGATGGCTGCGTCGATAGGCTGCAGGGGGAGGGCTCTTGTCTTGGTAGCCCAATCTCTTGTCTCTCTGTTCTCAAGAGCTATGATTCTTGATGCGGAAACCTTCGAGATCAATCCACTAGTTGAAACTAGGGATGGCAACTTCATTGCAGCAGATGCGCGCCTTGTCGTGGATGACAATGCCCTGTACCGGCATCCAGACATGGCCAAGATACTCGACGAGTCAGGGGAACTATCCTCCGACGAACTCAGGGCAAGAAAGAGAGATCTAGTCTACGTGGAGTTGGACGGCGACATCGGCATCCTTGGAAATGGCGCTGGATTGGTCATGGCGACATTGGATCTCGTTCAGTCTTATGGCGGGAGACCCGCTAACTTTCTCGATATCGGCGGCGGAGCGACCATGGACCGCGTTTCCTACGGGTTAGAGATCCTTCTTTCAAACCCCCGGGTTAAGGTCGTGCTGATTAATGTCCTAGGTGGCATAACGAGATGCGATGAAGTTGCCAAAGGCATCTTGGACGTAAGGAAGACGCTGAAATCCGCAAAGCCAATGATAATCCGAATGGTTGGAACAAACGAACAGGATGGACGTTTTCTCCTCGGCAGAGAAGGCATCCCTGTGGCGGATACCATGGATGATGCAGCCAGAGAAGCGGTTCGGCTTTCCAGACTTTAATGAGGGACGAACCTTGGGCGTACTGGTCAGCAAAGAGACACGAGTCCTTGTCCAAGGGATAACCGGGGCTCAAGGTAGCTTCCACACGCAGCTGATGCTGCAGTACGGAACAAAAGTTGTCGCAGGCACCACGCCGGGAAAGGGCGGAACCTCTGTGTCTGGGATTCCCGTCTTTGACACCGTCAGAGAGGCTGTTCGCGAAACCAGGCCAAATGCCTCAATAATCTTCGTCCCCGCTCCAGCGGCAAAGGACGCAGCTCTTGAAGCGATAGAGTACGACCAAGACCCGGTTGTAATCATAACTGAAAATCTTCCCATTCGTGATACTATCGAGATTATGGCACGAGCTCGAGTGAAAGGAACGAATATTGTCGGCCCCAACACTCCCGGAGTTGTGACTCCCGCTGAGTGCAAGCTCGGAATCATGCCAAGTCATGTGTTCGCAAAGGGTCCCATAGGAGTTGTCTCGAGAAGCGGTACTCTCACCTATGAGATTGCTTCCGCGCTTACCTCTGCAGGCTTTGGCCAATCCACGTGTGTTGGATTGGGCGGAGACCCAATAGTGGGCCTCGGCTTTATCGAAGTCCTGAATCTGTTCCTCGAGGATCCGCATACGGAAGGAGTTGTCCTCATAGGAGAGATTGGTGGCAACGCCGAGGAACTGGCCGCGGAATATGTAAAGGCCGCTGGCTACTCCAAACCGATCGTCGGATACATAGCCGGACGAACCGCGCCGCCGGGAAGAAGAATGGGTCATGCGGGCGCGATAATCTCAGGGTCAACTGGATCAGCCGAGAGCAAGATTATGTCGCTCAAGAGCGCTGGCATCGAGGTTGCGGAAAGACCTTCCGAAATGCCCCGCCTCATCGCCCAGAGGTTGTAGAGGGAAAGACGTAAATCTGGGCCAGCGTACTTCTCGCAACTCGCAGGGGCACCCGCAATGCCGATCACCGACCCATTCAAAAAGGTGCTCGCTCAGCAACACAGGTTGTACTACAAGATCTGCCGAGATTGTGGAAGCCGAAACTCCAGAGCGGCTGTCCGTTGCAGGAGTTGCAGAGGTAGACACCTTCGCTGGAAGAAACGTGAGCTCGGCGCAAAGTAATAGAGGACGAGAGCTGTTATTTCGGCCTTAAGGGCGAAAGCCGTGGAGAGTTCTAGGAAGATCTTGCGAAAGGTCGTCGCCATCGAAACCGAAGAAGGCGCAGGTGCAACAGTCAAGAGGGTCTTCCCCACTCGTCACCTATCCCATTTCGATCCCTTCGCCCTCCTTGATGAGTTCTTCGTTGAGCCACCCGCAAGTTTTCCAGCCCACCCTCACGGCGGGTTTGAGGCCATCACATATATGCTCGAAGGAGGCTTCCATCACAAGGACAACCTCGGAAACGACAGCATCGTCTTGGCCGGTGGAGCACAGAAGTTCACAGCGGGAAGGGAAATCGTTCATTCTGAATTACCCGGGACCAAAGGTCTGAATAGGGGACTGCAACTCTGGGTCAGGCTGCCCAGCAAGCTTAGAGATATGGAGCCTGATTATCAGCAGATAGAGCCTACCAATATACCCGAAGATATCTTAAGAGTTGCCCGCGTGCGTACGATCGTCGGCGAAGGGTCGCCGATAAAGTTGCACACCAAGGTAGAGTATCTGGATGTCAGGCTACATCCCAGAAGCACCTTCTCTCGTTCCATTGATCCTTCGTTGAATATGATGCTGTATGTATTGGAGGGGACATTATCTCTCAGCAACTCACAAATTCGCAGAGGTGAAGCAGCGTTATTGACAGCTGGTGAAACAGTAGAAGCAGTTGCTGAAGACGCCGCAAGGTTTGCCTTGATGGCCGGCAAACCTCATGGAGAGCCCGTAGTGCTGAGAGGTTCCTTCGTATACTAGATACGGCAAGCGTCTTGCTGCTTTACACTCTTCCTGACTGGTAGGTGTCAGCTCTTCCAGAGACTCTTAAACCAGATACAATGTGCTTGGCCTTCCTAAACCGTAAAAAAGAGACGTCGCCCTAACAGATGGAAGATCAAGGGTGTCCAAGCATGGTGAAGGCGGAAGTCTACTATATGGACGATAGGAGCATCAACATTCAGACGAGTCTGGCCGCGAAAGCTCAACAGCTTTTCGACTATGCGCGGCTTCAGGACTGTTTCAAAGAGGGCGACTGCGTCGGCGTGAAGGTGCACATGGGCGAGTGGTTCTGCACCGGATACCTGCGGCCTATACTAGTAAGGGCGATCGTGGACAAATTGAAGAAGATGGGCGCCGAGCCATTTGTAACCGATTGCACGGTTATGCCATACACGCCCTACTCCGCGAGGACGACCGCTGAAGACTACCTTGAGTGTGCTGCTGCAAACGGATTCACAAGGGAGACCATGGGCTGCCCAATTCTCATAGCCGATGGACCCTCCGGCTTCGATGATGTGAGAATCGAGTTGCCCGACGGAATCTTGCTCAAGGAAGCTTACCTAGGCAAGGGTATAGCTGAGGCAGACGCTCTCATCGTCGTATCCCACTTCAAAGGACATGGGTGGGGAGTCTACGGCGGCTCTATAAAAAATGTAGGCATAGGTTGCTCCTCCAAGAGAGGCAAATTCTGCGCCCACCTTGCAGGACATCCTTTGTACGGGCCTGCCAAGTGGCCTTTTCACGGCGATAAGTGCAAGGGCAGGGAGATCTGTCCAACTTGGGAGATGTGTTCCAACATGTGCCCTGCCGATGCCATAAGAGTCCTTGAAGACAGGATGGAGTGGGATCCTGCCAGATGCATAGGCTGTTTGGCTCACACCAGATCCGCATATGATTGTGGCGTTTGGGACGTCCCGAAAGGATGGGTTGAACACACCGATATAGCAATGGCCGATGCAGCAGCTGCCTATGTCAGATATCTCGGGAAAGAAAGTGTGGGCTACTTGACCTATGCTATAGACATAAGCCCTTCCTGCGACTGTGCTCACCAGTCTGACCGAGCAATCATCCCCAATCTCGGCGTCTTCGCCTCCAAAGATCTTGTTGCGATAGATAGGGCGGTTCTCGACATGTCCATGAAGAGCAGCGGGGTTCCCGGTTCTGCTTCTGAGGAGAAAGGTGCAATGAATCAGGGAGTCGAGAAGTTCACCGCCGTTTGCACGCGGGTCGGGGCCAGCCAGTGGCTGCAGACTAACGTCTGCGAGCGACTTGGTGTCGGCACCAAGAACTACGAGCTTATACCCGCTGCTGCCTCGGCGGAGGATGAGAAGTTCTGGTTTCCAAGGTTCTCTCCAAGAAGGACAAATGCGCACTACCTGAGACCGATATTTGAGCGCATTCAACCGATTCCAGACGGGGGTTTCCTTTTCAACGAAGTGCCGAGGGTTTCTGTGGAACAGCTCTCTAAGCCATGATCCTACAGCTTCAGAGGTGTCCTTCACATTGCGAGTTCTAGTCACGGGAGGAGCTGGTTCGCTAGGGCGCGCAATCATTTCAGAGCTTTCGAGCGTGCCCGATTCGCCAGTTATCAGAGCATTCGATCTGCCTTTGGTGGACTTTGGTGCCTTGAGCGATCTACCGAAGGTCGAGCTAGTCAAAGGAGACATCAATGACATTGAGCTTCTGCAGGAGGTCGTCCGTGGCGTTGACGCTGTCATTCATCTGGCAGCCATCCTTCCGCCGCGTAGCGAATACGATCAGATGAAGACGCTCAGGATCAATGTGGGCGGCACGGAGGCGCTGGTTAAATCGTTGAGGAGAGCAAACAGAACCTGTCGGATAGTATTCAGCTCATCCACGGCAGTCTACGGAGACACATCAAGAGAGGATGCGCCAGTCGGACCTGATCATCACTTAGCCCCGTGCGATGTGTATTCGGAGAGCAAGGTTCTGGCCGAGAACCTGATTCGAGCCTCAGAAATCCCTTACACGATTCTGCGCATCTCTGGCATAGCAGTCCCCGAGCTCGTTGAACTCCCCGATAGGCTTCCTTTCAGAAGAGATCAGAGGGTGGAGTTCATTAGCCGTGATGATGTCTCTCTCGCTTTCATCAACGCGCTGAGCGGCGGTTGCGAGGACGCAACGTTCAACATTGCAGGAGGAGCCTCATGGCAGATGAGAGGGGAAGAATACGTTGAGAAGCTGTACGGATTCTTGGGAGTCTCGGAGGAAGCCCAGTACTCGGAAAGCTACACGTGGCTTGACTGGTACGACACTGAAGGTTCGCAAGGAGCGCTAAGATACCAAGAAACAGATCTCGATGTCTTTGTGAACAGGCTCAAGAAGACGGCACACAACGCGGGTCTGATCTAGAGGTGAAGGAGACAATGGGTGAACAGGTCGTAGAGGTTAAAGAGCTGTTACACAGATGCGTTGAGAACATTAGAAAGGCTGACGAATCTCGCAGTGGGGCTCTGGGCGAAATCCTGTTTAGAGTGCGTATATGCCAGAACGCTATTCTCGAAAGTGAGCGGAAGATCTGGCTTAGAACCTCTGAAGGCAGAAGCTTGCTGGGCAGCATTGCGTCAAGTGTACGAGATGTCGATGATGTCGTGTCCAAATACCTCAGGGCATCAGCCGGAGAGCAGGAAGACCTCTTCGCCTCGTTGACAGAGAAGGTTGAGGATCTCGAACGTCACATTGTCCGACTGAAGGAGGAGATCGGTAAAAGGCAGATGGTCGTCACGTAGGCAAAGACTGGTAGGGGGTGTGTGCCTCTACGTCTACAGCTGATTTGATGGGTGACTAGTCACATGGCAGATGAATGAGGTCTTGTCCGAGGCGCAAGAGAGAAGTGAAAACGTCTGGAACGTGTTTTTCAGAGATCATCCCGAGGTTATTCCCATTTGGAAACATACGGTGGACGTCATTCAGAATCCGTCGTGCTGTCTCAGAGGCCGCGCAAGTGTTGGGTAAGGTGAGCCTGCTGATGGCTCAGGAACAGATATTGAAACGAACATGTGCGTGACTCTTTTCACCCCCTCCATCATCCTATTCATGTCTGCCAGACCTGCAATGTTGATGTTAGTTTGGGGGCATCCTTTGATACTGTTCTCTCTGATCTCAGGCTACGGTTAGGGTCTGTCCTCAACTGGGACTGCCAAAGTTTCCACGTACTCTGCATTCATTCAGAAATTTTCCGTCGTCGTAACGCAATATTCTGATTGGTTGCATTCTTTTCATTCGTCTTTATTCAATAAGTCTATATGATTCGCTTGGAAAGCATAATCGTGGCAGAAGTAAGCTGATCGTTCTCCTTCTCGGGCTCGGATGGGGTATGGAGATCCGTGTGGACTAGGGAGAAACTGAAAGCGCTCCTGAAGCTGCTCGACGACAAGTTTGGAGTCGACTCCCTTGAGCCGAACAGGGTCTTCAGCATACGCAGATGGAGAACGGAGATGTACGCCACTCAGGGGCATCGGATATTCGTAGAGTGGTCCGGTGGCGACATTGCAGCGGTCTACTACGGTATAGGATATCCGTCGGCCGCTTCGGCTTTGAGAAGTCATGGGTACCTCACCAGCAGAGCCGACGGTGGAAAGGGGTTCCGCTTCGCTTTCGGCGAAGCGGACGGCAGAGGAGAGTTCTTCCTCATAGATATCTCTAGAAACGGAGGGGGAATAGGCAAGGCCCGTAGAGCCCATCGGAAAAAGGCACCTTGACCAAGAGATGCAGATGGCTGTTATACCAGCAAACTCTCATTGTTTCAGGTAGGGGCACTCGAAAATACGAGTCCTTGGTGGGCCGGAAGGGATTTGAACCCTCGGCCTCCACGGTGTGAGCGTGGCGTCCAAACCAAGCTAGACGACCGGCCCAGCCTGAATGCCGATTTCAGTCTAATTCGAATCGGTTGATATACCTTTGTCTTCATGAAGCGGGTTCCCAAAGGTTAATCTGGGCCTTGACTACTCCTGATGACGCTCTTAAGAACGAGCAAGATGCTTCGGAGGGGTTCTGTTGCCCAAGGAGGTCAAAGACCCGAAGAAATTCCTCGAAATTTCAGAAAAGGCGAGCGAATGTCGCGTGAAGAGGTCGGAAGATTCTGTGAAGCTCAAGTTGCGAACGCCATCAGCGCTCTACACGCTTAGAGTCGAGCCTTCAGAAGCCGATAGACTCCTAAAGTCCATGAAGTGCAAGGTAGTCGAGCTCTAGGCCCCAACGCGACTTCGAATCGTGCTCTTTCAGATCAAGTATTGCCGCTACAGTAGCGCAACTGCACCTGACAGCGCGAGGCCAATTAGAAGAGCTATCGGGAGACCTGGAAAGGTATGCCTCTTCTCAAGCACTCTTAGGCCAACGTATACTCCTGTCAGAAGTCCGACAGTCGCCGCCAGACCTGCTGGGAGTCCGAAGAATATGGTCATGTGAGATTGGAGCATAGAGTAGAAGACTATGTCACCAAGTCCCATCTGAAGATCTTTGAATGTGAAGCTCAACCCCCTCATGTCGTCCGGGCCTATTTCATTCACAAGCTTCCCCACGGGTCCCTTGTAGACCGTGAGCACATCATAAGCGCAGAGGATGAGGAGAATCATTACGGCGCTGATGGTCGGAATGAAGTTTCCCATATATGCTCCAACGGCACCACCGACGACTAGTACGACCAGAGTCTGCTTCCAATCGTGGTGTCTCCGGAACAACTCTCGCAGAGCTAAGATGGTGATCGCGACTCCGACTGCGATGATCGGAGCGGATATCATGTTGAGATTGAAGTCGAGCAGTGACGCAACTGAGAATCCATAGAAGAAGAACATGATCAGAAAGAGAACCCCGAAGGCAACTTGAATTACTGTTCTGAAGATCGAGAACTTCTTCAGTTTGACCAACACATACATCAGAAACGCCGTACCAGCCATGAGAGTAACAATCATGAGGGCATTGAGCGCCGGTCCCAGTCCCTCTTCTGGAAAGGGAACGATGATCACTCCTTCGGGCCTCGCCTCCAAAATGATGAGCGAAAAAGCGTACGCACAAGCGAGAGAGAAGGAGACGGGCGCCAGATAGCGAAAGCTAGCCTTGAACTTGTCGGACTCCATGAAACACCCTCTTCTCACCTCATCCCTATGCGGCGCTTGCATGTGACGCAGAGATCGCTCGATTTGCGGTCTGTGTCGTAAATACTATTCGAGAAGTACATCACACAGAATTGATCTCGACAGTGCGGCAGGCCCATAGTGTGACCGAGCTCGTGGACAGCTTCCTTTGTAATACGCCGCCAGTAGATGTCGACATCCTCACTTAAGCCATAGAAGCGGGGAGAGAGCCTTGTGAGCGAAATTATCGCGTATCTACTCATAGCCTGTCCGAAGACGAAGTTCAGACTTGGAACGAAGAGATCGTGAGAGGTGACTGCTAGAATCCGGCCATTTTCCGCCTGAGGATGAGTACTGGCCAGCATGTCTAGAATCTTTGAGGAGTTGTATTGCTTTCTTTGACGATCATAGCTGTCCATGGGCAGCTCAGATCTTTTCCCTGCTGTCTTGCAGTGCAGTAGTGGTAGATGAAGCGGTAGCTCTTCAGAAAGGAGAGAAAGAATCTCGCCATTAACATCGTCGAATGGGAGGACCTCTACGTCAACGATCTTCGATACATTCAAACCTCGTAGGTCTCCCCCGCCTCAGGGACAACCGTCTCAAGGCCGGTATCAGAACGAATCCAGCTGGCGAAGGACTGACACGCGCCTTCAGCCCCATGCATTAGGTAGACTTTGGTTTTTGAGTCGAACTTATGGACTAGGTCATGTAGCTCCTTCCGTCCAACATGAGATGAGAAGTCGAACTGAGCTACCTCGGCTTCAACTCTGCGCATCTTGCCACCAATTGAGAACATCTTCTTGTCGATAAGCTGCCTGCCTGGTGTGCCGGGAACTTGGTAGCTGACTATCAGGATCGCGTTGTTTGGATCTTTGGCAACCCTTTCAGTGTAGAATACGGCAGCTCCGCCCTTCAGCATGCCTGCCGGGGAGACTATCACTCCAGGATTCCTGACAGCGGTTCTCCTGTCCTTCCAGCCGTTCATCCATTGCGCCGAACGTACGGCCTCCATAAAGAGCCTCTGATCACGGAGGTATCTCATGTTCCGCATCAAGATCTCGTTTGTCTCTAGGGCCATTCCGTCGATGGAAACCGTGTGTTCGAAGTGGTAAGCCGTAAAGACGCCTAGGATCTCCTGTGAGCGGCCGACGGCAAAGGCAGGGACGAGCGCAACTCCCTCGCGTTCAACAACCTCCCTGGCTTTCTCCACGAACCTCTTCTCAGTCTCTGCTCGGTTAGGATGGTCTTCGTTGGCGTATGTGCTCTCCATTATGATGGCGTCTAGACCTTCGTAGGGTGTCTCCGCTCCGTCCAGAAGCTTCGTCTCTTCGGTGTTGATATCTCCTGTGTAGAGTATCTTCTTCCCTTCTGATTCCACCAAGAATTGCGAGCTCCCGGGGATGTGACCCGCCCTGAACATCGTGATCCTTATGCCGCCGAGCTCAACAACGCCTCCGTATTCGAGCTCGTTGCTAGCTTGCATCATGTTCTCCAAGTCTACGTATTCGAAGGGCAGAAAGTATCCCGATAGCTTGATGAAGTCAGCTATCAGCAGCTTCGCGAGCTCGAACGTCAGCCCGGTTGCATGGACGGGGATTCGGCTTCTGATATGAAAGATTGGGGTGAGGCCGGAATGGTCGAGGTGAGCGTGAGTTAGGAAAATTGCATCAACTTCTCTGGGGGGAACGTGAATAGGAAAGCCGGGAGCGTGGTCCACCATGACGCCCGAGTCCAATAGGATCTGTTTGCCGGCAGCCTTCAATGAGACGGACGATCTTCCAACCTCCATCGTCCCTCCTAAGAATCTAAGTTTCAAGGTGATTCCTCTCGCTGTTCCAGAAGTCCACGAACTGAGTCAAGCGTTTTCTCGCTCCAAGGATCGTCGGCAGTTTCCTGTGAGAAACTCTTTCCGGATCGACTGGAGGCCAAAGCGCATGAACGTGTCAGTGTCTTCGTCCAGCGTTTTGCGTCATGGACTAATATGACGGTCTTATATCCGTTTTGTTCAATGTAACTGACGATCACCTTCTCTGCTCGAGCTTGAACTTCTCTTCCACCAAGGTCGACAAGCTCGTGCTGTGAGAGAGGGTAGACTTCATCAAGTTCGGATGGAACCACACCAAAGACTGGTGAGTAGAAGCCCAAATGCAGATGGCCGGACAAGAGTTGATCTCGCAGGGCCGCCTTCAGCCTCACCGCTCTAGGAAATGAGTGGTAGGGCCGCTTCTCTGGCGCAGGCATCAGCAACAGCGTTTTGGCTTCTTCCGGCTTGACATAGTTTTCGTGCAATCTGATGATGTGGGTCGTGACCTCAGGCCTGTAGATGTCGACTTCGTCTAGGATGAGCAGACCTCTTCTTTTCGTCGTAGGAGTGTTTGATGAAAGCTCGTTCTGTATTTGACGGAACTTCTTGATGGCCTTTCCCAAGGCGGGGTGGCCAAGAGAACGAGATCTGAGCAGATCCCAGAGTCTTCCGTCAAGTATCGCCTGCTTGATTCTTCTGATCTCGGCCAGGCAAACGTGCAGGTTGTGTCTGGCAAGCAGGAGTTCCCTCTCTCTTCTCCCAGTTATCCTCAGCTCTTTTGCAGTGTGGGATGAGCAGATCGGACAGTTGCATGGTAGGTATCCGAGTTCCGTGGCGCTCATTGTCCCGCTTTCCGTGAGATATCTGTCCCGGCGAGCGAACAAAGCGTAGGCAGCAGAGTCGAATGTGTCGCAACCCAAAGCCACGACCAACGGAAACGCCATGGGATGTCCCGCGCCGAAAAGGTGGAGTGGTCTATTGGCAGGGATATTCGATTTCGCTGTGTAGATCATGTCGAAGAGCACCTCGAAGAGGTACTGTTCCATTACCGGCGTTGGGCTGCCAAGCGCGTGGATATCGAAGTCCATTCTTCCAATCTGTTCCGCGGAGTGCTTCACAAGGTCTAGGTACATTCCCCCTTGAATGGGTCCGGTCCAAAGGGTGTGCTTCTTTTCCGAGATCCTAATCGTCAGTTCTGCTCTTCTGATCGTTTCCTCGACAGTCCATTTGGCGCGGTCTCTGCTGACATTCCATCCGGTCGGGACGTCCAAGATTACGGATATGTCCGACTTCAGTCCTTCTTGGACAGCGACGGCTTCTTCCGGGGTCATGTCCACGTTCCTGTAAATGAGGAGCTGGTATGCTCCAGAGTCCGTCATCACAGGTCCATCGAAGTCCAATAACGAATGTACGTCGGTCGAGAAGACCTTCTCTCCCAGATTCTTCTTCAAAATGTATGCGTTTGTGATCACTGCTTCAACCCCAAAGTTGTTCTTCATCTCTCGCGGTGAAATCGGTTGGATAGGCGGATTGATAACAGGAAGGAGCGCGGGAGTCTCAATCGATCCGCTGGGGCTGAAGATCTTGCCTGCTCTGCCTAGGAGATCTTTCTCGACGACCTCGAAGGACAACAGCTATCAACCTCCGAATTTCTACGTGAGACAGACGTCATAGTTGAATTCCGGGGGGCTTCACAACTACATGATGGAGAGCGAGATAATCTACGTAGAGGAGCCTAGACTTCATAAGTCTAAGCTAGTTGTTGGGCTCCCTGGCGTCGGTTTGGTCGCAAGTATATCCTCCCGGCAGCTGATAAACGAGATGAAGGCAAGGAAGTTTGCCGAACTCCGCTCACCATACTTTCAGGATCTCGTTGCAGCTGGTGAGGAGAGCGAACCGCTGTATCCGCGGATAGATTTCTTCTGTGGAAAAAGTCGTGACAGGGACTTCATTGTTATGCATGGCAATACGCAGGCGCTCACTCGTTTCGGCCAGTACGACCTCTGTCAGAGAGCGTTGGAACTTGCTCGGAAGTGCGGGACCGAAGTCGTGGTCGCTCTCGGTGGAATGCGGAGGAGCGGCGCATTTCGCGAGACCTCGGTCTTCGCTGCGGCATCTGATGAGGACATGGTCAAACTGGCTCTCCAGCAAGGGGCTAGGGTTTTTAAAGGGAAGATATACGGGATCGCTGGATTGATCGTGGGCATCGCAAGAGTGGAAGGTCTAAGGGCTCTATGCCTTATGGGAGAGACCTCCAGCAGAAGGCATGACGTGGAAGCGGCGAGAGCGGTGCTGCAGGTTCTCGGCGAGATTCTTGGATTAAGGTTGACGATGACTGGCTTGGAGAAGACCGCCGCTGAGGTTAGGAAGTCGATCGAGCCCTTTGCCCTAGAGACCGAAGAAAAAAGGGCCGAGTTTGTCGGTCCCGTATAGCCTCTACTTAGCCCGTTCTTTCATGAACTCTTCGTAGACTCGTTGCACTCTCTCGGCTGCTGGGCCGGTGCCTTCGATAATCCCGCGTTCGTTCAACCTTATCTTGTTCATGACAATGATCACGTTCTCTTCTTCGTAAAGCCTAACCAAGCGTGGGAAGACCTTCTCAAGCCTTTCGGCCAAACCCCTCAAGTCGAAAGGCTTCTCAGTGGTGAAGATCTGAACCACCTTAGAACCATTCAAGAAGAGTCTTTGAACGCGTCTTCCTGAATCGTCCACGGCGCCGTCTAAACATATGTTCAAGTTGTCAGGATGGTATCCTACCAGAGTTCCGTTGTAGCTCTTGCCCGCATCGGTGATCACCGTAACATTCTTGGAGACCAGAGAGGCCAGTTCCTCATGGAACTTCCTCGCCGCCAGTGACGACATGAATTCTTCCTCATACGTCGTGTCGGTCGCTCATATCTGACCACGAACGGTCTTAAGCATATCTGCAAGTGGCCGAAAAGGAAGCTCTGTGTCTATCTGAGCCTGCCGGTCTCTCTGCGCCTGGTGGAGAGGATCATGAATATTCCTCCGACCACGCCGCATGCAGAGGCTATGAGGGTTACTACTATCGGTATGGCGCCGAGTTCCACACTGGTCCCTAGGAAGATAAGGCCGATGATAGCGGCAGCAATTGAGACAATACCTCCTAGGAGTTTCCTTTGAAAGCCGTTAGCTATGAAGCTCCCAAGGAAGACGGATAGCCCCGCCACGATGGCTCCTGCAAGGTACAATTGGCCGTAGCTTTCCAGCGCCAGAGCCCACACTTCGGGTGATATACCAGGTGGCACGGAAATGGTCGGGTCGCCGAGACGGACCTTCGAGGCCAACTCGATGACGGCGTTGTTCTTCAACCATCCGGCTCCTGCCATTCCCGCGCCTCCCAAGATGGAGAGCAGTGAGCCGATTCTCAGTCTCGAAGTCGCCGAATCTCTACTCATAGCCGTAATCACCCTCTTCCGTCTTGCTCATCTTTGGGATGATATTCCTTGGATACGTCTCGCCACCGTAGTCTCTCTCAGCTTCTTCAGGAGGGTTATTGCTTCACTGGCAGCCTTTGACTCTCCCAAGATCTGTACCTTGTTTAGACTCAGCTTGGTGTTGCAGTATGGGCATCTTCTGGACTTTGACTCTCCTTTGGCCAGAAGAAGCTCACCGCATCGATAGCATCTAACGACTATAAGCATAGACCCCCCTTGATGATGAGTCTTATTATCTTGACGGTTGCTAACACCTCAGTCTAAGGGTGTCTACTCTGTCACACCAGTCTCTCAAAGAACTGGCTCCGAGATACTTCAGGCAGAAGGGGTACAACCTGCAGAGCGATGTCCTCCTTGAGGGAAGCTCTGGAATGGTGCAGAGGTTTGATCTTGTCATCTCGAAGAACGATCTGCGTCATCCGATCTGGATCATGGATTGGAAGAGGACGATCGGGGTGAATATGGTCATCAAGATGGACAAGGCAGCCTATGATGTCGGATTTGCCGGGCCGATACTTGTGGCGGACAAGTTCAGTGACCACGCGAAAGCCTATGCCAACAGGAGGGGAGTGACTCTGGTGTCCAAGAGAGACATAAGCCCCTAGTCGAGAAAGCGCTCGAGCTTTCCAGATTCTTCGAGCTTTCCAAGCCAGTCTATGCCTCCGAAACCCGCCTTCGATTCCCCTTTTATGATATCGATGATCAGTCTCGCCACTGCTGATGGTGACTTGCCTGTGGTATCGATCTCAGCGATTCTTTCCTTCCCTTGTCTCTTAATCGACTCGATGAGGCAAGAGTCAAGTATCTCGGATAGGAGGTTCTCCTTGATCTTTGAAACGCTGTAGCCCTTGCTCATCATGCGGTTCTCCAAAACCTCGGGGTCACACCTCAGAACTACAACTATGGGATGGTGTTTCCTTGAAACTAAGGTTTCAGCGTAATGCCCTTCGACAACTACGTCCGAAGTACTACGCTGAACTAGGTTCGACACTCTTCTGGCCGCTCTCCTGAGGTCGACGATGTGGGTTTTTCTAGAAGCATCGTAGCTTGAATACAGTCTCTCCTTGGCGACCACCTCGCCTGAGTGGATGATGTCCAGGCCGTATTCTTCGTGTAGAATCTCTGAGACCTCGGTCTTGCCAACGCAGGGGGTTCCTGTGATGACAACAACTTTCCTCCTCGTTTTTTCCAAATGCGTTCTTCACTCGTTGAATCGGCTTTCTTGCTTGCTGATAGTTGATCTGACGCTTGGGTGGCGTGACTGCAACTCGAACCTGCTGACTCCTCTTTAGGAGTTTGTCCGAGGCGGGTCTGAATCTGGTGCTTCCCGAAGAGCGACTTCATATTCGCTCTCTTCCGGGCGGGATTCGAACCCGCGATCGGCGGCTCGATTGGCCTCCAAGCTGTGGATAAGGCCGCTATGCTTTCAGTCAAAGGTTAACCGGGCTACACCACCGGAGCATCGATTCTAGACTTTCGAATCCATATTTCTATGTTTCTCTGGTGCTCCGGCCATCATGCTGAGAGGTGCTCGACCTATGCGCCTGATTGAGGCGGTCGCTTCTCTGAGGCCGCATGAAGTTCGATACGCATTTTGGCATCTCACTCATCGATGAGCGCGTCCTCGAGCAAGAGCCATGATCATTCTTCGCCTATCTCTGCGAGAGCCCATGAAGCATGCGTTCTGACTATCTTGCCTTCGTGTTTCAGCGCCCTACCAATGAAAGGGATCGCCTCACTGGAACGGGAGTTTCCCAGCGCGATCACCGCGTTTCTGCGCAAACTTTCTGTGCTGTAGCCGCCCGCTCGTACCATGTTTCCGAATCTGTCGCACAGTTCACCATCGGTGGCGTTGATGAGCCAGTCGAGAGAGACCCGATAGATTGAGCTGTCAAACCATTTCCCGTTGAGAATGCGGTTCTTCGGACAGACCTCTGAGCACGAATCGCAGCCGACGACCCAGTCGCGGAAGGCGCTGCGGAACTCCAATGGTACTATGCCATCCTGCTCTGAGATATATGCTATGCACCGACTCCTGTCCAGCTTGAATGGAGTGTTCAGGGCTCTTGTCGGGCACGCTCGAACGCATGCTTCGCATCGTCCACATATCTCCCCATTATTTGGTCGGTCCATGAGAAGCTCGGCGTCTGTCAGTACGGCTCCTAGCGCGAGTCGAGATCCATACCGCTCTGTCAGTGTGACGGAGTTCTTTCCATACCATGACAGCCCTGCTCTGACTGCGAGGGGTTTGAGAGGTGGCTCGTTGCTGGTCAGATATCCTGTTGATCTGGCTTTGAATCCCTTCTTGATGAGCAAGTCAGTTACCGGATTCATCGTCTCCTTGGTTATGCCCCAGTAGAATCCTGACCCATCGAGTCCGCAGATTCTTCCCTCCAACGGGTTGACGGAGTCTCGTGGCCCTGGCCAGCCATGATGCTTGGCGACCACGACAATGCTCCTCGAACCTTCCAAGTAGGCGGCTGGTTGTCTCATCTCTGGAAATCCGTCTATCCACTCTGCCGAGCAGATTCCGACAAGATCGAATCTCTCCGAGCACTCCTTCCTTAGCTCTCTTGTCAAAGCCATGGAGTTCGCCGAAGACATGGCGACTCTTCACACCTGTCTTTCGCGGCCCGAACATGCGCTACGGAATGACATGTGCTTTTCGTTCGGAAAGCTGAAAGCGGCCCCAGACCATTATGGACTGGAAGACCGGGAGAGGCCAAGAAAAGACCAGAGGATCCCATGTCATAAAGAGAAAGCCGCCACAAGAATCGTGGTGGGCCCGATGCGATTCGGACGCATGACCAACAGGTCTCTCTGAGGCTATGAGCCTGTCGCTCTACCTAGCTGAGCTACGGGCCCATCCAGCAAGAGGGGTTGTGTCGATCCGACGTTTATTAGTCTTTTCGGATTGGGCTGAGGCGTTATGATAGGT
>Ga0315309_1000348_pt1 | contig 27962 bp, 24 predicted proteins | sample TDP4_MG_FD_203080 | JGI IMG/M metagenome (GOLD analysis project Ga0315309, IMG submission 203080) | Freshwater sediment microbial communities from Lake Towuti, South Sulawesi, Indonesia - TDP4 | ecosystem: Environmental > Aquatic > Freshwater > Lake > Sediment | place: Indonesia: South Sulawesi...
AGCCCTGGAAGCGCTGGGACTCTTACAAGGGATATGAGGGCTGATGGCCAATCACTGATCGATCGGTCTACGAGACCCACCTTAGACGCGGTGTGGAGGATGTCTTGTATTCTCGCCTAGAAACCTTTACCTGATATAAACTGGCAGTAGCCGTAGCTGATCGGTCCTGTCTTAGTCGTCTCGCAGGGAAACCAAGGGCATTCGAAGCACAAACTAACGCCTTTGTCAAAGGCACACGTAGCTATCTTGCACATCTCGTTTTCTTTTGGTGTGCATCCTTGGTCTCCATTTGGACACTTGCCCCTGACCATCATGGGACACTTCTCACAGGCGATCCCGCATACGCCTATCTTCACCTTGTGCCTCCTCCCTCAATTTCTTCTCTGCTGACGCCCGACGGTTTCCGTTTCCTTTTAATCCTTTTGATCGATCAATCGAGGGAACAACGTTATATAGGATTCTCCAGCGGACACTAGCCGGATAGGAAAATGGTCTTCGGGTGCATCTTGGTTTGCTGTGAGTCAGGCAAGAGCAAGAGCGTCGCTGAGGAGGTCAAGAAGGTCAAAGGCGTTAAGACGGCGTTCGCCGCCCTCGGCAGGTGGGATGTCGCCGCCCAAGTCGATGTGCCAGATCTGAAGGCGTTAGTAGAAATCGCGTTGAAGGTCCACAATACATCTGGAGTCAGGGCTTCGGAGACGCTCGTCGGCGTTTAGGAGGATCGAGAAATGACTAACGTGTGCATACTTATCAGGGTTCTAAAAGGCAAGGGTTCCGTGGTGCTGAATGGCTTGAAGAAGATGCCCGAGGTGAAGAGTGCCCAACTCGTGCTGGGCCGCTACGACATCGTAGCTTTCGCCGAAACAAAGACCCATCAGACAGCAACCACTCTGTCTCTCAATGTCAACGCAATCGAAGGAGTAAGAAGCAGCGAGACGTTGATCGAGGCAGCCTGACTACAGCCCCCCTTCTTTTTTGGTTGCGAGGAACATCCTGCGTCCATCTATTGATCAGTCGATCGAAGTGTTTTTAACTCTCGAGTCCCTTACGCTAGGCGAGCTTCGTTTGGCCGCTTCCTCTGCGGGTGCTAATTCGCTTCTCGCTGAAGCATCGAGACTGGAGAAGCAGTACGAGTGGGAGGAAGCAGCTGGAGTTTACGAGAGGATCTTGCAAGCGATGCCGGCCGATGATACTGAGCGACCAGCCGTTTCATTGCGTCTAGCCATTTGCCATGAAAGCGCTGCATCTCAAACGGGTGACGCTTCGACTTTTCGGGGAAAGATGGAGGAGGCAATCGCGGTCTACCAGGAAATGGAGCGAACGGCGGGGCGTGATTCGCTCTGGGCACACAGAGCAGCGGCCGGCCGACTTCGCCTTGAAGGCACATTGACCGAAGATGCTGAGGCCCGCCGCAGCTTATTCGATAAAGCCATTGATTTGCAGCGTAGTGTCATCATGGAATTGGAGCGACGAGGCCCGTCACCGGCGTGGTTGGAGGCAGGCAACTTCAGCCTACTCCTTTTGTACGAGCGGTTCTTGCTTGACCAGCAACTCATCGAAGTTCTTAAGGAAGGTCTGGCCCTTGCAGAGAAACTGAAGTCCCATGCTCGGAATGCTGACATAGACGCCAGGGCTCTCGCTCACGTCCTTCGGGCGTATCTAGCATGGCATGCGAAGGATCATTTTGAGGATTGGCATCGTGACCCATCTCGTTTCGACTGTGTGCTTCAAGAGGCTCTCGCACTGGAACATGAAATTCGGGATGGGAGAATCTTAGCCGCGCTTCTCGAGGGAGCTCTCTACGTAAAGAGCATTGATAAAGGCCTTGAAGTCACCTTCGAGGATGTAGACAAATTAACGGCCGCGGCGAGCGCCACCCGTGACCGAGAGTTTATCGGCAGAGCTCTGAGCCTTGCATTATATTTTGCTCGATGGCGTTTGGTGGGTGAGCGCGACCAAGAACAGGCGGAGAAGAAGTTTCAGGAAGCAGTGACGCTGTTTAAGGCGACAGAAGAGAACCTCGCTCACCTACGCGATGCCGCTTCGCAGTACGCGCTGGGAACCGCGTATGGCGACCTCGTCCAGAGCTACTATGTTTACGCCGAATTCGCAACCGACGTGGGCGAGCGCAAACAGTTGATCGAAAAGGCCGTTACGTCCTTTCGCAAAGGCCTGCCCATAGCGCGACTTACGGGGGGCATTGCGCTCGGTTATTTAGAGTATGCTGGGGCTGAAGCGCTACGTCAATTGGCGCGCCTCGAGGATGATGAGCGGCGGAAGCTCGAAATCTTGGCTGAGGCTGTCGTAGTTGCTGAGGAGTGCAACGTGGTTGAGGAGCGTGTTAGCCCACTTTTTACTTGGAACACTGGTGTAGGGTACATGGGCGAAGGGTCGCTGCGTTATGACTTGGCTCAATTTACGCATCAGCCAGTCAAGCGGAGGGAGCTGTTGGAGGCGGCTGTTTCGCGTTTTCAGGTTGGATTCAAAAAGATTCGTAGCTACACTTCCCCCCTCTCGCCGGGACAGGTGCTTCGTCTCGGTGATTTCTATCTTCGGTTTGTCCGTGCATTGGATGGTCTGTTCGAGGAAACCGGCGGCCCGAACCTATTGAGCGAGCAGCTTCAGGCGACGGACCTAGCGGCAGAAGCGTACTCAAGCGTCCAACGTCCAGCTCGTGTCGCCGAGGCGATCTGGCACCGTGCGAGAGTCCACAGTCGAAAAGGAGAGCACAAAGATGCGGCTCAAGACTACGCTCGGGCGGCCGAGCACTTTCGAGAGGCAGCGGCTGTCATACCTAGCTTAGGGGATCTCTACCAGGACTTGGAAAAATATCTCCAGGGTTGGGGCCAAATAGAGGAAGCCCGTGCCGCCCACGCGGACGCGCTGTATCGTGAAGCCAGCGGCATTTACAGACAAGCTAGCTCCACACTTGAGGACGCTCGCCGTTGGTCACCTTTGAGTGAACACTATGTTGCGTGCGCTCTCTTGGAGGGGGCGGAGGCGCTGAGCCATGAAGAGAGCCCGGAGCTTGCTTCCCAAGCATTCATAGAGGCAGCTGAAGGCTTCGCCACCTCGAGGCAGGCCATCATAGAATGGCGACCATTCGGAATGGAGGAAGAGAGGGAGAAGGATCGCTGGAGCATTGTGACTGCGGCTCGAGAGCGGTATTGCCGCGCCCGCGCAGGATTGGAGGAAGCAAAGCTACTTGACAGGATGGGGAAGCGTGGCCTTAGCGCCCGGGGGTTCGCGGCTTCGGCAGCCATCTTGGAAAGTCTCGCCGAAGAGGAAGAGAGCGCCGAGGGCAAGCAGGAGATGCGCATGCTTGCACTTGTTGGCCAAGCTTGGGGGCTGATGAAGGAAGGAGAGGTGGGAAGCAAAGCGGAGAAGTATGAGGAGGCCGCCCGCATATTCGAACAAGTCGCTGGATCCGCAGCCAATGAAAGGCTGGCAGCTACGTGCCGTGGAAGCGCTGCCTTCTGTCGCGCTCTCGAGTCTGGCACCCGCCTCCGCCTATCGTGGGACCCAGGGCTGTACCGTGAGACGAAAGACTACCTTGAGATGGCCGCGGACCATTATACTGAGGCGGGTATGGAGCGTGCCGCAAACTGGACCAGAGCGACCGAATACATGTTTGACGGGTTGGCCTACTTTGCACAGGCTGAAGGTACACTCCAAGCTCAGGAAAAGGGAAGTTTATATGCCCTGACAGAGCGCAGCTTCGAAGCGGCAGCTCAGCTCTACGGAGAAGCGGGTTACATCGGGAAACAGGAAGAAGCTAGCCGTCATCTGGGGCACGCGCGCGAAAAGCGTCGCGTTTTCACGTCTCCTGCAGAGGCGCTAGACGCGGCCGTTGTCCTTCAAGTTGCACAGGGCCAGGTAGCGCCATCATTGACGCGTGACCAATCCCTAGGCATTGAGCAATTCGAGGCTTCTAACGTTCAGGCGAAACTGGTTGTGGATCGCTCGGAGGTCGCTATCGGTGAAACTTCCCAGTTGAGGGTTGAACTAGTCAACGCTGGCCGTGCCTCGGCGGTTCTCGTGAAGGTTTCGGAGTTGACGCCAAGCAAGTTTGGGATGGAGCTGATCGGCGAGAAATATCGTGTGGAGGACGGGGCTATCAGCCTAAAGGGTCTGCGGCTAAATCCATTCGACACCGCCGAAATCGGCGTACAGTTGAAGACCAATCGATCCGGCGAATTTGTCATCCAGCCTCGCATCCACTACTTGGATGATCAGGGTCGCTATCAGCAGCATCAACCTCAACCTGTGATCATCATAGTTCAGGATTTGGGCGGTGAGGCTAGAGCACGAGCCGAGGTGATAGAGGCTGCCCCAGTTGAGTTTGAGTTTAGGAAACCTCGAGCTAAGGCCGCCTTCGATTATCTGGTCAACGCGTTCATGGAGGATTACATGGCCAAAAGGCTTTACTTGGAGCAGGCGGGTTGGAGAACACTGACGCAGATAGCCAAGATGGCGAAGATTCCTATTTCAAGCGTGTATGGACGACGTGGCGGGTATGGTGCACCCATATCCGAGTTGTTGTCGAGGGGGTTAGTTGAGACTAGAATCTTCACTGAACAAAGAGGAAGGGGAGGAGAGGTGGTCAAGATACGCATCTCCTACGATAAGGAGCCGGTAAAACGCTACGTTGACCAAATCATTAAGAAGCCCATGTAAAAACCGAAAAATCCAGACCCGATTCTGTTCTGAGAATTTCTACACGGCCACATTCAAGAGGAAAGCTCGTTATTGAGGATAGCCCGATACAATAACGAACTATCCTCAACGGCGAGAGCTCACAAGGCACGTCTTAAGTAGGTGGAAAGCATAACCCGGTTGTACTCCTGCCTCCGGTGCTCTTCTAGAACTTTTGGTATCTCGCTGGCGCGGCTCACAGGTATGTACACCGGGCCGCTTCCCTTAACCCAGAATCCGAGCTTGGACTCAGGGGTTGCAGCTACCACAACTTTTCTCAATGCTTGTTTCAAACTGGTCTTGAATCCTAGGTCTGTAGGGGCGAGTACACCTTGCTTTCCCAGGTCAATTGCTGCTTGCTTGGTCATCCAATCACCTCCGCTCTAGGATAAGATTCGCAGAAATAGATGGTCATTTTTCAGGGGCGTGTGGCTCGAAATCTCACTTATTTTGGCTGGCGAACGGTTCTCCAGGGAACATTTATGCTAAAGGATAAAAACGTGGCTCTTCAGCGCCTTGTTCGGCTTCTTTCGGCTTCTTATCTGAAAATGGCTTCTAGGCTTCGCTGCCTATTTTTTGCAGCTCCCTAGAGGCAGGATCAGTCATTCAGCGTACGGGTCTTCGAGTCGGTAGAGCGAAACCATTCTTGTGAACCATCCTCAAGCCATCCTTTTGAAGTCTCATGGCCCGGATGTGTGTTGCTGGAGGAGCCCGGCGTTTGATGTAGCTCTAGTTTGGAACTTCTGCGATTGGACTGCGTTGTGCATGTTGCGCTTTGTGTGTCAGGAGTGCTATCGAGGCCATGAGGATGGAGAGGCACACGTATCCTGTGAAGAGTGTTGTGGCTCCCGAGATCAGGGCGATAGACCAAGGAATCACTATGCCTCCGACGCTTGCAAGCAGCAGGATGAAGCCTGTGGCTGAGCCGCTGCTGATACCTGCCTGTCTTGCTACGAGAGCGAGGATGGTTGGGACTATGCTGGCGAAGAAGAAACCGGCCAACATGAACAGTGCGATCGTTGCCAACTGAGCTGGAACGGATACGGCGAGCAGAATCAGAGCCGCAGCTGCGGTAGCGCCGATCTTGGTTGTGGAGTGAAGCCCCAACCTATCGCTGCTGAAGCTCCACACTACACGGCCCAAGGCTACGGCGACGAAGAGCATGCTCAGTGAGGTGCTGGCTGTCACTCTGTCGAACCCTCGTTCAGTTTGAAGAAAGAGGGGCAGGAAGGAGTTGATGCCTAATTCGGTACCCCATACGAGGAAGAGGGCTAGCACCAGAGCCGGCGAGACATTCAGCCTGACGTTTGATCGGTATGGTCTGGAGCTTACTGTGGGGAGTGAACGTCGAGGGGACGTAGCCACCATTGGAATGATTGTGGCCGCGACTATGCCTCCTGCGACTAGGAAGTTGAGCTGCCACAGCCCGTACTTTGAAAGCATCAACCCTGCGAGGAGGGGGCCTAGGAAGCCGCCGACTCCCCATGTGGAGTGTAGTGCGTTCAACGCGAAGCCAGGCCTGTCCTTGTAGACATCTGACACGAACGCGTTCACGGATCCCTCAAAAAACCCGTTGCCGACGCCAGCAAGGATCAGCGCCGCCAGAAACAGGGCAAAGGAGGATGAGAGACCTGCGAGTACCGTTCCCACGGCTATCACGGCTATCCCTGCAACCACAATCTTCTTCTTCCCGATCATGTCTGCCAGGATGCCTGCTGGGAGTACAGAGAGAAATCCAATCGATCCAGCCGCTGCCAGAGCTCCAATCTCAACCGGGACGAGAACGAAGTCTCGAACGATCGTTGGAAGCGATGGGGCGAATACGGAACAGGCGAGAGCATACGCCGTGAAGGCAGCCATGCTACTCGCGAGCATACGGCCCTTGCTCTGAACTGCCTCTCCACTCATACGAAGCCACCGTCTACTCTGCAGCTGGGCGGCGTCTATTGGCGGTCCTTTGGGATAGTGCACATCGCAAGTGCTTCCGCCCTAGGAGTAACAGGGTACTTCACCTGGTGTGTCTACGTAGTAAGTACACAGATAAGAGCGATATATCTCCATTGATTGGGAACAAGCCCCCCCCAGCCAAGGTCCAATATGTTGTGTAGCGTCACACTATGCTTTTTCTATGGGCTGTCTTATTATCGTCTTGCATCTCTCGGGAGCCGTTCTCTGTGGATCACTCATGTAGATCTCGTGGTGGTGCCCTCGCATTCTGTAGCCGTTCTCTTTAATGTAGTTGTGTAGCCTAGTTATGGTTTCGGCTTCTTCAGAGTAGGGTCCAATGTGCATGATCTGTGCTGATAATCCCTCGTGGAACTGTTCGAGGGCAACCCTATCGATCTCTTTCAGCCCCTTCTTCTCCTTGGATTCCGCCCTTGCTTCTTCCACCATCTTAGGTGTGATAAAGTCGGGTTGCCTGATCATGGACTTCCAGTTCCACTCTTCCCTGGGCATGTCAGCGAATGATGCGTTAGGATTGTCGAACCACCAGAGCCCCTCAAGGGTCATGACGGTGAAGTCCTTTCCAGCGGCCTTGGCCTTGAACTTGACTGTGTAGGCGACTGAATATAGAGCGTTCATCGCCTCTCGATACGCCTTGCCTCCAGGTTCTCCTCGTCCTGTGATCGCGAGGAACTTGCTTGGAGGAACACTGATAATATTGGGCTTCTTGGAGCTTGAATAGAAGGGCTTAAGTTCTTTCCTCAAGTCGATTTTCTTGGTCATAGTCGATGAGGATATCAGTGAGGCTATTAAGCATTCTGAGGCCTCAGGCACCCATATAAGCCACTAAACTGGCTTGGCAGCGCGATCGGTCTGTCTGAAGTTGCACTCGCATATCTAGTCTATCGAACACACTGTCCAAGGCCTTTCATCTAACAAGGAAAATGAGAGGAGAAATCGAGGCGACCAGAATTCTTTGAAATCTGCGGCTGGTGACCGTTAACCTTGGCTGAATGTGAGCAACCCAACTATTGCTACGATAGCTAGTGTGGTGAGCGGTGTGAATGTAGCTACGATGAACAGATCGTCTTGATGAAGGTATTTTTCCCGCGCTGACAATGAGGCGGCACAGTAGCATTCCTAGTGATATGGGTGAAAGCGTTCTTCCTCAATCACTACCGAAAAAAGTCCACCTTCAGAGATGATCGAGAAAAAGTCTGTTGACCACTCATCTATCAAGTGGAGAACTATTTGTTTGTTTTTGGTTTTGTGCAACTCTAGCGCCCGATTTGTCAAAGGGAGAGAAACTCAGATTCCAATCATCATAAGACCAATTGGACTGGAATATGCTGCTACCAACTTGGTTATGAGGAACAAATCCGTTGACATTCCAACCTTTATCACGTCGGACCCTCCAGAGTTGCTCTGCGGAGTGAACGTTTTTGGTGTTTTTGGGTTGATTTTTGCGTCGTTTTTCTGGTGGTTGTTTACGCTGTTCTGCATTGGTCGATAACTTATTAAGTAGAGCCGGCTGACGGTCAAAACAATCGAAAATGACAGCAGTCAAGATAGGCATCGTAGGGGCTGGTAGCGCGGCGTGGTCGGCTGTTCTGATCAAGGATCTTTGTTTGACCAGAGGCCTTTCGGGCAGCACGATTTCGTTTATGGACATCAACAAAGAACGTCTCGATATGGTGTATGGCCTCGCTAGAAGATACATGGCTGAGGTGAAGGCAGACCTGAAGTTTGAGAAGACTATGGATAGGCGTGAGGCGCTAAGGAGTGCGGATTTTGTGTTCAACGCGGCTTTGGCGGGAGGGCACGAGAACTATGAGATCCAGCGTGGAGTTGCGGAGAAGCATGGATACTATAGGGGCATAGATAGCGTGGATCACAACATGGTCTCGGATTACTACACAATCGGGGCCTACAACCAGCTGAAGCTCTTCTTAGGTGTTGCCAGTGATATGGAGGAGATCTGTCCTGATGCCTGGTTGATCCAAACCGCGAACCCTGTTTTTGAGGGCTGCACACTCTTGACGAGAGGGAGCAAGCTAAAGGTGGTGGGCCTCTGTCACGGACACCTGGGATATAAGCAGGTGGCGAAGGTCCTCGGGCTTGATCCGAAGGACATCACGTTTCAGGCGGTGGGCTTCAACCACTGCATCTGGATGACCGATTTTCGACATAAGGGTGAGAACGCCTATCCCCTCATCGACGAGTGGATCAACACAAAGGCAAAGGCGTTCTGGAGAGTTTGGAAGCCCAAGTATCACGAGACAGACATGTCGCCCGCAGCGGTGGACATGTACAGGAGGTTCGGCGTCTTCCCTGTCGGAGATACGACGAGAAGCGGTGGCTGGAAATATCACACGAACCTAGAGACGAAGAAGAGGTGGTATGGTCCATTGGGTGGATTCGATTCGGAGATTGGCTGGCCCATGTATTTGGATGATCTGAGAAATATCATAGACAGGATGTTCAGGGCCAACAGTGATCCATCGGTCATCTTGACAAAGGAGCTTCCGCCCGTGATGAGCGAGGAGTCCCATGTCCCCATCATCGATGCTATCGTCAACGACAAGGAGGGCGTGTTCCAAGTGAATATTTCCAACGATGGTGCGATTAGCGGCATACCTGATGACGTGGTTGTAGAGATCCCAGCCGTCGTAAGTGGACGGGGAATCCAGGGGGTGCACGTTGGCGAGCTGCCGAAAAGACTGATGCTTCATGTGGTGATCCCACGTATGTTGAGGATGGAGTGGGCTCTGGAAGCATTCTTGACGGGAGACAGAAATGTGTTGACAGACATGCTGTTGAACGACCCGAGAACGAGAAACTCGGGGCAAGCCGAGGCGGTGATAGAGGACATCCTGGCATTGCCGTTCAACAAGGTGATGGCAGAACATTACAGGTAAGCTTGTTCCTAATGACCCACGTGAACTAGGGCAGATAGAGTAGGTGGATTCTGTTTCCTGCTATGTCCGGCTTCTTAAAGAAGACGGCTTTAACCCCCGTCTTGATCTTAGGCTCCTCTAACTCGATTCCTTGCTCCTCGAGATATTTGGAAGCCACCTCGAAGTTCTCCACCCTGATTGCAGTATGACACGTAACATTCTCAGGTCTCTTCATTATCTCAATGCGTCCTGGGCCCTGACCCGACAGGAAGAACGAAGAGGTTCCTTCAACTTTCGCGAATCCGAACCTAGTGACATACCAGTCAGCGATTTCCTCTGCCGTCACCTTATCTGTGGCATACAGCCCTACGTGTTCGACGCCTTTGAAGAGCGGCGTTCCTCTAGCCTCTTTTATCCACCATATACATTCTTCAACCTTCTTTGAGATGCCTGAGAAATCCCGCGCGGCCACAAACTCCTCGGTAATTAGGCTCGAGCCTATGCCGAGACACGCAGCTCCAGCTTTGATCCATGCCGAGATGCCTTCCCTCGTCGAATCTAGATCTCCCGTTGGCATGATCAAAGCTGATGGGCAAGACCCCATCAGGTTCTTGATGAATACAGGTTCTCCTACCTGCTCACTTGGGAACAGTTTTACTATGTCCACGCCCAGTTCCTCTGCACGTGAGATCTCTGATGCGCTACCGCAGCCCGGAGAGTACGGGGTCTTTCGACGGTTGCAGATCCTCGCAATGTCAGGGCTAAAGACAGGGCTCACCACGAAATTTGCTCCACTGTTGATGTAGAGAGCGGCAGTCTCAGGATCTGTCACAGAGCCAACTCCGAGTATGGCGTCAGAGCAGCCTCGTTCACACCATTTAGCTAGCTCGCTGAAGGTTCGGTGGGCTTGGTCACCCCGGTCTGTAAACTCAACGACTCTGGCACCGCCTTCCACACATGCCTTGATGATTTGCTTTGAGATTTCGAGGTCGTCGTTGTAGAAGACCGGGACTAGACCAGTTTCGAGCATCTTCCCAACAACAACGTGCTTCAGAAATCTTCCCATACCTCACGTCACCTTAGGATGATTCTCTGTGTGTGGATTGCTCCTGACCGATCGATGGTTAGCGTTTTTAAATAAGACTTCTGGTTTTCAGGCCGGTGGCCTAGACTCGGGGAAACCCGGTAGACGGCTATCCCGAGGCTCCGGTGTGAGGCCCGAGTCGATCAAGCCCCTTTGAAGTATCGTTTAATCCCTTCCCCAAATGGACCGGGCAGTGACTATGCAACAGTCGATCGGTCGGCCCGCGACACAAAAATGCTAGGGGAGTTTGGCACGGAAAGTGTTATACATACAGCCCGAGTCGATATGGAGCCATGGACATTCCTATGGGTGTGATCGCTGTTACCGGGGTTCTGCTTGTCTGGAACCTCGCTGTAATACACTACATCTCGAGGTTTTTCTATGAATTCGTTAGGAGGCGGAGGGATGTCCCGGCGGAGTATGTTGGAAGGAAGATAGTCCACATCCTAGGGGGAGGCGTCACGGCGCTTTTGGTGCCAGTATTCTTCGAGGGGTACTACTGGATAGTGAGTCTCATGGCTGTGCTGCTTGCGGGCTACGTATTCTTTTGGAGAAAGTGGAGGATGATGTATTGGTTTCAGGTGAAAGAGAATTCTTATGAAGTACATTTTGCAGTCGCTTACGGCTTGATGATTTTTGTTGGGTTCTACCTCAGGAACATCTGGATTGGGTTGATCCCTGTACTCTTCATGTCGTTCGGAGATGCCACAACTGGACTCGTCAGAGCCTTCACCCAGAAGAGGCACATCAAATCATGGGATGGGACATTTGCAATGTTCATCGTGTGCTCTGCGATCGCTTTGTGGAAGCTCGGGCTGTACGGCATCGGAGTAAGCGCGTTGGTCAGCTTGATTGAGAGGATACCGGGGGTTGACGATAACGTGACCATCCCTTGCGTGTCAGCTGCGTGCGTATTTCTATACACTCTGCTTTAGGACTGAATCGAGTTAGCTCAGGTTCACGCGAAGGTACGGTCGTTTCAAAAATACAATCTGAGTGTCCTCCGTGTTTTTGGTGAGGGAATGTGTCTTCGGCTGTGAGACTGAACGGGGGATAATGATCGATCGTCTCAGCTAGGTCGGTGGTCTTCTCTTATGGACGGATGGTACGATGGAGTCCTCTTGAATTTGACTTAGTACGCAACAGCTGCCTGGTTGAAGCCTTCCATAACCGTGCCGACGGTCCGAAGGTTGCTGGCGACCACGTGGAGACGGTAGGAACTTGTTAGTGTTCTTATCCCTTGCTTCAGGATGAAGCTCGGCCGTAAGTAGAAGTTCTTGAAAAGCTCCGAGATCAAACGCTTTATCTCTTCTGTGCTTTGCGTGGTAAAGCATATGTCTGGGACGTAGACTCCTGTCTCCCAGTATCTATCCTCGTCTATCAGGTTCTTCTCTTTGAGCTCATCCCAGATCTGTGTTCCAGGAAATACTCTCAAGATGTTGAACTGTGTGATATCTATATCTAAGTGGTGGGCAAACGTTAAGGTGTTAAGTATCTCCTCCCGAGTTTCGTCGGGAGCTCCCACTATGAATGAACCCACAATCACGTCTATCCCGGCGCCCCTTGCTGCTTGAACTGCTTTCTCAGATTGTTGTGGGGTGATCCTCTTCCTGTAGTAGTCGAGTATTCTTTGATTTGCGCTCTCGATGCCTAGGTAGAGCATCTTACAGCCTGACCGGGCCATCTCTTTTAGCATCTGGCTTGAACAACGATCAACCCTTGAGTCACAGAACCACTCTAGGTCAAGCCTTTCCTGTCTCATTAGTCTGCAGAGATTCTCCACTCTTTCTTGGCTCAGGGTGAAATTGTCGTCGACGAAGAGGACTTGGCGATACCCTTCGTCGAGAAGTAGTGATAACTCATCCATTATATTCTTGACCGATCTAGGACGCCAAACATTATGGAACAGCTTGCTTCCGCCGCAGAAGCGGCACCTGTATGGGCAGCCTCGCGATGACACCACGGTAGTGAACCTCTTGGGTGCTACCTGCACACCGAAGATTGCTGAGTGGTACTCTGTGTCTAGGAGATCGCGTGCGGGGAGTGGGAGCGAGTTCACGTCCTTCAGAAGTGGCCTGTCCTCGGTGGACATCACATGTCCATTCCTTCTGAACGTGATTCCACGGATGGATTCTAGGTCGCCTCCCTTCTTCATATATCTAGCTATGTCGAGGGAGCTTAGTTCTCCTTCTCCCCTAACCACCACATCAACAAATGGGTGTTGCTGTAAGACTCTGGTCGCGTTGAACGATGCCAAGATATTCCCCCATATTACGAGGATGTCTGGGTTGATGAGCTTGATTTCCCGTGAAATTCTTGCTGCTGTAAGACCGGAGTTGTTGAGCGTTGAAATTCCTAGAACATCGGGGTCTTGGCGTTTTATCCACCCCACGGTTTCACCCATAGGAAGATTGGTGGCTGCTTGATCGAGTACAGAGACATCGACGCCGTTTTCTCTAAGAAAGGATGCTATGTAGAGGATCCCTAAAGGAGGCCACGATGCGGGGGCCTTGCCTCTATCAGGCCCAGGCGTTTCTGAGTCTGGGGTCGGATGAATGAACGCGAACTTCATCTGTTTCCCCGCGGGCGGATGAGTGGTTGCTCTTCCATCAAGCCTTATAAAAAGATCGATCGAGCAACGAAATTCTCCCTGCACAGTTTAATACGGGAATTAAGGGTGGTTTGAGCATGATTGAGAAGCTGATCCGTGAGCATGAGGCCTTTCGGTCGTGCACACTGAACCTAGTTCCAAGTGAGAACATCGTCAGCGACGCTGTTAAGAAGGCATTGGCCAGTGACCTTGCCAGCCGTTATGCAGCTAGGCCGGAGTTCTACGGGGGGACAAAATACATTCAGAGGATCTGGAGTAGGACAGAGGAGTTGGCGTGTAGAGTGTTCGAGGCGGAGCATGCAATTGTGACGCCGATCAGCGGACATCTGGCGGATGTCATAGTTGTGGGGAGCCTCTGCAGGCGAGGTGACAGCGTCTGCGCGGTGCCGATCGATTCGGGGGGCTATCCAGGACTCGCTCGTGAGGGGTCGATAATCGATCTTATGAACTTGAAACCGATGTACTTGCCGTTCTCTGAGGAAGACTTCAACGTAGATGTGGATAAGAGCATCTCGTTGATAGAGAAGTGGAAACCCACGCTCTTAATGCTTGGGGCAAGCCTCATTCTATTCCCACAGCCTGTAAAGGCCTTAGCCAATTCCGTGCACGAATACGGAGGCCATGTAGTTTATGACGGCTCTCACGTGCTCGGCCTGATTGCTGGCAGAGAGTTTCAAGATCCTCTTCGGGAGGGGGCCGATTTCCTCCTGGGTTCTACGCACAAGACTTTCTTTGGCCCCATGGGAGGACTCATTGTCTCCAACAGAGAAGATCTGATGAAGAAGATCAACCAAGGAATCTCCCACAGATTTCTCGACAACCCACATTTCAATAGGATAGCGGCGCTCGGCGTAGCGCTGGAGGAAACTCGGAAACATGGGGAGCGATATGCCAAGCAAGTCATATCCAATGCAAAAGCTCTGGCGTCAGCGCTTGATAAGTTAGGCCAGCCAGTTAAGAGAACTAGGAGGGGATTCACAATGTCTCACCAGGTCTACTTGGACTTTGGGGGTTACAAACGAGGGACGCAGGTGAGAGATAGGTTGGAGAAAGCCGGTATAATCGTGGACTCAGGCGTCAGGCTTGGAACAAATGAGGTGACTAGGAGAGGGATGAGAGAGCGAGAGATGAGAACCATAGCGGAATTGATGGTTGAAGCATTAACTCGGCAACCCTACCTGGTTGTTCAACGGGTGAAAAAGGTCCTGAGAGCTTATAGAAAGACTGAGTTCTGTTAACTTTATCGTCGGTGACCTGAATGATGGTTGAGAGGGAGTTCAATGATATTGTGCGCACACTTCTGACTTTATCGGGGAATCACCCTGCCGGGGAACTTCAGTGTATGTCCCAGTAAGGAGATAGAGTTTCCTTAATCTGCAACACTTCTCTCCGGGTGGCCTCATCAACAAGTTGCGGTGGTACCGGGTGGGGTTCCTCAACGCTCCCTAGGTCAAGTATAGAGGACAAAGTTGCGAGAACACCTAATGAAACTGCCTGTAGGTTGTATCCGCCCTCTAACACAACTGCAAACTGCCCATCGCATAATTCATCAGCCAGGTGTTTGACGAATTTTGCTGAGTAGGAGTATGTCTCGATCGTGAAGTTCAGATTCGCCAGCGGGTCATCGAAGTATGCATCATAGCCAGCTGAAACAGCGATAAAGTCGGGTCTGAATTGTTTGAGTAGTGGTGCGAAAAGTTCCGCCAAGATGTACTTGAAGGACGCTCCAGATGTGCCTGGGTGGAGTGGAACATTGACCTTGGATCCTCGACCAGGTCCCTCCCCGATCTGCTCTATCATTCCGGTGCCCGGGTAGAGAGGACTTTGATGGGTTGAAAAGTATAGTATGTTGGGGTCGCGATTGAATATCTCTTGGGTTCCATTTCCGTGGTGAACATCCCAGTCTAAGATAGCGAACTTCTTAATATGGTGATGAGATCTGAGGTGCTCTATCATTACGGCTACATTATTGAAGAAGCAGAAGCCCCCTCCAAAATCTCTGCCAGCGTGGTGACCTGGGGGTCGGGTCAACGCAAACGCATTATTGACATTCTTCTCTACGACTGACTCACCGGCTAAAATCGCTCCTCCGGCAGCCAGCCTCGCTGTTTGGTAAACACCCAGTGGAACCGGGGTGTCCATTGTAAGAGTGCCTCCAGTCTCGCTCATAGCCTGTATCTTAGTCACGTAGTCCTCTGTGTGGACCCTAAGTAGATCCGTTATCGATGCTGACTTCGGCTCAAGGAGAGTAACGTCCTCTCTTTTGAACACCTTTTCTGCCGCTTTGAGTATGCTTTCTATTCTTTCAGGCCTCTCGGGGTGACCAGAACCTAAATTGTGATCAAGATACGCCTGATGGTAGATTATACCTGTCACCACGGCCCTGTCGCCTCAAGCTCTGTGAGCAAGTGAGTGTTAAGGTTTAGTTCTTTCGCGAACTAGGGTGATCAATCCATGTAGCGCGATTGAATCTGCCAAGAAGCAACCGAACGAACAAGTTGTGCAAATCAGAATTCACTAGGATCGCCTGGTGCTCTTTCTAATGCAGATCGATAGCTTTCCCGTACGAAGGAGACGATTTTATCCAAATCTGCTTTGTTCCTGACAGCGACGTTTATCCAACCCTTAACGATTCTGTTTGGGACTTGGAAAGGATTGGTCTGGTGTTTGCTAGATAGCTTCTCTCTGTTAGCTTCGGTGAGTTCAGTGGTCACGATGCCGTTTCTCACAAGGAAGGCGAATAGGTTCCCATTCGCTTGATATGAGGGACAACCGAACATGTTTTTTAGGCGGACCTGCGGCCAGCGCAGAACCTCCTTCTCAAATGCCGATCTTGTTTCCTTCATGTGATTCTCTGAGTAGTATCTCATGGTGATGACCTGTCTTGCTATCGATCTCTCGCTCTCCGTCGAAACCGCTACGTCTCAATTCGGGGAGCGATCAAATAAGTAAGGTGACCGGCGGGTATGGTAAAATCAAGTTTGATGGGTTTGTTGTTGGACATCTCAACCGTGAGTTCCTTTGAGACGGAGGCAGCGGCTCTCAGGATCTTGCTCAGGTAGTTCAGGCTGAAGTGGGCTGAGGTCTCGCCCTCCGCGTGTATATCATAGAGGGCTGTGTCTGTTCTTTCTGGGGTCTTGTCGACCCTGGTCTGTGAGGTACCGAGTTCTCCTTTAGCGGTGAGAGTCACGCTCGTTGGGCTGATGGTAACCTTCACGTAGTCGCTTACCAACATACTATCGTCAACAGCGTCTTTGAACACGTCTATCTCCATCCTTGCTCTAGCGTCAAAGGTCAGTTTTGGTGAGGGAGGCTTCTCTCCAGCCGTCTCTAAGGCGCCTACCGTAAATGTTCTCTCCGTTGAAAGCGAGGGGTCTATGAACGATATCGTTAAACGCCTCTTCTCGGCGTCATAAGATAACTCGAGAGCTTCAGCCCCTCGGGCTCTCTTGAGAAATTTCAGCAGTTCAGTAATACTAACAGATATCTCGACAGGCTTCTCACAAGAGAACTCCTCAGCTCCTGACCTCTGAAACTCGAAGTCCACTAGACTAATGTGGGCTGGGTCCATTGCGGCCAGCGTCATAGCTGAGTCATCCACGTGGAAGGTTCCCTCTTCGACGACAGCTGACACGGCGTTTATCAGGTCAGAGAAGGACTTGGCATTGGGAATCTTCATGCTGAAGCTCACAACATTCACTCTCGGCTTTGGTTGTAGGATAGGTGCTTTATTAATCAATCGATAGGGGTTGACTTTGCCTATGATTCAGATGTATTTCAACTTATACTGGGTTTGTCCGACCCCGTATTCTTGGGCTAGTCTGATGTATGGGATAGCATCCGGGGCTGTTGAGGAGAGCTTGTGGCTGAGCTGTTGGAGGAGCGTCAGGCCGTAGCTGTCCAAGGACACCGGGTCCTTTCCAGCGACCATCTGGCCGATTGGAGCTGATTCTCCTCCATGTCTGATCTCTTGAGCCTCGAGAAGGGTCTGAACAGCGTCTACGATGAAGAGGTCTGGTCTGACGAGAGCGTTCAGTTCGGCTATGCATTTATGGATGTTCTTGAGTCCTATGTGAGCTGAAATTCTGTCCACTCTTGACAAGTATCCGAACTGGTTCTTCAGTGCGCCCGACACGGCGCATTGGAAATGAGTTTTCAGCACTGGGAGCGATATTGTGTACTTTGATTTGACTGCGATCTCGGATAACTTCAGAGAGAACCCGCGAGAGGTCTTCGTCGTTACCATCCTGTGGCTGCAGATGTTGAAGAGTGGAACGTTGAATTCGTTGCACACCTCCTTCAGAGGATGGGTGTCAATGATTTTCGACGAGTTTCCGGCGTCAAACGCGGGTCCATCGGCCACAATACATTTCTTTCCTGATTCTGTTAAGTATAACAAAGTGGATCTAAGGGTCTCCGGGTGGGTGGTAGTTGGATAGCCTTCGTGTGACACTATGTTTGGCTTGACAAGGATCTCGTCGGTTTGTCTGAGCTCTCCCTCATAGCTTTTCATAACGTCCTCGACAAAGCTGCGTCTATCTTGGGTCTTCCTGACATAAATGACTGACACGCGGAGAACCCCTTTGCTGAAGGGGATTAAGCAAGTGCAATTTATCGGTTTTGTGGCTTGTCAAGGTGTAGGACCCCCACCGGCTCTGCTATGCTAGAGTGAAGATGTAGGATCGGAGATCGGGGAGGTGGGTCCGCGAAAGACTATTATCCATCGACCGGAGAAGTGTTGGTCGCGCCTGGAAGGACGGTGACCAATGCCCCTAAGAGTATTCAACACTCTGAGTAAAAAGGTGGAAGAATTTCATCCTTTGGAGGAGGGCAAGGTGAAGTTCTATTCTTGTGGATTAACCGTCAACGACTACATGCACATCGGCCACGCTAGAACATACGTGATGTGGGATGTGGTGCAGCGGTATCTCAAGTACTTGGGATATGAAGTTCTCCATGTGTCAAACGTCACTGACATCAGTGTGGACGACAAGATCCTGAGGCGAATAAGGGAATCCGGGAAGAGCTTTCAGGAGTATGTGCAATTCTACACGAGAGCGTATTTTGAGGACAGACGAGCGCTGGGAATAGAGATGGCTGATGCACATCCTCTTGCAACGCAGCATGTAGACGAAATGATAGACTTAGTTGAGAGGCTCGTGGACAACAAGTATGCTTATGTAACGGAGGATGGAGTATACTTTAGAATCTCCAAATTCAAAGATTATGGAAAACTCTCCGGGATAGAGGCAGACAAACTGAGGGAGGGAGCTAGTGGGAGAATTTCTGCTGATGAGTACAGTAAGGAGGGTCCTGGAGACTTTGCTCTGTGGAAGACCGCGAAGCCTGGGGAACCGAGGTGGTACAGCCCGTGGGGAGCGGGGCGACCCGGCTGGCATATCGAGTGCTCAGCGATGGCCATGAAGTATTTGGGAGAAAGCATCGACATACATGGTGGGGGAGAGGACAACCTCTTTCCTCATCATGAAAATGAGATCGCTCAAAGTGAGGCTGTCACCGGAAAGAGGTTTGTGAGATACTGGATGCACGTTAAACATCTGCTCATGAACGGAGAAAAGATGTCTAAGTCGTTGGGAAACTACATAACTGCTAGGGATGCTGTGAAGAAGTACCAAGCAGCCCTCGTCAGGTTCTTCCTCTTGTCATCTCACTACCGCAGTGAGATAGATTTCAATGAGAAGGACATAGAGAGCGCAAAAGTTCGGTTCACGCGCTTCCGGGACGCTCTACGAAGAATAGGTAGCTTCACAGGAATTGAGAGTCCAGCTAGGTCTGATGAGCGAGAATTGTTGGATAGCATAACAAAGGTTGGTCAGGAGTTCGAGGAGGCTATGAACAACGACTTCAACACATCACTTGCGATGACCGAGTTGGTGACACTTGCGATGCAAGTTAACGAACATATCGAGCAACAGGGTTCCTTAAGCGGTGAGGCTGCAACTAAGTTGCTGGAGTTGTTCAAGACATGTGGGAATGTACTCTTTGGGGATCTGTTTGAACAAGAGTTCCTAAAGAGGGCAAGCCATCTAACTGATGGCTTAGTCACATTGATTTTAAGGGAAAGAGACAGGTATAGAACTAAAGGCGACTATGCTGCGTCGGACGCTATCAGATCGGAGTTATCGAATCTTGGGATCCGTGTCCAAGATACCGAAGACGGACCTGTATGGGATGCGGAGCCAATGGCCCTAGACAAGTGAAGTATTCTGTAATCACTGCTTTCTCAAAACGGCGGAGTACATGTCTTCTGACTCGAACAATGCGTCGATCCCCCAGTGAGAATCAGCGCAAATCTGAGCCATGGCCTCGGGGTCGACCATCAAGAGATCAAACCAGTCGCCAAGTTGACCTTTGTAGTCTATTCTGATCGTTACCTGGCCAGGTGGTCTACCTCGTCTCCTGTTTAGATCATGATACACAAGATGCTCGGGTTTGTTGGTTTGAAGAGGGTTGCGACAAGTGGTGATGAGACGAGCGTTTCTAGTTGTTAGTTCATCTAAGAGGTTCAACAGCTTCTTCGTACCCTCGATGTTGCCTGCGATGCCAAAGTTGTTTCCCATGAGTAGAACTGTATCAAACGATTTTAGTGGAAAGTCCAAATCGGACGCCGGCATTATTCTGGAATCTCTCACGCCTCTAAGACGGGCTACGTCAACCGCCAGAGGGGAAATGTCTACAGCGACCACTTCAAAGTTCTTGTCTTGAAGATATAGTGAGTGTCTACCTGGGCCGCAGCCTATGTCCAATACCCGCCCCTTGACATACTCAAGAGCCTTCTTCTCATGATCGGGCCAATGTTGGTACTCCTGAAAGTAGGGGGCAAGGTCCTGTTCCTCTACGTATCCATCATCACGATGAATCTTGCAAGGAGTTCGGTCTCCTCTATGGAAAGCCATGAACGCCTCTCCGAAGACATCTATCATTTGATGCGACACCAAGGCAAGAAGTTGGCGTTTATCTTTTATCGTTTTCGGCGCATGTGAACGTTTGTGGACTGGGGAGCACACTTTTGGGGAGAACCGATCGATATTGGAAGGCTAGGTGCTGTCTCTAAACAGCTATTATGGTGGACCGAGCGCTCTTGAAAGCGTAAACATTTAAGATATAGAACGAATATTGATTATGATGCCTAGGGCCGCCCATGAAGGGACGTCCACCGTCTCCAGGGGATAAACCTTCCATATAGAGGTCCCAGGTGGTCAGGTGGAAGGCCTGGTCATGTGGGCCAACCTCCCCTAGGCACCCCCCGAAACAAGACCAGAGTTACCGATCTGTTTTCGGGGTCCATCGTGTCGACGCAATTTCCAATTTCTATGTGAATTGATGTCGTGGACAGTCGACAAGCCCTAGAACGATGGAACGGCACACAGGCCTCTAACACATGATGGATTAGGTTGTTGACATGCATCGCTTCAAGACTCCTCAACGTCTCTTCATACACGGTAAATGTCGGGGTTGACATCTGAGCTGATCGATGGCCTATCAAGAACGACAGAGAAACGACTGATGATCATACCGCCTTAAGGCAAACACTCGATGGGAGAGAGAGTTTGTATCAACGAGGCTGTGTAAAACAACAGGTCGGCGGAGTGAGCGATGTTCGTCTTCGGTGTTGACATACACGATTTTGCTTGGGCCTTCCGTGATCCCCTGCGTACTCCCATCCTAGTATCCAACTAATTTTCTCGCTGCCTTTACCGCGGGAGATTCAAGTCGATCAGCAGCAGAAACGATTGCGAGGACAACAGTGTTTATTTCGCTGGGGAGCATTTCATATGTAGAGCCATCTTTAAGTTTAGGGGTCATTCCGACGACATCATTCCATGAACCTACCTTATGTGCATCAAATTTCTTGCCCATTTCATTCATCCCCCTCATCTTTCCTCTTTAAGCCAAAATATTACGCGTATTTATCTATATCTGTAACCGACCGACGAGGTCTTTCTGAAGCTGCCATAACGCGAGAGAGAACAAAAAGGGAGAAGAGAATAAAAGGTGAGAGGTAATGGAGAAGATATTCAAGGGTACACAAATGCTAGGCAATGAGAAGTAATGGAACGAACAGCGTATGAGGTAGAGAAAGGAGGCCGTGTGCTAAGCGATGTACTTCACCAAACATCCAGCCTACACAAGTCGAAGCAGGACCTCTGTCGGGCGTTTGGCATCAACAACCGAGGGGGATGATCACAGTCGATGTAAATGTGGTGAAGATCCGGTGCTGTAGCTCACCGCGGTGTTCTGTCTCGGTGAAGGATCCCTCGCCTGAGATTCCCTGGCCCCTGTTCACACCGCTTCGTGGAAGTAGGTTTGTCCAGCCTGGTGGGGAGTGTGCTATGCTGTGGTCACGAAGATCGAGAACACCTTGGAAAGTAGACAGATGCCTCTATGGTGAGGGAGAACGGCAATCCGGGGAGAGAATTCTCTCCGATACTTAGGGTCCTCACAAGGAAGGACAAGGTTGCCTCAACAGATATATGGGAAGAGCCATTTTATTGACAGGGTTCAGGTGTGAAGGGGTCCAGGGGAAGGCCAAGGGCACCCTCAACGAGAAGCTCTCTGAAGATCTACCGAGTGTTGTCTAGGGGGCCAGCTTGGTTTGATCGGCTGGTCGTAGAGACCCAGCTAGGAAGGAACACGGTGGGCAGAACCTTGAGATACCTCGTTTCTAGAGGTCTGGTCCTGAAGAGAAGAAGTGGAAAGAGAGTTCTCTACCAGATAAGAGAGGATGAGGTAGATGAAGCGCCTCTCAGAGCCATAGCGTGGGCGAAGCTTACTTCACGGCCGAAGAGCAAAACGGAGAGAAGATGGCGGGATGAGTTCTTCGAAGAGCTGCTTGGCCTTTGGTGGTCTCGCGAGTCGAAGGAGCTGAGGTCCCTCAACCCCGAGATGTTCCGGGCGAGTCTGTTGACCGCGATACGCCGAGTTAGACCGCCTTTTGAGATAGTGAAGCGTATGCGGGGCGAGCTGGACATCCAGGACTACAAAAAGGGCATAGTCAACGCGATATTGTGGGACAGCCGAGGCAAAGCGTATTGGAGCCGTACAGCGATGGATGCACCGGAACACGATTACCAGAGACCGACACGGGTCCAGTATGTGTCTAGAACAACTGGTAGAAAGAGAACCCGCTTGGTCTAGGAACAGGGAAGGAGGGCGTGTTTTCGGAGAAGATGGCCCAGCTGCAGCCGTGTACATCTATACGATGAATGCGGTTGAAGAAGAAGGCCGGACACTAGGAGCCATCACTGGCAGGGCAACTGAGCTGCAAAACCGTGTGAGTTGCTATGAACGGTACCCCATCAATGCCGGTGCCGGAAAAAACAAACTGACTTCTCTTGTCGCATGGGACATGAGGTGCTGCTCATTCAGGAGTGTTTAAGGGGGCGACGCGAACGTGTGTCTGGAGAGGGATGAGTGAGGAGGGGTGATAGTATTTCATCGCTGTCTAAGACAGAGGCTATGTCATCGACAGGAACGAGCAGTTTGAGCTTCTTAGTCCTGCCATATCGGCCAAAGCTCATCAGCTTGGTTGTGAGGACCCCCATCATGTCGAGCTCAGATATAAGCCCACTGACCCGGCGCTGGGTGAGAGCCTCAACATTTAGGAGGCCGCAGAGGTCCTTGTAAGCTGAGTACACCGTGCCAGAGGTCATATCGCAGCCCTGACGAGTCAGCAAGAGAACTGATGCGAGTATCATCCGGGAATGGAGTGGGAGGGAAGTGAGAGCCTCAAAGACTCTGCTCCGCTCGATTACGCCCTGCGCCATCCGGACGTATTTCTCGTTAACAACATCTGACTGGTCGCGCTCAGCCACTTCACCGGAGACCCTGAGGAGATCGAGGGCTCGACGTGCATCTCCATGCTCGGATGCAGCTAGAGCCGAGCAGAGAGCAACTACTGAGTCTGAGACTACACCCGGTCTGAAAGCGTCTTGCGCGCGTTGTTTGAGAATGTCAGCCAGTTCAAGGGCGGAGTAGGGATGGAAGACGAGTTCTTGTTCACTGAGGCTGCTCAGGACCCTGGGTCCCAGAAGCTCTTTCCACATGAGGTCGTTGGACACACCGACAAGAGAAACGCTGGAGGAAGGCAGGGACTCGTTTATCCTAGTTAGTTCGTAGAGAAGATTATCTCCCGAGATCTTAACTAACGCGTCGATCTCATCTAGACCAAGAACGAAGGTCCCTGGCCTCCTAGCCAGTGCAGAGCTAAGTCGATGAAAGACCTCAGCGGTGGCGAGGCCGGTAAACGGCACACGCACCCTGAAGGCGGTGGCAAGGGCGGCCAGGATCCTGTACTCGGTGCCGAGGAGCCTGCAGTTGACATACACGAACCTCGCATTTCGCCCGAGCCTTTGTGTTTCAGATGAGAAACGGTCGAAAACATGCTTTAGGACGGCGGTCTTCCCTGTGCCGGTCTTCCCGTAGATGAAGATGTTAGAGGTCCTAGAACCGGCAAGGGCTGGAGAAAGCATCTGGCCTAGGCGTCTGAGGTGGTCGACACGGTGAGGTAGGGAGGAGGGAATGTAGTCTGGACGTAGAACGTCTCGGTCTAGAAAGACTGAGGAGGGACGAGCTACTCGTGAGACTAAATCGACGAGAGGATCTTCCAAGGAGACCTACCCCTGCTTGACTTGTGGAGAGCATCGGCGTAGCTGTGTTGAGTGAGTGTTGTGAGGAACATTCGAGCTAGCCTCGGGGCGATTACCAGACGAAATGAGGAAAAAACATGCGATACATTTTCATAGGGCCAAAGACACAAAATCATCCTAACTCCTGTTTTCCTTCCTTCCATTCCGTTAAACCCCTTCCATTGGAAACCAAGGGGTGTGGGGCTAGACGACCACACAAAACGCACGTCCTGTCTTGTTCACTGTTGTGAAGGGCTGTCGCATGGATGAGAAGAAGGGGACCAGGTCAGCCCTTTTTATGCGCAAGGCACCCGTAATCAGGTCATTTGGAGTAAAGGTGCCGATTTAAATAACCCCTTCATTTCCGGTGGAAGATCTGCCCCCACCCGTTCAACCCTACTCAGCTCATCTGTGAACCGCGTCATCCAGGTGTCACATCATCGGCTAACTCCACAGGAGCATGACATCTGCTATGTGCGTGATCATCGCTTGAGTATTCTCGTCCCCCACATCGCCTCTTCACCTCATGTACAGAAAAATACCTAGACATCATCCTTCCGTTGTCTCAGCTTCGCTGGTCAAATCAGCGAGAAGATGCCGCCGTGCACGTTAACCCCTGTGAATTCGTCGCTTCTGATCTGGCTCAATATCCGACGTTTCTTTGCCGCAACCGCAGAATTGCGCCTCTTGTGCAAGACTTGTCTACTTCACCTCAACCATGTGTTTCGACCCGCTACATTCGATCTGTGTGAAGGCTCAACTAACGTGCTGGGGCCAACTTTTCAGCTCGTGATTACACGATTACATACGATTACGTGATTACCATATCTCCTCGGTGTGCCGTAAAAAGCAACTGTTTTTATATTACGTGATTACGTTGGATTACGTGATTACGCCGCGGATGAGAGGGGAAAGGCGGTGGCCAATCAGAGACCTCTGCGTGAGGACGTGAAGCGCTTGGCCCGTCAGATACAGCAGTTGGAGCATGAGTTGTCCCAGCGCCTGAGCAAGATGGGTCCATTCGCAGCTGAGCTTCCTCCGCTCCCCTCTAGGAAGCGAGGTAATGTTGTGTTGACAAGAATAGGCAATGAGGACTTGGAGTTGGTTGATGTGTTGGTCGGTCTGGGTCTGTACGGCAGTAGGAGCGAAGCGGTCGCCTACCTAGTCCGTGAAGGCATTACGACCAAGAAGGCCACATACGAGAAACTCAGGGCTACCCTGGCGGAGATCGCCAAACTGCGTGAGCAAGCACATCGTATGCTGGAAAAGGTCGGTGAATAACATGGGTGAGAGATGTGTTGTGAATGAGAACGGCACAGTTATGCTGACATTGTCCGACCGCGAGTGGGCTCGCCGCTTGTTCCATGTAGAGACAAGACAGCTGTGGCGTTTTTGGTCCCGGGTAGAGATCTATCTTGACGCAGTCAAGACTACGAGTGACGTGAAACCCTTCAGCCCAGCGAAGGACCTGAACCACGTGCGAGGGGTTGATCGCCCCGTCTTCTATCTCTAAAGGACCCCCTATTGGGTGTTGGTTGAGGGTCCTTATCCTTAGCGCAGGCTTCTCGCGGTGTGTGTTCGGGTTTAGGGTTGCCCCCTTGGGACCCCGTTCGGCCTCGTAAACGCTTCAAGCCCAACCTGACGTCAGAAAACTGGGTACTCCTGAAGCCTGCAAAGCCACGGCTACCAAGGCACCGAATCCTGTAGCGAAGAGATTCACGATGTTATTGTCAAGCCAAGGCTTTCCTTTAATGTGAACCGCTCTCTGACCGCAGTGGACCCTCTTCTCCGTTGTTCTTCCACAAATCTCGCATCTGAACAGCGTTTGACCAGTGGCTCCAATTAGGCTATCGACCGTGGACCCCGCAAAGCTAGCGACCGTTGTGATGCCAAAAGCCCACGCGGCGAACGCCGCAAACGGCATGAATGCCACGACCGCCACGGTTACTAGGACGGAGGTGAGGATCTGAGCTGCCTCTCCCAACATCGACACGCCCCCTGGCGTACCTGCTGGAACTCTTGTGTTCAGATCCGTGATCAATCGAGGCGGATTCTTGTAGAGCAGCCCAACCTCTGTAGCCGCGGTGTCCGCCGCCGCCGTGCCTATCGCCCCCAAGAATCCTGCCAGAAAAATCGAGTTCACAGGGCTGCCGCCGATTCCAGCCGCGCAGGCAAATAGAGCTGCTATACCCCCGTTTGCAAGCACGTTCCGCCAGCCCCGTGCACCCATCTTTTCCTCAGCTACTCCTTTCCTTCTCTTCTCTTCGTACTTGTACTTCGTGAACACTCCAGCTGACAGATGGAAGGTAAGCAGAGGCAGGAACAGAAACCACCCACCGAAGACATACACCACGTAGCCTATCAGTAGTCCCGCCAGTAGACCCCCTCTATCGACAATTCTCGACACGTACGAGATAACCGCAAACCCAGTAACAATCAACGCGCCTTCGATTGCCAACCCGGGTGAGGGCAGCAAACCTTGTTTCTCCTTCTTTTCTCTTAGTCCTCAGATACTAGTCGGTCTCTTTTGGGGGCAACAGGCTGTCTTCTAGGGCTTTTCTTAAGCCTTCTGTGTCGTCTAGATCTACCTCCAGCTGTCGCCTCTCACTGAGGTTTCTTACAGTCATCTTCCTCGCCATCTCTTCTCTCTCACCCAGAATGATCGCGAATTGGCTCCCTTTCTTCGAATAGTGACTGATGGCTTCAGGCAACGTCTTCCCGCCAACCTCAAGCTCCGCTGGTATTCCAAGTTCCCTTAACCTAGAGGCAACCCTGAGCGCGTATGCATCATGCCCCTCTGTGTGGATAATCCCGACGGGTTTCGCCCATCTCTCCAATCCTTTGTGCTCCCGCTTCTCCGTAAGGTACTGCTGAATCCTGGTGATGCCCACGGCGCACCCAACCGCCGGTAGGTCCTTGCCCCCGAAGAGTTTCACCAAGTGATCGTATCTTCCACCTCCGTTAAGAGCAACTGAAACATTCGGAACGTACTGCTCGAACACGAAGCCAGTGTAGTACTCGAGCCCCCTCGCGAAGCCTAACTTCACTGTGACGCTGCTGCCTAGGCCGCCGCTCTTGGCCAATTGCAAGATTACTTCAAGATTCTGCAGGCATCGAACAGCCCCGGTCCACGGCTGCAGGATCTCGTATCCCTCTTGAAGGACCTGTTCAACCTTGTCGCTGGACCTATGTATTAACTCACGCATGGCAGCCTGGCCATCCGCCGTCACCCCGGCTGCGCTCAGTGCCTCAAAAGCAGTCTCCTCCTCCCCTCTGTCTATACTCCCTAACACTCTATCTTGATCTGCCTCTCCAACACCGTACTGCGACATTACTGCCCGCAGTATTCCCACATGCCCGACCAAGAAACGCTGATCCACAATCCCCAGGCCCTTAAACAGGTCCTCCGACACCAGCAGGATCTCGGCATCCGATTCCGCTGCGGCGCTTCCGACGATCTCGAAACCCGCTTGCCAAAACCTCCTCCGTCTGCCCCACTGCGGTTCGTCGTACCGGTAGCAGTCAGCTATGTACCCAAGTCGCATCGGGATAGGTGCGGCTTTCAACCTGGTAGCAACGAGCCTGGCGATCGAAGGAGTCACCTCGGGGCGAAGGGCCAGTCTTCTTCCATGTCGATCCGCGAAGACATACATTCGTTCGCGGATTTCCTCTCCTGACTTCTTCTCGAACAACTCAAAGTATTCCAGGGTTGGTGTCTCCACCTCCTCGTATCCGTAGAGCCTAAATTGCCTTCTGACTTGTTCCTCTACCAGGCGTTTGGTGCTCATCTCTTCTGGCAGCAGGTCATCCATGCCCCTTGGTGGTTGGTACGAGCTCACAGCAATCCTCCCATGAGGAACGCAACCATTGCAGTTACCATCCATATAAGTGTCAAGTTCTTCACTTTCAGGGCATTCTCGCGTCCCCTTCCCCTCATAATCGACCAAGAAAGCTGTAGGAAGCCAATGTCTGTGACTACGATGAACGGCACATAGTAGATGGAGACATATCCTTTCCACAGCGGGATGATGCTCAGCCCTACAGCCGTGAGGTACAGACCAGCGCCCAGGTAAGCTGCAGCCCTC
>Ga0315309_1000349_pt1 | contig 27961 bp, 31 predicted proteins | sample TDP4_MG_FD_203080 | JGI IMG/M metagenome (GOLD analysis project Ga0315309, IMG submission 203080) | Freshwater sediment microbial communities from Lake Towuti, South Sulawesi, Indonesia - TDP4 | ecosystem: Environmental > Aquatic > Freshwater > Lake > Sediment | place: Indonesia: South Sulawesi...
CCTATGGTTTTGAACACTTGAGCGCCTCGCATAGGAGGGATACTTAGCGATAAGTTAATTAATCCTATAAAATCATTGTTGTAAAAGCTTTGTTGAGAAAAATGCATGAAGGCGTATTGAGTTGAGCAAACCTGTTGAGTTGGGCGCCATCAAAGTCGGCAGCTACGTGATGGTTGACAATGAACCATGCCGTATTGTTGACTACACAAAGTCTAAGCCTGGCAAGCATGGGTCGGCCAAGGCAAGAGTTGTGGCTATCGGGGTTTTTGATGGAGTAAAACGAAGCTTTGTCAAGCCCGTGGACTCGCAGGTTGAGGTGCCGCTAATCGAGAAGCGCAGCAGTCAAGTGCTGGCATTGTTGCCTAATGCAGTTCAGTTGATGGATCTGGAAACCTACGAGGTTTTTGAGACGCCCCTCCCCGAAGAAGAGGACTTGAAAGGACGTTTGGCTAACGGCGTGGAAGTTGAATACTGGCGCATCATGGGAAGAACCAAGATACAACGAACCAAAAGCTAAGATTCAAGCCTATTTCGTGAAAACCTCAAGTAGACAGATAAGGTATTTTCACTCGTTCTGATACTAGTTGCAGACTGCTAGGGGTGGAAGGATTGAAGTACGTTAAGCATATGCGGCTTCAAACTGGAATGAGTGCCAGCGACCTCATCGGTGAAATGAAATCTGCAGGAGTCTTAGGCGCTGGAAGACTCGGAGAAGCATGCGAACTCGTGACGGAAATGTTCAGGAATCCAGACTACACAGTGTTTCTGACGCTATCTGGTGCTCTTGTACCTGCTGGATTCAGACGAGCAATCCACGATCTCATCCAAGACGAGTACGTGAATGTGTTGGTTACAACTGGAGCCAATATGGTTCACGACATGGTTGAAGCGTTGGGCTATAGGCACATGGTTGGGTCTTTTCAAGCTGAGGACAGGCGACTGAGGAGAGAGAACATTGGACGCATAGGAGACATCTACGTGGAGCAGAAAGCATTTCAAGCCTTGGAAAAATGGCTTTACCAGACCATAGAAGCCATCCCTGAGAAAAAGAGACAACGGATTTCAGGAGCCGAGTTATTCCATGAAATCGGAAAGAAAATCAAAGACCGAGAATCGATTCTGGCTACTGCAGCAGAGAAAAACGTGCCAATAATCTGTCCAGCATTCATCGACTCAATCGCTGGCTTTCAAATGTGGATGTTCGGACAAGATCGAACACTGCGCATCGACCCATTCCTAGACACCAAAACGCTTATGGACAAGGTATATGACGCCAAGAAAGTCGGCATGATCATTCTGGGCGGCGGCGTGCCCAAACATTTCGCGTTGTTCGGTAACACTTTTCGTGAAGGCGTCGATGCAGCAGTGCAAGTAACTATGGACCGACCTGAGCCAGGTGGCTTAAGCGGCGCCTCTCTGAAGGAAGCCATAAGCTGGGGCAAAGTTAAGCCAAAGGGGAAAGCTGTTACAGTCATATGTGATGCGACAATAGCGTTTCCCCTGATGGTTGCAGCAGCATTAGACAGCTTGGAAAAAGAGTGAAGTTACTGCCCTAGCGCCCGCTGAAACTTGCTATGCGGCGGGTATCTTTGTCTCAGCATGCTTTTCTTTGAATGGCTTCGCTAGGGCTAGCAGAGAAAGGAGAGGCAAAACCGCAATCACCACGTAAAAAGGCATTGGAGGTGACCGCTCGTAGAGCACGCCGCCGATGTAGGGAGCAACGGTTGCGGAAAGTGTAGCCGACAGCTGAGCTAATGAAATCCATCTACCTCTAGAAGCCTCAGGCGCAATCGAGCCTACAGATGCACCCATCAATGACCAAACCATGTAAGAAGCACCGCTTAAGAAAGAAGCACACGCCAAAACAAAAAAACTGTTGAAACAGATGAACAATCCGAAAGAGAAGCCTCCGAAAAGCAATGCGACTGCCACCGCAACCATTTTTCCAAGCTTGTCGCCAGCCTTGCCCAAAAGAACTGAAAAAACAGCGGAGCCTAGAAACACGATGGAGCCTAGCAGTCCGATGTCAAAGCTTTCAAACCCATAAACATCTTGAAAGAATTGCACTACCAAAGGTCTGACCAGATTTAGAGAGAAGAACACCAACCCAAAAAACACTGACAAAAGAATGATGCGCCGAAAATAAGATACATCTTGGTTCAGCTGTGTCTTTTGTGTTTCTAAGGGTTTATCGGCACTTTGACTGCGAATGAACGTCAGGACTATCGTGGCAGCAGCGTAGAGAGCAAAAGACAGCATCAACACTTTTGACATCCCAACAGCTGTCGACAAGTATCCGCCTAATCCAGGAGAGAAGATGTAGCCAGTCAGCCAAGACGCACTCATCAAGGTATATGTCAATGTTACCCTATCCTTTCTGGCGGAAGTCACAACATATGCGCTTGTTGCTGGTCCGCTGAGAAAGAAACCGTACAAAGCCATGACGGGAATAAGCTGAGTCCAGTGAGTTGCAGCTGAAAACATGAGGGGAACTGGCACCCAGAGGAGCCATCCTAAGACCATGACCTTTTTTCGATCATAACGATCTGCCAGAAAGCCACCTGGGACTATGGTCAAGGCAGTGCTCAAGATGAAAATCGAGAATAGAAAGCCAACATCAGCTGAAGAGGATCCCAAGCCCCTGATATAGACAGGGAGGATGTACGCGTACAGCCCATCGCCAACGGCGCCTATGAAATTTGAGACAAATATCAGCTTAAGGTCTCGACTAAGCGTTCCTGATGGCAGAGCGAGGCTATAAACGATGGAACGAATCATCAAATACACTTGCGGCTAATCTAGAAGGATAGCACATAGTTAAGTCTCTCTGCTGCGTTGCGGTAAGCGATCTGCGTTCAGCCTCAGCCAAGCACTCAGTTAGATATGTATTTAAGACCCTAGCGAATTAGGGTTGAAAGACAAAACATGGCTCTTGAACGCTTCGGCTCCTCCATATACGAAGCCATACGAAAGGTCTTCCGAGCACCAGTTGTCGACGAAGCAACAGTGAAAGAACTAGTCAAAGATCTCCAACGAGCCTTGTTTCAAGCCGACGTCAACGTGCAACTTGTCCTCTCGATTTCAAAAAACATTGAGGAAAGAGCGCTAAAAGAAAAAGTTCCGCCAGGCGTCTCAAGACATGAGCATGTCATAAAAGTCGTGTACGAAGAGCTAACGCGCTTCCTAGGCGAAAAACCCGTTCCTTTAAAGATCGAGCCAGGAAAACAAACCGTCCTCATGCTCGTTGGCATTCAAGGCTCAGGCAAAACCACCAACGCTGCGAAACTCGCACGGCACTTCCAGAAGCGAGGACTAAAAACAGCACTAGTATGCGTTGACACGTACCGCCCAGGCGCCTACGCCCAACTGCAACAGTTGGCAACACGTATCAACGTGCCACTCTACGGTGAACCCAACAACAAGAACCCAGTTGCCATAGCACAGAAAGGACTGAAAGCTCACTCTGACAAAGACGTAGTCATCATAGACACGGCAGGACGCCACAAAGAAGAGAAAGGGCTAATCGACGAAATGAAAATGCTGGAAAAAGCCCTCAAACCAGACGAAATCATCCTAGTTTTAGACGGCACCATCGGACAGCAGGCAGCCGTTCAAGCCAAAGCATTTCATGAAGCCACACCTATAGGCTCAATTTTTGTTACCAAGCTTGACGGCTCAGCAAGAGGCGGCGGGGCACTCTCAGCTGTAACAGCCACAGGTGCACCGATCAAGTTCATCAGCACAGGCGAAAAAGTGGAAGATATAGAACCCTTCGTGCCGTCTCGCTTCGTGGGTCGGCTGTTAGGCATGGGCGACTTGCAGAGCCTTATTGAAAAGGTGCGCGAAGCCGAAGTTCAAGTCCCCGAAAAGAAGATGAAGCAGATCCTCTCAGGCAAATTCACGTTAACTGACATGTATGAGCAGTTTGAAGCCATGAAGGGCATGGGCTCCTTCAGGCGTCTATTGAAGCTTATTCCAGGCTTCTCCTACAATATACCAGACAACATGATGGATATGGCTGAAGACCGCCTCAAAAAATTCCGCGTCATAATTCAATCCATGACGCCTCAGGAACGAGAAAACCCGAAAATATTCAACTCATCCCGCGTGCACAGAGTAGCCCGAGGCTCAGGCACCAGCGAAAAAGAAGTCAAAGAACTCTTAAACCAATACAACATGATGAAACGCATGATGAAGACCCTGCGCAGAAAACGCGCCCTACCCTTCTTCGGAAAGCAAGTCCCGCTGGGACAACTCAAAGACTTGAAAGAATAACACCGTTCCTCACAGAAGTGACTGGAATTTTGATAATTGACATGCTGGAAAAAGCACAGAAAATGTTGGAAAAACATCCACTGTGCAACCGTTGCCTGGGCAGACAATTCGCTCTGCTTGGACACGGAATCGACAACGAAAAGCGAGGCGAAGCCCTAAAACTCCTATTAACCATGAAAGCACATCAAACAGCGCTGTCAAAAAACAAGGCAGGAGTGGCACTGCTCAAGATTCTAGCCTCAAACGGCAACTACCCCATGGCTGCAGAAATACTCAGAAACATAAAGCACAAGCCAACGGAACCCCCTCAATGCAGTCTCTGTCAAGGTCGCTTGGAATCTCTGGAAAGACTAGTTAATCATGCCTTGGGCAAGTTGAAAGAATACGAATACAAGACATTGTTGGTCGGAGTTAAGCTGCCAGTTGAAATCGAAGAACGAGAAGACGAACTCAAAGGCGAGTTCACAGTCACGCACGGAGAAAACCTGCGCAACGAATTCAGTCGAAACATCGGCAAAAAACTGGCAGAAGCAACGAAAAAGCAAATCGAATATGAACGACCCGACATAGTCGTTTTAATGGACCCGTTTACTGAGCAGATGTCGCTTCAAATCAACCCACTCCACATTGGAGGCAGATACCGAAAACTAGTGCGCGACATTCCTCAGTCACGCTGGCTCTGCGGCAACTGCCGAGGCAAAGGCTGCAAAAAATGCAACTGGACAGGCAAAATGTACCCTGAATCAGTCGAAGAAATCATAGGCCAACCAACAATGAAAATGGCACAGGGAGAGGAAATCGCCCTACACGGGGCAGGACGCGAGGACATAGATGCCCGCATGCTCGGATCCGGTCGCCCCTTCGTGATAGAAGTCAAAAAACCACGAAAACGCTTCATCAACCTCAAAAGCCTAGAAAAAGCGATAAACACCAGCGCGAAGAACAAAGTTGAAGTCTCCAACCTGTATCTAGCGAGCAAAGATGTCGTCAGGAAGCTGAAACAAGGCGAGACCGTTCAAAAGCTGTACAGAGCAACGGTTGAGCCAGACAAACCTGTTTCTGAGAAACAGTTGGCTACGTTGAGAAAAGCGCTAGTAGGCGCAACAATCAGGCAACAAACCCCTAAACGGGTCATGCATCGCCGTGCAGATCTAGTCCGGGAAAAGCACATATATAAGGCGAAAGTAAAGAGGTTGACGCCCAACTGCTTTCAAATAGAAATACGATGCCAAGGAGGCCTCTACATAAAGGAATTGATTACAGGAGACGAGGGCAGAACCGTGCCCAGCGTAGCTCAAATCCTAGGTGCCAAGGCAATTCCTAAAGAGCTTGACGTCTTGGGCGTCTACATGGAGGACGATAAGTAATTGAGGAAAAAAGGCCATCAGATGAACACAAGAGCTCTGTTTAGAAAGAACCCTAGAGAACGAGGCAAAACCACATTGGAGAAAATCTTACGCAGCTACAGTGAAGGAGACAAAGTTGTGGTTAAGATTGATTCAAGCGTGCATAGAGGTATGCCTCACAGACGCTACCACGGCCAAGTAGGAGTCATCACGGCTAAGCGCGGTCGCTCCTACGTGGTTCACGTAACACAGGGCGACGCCACAAAAGAGATAATTGTTCGCCCAGAGCATCTGGCGCCGTTTTCAAGCAACGTGGTGAATTAGGCTATGCCTAGAAAGGCGATGCGTGAACGCATGCTAACCGTTCCAGAAGTAAAGAAAGCGCTGGAGTTGATTGGAGAGGAGAAACTAGATCAATTTCAGCGCCGATCACTAGACTATGCCTCAAAATTCGCGAAAGTAGACGATGAAAAGGCAGAGGTCATAGTTGACACACTCAGGGACAAGTTCGGACTAGACGAAGAAGAAGCCATCCAAATCGTCAACTGCATGCCTGAAAGCGTTGAAGAAATCCGTGTGTTCCTAGGTGGAGGACGCAAAATCATCGAAACCTCAAAGCTGCAGGAGATACTAAGCTTTTTAGACGAGCACAGAAAATAAGAGAGTGGGCGCGCCGCAAAACACAACTTGCTTGTTTAAGATGAGGTAGGACGAGGAGAGTATGGAGAAGAGGTACGAAGAACACGCCTACGTACTGGACTACCTGCCCCACGGTAGACCGCAGGCTAGGCCCTCCTATCGAGCTGGAGCCCTCGTCCAACTAGTGGGAGAAGAATTCTTTACGTTGCTCGAAGCCACTCTGCGAGAAGGCTTAGTGATGAAGCCCGCGGACAGAGTGTACGTAGGCAAAGACTCCAGACAGGAAATCACGTACATCATCGGTCGAATCAGTTATGATGAACTCACTTCTGCGGCAAAAACCGAGCTGCCCACAGTCTTGGAGAAAATTGTGCTCAATCGTGAAGCATGGTTCATAAACTTCTTCAACGCGGCTCAAGCCATCACACCGCGCATGCACGCGCTCGAGTTGATCCCTGGAATAGGCAAGAAGTACATGTGGCAAATCATAAACGAGCGCGAAAGAACGCCTTTCCAGAATTTCACGGACCTGCAACAACGGGCGAATATTCCCAGTCCAGCCAAACTCGTGACAAAGAGAATACTGGAAGAGTTGTCGGGTGAGAGCAAATACAGATTGTTCACTCGGGCGCCATAACAAGTCACCTGACTTTCACAGAGAGGCACTCAGAATTCTGCGTCAGCATCGCATCTTCCCAAAGAAACGACTAGGTCAAAACTTCGCTGTTGACGATTCGTTGCTGCAGTCTATGATAGCCTACGCCGATGTAAATTCAGATGACGTTGTGTTAGAAGTTGGCGCCGGATTCGGATTCCTCACCCGTCTCCTATCACCTAGAGCAAAAAGAGTCATTGCAGTTGAGATAGACCCGAGGCTGGCGGTCATTTTGCGTGAACAAGTCTCGATTTTGCCGAATGTTGAGTTAATTGAAGGCGACATCTTAACTATGAGTGTTTCACGTTTTGACAAGGTGGTCTCCACGCCTCCTTACTCTATCTCGTCTCCACTGCTCTTCTGGCTATTGGAGAAGCGCTTCGAGCTGGCCGTTTTGACTTTTCAAGCGGAGTTTGCTAAACGCTTAACGGCAGCAGTAGGCAGCAAGGACTACAGCAGGCTGACTGTGGCAACCTATTATCGAGTCGACGCTGAGTTGCATGACCACGTTCCAAGAAGCAGCTTTTATCCACCGCCTGACGTAGACTCGATCATCGTACGCTTGAAGCCGAAGCCCCAACCCTTCAGAGTCAAAGATGAATATGTCTTTTTTGAACTGGTGCAAACAGTTTTCACGCAGCGCAATAAGAAGCTGCGAAACGCCATCCTTCCCTTCCTGCAAAAACATGGAGTGGCTAAGGAAAAAGCCCAAGCGATGGCTGATTCCTTGACTTTCCATGACAAGCGTGTGCGTGAACTGGCGCCTGAAGACTTCGGAGCGTTAACTTATGAAATCCCTGAAAAAAAGAGTCTTCTACAATGATCTCAGCTTTGAGGTGTCTGAGGATGTTTACGAGCCAGCTGAAGACACGATTCTGATTGCAAACTGTCTGAGACATGTTGTTGAAGAAGGAGACAGGATGTTGGATGTCGGAACAGGCTGCGGAATCCTAGCTGTCATCGCAGCAAAAAAAGCAATGAAAGTTGTTGCCACGGATGTGAACCCCCGTGCAGTAGAATGCGCCAGGCTAAACACTGAAATCAACAGAGTTGCTAGCAAGACAGATGTGCGCTTAGGAAGTCTTTTCCAGCCAATAGGGAAAGCTGAGAGATTCGATGTGATCATATTCAACGCTCCGTATTTACCTTCATCGCCGAGTGAAAGGAAATCTTGGATCGGACGAGCTTGGGCTGGTGGGCCAACTGGGAGACAAATCATCGACCGGTTCATCAATGAGGCGCCACGCTACTTGAACAGGGATGGAACGATTCTTTTGGTGCAATCCAACCTCGCTGATATCAGTCAAAGCTTGGAGAAGTTGCAAGGCGCTGGCTTCACGGCCAAGGTTATTGCTGAAACGAAGGTTCCCTTTGAAACAATTGTAGTAATCCGAGCAAGTCATTTATCTTAAAAAGAAGACATAGATCCGGTAAGGTGATTGAACTTGAAGTTTCTTGTTTTGCAGTGGATTAAGCCTCAAGTGCCCATTGAGAAGCTAGCTAGTTTAACGCCAGCTCAATTCAAATACCTAAGTAAACTTGAGTCGCAGGGAAAAATCGACTGTTACTACCACATGATAGGAAGACAAGGACACATGGTGATCTGTAATGCCAACTCAGACGAAGAACTGTCAAGAATAATAGGCGAAGACCCATTGTTCTTCGACAGCCAACGGCGAATCTACCCTTTGACAACTAGGGAAGCTCATGAAAAACGCTTGTTGGAAATGTTAAGGCGGAAGTAAACGCTGCTATTTCTTCTTTTTCTTCTCAAACTCTCGAGCGTGAGCTTCGCAGCAGAAGTAGTATTGTTTGCCGTCGATTCTACGCTTGACAAGCGCAAACGTGCATTTCTCCGGCTCACAGATTTCGATTTTGCATAGTTCACATTTGATGAATTCAGTCATTTCAGCGCCCCCTTCTTCTTCAGATAGTCTTGAATGGCTGCGTGCAAGCCGTCAGCAGCCAAGTTGGAGCAGTGCATCTTTATGGGAGGTAATCCCCCTAGATTATCAGCCACATCTCCTCTCGATATCTTCATGGCTTCGTCGAGAGTCTTGCCTTTAGCCAACTCTGTTATCATACTGCTCGTGGCTATGGCGGCGCCGCATCCGAACGTCTTGAACTTGATGTCCTCAATGCGGTTGTCCTTAACCTTAATGTAGATAGACATCAAATCGCCGCAGACTGGATTGCCTACTGTTCCGACTCCGTCAGCATCAGGGATTTCACCCATGTTCCGAGGGTTGCGGAAGTGATCGAGCACCCTATCGGTGTACACGTTACTGCAGCATCTCCTTAGGAGTTAATGGAGAAATGACTCGGAGTCTTTTAACAATATCGGGCAACGCTTTGACAACGTAATCAACATCTTCTTGCGTGTTTTGTTTGCCCAAAGTAAACAGCAAAGAGCCATGAGCCTCCTCATGCTTCAACCCAATAGCCAATAGAACATGCGAAGGCTCCAAAGTCTTAGAAGTGCAAGCCGATCCAGATGAGCACGCAACGCCTTGCATGTCGAGGCTGAGGATAAGGGATTCGCCTTCAACGTAGCTGAATCTCAAATTGGCATTGTTTGGCAGGCGCTTCGTGGGATGACCGTTTAGGAACGATGCGGGCACATTGTTCAAGACTCCTTTGATGAGGCGGTCGCGCAGTTTAATGAGTCTTTCACCCTCATTCTTCATTTCAGCTTTGGCGATTTCAGCTGCCCTGCACATGCCTACTATGGCGGGTATGTTCTCTGTGCCTGATCGTAAGCCGCGTTCTTGTCCGCCACCCTGAGTTATGGGTTCGATTCTGGTGCCTGTCCGCACGTATAGCGCACCTACTCCTCTTGGTCCGTACATGTCGTTGGATGAGATAGACATCAGGTCGATGTTTTCTGACTGAACGCTGATGGGTGTTTGACCACATGCGGCAACGGCATCCACGTGGAAGAAGGCCCCTTTGCGGTGGACTATTTCACTTATCTCTTTTATCGGTTGAATCGTGCCTATCTCGCCGTTGGCATATGCAACAGAAACCAGCGTGGTTTTGTCAGTAACTGCATTCTCCAGCGCTTGTAAGTCAACGATCCCATATTCGTCCACAGGCACAAAGGATGCTTCAAACCCTTGCTTCACGAGGCTTTTACACGGATTAATGATCGACATGTGCTCAATAGTAGTAGTGACAATGTGGTTTCCACGGTCTTTGTTTCGGCTGGCTACGCCCTTGATCGCCATATTGTTGCTTTCAGTTCCACCCGACGTGAAAAATATTTCTTCTGGCTTCTTGGCTTCAATTAAACCTGCGATCTCTGCTCGCGCACTTTCCATCGCTTTCCGAACTTCATTGCCCCACGAATGCAGCGATGAAGGGTTGCCATACTTTTCGGTAAAATAGGGCAGCATGGCTTCCAGTACTCTTGCGTCGACTGGCATCCCAGCCGTATGATCCATGTAGATGCGCCGCTTCATTTTGACCTGGCACCCTAGAAGCATAGTACAGCATCCGCGTCTAAAGCCATATCGTTCAGAGTTGCAGCGCCAACGATTCTAGCTTCAGGAATAAACTCACCACGTCCTATGTCAAGTAGCATGCAGCTCTGCTCGCAAACCACAAACCTGACGCCTGCCTTGATGGCCTGATCCATCGCTTGCCTCAAGGTCGGGAATTGGCCAATTTTGACTTTTTCAGCAGTGCCTTTCTTCATGATAGTTATACCTTTAATGACGAAATATATTGTGGCATCTAAACCCATGGCTGCAGCGGTCGCAGACAAAACGAAGGGTGCATATGTTCGCTCAGGCGTATCAACGCCGCTTGTTTGGATGTAGAGAATCTTCTTTCCTGTGCTCATGTTGAGGATTTTCCCTCCTATTTCACCTTCTTTATGAAGAAGCGCACTGCGTTGCCCTCTTTGCTTATGCTCACAATTTCATGCTCTAGCCTTTTACAAAGGCTCTTAATGTCTTCTTCAGCCGCGGGATCATCCGCTAAGACTTCAAGCGTTTCGCCAACCTTCATTTTGTCCAATTCCATACGCACGCGAAACACTGGTTCTGGACAGAAGAGCCCAAGGCAATCCAAGGTTCGATTCGGGGGATTTCGCTCGGGCATGTGGGCATGCTTCCTTTGGCGGTGAAAATTTAACATAATATTTCTCATACATATAAACTGTTGTAGCTCGGCGAAGCTTTGCCACCAAAAAACCAAATATAGCCCAAGCTCGCCTTAATGCAGAAAGCTAGAGGTGCAAACTCATGTGCGTAATCGGCAAGAACAAGCTAATCGAACTGATCGAAAATTATAAAGTGATTTACCCGTACGATTACAATCTACTCGATGGCGACGGCTATGTTTTAACAGTCAAAGAAGAGGTCACGCTGCAGTATATGGAGCATCGAAACATCAACTCATACGAAGTTGTCTTCACGCCGCCACAATACGTGGCGCATCTTACAGCCAAAAGCAGGTATGGACGCATGGGACTGTCATTCCTCAACGCAGCGAAGATTCACAGCGGATGGGTGGGACGAATAACCTTAGAACTGGTCAACCTGAGCAATGACCGAAAACCCATAAACATAAAGCGCGGAGACCCGTTCATGCACATTGAATTCATAACACGTGAAGGCGAGCCTTCGCCCTACATGGGTGAGTATCAATTCCAAGACATGGCCCACGATGAAATAATGATGTACATTCCCATATTACGAAAGGTCTTCCCAAACTTTAGCCAACTAGCCAAAGTGTGGCTGAAGGGCGATTTTCCTTAAGAAGACTGCTCCTGAAGACACGTAGCGCATGTGAAAAGTAGCTTCGATTCATATTTCTTTTAAGTTGAAGCCCTTTTACAAATGGTTTAAATAGAAAGCTTTCGTATGCGTGAAGGTGGGATGGCTTTATGAAAGCAAAAAATTTCAGAGAGGCTAAGGGCGCGCCGTACACGCGCAAAGAGTACATTAGAGCATCGCCTCCATCGAAGATTACCAAGTTTACAATGGGTGATACAAAGGCAAGCTTTCCAATGCAAGCCTGCCTAATAGCAACCGAGGAAGTGCAGATTCGCCACAACGCGCTTGAAGCTGCACGCGTGGCGTCCAACCGCGTGCTGATGAATAAGTTGGGCAACTCCTACTTCATGCGAGTCGTGCCCTACCCCCATGCAATACTACGTGAAAACAAGATGATTTTTGGCGCGCACGCCGATCGACTTCAAGACGGCATGCGAAGAGCCTTCGGCAAACCCATTGGAATCGCAGCCAGAGTCAGAATCGGGCAGCCCATAATCGAAATCGCGGTCAACGAAAACGCAGTTGAAGTGGCAAAAGAAGCCCTGAAGAGAGGACAAGACAAGCTGCCAATCCCATGTCGTATAGTCATTGAAAAAACACCCAATTAATCGAGGGTCGATAAGAGGTAAACGCTGTTGACGCCTTCGCGCGAAGAAAAGCGCATACTCTGGTTTGAAGAGCTGGACAAAGGCGACATACCCCTTGTTGGTGGCAAGAACGCCAACTTGGGTGAAATGCTGCGAGCCAAAATCCCTGTCCCGCCTGGCTTCGCAATAACAGCCCAAGCATATCAAGAGTTCATCATGAAAACGGGCATAGCTGAAAAGATCTACAGGGCGATCGAAGAAACAGTCACCGATCCAAACAATCCCAAACATTATGAGGAAGCTTCGAAGAGAATCCGAAAAATAATCGAGTCAACGCGTATGCTTGCCCCAATAGAGAAGGCGATCAGAACCGCTTACGAAGGACTAAACCAGAAGGTGGGCATAGTGGATGTATTCGTGGCTGTTCGTTCAAGCGCTACAGCTGAAGATTTGCCCGATGCGTCTTTTGCAGGTCAGCAAGAAACATACCTTAACGTCAAAGGCGCAGACGAACTTATCGACAAAACCATAAAATGCTGGTCAAGTCTATTCACCCCTCGCGCCATATTCTACCGCAATCAGAAGGGATTCAAACACGAGCAGGTGCTCATAAGCGTCGGCGTTCAAAAAATGGTCAACGCCAAAGCGGCAGGAGTAATCTTCACTATTAATCCTGTAACAGGCAACCCCAATCAAATTGTCATTGAAGGCAATTGGGGACTAGGAGAAGCTGTTGTATCTGGCTCGGTTACGCCAGACGATTTCTATGTAGACAAGAACACCTTGAAGGTTATTGAGAGAAGAATCGTAAAGAAACCTGTAGAGTACATTCGAGACCCCGAGACAGGCAGAACAATTCACGGTGAAGTACCGCCTGAGAGGCAGGAGCAACCATGCCTAACAGACGAGGAAGTTGCTCGTTTAGCCGAAATCTCGCGGAGCATTGAAACACATTATGGAAAGGCTCAAGACATCGAATTCGCAATTGACCGCGACTTGCCATTCCCACAGAACATATTCATCGTGCAATCGAGACCCGAAACCGTGTGGAGCGCCAAGAAACCTGAGGCAGTAGAAGCTCCTAAACCACCCACACCGCCAGCTGAAGCCAAAGTCGTGGTTAGAGGAATAGCGGCGGGTAAACGAGACATCGGCATTGGACCAGCTAAAGTGGCGTTATCTGCTGAAGAAGCGTCAAGAATTATGCAGAAGGGCGACATACTCGTAACAACTATGACTAATCCAGATTATGTGCCCTTCATGAAGATAGCAGGCGCAATAGTCACAGACAAAGGCGGCGTAACAGCCCACGCAGCCATAGTCAGCCGAGAACTAGGCATACCCTGCATAGTTGGAACCGAAAAAGCCACAGAAATCATGGTGACAGGACGCGAATATACTATTGACGCCAAGAGCGGCGTTGTTTATGAGGGCAGACTTAGCATGCTCGAAGCGTCAAGCGGTCCATCAGCTTCAACTACAACAGCTGCACCGGGCATACAGCTCGAACCTGCGCCGGTGACAGCCACCAAGATCTACATGAACCTAGGCGTGCCCGAGAAGATAGAGGAATACAAGCACTTGCCGTTCGACGGCATAGGACTTATGCGCATCGAATTCATACTAGCCAGCTACATTGGCGATCATCCGGTTTACCTTCTTGAGACAGGACGAGCAGACGAGTTTGTCAACAAACTTGCTCAGGGCGTGGCAACAGTTGCCCGAGCAATCCAGCCTAGACCCGTGGTTGTGCGGTTCAGCGACTTCAAAACCAACGAGTACCGCGAATTGAAAGGTGGCGACAAATACGAGATCATGGAAGCTAATCCAATGTTGGGATGGCGTGGAGCCAGCCGCTACATAAGCCAGTGGTACGAAAAAGCCTTCCGATTGGAATGCAAAGCAATACGCAAATGCCGAGAGGAATGGGGACTCAAAAACGTATGGATCATGCTGCCAGTTATTCGAACACTCTGGGAAGCAGAAAAATGCCTAAAAATCATGAAAGATGAAGGCTTGGAACGCGGCAAAGATTTCCAAGTGTGGTTTATGGCAGAAACGCCGTCCATCTGCGTAATGGCCGATGAATTTTCCAAGCTCTGCGACGGCTTCAGCATAGGCTCAAACGACTTAACCCAAGGCGTCTTGATGATCGACCGAGACTCTGAAAGGCTGGGCTTGATGGGATACTTTGACGAACGCGACCCCGCGATACTGCGAATGATAGCACATCTGATCAAAGTTGCGCATCAGAGAGGAGTAACAGTCTCCATATGCGGCGAAGGACCATCCAACCTGCCCGACTTTGCCGAGTTTCTCGTGCGTAACGGCATTGACAGCATCTCAGTTAATAATGATGTTGTTGTCCGGACTCGTCAGTGGGTTGCCAGCCTTGAACAAAAGATATTGTTGGAACGACTCAGCGAAATGAAAGAAAGAAGCTTGAGACAAACGCGAAAAAACATGAAAAGGTCAGAATCTGAATGGGTGCCTGAATGGGAAGAATAAACTGAAAACCCGCCTTTTCCACAAAGATAAGATTGGTAGTGTTCATTGAAATCATCCACTTTTGACTTGGAAGAAGAAAGACTAAGGAAAGAGCTGAAGAGACGCGACGCCAAACGGGTTCTAATCCAGCTACCGGAGGGCCTAAAACCTCAAGGCCCAAGGTTAGCTGAGGTCGTTGAAGAGATAGGCGCATTGCCAATTGTTTCAGCCGACCCGTGCTATGGCGCATGTGACTTGGCGGTTCAAGAAGCTCAGAATTTGAAAGCTGACGTAATTGTTCACTTTGGGCATAGCCCAATTGCTGCGAAATACAGGGGTGTGTCAATAGTATACATTGAGGCCAAGTCGACTCTGCGACTGGAGCCGGCCGTGCTGAAAGCTCTATCACTTCTTAGGGTTCGGAAGCGCATAGGCTTGGTTACAACCGTTCAGCACGTAGACCATCTGGATGAAGTGAGAGAAATACTTCTAGCAGCAGGCAAAGGCGTAGCTGTTGGCGATGCAGGCAGACTCAGCTATGCGGGTCAAGTGATTGGCTGTGATTACAGCAATGCTTGTGTTGTCGCAAAAGCTGTAAATGCCTTTTTATTTGTAGGAGGAGGCCGATTCCACGCAATAGGTGTGGCTTTGGCTACATCTAAACCCACGGTTGTGGCTGATCCATACGAAGTGAGAGCGTATAGAGCCGATCGTGATGCTGAGCGAATAAAGAAGCAGAGGTGGGCAAGCCTGCAAGAAGCCGCGAGCGCTGAGCGCTTCGGTATTCTAGTTGGTCTAAAAAGCGGACAGAACCGATTCGAAAAAGCACTTCAAATCAAGAGGAAGCTACATCGTGTTGGGAAGAAGCCTACTCTTCTGGCGATTCGAGAGGTTACACCTGAAAGCCTGATGCAGTATCCTACAGTTGACGCGTATGTGAACACAGCGTGTCCACGCATAAGCCTAGACGACGCATCCAAGTTCCAGAAGCCCGTTTTGACTGTGAATGAAGCACTTGTTGTGGCCGGAGAAATCACATGGGAGCAGTTGCTCAGAAAAGGCTGGTTCGCAGACTAGACCTTGAACGCCTTCTTCTAAAGGTTGAGCCTCATCCTTCGCCCAAAGCTTTTCTTGAGCAGTACACTGTGTCAGCTGAGGTTGCGTCTGAGATGTTGTTCATAGCGGCGTACACAAATGATGACATCATAGGTAGAGCGGTCATCGACTTGGGCTGCGGCACAGGCAGACTAATCATAGGCGCCACTTTTCTAGGCGCAAGAGAAGCTGTTGGCATAGACATTGATAGATTAGCCGTTAGAAAAGCAAAGGAGAACGCCGAGAACCTCGATTTGATGGGCAACCTGAGTTGGATCGTCGGCGACATCGATGACCTGCATGGCAAGTTTGACACGGTTCTGCAGAACCCACCCTTCGGCGTGCAGAGAAGAACTGCAGATCGAGGGTTTCTGTTAAAAGCATTGGAGCTAGCGCCCGTAGTCTATTCGCTTCACAAGGCAGGAGAAAGCAATCGGGCATTCATCAAAAGGTTTATTGAGGCGAACGAAGGAAAGGTTACGAGCGTATTTCAAATGAGACTTAATATTCCAAGAATGTTCAAGTTTCACACTAGAGGCAAACATGAGGTCAACGTGGACCTGTATCGAATTGAGCGAGTTGAAGGGAAGCAATAATGGCTACACAATCGAAGCGCAAAAGCGGGCAGATCGTGGTGCCAGGCGACCGCCTGGGCGTGATTGAAGAGTTTACACCAGGACCTGGAACCTACGAGTCTGAAGGAACTATTTATTCGGCTGCCACTGGTCGCGCGCTCATGGACTTGCTCAACAAGCAGGTCTCTGTTTATCCCAAAACTCACGTGACCAATGTTCCTCACGTTGGCAGTGTCGTGTTGGGTCAAGTGTCAGATATCCAGAGCAAACAAGCTAACTTACGGATCTTTATGGTCGGCGATCACGGACTGAGTGGCTTCTTCAGCGGTCCGCTGCACATTGGAGACGTTAGCCCGCGTTATGTCGAAAGCATGTATGAAGTCTGCAGAGCAGGGGACATTGTTAGAGCTAAGGTCATAAGCGAAAAGAACAGAGTTTTCCACCTAACGACCGATGAAAAGGACTTGGGTGTGGTCTACGCCTTCTGCTCTCGCTGTGGGCACTCATTAACGCAAAAGAGATTCATCATGAGGTGCCCAGAATGTGGCAATTCCGAAAGAAGAAAAATCGCAGCTGATTATGGGAAAGGTGAAATCTAGCTGGAAATCAAGATTCTGAAGAAAACGCCCGACGAGATGCGCGTTGAGATCATTGGCGAAGGGCACACATTCTGCAACTTGCTTGAAAAAGCCTTGCTCGAAGACCCAACGGTTGAAGTTGGGGGCTACAGCTTACAGCATCCCCTAGTAGCAAACCCGATAGTCCACGTTAGAATGAAGGAGAAAAGAAAACCCGAGAAAAGGCCCGAGACAGCATTAAAAGAAGCTACAGAGAAAATTCGACATCTCAGCAAAGAATTCCGTGTCAGTTTTGAGAAAGCGCTCGAGCAATGGCAGAAAAAATGAACCAGTTCACGCACACATTGAAGAAATATGACAGCCTCACAGAATTACTGCTCGACAAGGACCTTGCAAGCTTAGGTGACTCATTCGTAAACTTTGTTTATTCGTTAGCCGTCTCACAGAGACAAGGACGGCCCACGGGAGCTAAGGTCAACAACAAAGTCCTAGCAAACGCCGTTGCGACTTCAGGGCTACGCGAATTCCTTCCTCACAGAATTGATAGACACGGGCGAGGAAATGCGGCTGAAGCTCTGTTGATATTTGCTTGGCTCCAAGGCATGCTTGAGATGGAGGAATGCATTAAGGTGTTGAGTCAAGAAGAGGATCCAGTAGACGCCTTTGGCAACCTATTACGAAAAGCTCTCGACAGACTAGGTGTGCCCTGTGAACGCAAGTAGGAAGAAACCCAGGGAGACTACAACGATTCGAGAGATTAAACCCGAAATCCGAGTGTTGGGGATCGACGACGGCGTTTTTACTCCACACTCGAAGAAGCTGGCTGACGTCGTCGGCGTAGTCTTCAGAGGAGGCTACTGGCTCGATGGCTTCATGCACACGAAAGTTCAAGTCGACGGCATTGACGCAACCGATAAGCTGGCGCGAATGATAACCGAGTCCCCCCATTACCGGCAGTTACGTGTAATCATGTTAGATGGCGTCACTTTGGCGGGATTCAACGTCGTAGATGCTATTGAGCTACATGAAAAGGTGAAGTTGCCAGTAATCGCAGTGACGCGAGACAAACCTAACCTTAGCGATGTACGCAAGGCGTTGCAACATCTTCCCGAAGCTGAGAAGAGGTGGAAAGCTATAGAGAGAGCCGGCAAGATTAGCAAGGTGCGCACGCGTGAAGGTGAAGAGCCTATCTATGCACATGTGGTTGGAATCTCAGAAGAGACCGCAAAACGCATATTAAAAAGTACAGCTACTCGAAGCAACATTCCGGAACCATTGCGTGTGGCGCACATAGTGGCATCGGGACTATAGCAATCGTGATTCATGTCGCGGGCATTAATGATTCATGGAAACGAGAAAAGGTTTAAAAGACTCGGCATAACGCTACAACGCACTGATTGTCAAAAGTATGAGGGCAGCAGTCCAATGGAATTTTGTCCCAAATGTGGAACGAGACTTGTCCCAAAAAAGGGCAAAGAAGGGAAGAAAGCCAACATTGTGATGGCATGTCCTAAATGCAGCTACAAGAAGCGACAGCCTGCAAAAGAATTGAAGCCTGTGCCAAAGGTTATTGAGCACAGCCCGCAAGAGACCATAGCAGTCATAAGCAAAGAAGAGCAGAAACTACGCGTCTTGCCTACAGTGCGCATCGAATGCCCAAAATGCGGAAACAACCTCGCCTACGTCTGGCAGGTGCAAACTCGGGGAAGCGATGAATCCTCAACCCAGTTCTTCAGATGTACCAAATGCAGCCACACGTTCAGAGAATACAGCTAAATCTTGTGCTTGATTTGATTCTTCATTACTTCTGAGTTTCGTCAGCTAGTGTTTCTAGGCTAGACTCAACGCTGACAAGCGTACACTGATTCTAGGGCGTTTTCGGCATCACTAGATCGGCAATGTCTACGCCGTGACCGTAAATCTGCCTCATCGCCGTAGCAGCCGCTAACATCGGAGGCGCAATACTCGAATAATCCTTGTGAACCAAGGCCTCTATGTTGTTCATCAAGTCTTCGACTGTCTTCCTATTATTCCTAAGTGTCTCAGCTAAGCCGATCTCACGCGTAAACATAGCCTTCAACGCATTTTCATGAGTGTCAAACGCTACTTTATGCAACCGCAACAGCAATTGCGACAAATCCTTGGCAACAGTGGCGCCTTTCATTTCCATAGCTGACTCAGCCAGCCTCACCGACTGATCACCAATAGCTTCAACTAAACTAGCTGTCAAACGATAGTCCAAACAATCAATCGGCAAGATTCCAAGCTTCTCACTCAACCCAGGATTCTGGATGACTGTCCTAAGAATCCGAACCAAAAGGAAGTATAAACGATTGACCTCAATGTCACGCGCTATCACATTCTTAGCCAGATGACCATCACCGTCAACCAAGGCTGTGACCGCATCACGATGCATACTCGACGCTATGGAATGCTCTCTCTGAAGCGCCTTATCAGGCGGAAAAGCCGCTGGCTCCAACAAACATTGCATGACGATTTTCGAGTAGTCTTCTTCAACAATCTCCAAACCAATCAAACGACTCGAAGACCGCTTAATGCGCTCACGATCCTCAGAGCTTATCCTATCCTTAGCCTCAACACGAACAATATCATAACCGAGCAGATACTTGCCCATAATCTCACGGTCAAGCAATGGCGAAGGCTGAACAACCGCAACCCGAGACGCACGCTCAACATTGTACTTAGCGTCCACAATAAGCCGCCCATCAGCAGTCTCGGACAAAGCCACAACTGAACTCTTGTTCAGTCCAGTGCGCGTAGCCCACTCTTTGGGCAAACAAACAAAAAAAGTGCCGCCTCCAGTGCGCTGAACCTTCCGAAGCTCCATGCAGATTCCCAGTCTCACATATGTATTGATATAGATAAATCGTTTGTAGTTACAAATCTTGTAACCTTAAACGCAAGTCCTAGCACCCAAGGAAAAAGGTAAGACAATGTTGTGGACATACATCTCGCAGCACGTGAGAAAGATACCGCAACCGCTACGCTAACTGGCTACCTTTATCTGAAGCGAAAAGCAGAACTGCTAGGAGCCCCAAAAGAAGGCACAATAATAATGCCTAAGCCGAGAGATTGGAGAACACTGACGCCTTGAGCGAGCGACTCCAGAAAGCTATCTCCTACGCAATACAAGTAGGCTACCAACTTGACAGCGAAGCCTTTGCTCTCCTGGAAACTTTATCGAAAACCGAAGACCCCGTTGCACTACTGGGAAAGATCACCAAAAAAATCGATGAAGCGGAGCAGAAACCTCTTTTCATCACTCGAAATCTTATTGAGGAATTCGTTACAGCAGCCCCAGAGAGCCTAGAGGAAGCAGCTACGCCTCTGTCTTCGGAAACGTCACCTCTTTTTGACTCGCGTAAAGAAGCCTTTGAGCCGCATGCATTGGAAATCGACGCTGATATCAAAATCCTAGAAGATCCAACCGTCAACATGAACACTGTTGGATCGATTGAGGAATACCAAGAATACTTCTTAGACCGTTTCACACGTCTGCAGAGATACCTTAGACAGAGAATGGACGCAAGAGACGCCACTTCACTCTCTGAAGCCCTAAGGGCTCCAGTTAACGCTAAGGTCAAAGTCATAGGGATGTTGACTGAGAAACGCGAATCGAAGCAGAGGATTTTCCTGCGCCTCGAGGACACTGAATCAACCGTCACTGTAGTTGTCTATCCAAACCTCGAAGGCTCGGTTCGAGAGCGGACTCGAGCACTGCTTCTAGACCAAGTCGTTTGCATAATCGCCATCAAAGCACGAAACGACCTACTCGTTCTGGAGGACATACTTTTCCCTGAGATACCGCAGAAAACACCCAACAAAGCATCAGAACCTGTCTATGCCGCACTAATATCAGATCTGCATGTTGGCAGCAAGTTGTTCATGCGCGCTGAATTCAACAGATTCCTGATGTGGTTGAACGGCAAACTAGGAGACACACATTGGAAAGAAATGGCAGGACATGTGAAATACGTGGTGATTGCCGGCGATCTCGTAGACGGCATCGGAATATACCCAAAACAGACAAAAGAGTTGGCAATTCGAGACATCCATCGCCAGTACACGACTGTATCCAAGTTTCTCGAGCAAATCCCGGATTACATAGAATTGATAATCGAACCCGGAAATCACGACGCTTCTAGAAAGGCATTGCCGCAACCAGCCTTGCCAAAAGAATACGCTGAACCAATATGTGAGGCTAGAAAGGTGCACTCCTTGGGAAACCCATGCACAATAAGCCTCCACGGAGTCGAACTCTTGGTATATCATGGAAGAAGCCTTGATGACGTTGTTGCCAACGTGCCAAACGCAAGTTTTGATTCACCCGAAGACGCTATGAAACTACTTCTCCGGGGGAGGCACCTGGCGCCCATATATGGTCAACGCACACCCATCGCCCCGGCGAAACGTGACTTCTTGGTTGTAGACCGCGTTCCTGACATTTTTCATGCTGGTCACGTTCATGTTCAGGGTCACGACAGATATCGCGGAGTGCTTGTAGTGAACTCGGGCGCTTGGCAAAAGCAAACCGAGTACATGAAAAAGCTGGGCCTGGAACCAACTCCGGGAATTATTCCCGTGGTCGATCTTCAGACCCAGCAAGTTACAACGCTTGACTTCAAAGCGGCTTGAACCAAACCGCGAAAGATTCTCAACGTTTACCCCTTGAAGCAAGAGTCATCAGTTTAGGCGAGTAGGCAAGAAGTTGACCCAGCCTCTCATCATCCGAAAATATGTTCCTTAAGAGCCCGGGGGTTGTACACAAGCGGATTTTCTTGGTTCGCCCATAACGACCCATGTTGACGACTTGGGTGTTCAGCAAACCTATAACATCGAGTTCGTTAATCAAGCCACTAACTCGCCTCTGCGTCAACGGAGATATGCCGGACTGCTCACAAAGTTCACCGTACACTTCATATATGTTGCCGGTGACGCTTCCCTCCAACGCCTGAGCCTTAAAAAGCGAATAAACGCTGCACAAGACAAGTTTCGAATGAAGGGGCAGGTTTCTCAAAGCCTCGGCCATGCGATCGTGTTCGATTCGTTTTTCGGCCTGCCTTATGTGTTCTTCATGTATTATCGAGGCTCCTTCACGCTCCGCCAGTTCTCCGGCTACGCGCAGGAGATCCAACGCCCGTCTTGCGTCGCCATGCTCGGCAGCCGCCAAAGCAGCACATAGACTTATGGCACCTTCGGACAGAACGTGCTCTTTGAAGGCGAGTTTGGCTCTGTCAACCAAGATGTCTTGCAGTTCAGCGGCGTTGTAGGGTTTGAATACGATTTCCTCTTCGCTCAGTGAACTCAAGACCCGAGGATCCAGAAATTCTTTGAACCTGAGGTCATTTGAGATGCCGACTAATGTTGCTTTTGCATGTCGCAGGGTCTCATTGATGCGCGTCAGCTCATAAAGGAGAATATCGCCTCTCTGTTTGATTAGCGAATCAACCTCGTCTAATACAGCAATGAACATCTGTTGTTGAGCATCCAGCCCTCTCCTCAAACGATCAAAGACCTCGCCCAAAGCCAAGCCTGTGAAGGGGACGCGCACACCAACCGCGTCGCAGAGGCCTGAAAAAACGCGGTATTCAGTCCCAGTTACTTTGCAGTTCACGTAGCAAACTTTTATAGGCGCGTTGAGCAGGGCGGCCCTCTGAGCCAATTTGGTCAAGACAAACTTCATAGCTGCTGTTTTGCCTGTGCCAGTTTTGCCGTAAATAAAGATGTTGGAGCACCGCTCGCCTTTCAACACTGGGGCAACAGCCTCACCTAAAAATCTAACCTGTGCCTCCCGATGTGGAAGTGTCTCAGGTACATAGTCATGTCGGAGTACTTCTCTGTTACTGAAAACGTGCCTGCCGTTAAGAAAGTTATCGAATACGCAACTGAGTACGTCAGTGTTGGTCACGTAGGATCTCCTTCCTTCTCTCCGGCCGATCAAACCGCAGTTTGAACGTTAAACAGAGTGCATAAGCCCTTTAGTACAAAAAAGTGAACTTCAAGCTGAAATCCCGTCAGTCTATCACTATTCCCATGACGTCAACTCCCAACACTACGTACACTAAGGAGCCCCCCTGCATTTCTCTTGGAACTCTCAAATTCATAATTCGGTCGCTTTAGGACGGGTTCCCTGTAGTGCAGCAGCAACTTTCAACCTTACCGTTTAAAAGACAATTAATAGGCAACATACAATCCTCCCAGCCCCGAGAACCTGCAATGGAAACTAAGGGGTGGGAGTCACTCCACTAAGTACAGAGCACATCACTTAGCACTTCTATGAAGCACCCAAACAGTTAGTCGCCAGAAAAGCGCAAGTAACTGAAACACTCTTGGAGCCCAGAAAAGCCAAAGCAGTCAGATTCTCTCTCAATTCCGACTTTGATTGATCCCTTGATTTCCACTGGACCCTAAGGATGTACTGCTAAATTGGATTTTCCTCTTGGGATAGTGAAGTGTAGTTAACCCTGTAAATCAAAAGGCGATGAATCATGGCGTCTCGTTAGATTTGAGGCGCGAATCGGGGTTTTCTTGTCTGCAGTTTCACCGCAAGTGCTATAACTTGTGAGCTGTTAGTGTGTTAAGGCCTGTGTGGTTCGCATGCCCGCAAAGAAAATGCGCGTGGAAGTCTTCGACGGGGGCGGCAACAAGTATACGGTCACGTTCGACGGCCAAGTCACCAGAGAAAAGGCACTCCGTCTCCTTGACATCGTGGAGCTGTTAGGTGGCATGCCAAGCGTATCTCCTCCAGAAAATATTCTACCTGCCGATCTGCCGAAACTGGAGAGAATGCGTTTGATCGTAGAAAAGCATTTTCCAATAGTCTGGTTCTCCGCCAAGGATGTACGAAACGTGTATGAGCAAGAGATGAAGGAGCCTGTGGCGTTAAGCATGGTCTCTACCTACTTGTCGAGAATGGCAAACAGGGGCCTGTTAACGAAGACTGAGATTGCCCGCAACAAGCGTTACAGGCTGGTTACTCCCAAGGCCGAGAGCCAGCCCACCCTCACAAAAGATAATAAGTGAATTTGCTCCAGTTCTAGCGAAGAATGCATTCCGCTGTGGGAGTTAGTTGGAAGAAGCAGCTTCTGTTAATGAAACACTCCAAAAAGACTTCGCAGAGATGGAAAAGCGGCTCAAAATCTACATCGACAAAGGGAGAATCACTGGCGGAGTTGAGGTCAGAGAGGAACCAGTCATCACAACCAAGCCAGATGAATCTTTGATAAAGCCAATAAAGAAGGTAGGTAGGTTTCATGGAGGCTTCCTGGCTGTTGATTGTTCTACAAGGACAGTCAAAAGAGCCAATAACTGGGGCGTCTACTTGATGCGAGCAGCATACGCCGCAGTAAAAGACCGCGATGTTGATTGGAACTACAACGAAAGAGTTTGCACTGTTGTTGGAGATGCACATGTACGTAGGAGTTTCCTGCAAGACTTCAGAATAGAGATGGAAAGTCAAATCGCCTTGGACCTACTCTGCGGCAAGGTTTCCATGCCCTACTACGTACATGGTGATGTACGTAGTATGTATCTTCTCCTTGATGGCGGCGGCTATTTTGGCGGAGACAGAAAGTTCCGCGTGTCACTTTATGACCAATGCGAAAAGGACGGTATCAAGCTTCTAGCCATCAGCAAAAACTCGCCCTCACTGCACGACGAGAAAGGAAGAGATTTCATAGCTACTACGTACAATATGGCTCCGTTTGACACTTGGGTGTACCATCCAGTGAAAAAAGCTGACAAAGACAAAAGCCTCTACGGAGATATCGCAGTTGTGAAGCTTTGCGGTGAAAGCTTCCGGGTCTTCCGATGCGATATTATGGAATACCTGACTAACTCCAATGTTAGCGACTTACTGGCGCCTCTGACCTGTATATCTGAAGATCCAAGGTGCGTAGGATACCCCATCGCCCTATGGCTGGCACACGAGTTTTCGGCTCCATCCGACTCCATGTTGCTCTCTTACCACGACCGAATTGAGGAAGCATTGAAAAACGCTGGGCTTCTTGAAACCCTGCGCATGGAGGAGCTTTGCTGTAGCTTCGCTGATGAGCTCCATGGAATAAAGCGTGCATTCGAATGGGAGTGGTGGGATGGACAGTTCTGACCCTATAGGGTTTGTGTGTGGAACTAAGGGTGACTCTGTTACTTTCTTCCTCAACAAAGGAATCAATCTCTCTTTCGGACAGATTGTGCGAATAGACTCTGGCGAGAGAAGCTTCTACGCTAGGGTCGTTAACGCAGCGAGCAGCTCTACACTTGAGACGCTTGAGCAACTGCGTGAGGCAGAGGGCAAAGAGGCCTTTGGGCCTTATTCGGCCTACAGAAGCGTCGAAGCCATTCTATTCCTTGAGAAGGGAGCTAACAAGGTGCGTTCTCCCACCTTCAACCCTGATTATAGGGATAAAGTCTACACTGCCAGCGAGGAAGATTGCTCCATTCTCAGGCTTTCTGGAGAACTTGAAGTCGGGCGTCTGCGTTCCGGGGAGCAATTGTTGGGGCTGGCTGGGATTAATGTTGATACCATACCTCGTATGATGGGCATGTTCGGAATGACTGGTTCGGGAAAGACAAACACGGAATTGGTCATAAATGCGCAGATTATTGACCATAGCCCTAAAACGGTAGCCCTCATTTTTGACTTCGCTGGCCAGCTTCTTGAGGGAAAGGAAATCAAGCCGCAAAGAGGGTTGAAGGATCACCCCTTATTCCACAATAAAGTTCAGTACTATTCCGCCAAGGACCGAAAGATGGCGATAGGGCTGTACACGATAACTCCTGAAAAACTTGACACTCTTTTTCCGGAGGTTCACCCCCCGCAGAAGAGACTCGCTTGGACATTGTACAAGCAGCTGGGCAAAGACTGGATAGAGAAAGTCCGGGAAACTTATAGGACTGAAGGCCACGTTGGCGTGCGTGCACAAAAGGTTGTTGTTGAAGCCCTTATGCAAAAACTGCTATCCTTACCGCATGACCTCTTTCCCGCCTCTGATTACACTTTTGTTGAGAGCATTACAAGAAACATATGCAGAGGAATAACCTGCTTGGTCGACATTTCTGGGCTTCGTTCAGAAGATCAGAATAGAATAGTCTGTCTGGTGGCTTCAGCTGTAGCTGAGCACTACAAACGCACATGGGAAGAGGACTACGAAGACTGGCAAAAGCTACCCACGTTACTTATCACACTTGAAGAGGCGCATGAGTTTCTTGATCCAAACAAACCTAGAGGCATATTCTCTGATATTGCCCTCACCTACCGCAAGTATCGAGTAGGACTCAACGCTGTGACGCCTAGACCATCTAGAATAAACTTTGACGTGTTCGCTGAATTGTGGACTAAAGTTATTATGAAAACCGAACTGCGCAGGGACAGAGAATGGCTAACCGGAAACACGCCTTACTTGGAGTACAGTGACACTGAAATCAAGATGCTTGATGTGGGTGAAGCCTTGCTGATCTCTGAGCCAAAAATAAGGTTTGCTGTACCTATAAGAGTCACACACTACCCGGAATACCTCGAGAAAAAGGGAACTCCAGACTATGGACTGCAACCGTCCAGGTTACACGCGGAAATGGATGAAAAGCTTAGGCGGCTGAAAGAAGCAGGAGGAGACGTGACGCAAGAGGGCTTGGCTAAGCCTTAGCCTCGCTCTTCCTCAGCAGCTTCAACATTTCTTCTTTAACACTGTAGGTGTATGGCGTCTTCTGCGCGCGGCGCTCCAAGTAGCCGCCTTCATAGAGCTTTTTCATCAGCCTAGCAGTGTGTTCTCTGGTTAATTTTATCATTTCCTTAACCTCAGGCGCGGTTCTTTCACCTGAAGAAGAGGCCCCAATGAACTCTAGCACGCGAAGTTCAGTTTCTGTCAAAGGAGCTAGGGCCTGTTCCCGTTTCAAGGGGATTACAGCTTCAATCTGAGAGTCTGTTACAGCTATGGCGCGTCTCTTCCATTCTTCTTGAGCCTTGGCTAAGCCTTCAACTTTGGTGCTCAAATCCTCTAACGTGGATTTTACTGACTCGGCATCCGGAAGTTTTGTGATCTTTGAGTCTAAGTTTGCCAAGCTTGCAGAAACTCGATTTTCCTGTTCATCGAGCCGTCTGGCAAGTTTGTCGTTCTTTGCTGCTTGTGCTTCGATCCTTTGTATAGTTGATCCAAGCTGTTCTCCCTGCCTATTGAGCTGCTTGTCGAAACTGATGACTATGTCACCTACAGCGTTCTTGGCTTCCTCATAAGCCTTCGACGCCTGTCTTATACGCTTATAGTACACCAGAATTGTAGCCATTGTGAGCAGTAAGAACAGCATGGACACCACGAAAAGAGACTCCACAACCAATGGGGTTTCAAGAAAGACGTGTTCGCTGATGAGTGTGTGATTTAGCTGTGATTCATAACAGGATTGTAACATCACAACATCTCTCGTTATCACGTTCAGGAATTGTGACATCACAAATCACACGACTAGGTTACGTCACATTGCAAGTTAAAACTTGTGCTAAATCAACGTTCAAATAACGTTCATGCTCCATCGATCTTCTTCAGAGGCAGATGTGGCTGTGATTTGTGATATCACGTTTTTGATAGCGCCCTCGAACTTGACAGCTTCTGCAGCATGCTCTCGAATTCTTCGCGAAGCATTGTTGCAATTCGAAGGTGCTCAGCCGCAAGATCATTGTCCGCTAATACGCCTTTGTAGGCGTTGATGTATTCTTTGAGTTTGTTGGCCATCTCTACGTATGGGTCTAGGCGTGTGTCCTCAAACACTCCGAGGTATCCAAGTAGGAGAATAGTGTATATGGATTGAATGATGTTTCTTCGGGCCTGCCTTAATGTGTGGTTGAAGGCTCCGCGGCTTATTCCCGCCTTTGTTAGACGAAATAAGGCCTTTTCTTCGTTTGTCAATGATTTTCCAGCTAGATTTGGAGC